>Ga0315314_1001091_pt1 | contig 25648 bp, 24 predicted proteins | sample TDP9_MG_FD_203631 | JGI IMG/M metagenome (GOLD analysis project Ga0315314, IMG submission 203631) | Freshwater sediment microbial communities from Lake Towuti, South Sulawesi, Indonesia - TDP9 | ecosystem: Environmental > Aquatic > Freshwater > Lake > Sediment | place: Indonesia: South Sulawesi... | reverse complement strand
CTGCATCATGAACAATAGATCCTATGCAATCGGTATGAGACCGCCCAACGATCTCTCCATTTCTATTCTAAACAAAGCTGGACAAGCCGAAGAAATGCTCTGTATACATATCGATTGGGTCGCCATTGCAAGCATCATCATCCCCCCAAGGTCGGAACACAGATTTGAGGGACGCCCCTTTAGGAATACATTTACGCCCAAGTCAATAGGGACCTACACGATACACATAGAACTAGATGGCAGGCAGGCAAGCGCTATAATTGTGGTCTCCTAGCCTTGGTGTCGCCACAGTCATTCAGCACAAAGGAACCAAAAAAGAGGGTGAAGAAGCTATTTAATCTTCTCCTCTACGGGGATGTATGGTATGTCGAAGCCGAAGTGCTTCGGGTTGTAGATGCGTAACCCCCGCTCAGTCCTCCATAGGTCAGCGCACTTCATTCCCCACAGAGTAACCTCTCTGCCCAAGGTCCAGTGAGGCTGTCTGAAGTTGGATAGTCCTTCGCCCGTTTTGCTGTCGACGACGGTGAAAGGGTCTGGGCAGGACACGTAGGGCTTCTCGTCTATCCAAGTGATCTGGTTCTCGTTCTTGTACCAGAGCCTCAGAGTGTGGCCTGTGTGATCGCCTGTCCCTTTTATCCAGACGTTTCCCCATGTGAAGGCTCCTCGTCCCTCGTTGGTGTATCCGCCGATCTTGCCCTCAAAGAGCTTGTAGCCCTTAGTGGTCTTTATGATCGCTGCCACTGGGTCGTCGCCCCTTTCACGAGCATCCAAGATCGCTTTTCCAACTTTGATAGCAAGCGACACCGTGCCATTCACTACACCCTTCTTTATCCAGTTCTCTTCGAAAGAGAGCATTCCGCTGCATCCTCCGCCAGAGGTTATGGCGATGTATCGGATAAGGTCCTCAGCCCTTTGCCAGCTCAGGAACTTCTCGAAGACCATGAGGTCTCCCCACGTAGTCGAAACAACCAGCGGCGCTATTGGTGCGTGGACGACATTCAATGTTGCAAGGGAGACCTCTGGCACAGCCCTATACCCTGCGTTATCAGCATCCACCAGTGGTTTGCCATCCATAGCCGCTCGGACGATTTCGAAGGCAACATTTGGACCGATCTCAAAAGGCATGTATGCGAAGGGTTCTTTTCCCTTGAGTTCCACAAGCCTGCGATAGGGAGCGGCCGCCCAGGCCTCATCCGGTACTTCAGCCCAGCTTGGAAGCGGGAAGACTTTATCCATCTCCTTGATCCAGTCGCCAGCTCCGAAGCCTCTTAGACATCTTTCCTGCATGTCCCGCTCGACGCCGCCTCCTACACCCGCTCGAACAAAGACAAGCTCTCCCTTCGGAATATCTTTCGGAGGCACTATCTGGAATTTGACGCCCTTCTCGATCAAAGGGTCAACTCGGGAGTCAAGCACCTCTCTTGGCACCGCGGCCCCTCCACCACCTGTCGCGAGGGCGGCTCCGCCGATGACGCTGCACCAAAGCTCTTCTTTTCCCAAGGTTTTCTTGACCATTTTCCACCCTAACCTAAGGGTCTCGATTTCTATTAAAGGATTTACCCATTGAGAATAAAGGACATTTTAATGGACAGTTCTCCCTAAGACTTTCTCAACTGGAGACTTGTTGAGATGAAGACCTAAGGTTTTCTCATCTAAACCCATTGCAAGTCCGAGAAGCTGACTGTAGTAGAGCACCGGGACAGACAGCTTCTGACCTGTAGCCTTGGCACTAGCTTCCTGCTTTGCGTCGAACATCATGTGACATGAAGGGCAAGAGTCTATCAAACCGTCTACACCGAGACCTTGAACTACCATGAGCTTTGCAGCTGACAGGCTAAGTGCGCTTTCAAGGTGGGATAGGAGTAATCCAGCGCCACAGCAGTCAAGACATTCAGGATAGTCTAAAGCCTCTGCTCCTATTACGGTGATCAACTCATTGAGCTTCTTGGGTTGCTCAGGGTCGTCCACTTTCAGTAAGTTGCTGGGTCTCAGGAGGTGGCAACCCGTATGGCTGACAAGCTTCAAGCTTGAGAGAGGCTTTACCACAGCAGCTTTCACAGCCTCCAAGCCGATCACATCGTGCAGGAAGTCTATTGTGTGAACTAGTTGGACCTCTCCCTTCAGAGCAAGTTCTTCTCTACCAAGAGACTCTTCTACCTCGCTTCGTCGTTTCCCGTCATTATTCCAGTTGTGGAGAGATTCTACTAGGCTGAGGTAGCACCCGTTGCAGGGAACGAGAAGATGTTGGGCGCCTATTTTCTCTGCAATCGCCATGTTTCTTAGGGCTAAGTAGTCTGCTGCAAGCCTATTTACGCTCTTGATGGGAGATCCACAGCATGAGGAACCGTTGAGTTCAACGAGGTTGACGCCCAGCCTTGGGAGAGTCGCCCTCAAGGAGAGTTCGTATGCGTACTCCACCGTGGGGATCATGCAACCCCAGTACACGGCGACACTCATACCTTCACTCCACCCCCTTCGACATCAGTTCTATGAGGTTGTCACTAAAGGCGCCACTTGGACCAATAATCTTCGGCAGACCCAGATTCTCTCTATCATATTCCTCGAACTCTTTTGAGACGACTTCCATCGGTCCCTGTATGAAACCTGTCTCAAGGATGGAGCTGACGACTTTGAGGTAGCCCTCTGGCACGTTCTCCTCCTTCTGGAAGGAGAGGTTTCTCAGAAGGCAGATGAGGTCGCTGGGAGAAGCCTCCTGTGGGCACCTCTCCTTACACTTGAGGCAGAGGGCGCAGGTCCAGACTGTGCCTGAGGAGAGGAGTTCCTCTATGAGACCCAGCTTAACCATGTTCATAATGAAGTGGGGTTTCAATTCCAGCAGCTTCATTGAGGTGCAACCGCTTGTGCATCGGAGACACCGAGAACAAGACTGGCAGTCTAAGCCCAACTCCCCCACGAGCTTCTTCCTCAGCTCCTCCTCTGAGATCGCCTCAGAAGTGAGGTCCCTTAGAGTCAATAACCCTTCGCTCCCTTCTGATAACTCAAACTGATAGGAGGAGACAATTTATAAGCGTATCTTTGATGAGGGAAACTAATTCTTAATAGAAATACAATAGCATACTGATCTGATATGGACAAACCAAAAAGCGGAGAAGTCCTCTCATGTGTGGGGGAGGTTTTGCTATGAGTTCACAGTCGGAGAAATGGGATAAGCTGGCCTATGCTCACAACAGCGAAAGAGAGATAGCGTCTCGTGCCTACTTGGACTTGATAGCTGGTCGAAGCACAGAAAACGTCAAGTTGGCTTTGGAGTTGAAGCTCGGTTCACCGATGGTGTTCGAAGTGCCCTATATTCTAGAATTGATAGGCGATGTGCACGGAAAAAGAACCCTAGACGCAGGTTGTGGAGGAGGCTTCTATTCTCTTGTGCTCAGCGAAAGAGGCGCAGACGTGCTAGGAGTTGACAGCAGCGAAGACATGATAAAACTCGCAAGGGAAAAAGCTTCGAAGATGAGGCTTGATGCTGAATTCTTGACAGGAGATGTCTCAAACCTGGAGATTCAGGACGAAAAGTTCGACCTAGTCATCTCGACGCTTGTCTTGATGGATGTGAAGGAACTCGATAAAACCATTGGTCAACTAGTCAGAGCCACGAGAAAGGGTGGCACCATTATCGTCTCCGTTCAGCACCCGATACTCACCGCGGGAAGCTGGGAGAAGAAGGCAGGAGAGAAGCTCTTTCGAAAGCTCGATCACTACTTCACGGAGAGAGAGCTTGAGGTGGTGTGGAAGACCCATGAAAGGGAGCCAGTCTCTCTCAAGTATTATCATCGATCGGTGCAGGCATACGTTCAACCTTTCTTGGAAAGAGAATGCGTCCTAACGCACTTGATCGAGCCTCGACCAGATGACGTATATAGGATGATGAACGAGCAAGAATACGAAGACGCACGGAGAATTCCCCACTTTATCATCCTCAAATTCCGCAAAACGCCTTCTCAGATCTGCACATCTAGACAATCGAGTCTATGACTCAACACTGCAAGGGGGATTTTTATAGGTAAATCTGAGATTAGAGAGTTGAAGGAAGGCTTAGGCGATGAAGGCGTTAAACGATAAAATAGTTCTGGTGGTTGGCGGGGGAGTCGCTGGGCTTCAGACCTCCCTCCAATTGGCGACTCTGGGCGTCAAGGTTCTCTTGGTGGAGAAGGAGCCGATGCTTGGAGGACACGCCAACCTTCTCTCCAAGGACAGCCTAACAGGTGATAGCATAAAGGAATGGGTTGGGACAAAGATCAGGGCTGTAGCTGGAAATCCCAACATTCAGGTAGCCACAGAGACGAAGGTCACGAAGAGCTTCCATGATGGAAGCCGCTTCAAGGTTGGCTTGAGACAGAAGACTGACGAGACAGAAGTCGAGGCGGACGCTGTAGTCGTAGCCACGGGTTTCAATGTCTTCGATGCCTCTAGGATGCCCCAATATGGCTATGGACGCTACAAAGATGTGATCAATAACCTGGAGTTCGAAAGATTCTTAGACCAAGCGGGACTGACCTCAGGCGAGATTATGAAGCCTAGCGACGGAAGGAAGCCGAGGAGTGTCGTCTTCCTCACCTGCATCGGCTCAAGGGATGTTAAGTACAACGCCAACTGTTGCAGAGTCGGCTGCCCTGTAGCTTTGAAGCAGGCGCTCATGGTGAAGCAGAAGTATGGCGAAGACATTGCTGTCTACGTCTGCTACATCGACATGCGAGCCGTCGGACGGGGCGTCGAAGAGTTCTACCGCAAGGCGCAGGAAGCAGGAGTACTCTTCATACAGGGGCAACCCTCGGAGGTCAGACCAAGCGAAGACCGTTTCCTAGAGGTCAAGCTCTTCGACAGCTCCACGGGGAAGCTCCTCTCCGTAAACGCCGACCTCATAGTTCTCGTGACGGGGCTCTCACCCAACGTCGATCTAGCATCGACACTCGGGCTAGAGGTGGCGGAGGACGGTTTCTACGTCGTGGAGCACCCGAAGTTCGAGACGAGCACGACCAAAGCGAAGGGAATCTTCTTGGCGGGGACTGCTGAGGGACCCAAGGACATAGCTGAGGCATTGGATCACGCTTCCCAGACCGCTCTGAAGGTCGCTGAGTTCCTTCTATCCGTCTAAGTCTCCAATGACTTCGTTGATTGTCGAGACTGGATTCGTCGCAATTCTTAATTCATTCACCAAAAGAGACTATTAGAGGTATTTTCTATGGGACTGGCCCGCAGGGTGGCGGTGATTGGAGCGGGCATGACTAAGTTCCATCACAGGCTCCACCTAGAAAAGACCAGCAGAGATCTCTTTGTAGAGGCAGCTCTTGAAGCCCTCAGCTCCGTAGACAATGGATTGGAGCTGAGAGACATTGAGGCGCTCTACGTTGGGAACTTTTCCAGTGACGCTTTCGAGCGCCAGACTCATCTAGGCGCATTAATGGCTGACTGGCTCGGTATCAACCCCATACCTGCCGTCAGGATCGAGGACGCCTGCGCCAGCTCAGGCGTCGCCATTCAGCTGGGAATTCTCGCCATCGCCTCAGGAGCCTTTGATGTGGTGATGGTGGGCGGTGTGGAGAAGATGAGGACTCTTAGCACTGAGGCGGTTACAGACACCCTTGCGATGGCTTCTGATGCGCTCTACGAAACCGCAGTTGGCATGACTTTTCCTGCCCTCTACGCCTCCATGGCTACAGCTCACTTCGCTAGATACGGGTCAACTTGGGAGCAGCTCGCAGCCATAGCGATCAAGAACCATCATAATGGCGCCCTCAATCCCTTAGCGCAGTTCCAAGAGGAGATAATGGACGCTGCAAAGAGGACGGGGCCTCAGAGGGGTTACACCTTCGATGATGAGATGGAGTTTCTGAGGTCTCCATTGAACCCTCTGGTGGCATATCCGCTGAGACTTTATGATTGCTGCCCGATCTCCGATGGGGCAGCAGCTGTAATACTAGCTTCAGAAGAGGCAGCCGAGAAATTCACAGATACGCCTGTCTATGTGAAGGGCTTAGGACAAGCCTCTGACACGATGGCGCTCCACGACAGAGAAGACCTCACGACCCTAAAGGGAACAACGATCGCCTCTCGTCTCGCCTACAAGATGGCGAGGATGGTGCCGAGGGATGTGGAGCTGGCGGAAGTCCACGACTGCTTCACAATAGCTGAGCTCTTAGCCACTGAAGACCTCGGCTTCTTCCCGAGGGGAGAGGGAGGAAGAGCTGCTGCTGAGGGTAGGACAGCCTTAGACGGCGAGATCGCTGTGAATCCTGACGGTGGACTCAAGGCAAAGGGACACCCAGTTGGAGCAACAGGTGCCTCCATGGTCTACGAAATCTTCAAACAGCTTAGGGGAGAAGCAGGAAAGGTGCAGGTCGACGGCGCAGAGGTCGGCTTGATACACAATGTAGGAGCCTCGGGCGGGACCGTCGTCGTTCAGATCTACGGGAGGTGATGAAGTGAGCGAAGTCAGACCCTTCACACCGCTGTCTTACCAGAAGTTCATAGAAGAAGGTAAGTTAATGGGGAACAGGTGCACCATATGTGGGACGCTGTATCTTCCGCCTAGACCTCTATGTCCAAAGTGTGGATGCAAGAGCATGGAGTGGAGGGAGCTCCGAGGAGAAGGCAAAGTCGAAACGTTCACAGTGATCCATGTGCCACCGACCCATATGGTTGGGAAGACACCATACACCGTCGGCATCGTCAAGCTAAACGAAGGCCCTGCCTTGACTGCGAGAATCTCGGTGGAGGTTCAAGTAGGGACTAAGGTCGTTGCTGAGTTCAAAAAAGAAGGAGAGAAGACAGTTCTCGTCTTCAAGCCTCTGGGTTCTACTTACCTTTGAACAGTGGCTTCCTCTTCTCCCTTGACGCTGCGAGACCTTCCTTGAAGTCTTCTGTAGGGAAGAGGCTGGAGAAGTGTTCTGCCTCTCTTTCTAGCCCTTCGTCCAGAGGTGTTTGGAGGCTGAGGTTTAGGAGATGTTTCGCTGCCGCAAGAGCTTTGGGTGGACCCGAAGCCAGTGCATCGGCAAACTTCACAGCCTCCTCGTCCAGCTTCTCAAGGGGAACAACCTTGTTTACTAGTCCGATATTGTAGGCTTCGCTTGCGTCTACCATTCTTCCTGTCATGATCATCTCCCTCGCCCGTGTTGCACCGATGATCCTCGGCAGGAATTGAGTCCCACCCCATCCAGGCATGAGTCCTAGATTGATTTCGGACTGGGAGAAGCGTGCCTTTTCTGAGACTATTCTGAAGTCACAGGCTAAAGCCAACTCGCATCCTCCGCCTAAGGCATAGCCGTTAACCACGGCTACAACAGGCTTTGAGAGCTCCCTGATCTTCGCAAGAATTCTTTGACCTTTCCCCGAGACCGTCTCCTCCGCCTCCTTTGCAGAGAGTGTTGGGAACACAGATATATCTGCACCAGCTGAGAAGGCTCTATCCCCAACCCCCTTCAGCAGGATGCAACGAACCTCTTCATCAGCCTCTAGCTCCTCCAGTGCCAACTCCAACAGGTCAAGTGTCGCCGAGTCTATTGCGTTCAGCTTGTTCGGCCTATTCAGCAATATCCACGCCAGGTTCTTCTCCTTCCGAGCCAGAATAGGCTTCTCTTCTACAGTCATTTCTTCTCGCTCCCTTTCGTTATTGTAGGCTGGAGAGAAGAGGGGAAGGCGAATAGCCTTTACCATACTTCTTCTCCAGTTCCCTCAAAACGCCTATCAGCTTCTCAACACCGGTCCGCCTGGCGGTCTCAAAGGGTCCTTCTGGCAGATTTGCGCCGAGCTTCATCGCTGTATCTACATCCACGATGTCCGCAACGCCTTCGGAGACGAGTTTAGCCGCCTCATTCACCATCGGCGCCAAGAGTCTGTTTGTGTCGAAAGCTGCTCCAGCATTCTCTAGGACTATTGGAGCGCCTTCCCTATAAGAGTAGAAGCCTTCGCCTGTCTTTCTTCCAAGTTTCTTCTCCTTGAGGAGCTCTTCGATAGGTGCTGAGGGCTTGTGAAAGGCTCCGAACTTCTCTTCGAACAGCTTTAGAATTGCGTGGACTATGTCTATGCCTATGAGGTCTGAGAGGAGGAAAGGACCCATCGGGAACTTCGCCTTGAACTGTATGGCGCTGTCGATCTCCAAGGTCTCGGATTCTCCTCTCTCAATGATCTTGGCTGCCTCATTCAGGTAGGGGATCAAGACTCTGTTGACGATGAAGCCTGGGCTGTCCTTCTTCACCAACACAGGCGTCTTACCCACCTTCTTCGCAAAGTCCAGAGCCAATTCTGCGGTCTCCTTGGACGTCTTTTCGCCGAGGATGACCTCGACTAGTCGCATCAGGACGGGTGGGTTGAAGAAATGTATCCCCACAACCCGCTCAGGCGTCTCAACGGCTTTCGCTACTTCCGTGATGCTGAGGCTTGAAGTGTTCGAGGCGAGGATCGCTTCCTTTGGAGCGGCTCGTTCAACCTCCTTGAAGACCTGTTGTTTCAGCTCTAGTCTCTCAGGGATGGCCTCTATGATGAGGCTTGAGTTCTTCACGGCTTGCTTGATGTCCAAGGTGGTGGAGATTCTTCCGAGGGCTGCCTCCATGTCTTTCTCGCTTAGGCGCCCTCTCTTGACAAGTCTCTCCAGACTTGATTTTATGTTCCCCTTAGCAGCCTCTAGAATCTCGTTGGAGATGTCTCTCATGATCACAGTGTAGCCAGCGACTGCGGAGATCTGGGCGATTCCGTGTCCCATAATTCCAGCGCCCAGAACGGTGACAGTCTTCAAATCCTCTATTTTCATCTCTTTCTCCACCTTCCATATTGTCTCAGTGAGGTTAAAGATTTTGCTAGGGATCCGTTCAACGTAGAAGGAGCTATGTTTTATTAATGTTGATTCACAGAGTCTTCTCCAGAGTCTCATGTCTGCGGATCTAGTATTGCTTAATGGGAAGATAGTAACGGTTGATGAACGAGAATCCATTGTAGAAGCGGTGGCTGTCAAGTTCGGTAGGATACTCTCAGTTGGGGCAAACGATGAGGTCAAAGGTTTGGTCGGCAAGGAGACGAAGGTAGTTGATCTGAGGGGGAGAACGGTGATACCTGGACTAATCGATTCTCACTGTCACATGACTAGCACAGCTATTGGGGCTGTGGATACCATTGATCTTAGTGAGGAGGCAGGAGTTAGGTCCATAGATGAAGTCAAGGCGAGGATTGCAGAGAAAGCGAGGACGACGCCGAAGGGAAAATTGATCTTCGGCAGTAAAGAGGATGACTACAAACTCGCTGAGAAGCGTCACCCCACTAGATGGGAACTTGATGAGGCGACCTCAGATCACCCTGTGATCATATCCACGGTCGGCGGACACTTCTCCATAGCCAACAGTAAAGCCTTCGAGATGGCTGGCATCACAAAGGACGCACCCGATCCCGTTGGGGGGATGTTTGAACGCGATCCGAAAACAGGTGAGCTGACCGGCGGACTTCACGAGAAGGCCAGAGAGTTCCTACAAGCAGGCTTGGGTGGGAGAGAGCCAACGAGGGAGATGACTGCTGAGAGAGTGAAGAACATGCTACTGGCGAACGCCGCTGCTGGACTCACATGCATCTACGACTCGGCTAACGGCTCTGAGGTACGGGCGGTTCTGGATCTGAAGAACAAGGGGGAGCTACCCATAAGGGTTAGGATGGATGTGGGAATCGGACTCTTCTCTGAGTTGAATAAGGTGGGCGTCGTTCAGGGGTTGGGCGACGAGTCGGTTAAAATCTGTGGGTTGAAGGCATACTTCGACGGAGCCGTCTCCGCTAGGACAGCTTACGTCTCTGAGCCCTATCTCAACCGACCAGACTTCTACGGAGTCATGGCGACGACTAGGGAACTCGCCAGAGAGAGCATCTTAGAAGCCTACGGGACTGGCTACCGCATCTCAGCTCACGCTAATGGTGATAGGGCTATAGCTATGTACCTCGACATAATGGAGGAGGCTCAGGCGAAACATCCGAGGGATGACCCGAGAAACAGGATCATCCACTGCACCGTCATCAACCCAGAGCTTGTAGCTAGAATTAAGCAGCTCGACATGTTCCCAACGATCTTCGGGGCGTACCCCTACTACCACGGTGACAAGCTCCTACCCGCCTTCGGGGAGAAGCGCCTCGAATGGATGTTTGCAGCCCGCTCCTTCATTGACGCTGGAATAAAGGTCGCAGCTCATTCTGACCACAGCGCTTCGCCCTTCCCTCCTTTGATGGGTATCCACGCCTTGGTCAACAGAGTAACAAAGTCTGGAAAGCCCCTCGGGCAGAGCCAGAAGGTCTCCGTGACGGAAGCTCTCAAACTCTACACGATAAACGCCGCAGTCCAGTCCTTTGACGAGGACTCGCTGGGCTCCATAGAGGTCGGGAAGTGCGCCGACATGGTAGTTCTCGGGAGAGACCTCCTCACAGTTCCGCCTGAGACCATTATCGACGTTCCAGTTGACATGACAATAGTAGGCGGAAAGGCCATATTCAAGAGAGAAAGCTAACTGCCAGAACCCCCAGCTTGCTTTACAATAGCATCTCTCTATGGCTGATATTCTTGTTCATACTAGCCCTTTTATCTTTGCCAATCAGGTTTTGAATTATGTTAGTTCTTAAGCCATTGATAGTTGCTATCATTGAGGCTTCTAGACCGAAAGATTTTATTTTTTAGCAAGAAATGTAGGACATAGTGAAAACTATTACCTGCAAGATGGGGAAGAGAGAACAAAGTTGGCGACCATGTCCTTGAATGGTTGTTGGCTCCTTAGGAGAACTTGGTAGTCAGAGACTCAGTGTTTTGCCAGTTCTTCAGAAGTCCTAGATTGGAGGTTGTAGAGACACTCGGTGTAGCCCTTCTCTTCAATAAGCGAGGATACCCGACCACCAAGAAGACCCTGAGTGAAAGCTCCTAGTTTTTAATGGTGTTGGCGAGGCTTAAATACGAGGCTGAGGATTGTAAGCTGATTGAGCAAGATTGGTGGTTAGTGGATTCTCTTGGGGCATGTATGGATGAAGGTTAAGGTGGTAAATCCCCTTAGTGGAGCTGAGGTTGAGGAGGAGGCGCTTGTTGACACAGGCGCAACCTACACAGTTGTGCCTTGGAGAATCTATGAGAAACTAAGCCTCAGACTGGTAGGAGAGAAGGAAGTTGAGACAGCGAAGGGCCCGATTCGTCTCGATGAAAGTTTTGCTGTTGTGGAAGTTGAGAGAAAGCGTGGTCTAACCCCCCTACTGGTCTCGAAGGATCTCGAGGATCTGCTGATAGGAGTTCTAACACTTGAAGCTCTCGGACTGACAGTCGACCCAACAACTGGTAAACTCAAGGAGACTAGGATACTGCTTCTTTAAGCAACAGCTTGGGAGCAGTAAGTGCAAGGCATGGTAACAATCGCTTGGGATCTGACGAAGCCTCTGTTCGAGCGAAGGATGAACGAGGATGTCGTCGTAAAGCCCATTTCTGTGGATGAATTGAAGGAGGTGGGAAAGATCCTAGTTGTCACGTGGGAGGCTTCATCAAGAGCCCGGAAGTCACTGAAAGGCGGGTAGGACCATACATGTCCGAGGGCCTAGAGCAGCCTTTCATCGCCTATCTGGGCGTGAAGCCTGTGGGCTGCGTCAGTCCTAGATTGGACAGAGAGTCGAAGGTCGGAGTCTTGGATGGAGGAGTCCATGTGCTGCCTGAGCATCGATGAAGGCATATCGGGACAACCCTTCTATCGATGGCGCTCCGATGGCTGAAGGACCGTGGAATGGAGAAGGCTACGGTAAATCCTTTCAACCCTGAAGGCGAAGAGGCGAGCAGAAGAGCCATAGCCTTCTACCTATCAACGGGAGGCAGGATAAGCGAGAACTAGTGAGACTTCTTTCATCTCCAGTCGTTTAAAGATGATCTTCTCAATACTTGGAAAACACTAAATATCTTAGCTAATTATTCTTGTGGAGGAGGTATTGGCATGGTTAACGTCATAGTCCTGATCAAGGACATTGTGGACCTGACTGAGATCAAGGTAGACCCGAGCACGCAGCGACCAATCCTCGCAGGGCTCTCAAGGAAGATCAGCGATGTTGACAAGCGGGCGGTAGAGGCTGCTGTCCAGCTGAAGGAGAAGAACGGGGGAAGAGTTGTCGTAGTCTCCTTAGGAGACGACAAGACTCGTACAGCCCTCCGAGAAGCCCTAGCTATGGGCGGAGACGAGGCGTACCTGTTGAAGGATCCTGCCTTTGAGGGATCAGACACCCTAGCAACGGCGCGGATACTGGCAGCGACCATAGAGAAGATCGGGAACTACGACCTCATTCTCTGCGGCGAGATGACCCTCGACAGCCTCTCAGCCCAAGTAGGCCCAAGGCTGGGCGCGCTCCTAGGCCTGCCCCAAGTAACCTACGCGAGGAAGCTTGAGGTTAAGGGCGATATGCTTGTGGCGGAGAGAGACCTTGAGGAGGAGGATGAGGTCGTTGAGGTCCCGTTGCCCGTCGTTGTGACGGTAACGAGAGAGGTCAATGAGCCTAGGATACCTGCGTTGATGAGCATCATGAGGGCATCACGGAAGACAATAACGGAGTGGGGTGGCGAAGCTCTTGGGCTTTCAGCGGATGAAGTAGGTGCTATTGGCTCGGCTGTGAGGGTCTTGGAGGTTAAGGCTCCTCCTATGGAGAGGAAGAGGACCATCATCAAGGTGGAGACAGAGGAGGAAGCAGCTAGGAGCCTTGTTGAGAGGCTCATCAAAGACGGGGTTGTGAAGTGATCGAGATGAGCGCAACAGATTCCCAAGGTGTGATAGTCTACTCGGAGAACCATAACCTACTCTTAGAGCTCCTAGGAGCGGGACGAAGGCTGGCGGACAAGCTCGGAACACAGCTTTCAGCAGTTCTCATTGGCAGCAAGGTCACCGAGGAGAGACAGAAAGAAGCGGTCAAACACGGTGCAGACAGGGTCTACGTCGTGGATGAGCCTAGGCTCAAGACCTTCGATGTAGAGACCTGTGGGGCTGCCCTGCTGACCGTCCTGAAAGCTTATGCGTCAAAGGTTCTCCTAATCGGGGCAACGAAGAGGGGGAAAGAGCTTGCACCAAGAGTGGCTGCAGTCCTTGAGACAGGATGCATGACCGACTGCATCACTCTTGACTTGGACGGGGAGGGGAGGCTCACAGCGAAACGGATGACCTACGGAGGGTCAGCCATAGCAGAGGTGGTTTGCCTGAAGAAACCCCAAATAGCGACGGTCCCCCCGAAAACCTTCGAGAAACCAACGCCATCAGATAGGACAGGGGAGGTTATCCCGCTGAGGGTTGCCCTGCCGGAACCTAAGGTTAAAGTTGTTGAGAGGAGGCAGAAGCAGCAAGCAGCCTTCAGGATCGAGGATGCACCCGTTGTGGTTGGTTGTGGAAGAGGCTTTAAGAAGAAAGAAGATGTTAAGCTACTAGAAGAGCTCGCAGAAGTTCTCGACGCAAGGGTCAGCTGCACACGCCCGCTTGCGGCTGACTATCACTGGATGCAGGAATGGATCGGACTCTCAGGACACAAGATTAGACCCAAACTGTACATCGCCGTCGGTATCTCAGGAACAATCCAGCATGTCGCAGGGATAAGAGACGCGCAGACAATAGTCGCAGTCAATGCTGATGAGGAGACACCGATCTTCAACGCAGTCGACTACGGGGTTGTAGGTGATCTCTACAAAGTTGTACCAGCACTGACGAAGCTACTGAAGGAGAAGCTTCGGAAGTAGACTCCACAAAGTACTACTCTGCGAAGAGCATCCTTTTTTGATTCTTATTACTCTCTGTTATCTTGCGGGGTGTGAGGCGTGGCAGAGACGGGGGTTGCTGCAAGAGCAATTCTGAAGGCGAACTATCTCGTAGCCCTCACAGGCGCGGGCGTCTCCGTGGAGAGCGGCATACCACCCTTCAGAGGACCTGATGGCATCTGGACCCGTTTCGGGGAGCCAGACATGCGTGGCTATGAACGCTTCAAAGCCAACCCGAAGGAGTGGTGGGACAGGCGACTGAAGAGAACCCAAGGACCGACGAGTCTAGGGCGCTCCATCAGAGGGGCGGAGCCTAACCCAGGGCATTATGCGCTGGCGGAGCTCGAGCAGATAGGTGTCCTGAAGGCTTTGATCACGCAGAACATAGACAATCTCCACAGGGTAGCGGGCAGCAGAAACGTCATCGAGATACATGGCAACTCCTATAAAATCAGATGCATCGCTTGCCACAGCCGCTATGAAGCCAAGGACTTCCGAATCAAGGAGATTCCTCCCCGTTGTCCCGAATGCGGCGGCGTATTGAAGGATGATACTGTCATGTTCGGAGAGCCAATCCCCCCTGACGTTTTGAGCCGATGCTACGACGAGACCCAGAAATGCGACTGTATGCTCGTAGTCGGGACCTCAGGGATCGTGTACCCCGCAGCTGCTCTTCCCATATCTGTTAAGCAAGGCGGAGGCGTCCTCATAGAGGTTAATCCCCGAGAGACGGAGATCACAACCCTCTGCGGAATAATCATCAGAGCATCCTCAGGAGAAGCTTTGCCCATCTTAGTCAATGAGATCAAGAGAATGAGAGGAAGGCAACAGCCTTGATCGCTTTGGAATAAGAGACAGCTATTTTTCTGACAAGTTTTAAATGCCTATTGATCCGTATAGGGAAGGAGGGATTTGAGATGATAGATTTTTCCTTCACAGAGGAACAGATTCTATTCAGACAGGCACTTAGGGAATGGTGTGAGAAGAACCTATCGCTGGAGAAGATTAGAGAGTTCGACACCAAGGCGAAGATACCAAAAGAAGTCATCAAGGGCATGGGTGATCTCGGGCTACTTCTCATGACGCTGCCCGAAGAACACGGCGGAGCAGGCGCTGACTGGATTACAACTACGATGGCTGCCGAGGAACTAGGGTACTGGGACATCTCCATCGCGCTACCTGTTTTCTTCCTCGTCCAAGCGAGTTGGGGCTACGTCGTAGATAGATACGCCTCTGAAGCAGTCAGAGATGTCTGTCTACGCAAAGCAGCAAAGGGAGATGCCTTCATAGGAATCGGAGTAACGGAGCCTGGAGGCGGTTCAGATGTCGCCGCATTCAAGACCAACCTGAAGAAGGAAGGAGATTACTGGATAGTGAACGGAGAAAAGACCTACATCAGCGGCACAGAAGAATGCAAAGAGTGGGGCGGAGGCTACTTCGTCTCAGGCTACAGCGACAGGTCCAAAGCCCATAGAGGCATGACAGCATTCTATCTCCCTCTAGACGCATCAGGAGTCGAGGTTACGAAGCGCTTCGAAGACCTAGGTAGAATGGCTATCTCCACGGGTGGCTTCACCATGAACAACGTGAGGATTCCGCTAGAGTTCCAGCTCGGAGGGGAAGGAGAGGGCTTCTACCTTACCATGGAAGGTTTCGATGCAGCCCGCCTCCTTGTAGCAACAACCTGTGTCGGCGCCGCTGAACGTGCGCTCGAGATCGGAATGGGGTATCTCAAGGAGAGAAAAGCTTTTGAGAGACCCCTTGCGGCTTTCCAAGGAATCCAATTCCAGTTAGCGGACGACTATGCCCAGCTACAAGCTGTAAAACAGCTGATGTACAAAACGGCTTGGATGCTGAACAAGAAGTATGAGAAGGCTCAACCTGGGAAACAGCCTGATCGGGCACTGGCGCTTGAATGCTCTAAGTGGTTGTCGATGTGCAAACTCCTCGCGCCGCCACTGGCCTTCAAGATCTTCTATAATACGATGTTGTGGTTTGGCGCCTATGGCTACACCAAGGAATGTCCCTTAGAGATGGGTTTGAGGGGCATTATGTCCTACTGCATAGGTGCTGAAGGTTCTCAGAACGTCCAAAGAATCGTGATCGCCAGAGAACTGCTCGGAAGCCAATACACTAGCGCGAGGTAAACATAATCATTTCTTTTTTCTGACTGAAGGAACAGAGAAAGTATCCACTTGTCCGTCTCGATGTCAAGATCGACAACGACACGTTTGATTCTGGGAGAACACACGGAACAAGAAAGGAAGGCAAGAGAATACTTAGACTGCACTTGGTGCAAGCTGTCGGAATACTCTCTCTATCTTTGCCGAACTTCCCGGGGGAAGTGGAAGAGGAGAGAGTTCTTTCTCGTATTCCCCTTTCTCAGCTGCGTCAAGACTCTGTTGACAATACCAGTCGACGATCCCCTCTCCTAGTATGTCGTTCTTCACAACAGCGTATGCCATGCATAGTATGTACGCGGGTATTACTGCAAGGGCTTCCGCCCTCGGGCTTTCGCTTAGGATTGTCTCTTCCTTTATGAACTGGTCCAGTAATCGGTGGTATCTTTTTCCGTACGTCTCTAGGAAATAGTTGATTAGATCCACAACTCTCTGAATCTTCTCATCCTTGAACTTGAAGAAGTGCCGCGCATTTGACATCTTCAAATACGTGACGGTAGTGTCGCCTTCATCTGCACTGACAATAAGTCTTTCCTTGTACGCCTTCTCAAACAGACGTGTCGCCGGAATCGGGATCCAAGGTTTGAAGATGTTCTCCAACGGATATGACGGAGCCTTTGATAAGAGGGGTATGTGGCGCATAATGAAGCGTATGTTCTCTTCTAAGTCCTTCATCGTGAGGTACGGCTCGAAGTTAATGAAGTCTATCAGAGGGAACGTCCCTGCTGCGAGGATTGCTTGGACTGCCTCCGCGTTTGTCTTAGGAGTTGTCCGTTTGTCGTACACATCCAACGAATGCTGATTTCCCGACTCTACGCCTGTTTCTATGACCTTCAACCCCTTTCTCGCCAAGATAGGCAGTATCTTCTTGTGCTTGACCACTAATGCGGGGTGACCGTCTATCTTCCAGCCGCAGCCGAATTCGCTCATTATGTCGGCTATTCTAAGCGCCCGATCTTCATGTAAGAGAACTAGTTCTCCGATCAAATCGACATCTCTTATGCCGAATTTGACTATGTTCTCCACTTCTTGCCTTATCCTTTCAGGCGATTTGAGCCTGTAACCCCGGTACATCTCGGCGATGGAGCAGAAGGAGCATCTGAAACAGCAGCCTCGGCTCTCCTCAACCGGGAGCAGATCGTATTCGCTGGGACATTCCAGGAGGTGAAAGGCAGGTGGAGGAAGCTTGTTTAGATTAACCTGCTCTCTCTCAGGATTTACGACGACTTTTTTCCCGTCGTAGAAGGTTACGCCTTTTATTCCGTCTAATGCTTGTCCCTTGAATAGAGCGTCCATGAGCTCCCTGGCTGTAAGCTCGCCTTCGCCTCTCACAACAGCCGTAGCCAGTCTTGAATAGACGTCGTGAGATGCGGTTGCTTGGTGGCTTCCGACTATGATATGTGCCCCTGCTTTCTTAGAAGTTCCGATGATTTCAAGCGCCTCTTTTTCGTTTGTGTACAGGACGGAACAACCGACTACGAAGGGCTTGTCTCTTTTGATCTTTTCTCTCACAATCTTGAGGCTCTTCTCAAAACCATGCTTCACGGCCAGGTAGAAACCATCCACTAATTCGATCCTGCCTCGGTAGCCGTTCTCTTCAAGATAGCCTGCCAGAGAGGCAATTCCTAGAGGGGGTATTGTCCTTCTTCCTTCAGGCGGATATGGGGGACTCAGTAGTAAGATCTCTTTTGACATGAAGTCAACTGATTGTAAAAACTTTCTTGCACTATAAAGGTTTCTCAGTAGGACTCAAGGAAGACTTATATGAAGTCTTGTTTGCTTTGGTCTGGGATAGGGGAACGTCGAGAGCGTGATGGATTATGAAGTTCAGTCCGCCTAGACCGAAGTTTTGGATCGTGCCGTTGCCTTAGTAGTTTCAGCTTCCAAGACGGCATTCGCTGAGAATCTGGAATGTGTGATTCTGAAGGGGTCGGCTGTGAAGGGGGATTTCTTTCAAGGGTACTCCGACTTTGATTTCAACGTATTTCTCAAACCTGTGGCTATGGACAGCGAGAGAGTTCCCAAAGTAGAGGAGGCTATCAGATTCCAGAAAGCCTTCGGAGAAGTCGAACCGCAGGATTTTGGTGCCAGCCAATTCCAGATCTATTTCATCAACTCTGAGAGGTATCCGCCTGACTGGGTTCCTCCTGTTGAGGGAGCTTACAAGGCTCTTTGGGGTGTCCTCCCCTTGACCGCAAAGGAGGTGGATGACTCTATTTATCTGAGTTTCGCAAAACAAGACCTCACAACTGTTGAACAGAACAAACAATCGATCGTGGGTAGGTTTGTAGACAAACCGAACACAGGAGTCCCAAAAATTGTTAGGCTCCTCGGAGCCACGCTAAAAGGACACGTGTATTCCGTCTCGGCCTTGTTGACATCAAAACCTAAAGTCGTCCACAGATCGAGACTCGATGAGCTGATACTCCTAGTTGAGGAGGGTTTGCGTTCTGAGGGGCATTTTGCCAAGTTCTTTGAGTATATCTCTAACTGGACTCGCATACAACAGGATTATGAGTGTGCCCGAGAAGCGTTTAGAGAAGGCACTAGAGCTCTCGATGAAATCGCTCGTTGGAGCACTGTAACAGTCCATCAAAAGGCTTATTCATAGAAAGAGAACTCTCATCGGTTAACAAGGTGATCCAGTTGGCTTTTGAGATGAAGGAATGGGCTCCCACGGAGCTGGCGGGGAAAGTGGGTAAAGCCTATGGTGGCTTCTTCGGAGGCAAGTTCTTTTCCTTTCTCTTGACGTATGCAGGGTGCTACAGGGGAAATCATGTCCACCCCAACAACCAGTCTACGATTCTCCTCTCGGGCAAGGCGACGTATGTGATAAAACATGGAGACGAAACAATCAAGATTCCCTTGGAAGTGGGGAAGCGGCTTAACGTCGAGGCAGGAGTTCCGCATATACTCTTGGCCGACGAGGAGACTCTGACGGTTGAGTGGTGGGACGGAGAGTTTAAGGAAGAGAAGTACAAGGTTTTAGAGGTTGAGGAAGGAAAGTTCCGCTAGACTTCACACCATTCGTTTTGCTTTTTACTTGGAAGAACTTTAAAGCCCAGAGTGATCCCCAACAGAGTGGAAGATGAGACTCCACATAGGCTTAGACGACACAGACTCGCCGAAGGGCGGATGCACAACCTACATAGGCGCCATCTTAGTTGAGAGGATTCTGGCGATAGGAGCGAAGTTCATCGACTACCCAAACCTCATCAGGCTGAACCCTAATGCTCCTTGGAAGACACGGGGAAACGGCGCTGTCGCACTCAGAATAGAGTGCGCCCCAGAGGCCTTAGAGCTTATCGAAGATACGATCTTCGAGGCGGTGGAGGAGAACTCAGACTTAGACTGCTATAACACGAACCCTGGCGCCGTGGTTTATGCTGGCGAGGTCCCCTCCGCCTTCAAGGAGTTCTCGAAGAGGGCGATAACGAGCCTAGTCGAGATAGATGAAGCAGTTCAATTGATTAAGCAGTTCAAAGCCTCAGCCCTCGGACTCAAGAATCGTAGGGGACTCATAGGCGCCTTGGCAGCCATAGGTGAGACACTTGCGGGAGACCACACCTACGAATTCCTCTCCTACAGAACGCCGGGGAATCGAGGTCAGAAGCGCCGTGTCAACTCTGAGTCCGTGTTCAAGATGGATGAGGCGACGAGACCCCTCACTTTCAACAATGTCGACCCACAGGATCGTCGAGTCCTCCTGACTCCTCATGGACCCGACCCCATCCTCTTCGGAGTCAGAGGGGAATCTCCCCAAGCCGTCTATGAGGCGACTCAGATGATTGTTGTAGAGGAGCCTATCGAGAGGTGGGTTATCTACAGGACGAACCAAGGAACCGACGCCCACTTCGCCGCTGCTGTGAAGCGGATAGCCAACCTGAAGGTATATCACCCAGCAGTCATTGAGGGCACTGTCTCGGAGAAACCAGAGACGATCAAGGGAGGACACGTGATAGTACGTGTCGGCGACGAGAGTGGGGAGATAGACTGCGCAGCCTACGAGCCTACAAAAAGCTTCAGAAATGTTGTGAAGGAGCTGATTCCCGGCGATCTTGTGAGGATTCATGGAGGCGTGAAGCAACATGCGGCAACATTGAACATCGAGAAGCTTGAGGTGCACCGCTTAGCGCCCAAGGTTGTCTACGAGAATCCCCTCTGCCCCAGATGCGGAAGCAGAATGGAGGCCATGGGACGGGATCAAGGTTACAGATGCAGGAAATGCGGTCTCCTAGGACAGGAGATGAGAAAGCAGCCCGTCATCCTTAAGAGGGAAGTGCAGCAAGGCGTATACCTGCCTCCCCCACGGGCACAAAGGCATCTCACAAAACCTCTTCATAGATACGGCCTAGAGAAGAAGAACATGGAGGTACGCTTCGTAGAGAAGTGGCATCATCCATAGGTGCTCATAGAAGCGGTAGGAACTGAATCAATGGAATGAGTCTTCTCTCTAACCTCCAAGCCAAGATGACGAACCCGTTGTACTGAGCGATTAGCGATCTCCCGCGCTTCCTTCTCGCTGAGAACCAAAGTGTTTCCTCTGAGTTTTTATGTTTGATCTGTCCAATAGTAGTCTAGAGGTTCTGACATGGAGTTCATGGATGTTATAAAGAAGAGGAAGAGCGTCAGGAAATACAAGAAGGACGCTGTGTCGAAAGATTTGATCCTGAAGGTGCTGGAGGCAGCGAGGCTTGCGCCCTCAGCTGGGAACAGGCAGCCTTGGCACTTCATCATGGTTACCGACGCTGAGACGAAGGCTAAGCTGGAGCTGTCTCCTTGGGCTGCGGAAGCGCCTGTGGTGATAGTGGGTTGCGCAGACGCCAATGCTTCGCCCTCTTGGCATCTAAACGACTTGATGATCGCTTTCGAACACGTTGTCTTAGCTGCAACCGATCTGGGGTTGGGCACATGCTGGATGGGACGAATGGGGCGAGACGAGAAGATCAAGGAGGTTCTCGGCATCCCTGAGCATGTAAAGGTCGTCGCGGTCACGCCTCTAGGCTATACTGACGAAGAGCCTGCGGGAAGACCACGTAAGAGTCTAGAGGAGTTTGTCCACTGGGGGCGCTTCTAAGAAACTCTTTTTTTCTTTGAGAAAAAGAGAGGATGAATGGTTACTTTCCTAGCTTCAGCACTTTTCCTGCGAGAGCCTTGGTGAGTTCTCCTTTCTCCACTGAGACTATGCCGTTCACAAGCACATACTCGATTCCCACAGGATACTTGCAGGGTTCAGCGAATGCTGCGATCTCATTGACGGTCTCAGGGTCAAAGACTGTGATGTCAGCCCAGAAGCCTAGTCTTAGGAGACCTCTATTGCTCAGCTTCACCCTCTGGGCGGGGTAGGAAGTCATCTTCCTAATCGCTTCTTCCAAGGGCAGAAGCTTCTCTTCCCGAATGTACTTCCCTAGGATGCGGGGGAAGCTACTGAAGGTTCTTGGATGCTGCGCAACGAAAGGCGACTTGGGCAAACCATCTATGCTCGAGGAGTCTGTGCCCACCATGGAGACAGGGTGTTTCAGGACTGTTCGCACATCGTCCTCACACATGTATCCAGAAACACGTGTCACTCCCCCGTCCTCGATAACTAGGTCTCTTATGGCGTCGACAAGCTCCACTTTCCTTTCCTCAGCAACCTCGACCACAGTCTTGTCAACATACTCTGGATGGCTCTTGGAGTAGACGATGACGGAGTATCTCATGCCTTTGTAGTATGGCCAAGCGACACCGGCCTTGTTCAGGTTCTTCTTCCGTTCTCCCTCTGCCTTTTCCGTCGCTTTGAAGGATTCGAGAACCTTCTCCCTTCGACTTAGCCACTTCTTCTCATCCTTCACCTCTTCCAGCAGCTTCTCAGGCTCCAAAGACTCGCCTGGAATCGCCAGCCTTGATAGGAGGGTGCTGGTTTGGGAGCGGTGGTAGGGGTAGAGGTCGCAGGTGAGGTCAACACCTTCTCCTCTCGCCTCCTCGATGATCGACAAGGCCGGGACCACTTTCCCCCAATTCGGCTTTCCCGTTGCCTTGAAGTGCGCCATGTGAACTGGGATGCCTACTCTCCTCCCTATTTCTGCTGCCTCCGCCACAGCCTCTAGAAGCGTGTCTCCCTCGTTCCTGATGTGCGTCAAATAGAGTCCATGGAACTTAGCCGCCACTTTGCAGAGTTCAACGATCTCCTCAGTCGTAGCGTTCCTGCCTGGGGGATAGATAAGACCTGTGGAGAGCCCGAAGGCGCCCACCTGCATAGCCTCCTTCACGTACTTTTTCATCTTTCTTAACTCGCTTCTTGTGACCTCGGTTCGCTCTCCCCCCTCTCCCTCAGGTCCTAGGACAATGGCTCGGATGGTGTTATGACCAACAAGGGGGACTATGTTGAGTCCGGTGCCGTTCTCAGAAATCTTGCTGAGGAACTCCTTGAAGGTTCTCCATGGTATACTTATCTTGCCCCCAGTCAATCTTTGAGCTGTCTTCTCTGTGAGAGGCGCCGCAGAGCCGCCGCACATTCCGACGACGACCGTGGTGATCCCTTGCTTCAGGGCGCTCTCACCATACTTGTTCAAGAATATGCTTCGATCAGTGTGAGAGTGGGCGTCTACGAAGCCTGGCGCCACTACTAATCCTTGGAGGTCGATGACTCGTTCAGCCTTTTTCTCGATGCTCCTAGAAATCGCAGCGATCTTTCCTTTCTTCACGGCTATGTCTGCACGAAACCAAGGATTTCCTGCTCCATCAATGACTTTTCCGTTCTTGAGAACAAGATCGAATGGCATTCCAATCAACCCCTAGTTCACTTCAAGCTGATATAATATTTTTGTGAAAATAAGTTTTCGTCCCACGAGAAACAGGAGTTGCCGCAAGGTTCCTTTAGCTTTTCTGATGCGTCTATGCCCTTCGTCGACTATCCAACCCAGGACAATCTTCTTGGTCGAAGATATTTTATACCCTATAGCAGAACCTAGTGGGAGGTGAACGATTTGTTAGCCATTAAAGGTGGCAAAATACTGACAGTGACGAAGGGAATCATCGAAGACGGAACACTTCTCTTGGACAAGGGCAAAATCGTTAACGTCGGCAAAAAAGTTGCGATCCCGAAAAAAGTTGAGGTCATCAACGCTGCTGGTAAGGTCGTTATGCCTGGGCTTGTTGAAGCCCACTGCCATGTCGGCATCATAGAGGACACTGTTGGATGGGCTGGAAGCGACGGAAACGAGTCAACCGATCCGGCAACTCCGCAAGTGAGAGCGATTGATGGAATAAAGGCGAACGCCGAGGAGAAAGGGCTCCTAGCCGCTCTTGAGACAGGCATCACAACCGCTCAGATCCTGCCTGGAAGCGCCAATGTCATAGGTGGAACAGGCGTCGTCGTGAAGACTGCTCCGAAGACGACAGTGGATGAGATGGTTCTCCGCGACCCTTCAGGGCTGAAGACAGCTTTCGGAGAGAATCCCATGAGGGTCTATGGTCAAGGACAGAGAAAGATGCCCGCCACAAGGATGGGCGAGGCAGCCGTCCTACGCGAATGGTTGCTTAAGGCTCAAAACTACATGAAGAAGAAGGAGCTAGCGAAGGACGATCCGTCGAAGATGCCTGAGAAGGACCTCAAGCTGGAAAACATTCAACTCGTTCTCGAAGGGAGAATTCCCATAAGGATGCACTCCCACAGAGCAGATGACATCGCCACGGCTGTACGAATAGCCGAGGAGTTTGGGGTCAGCCTCTCATGGGAGCACGCGACGGAGGGACACAGAATCGCCAAGTGGATCGCCATGAAGGGTATTCCAGCCGTCTGGGGTCCATCTCTTACAGGGAGGGGTAAATGGGAGATGAGAGAACTAAACTTCGAGACGCCCAAAATCCTTTACGAGGTGGGCGCCAAACTTGCGATTCAGACAGACGCCACAGGATCAGGAATAAAGTACCTACCGCTATGTGCAGCTATGGCTGTGAAGTACGGTCTCCCTTGGGAGGCCGCCCTTAGGGCTGTGACTATTACTCCTGCCGAGATTCTAGGCGTTGCTGATCGTGTTGGGAGTATAGAGAATGGTAAGGATGCTGACCTGCGGATTCTGAGCGGAGATCCCCTTGACCCAATGACTGAGGTCGAGACAGTCATCATAGACGGAGAGGTGCTGGTTAAGAGGTGATGTGAATGTTGGCGATTAAGGGTGGTAAGATCCTGACCATAACCAAGGGAGACATTGAGAACGGCACGATCCTAATAGAGAATGGGAAGATCGTGGATGTAGGCGCAAAGGTGAAGATCCCGAAGGGGGCAGAGGTCATCAACGCTGCTGGTAAGGTCGTTATGCCAGGTCTTGTTGAAGCCCAGTGCCACTTGGGCATCGTCGAGGAGAGCATCGGCTGGGCAGGCGCAGACAGCGACGAGACGACCGACCCCTCTACTCCACAGATGCGTGCCATAGACGGAATCAAAGCTAATGCCGACGAGGGCGGACTGAGGGCAGCTCTTGAGACAGGGGTCACAACCGCTCAGATCCTGCCTGGGAGCGGCAATGTCATCGGTGGGACGGGTGCGATAGTGAAGATGGCGCCCAAGCCTGTAGCAGATGAGATGGTTGTGAAGAACCCCTCTGGGATGAAAGTCACTCTCGGAGAGGCTCCCAAAAACGTCTACGGACAAGCTCAGAGGAAGATGCCGTCGACCCGCATGGGGATCGCAGGACTCCTGAGGGAGCAGCTATTGAAGACACAGAATTACCTGAGGAAGAAGGATCTGGCGAAGGACGATCCCTCGAAGATGCCTGAGAAGGACCTCAAGCTGGAGGCTCTGGCGCCTGTGCTCAAGGGTGAGATCCCGCTTTTGGTTCACGCTCACAGGGCAGATGACATAGCCTCTGCGGTCAGGGTTGCCGAAGAATTCGGGGTGAAGGTCGTCTGGTACCATGGAACTGAGGGGCACAGGATTGCTGGGTGGATAGCTAAGAAGGGGATACCAACCGTCCACGGACCTGCAATGAGGGGTGGAAGCTGGGAGACTCGTGAGATGGACTTCAAGACTGCTAAGGCTTTACACGACGCAGGCGTCAAGCTCGCCATCACAACAGGCGCCACATCGCAAACTATTCGACTAATCACTCTTGTTGCAGCTCTCTACGTCAAAAGCGGGCTTCCGAGGGAGGCTGCTCTCAAGGCTGTGACTATTACTCCTGCCGAGATTCTTGGCATTGCTAACCGTGTGGGCAGCGTCGAGAAAGGCAAGGACGCTGACCTACGCATCCTAAGCGGCGACCCCTTGGACATCAAATCCAGAGTGGAGAAGGTACTAATAGACGGAAAGGTCCTCTACTCCTCCTAAACTTCCTCTTTTCTTTCATTTCCGTCAGGAGTGCTAGTCGCCTTTACACTCGATACTTTATATATCTCGAAGAAGATAGAGGATTTAAGCTACATGAAGGGAGATGCTTAGAAATGTCCTGCGGTTGCGGATGCAAGAAGAAAGAAAAGGCAAAGAAAGAGAAGTAAGAATACAACTCAATTGCTGTTTGATCTCTCCTTCATATTTTTGACATCATAAACCACAGGAGCTAAGATTATTCTCAGGATAAGCGATTAGTTGAGCAACTACGGACTCGAATAAATGCTTTAAGGTGAATTAGACAGACTATAGACGGTGAAGTGCATTGGAGAAAGATGTTGTCGAGTATGTTTTGGAGTACGCCAAGAGCAAGGGAGTGGAGTACGCTGAGGTCAGAGCTCACAGAGAGCATCAAGAGGTTCTCGTGTT
>Ga0315314_1001090_pt1 | contig 25671 bp, 24 predicted proteins | sample TDP9_MG_FD_203631 | JGI IMG/M metagenome (GOLD analysis project Ga0315314, IMG submission 203631) | Freshwater sediment microbial communities from Lake Towuti, South Sulawesi, Indonesia - TDP9 | ecosystem: Environmental > Aquatic > Freshwater > Lake > Sediment | place: Indonesia: South Sulawesi... | reverse complement strand
GACCCTACCACCAGAACCCCTCCCTCCCGCTTCACCTGGCGAGCAAATCGGGAAAGATGACGATCTTCAAATGGGTGAGCTTATAGCAACGGAACTTAGCGAGTAAATCGGGAAGGAGCCGAAAAAATGACTTGACAAGCCCTTGCGCCCTCTATATAGTTCGCCCGCGGGTGGGATAAAGTGGGGAAAAATGGGGGGCAAAGTCCAAGGTGTTTCGAGGAAGATTCGAACACACAATTGACGAAAAAGGCCGCCTGAGCATACCATCCAGATTCCGCGAGATCCTCTCTGCCAGAGGCGAGAGCGAACTGATCCTCACCGATTTCGACTCCTGCCTGGCCGCATATCCTCGTGAGGAGTGGAGACAACTGGAGGAGAAGATAAAACGGCTCTCCACGATCCAGAAGGATGTGCGGAATTTCCTCCGCCTCTTCTATTCCAGCGCTACCGAAACTCCCCTGGACTCGCAAGGTCGCATTTTGATCCCTCCCCAGATGCGCGAGCGAGCGCGGCTGGGAAAGGATGTTATCCTGCTGGGACTCTTGAACAAGATAGAGATCTGGGACAAGAATTCCTGGGAGGAATTTGTCGCCCATTCCGCTGGTACCTTTGAGGAGATTGCCTCCCGGCTCGTGGAATTGGGGATCTGATCCGCTCGCCGACCCCCGCGGCGCAGGATAAAGGCATTTCGGAATGAACCCGGGGCCCTCAAAGATCATCCACATCCCGGCCCTACTGGAAGAGGTGATCCACTGGTTGCGGCCTCATCCAGGTGGGCATTATCTGGACGCGACGGTCGGCTTGGGTGGACATGCAGAGGAGATCTTGAAGCGAAGTGGCCCGGATGGCGTGCTGTACGGTCTCGATCGGGATATGGAGGCATTGAGGCAAGCGCAATCCCGCCTGAGAGGATTTGGGAGACGGACCCGATTGATTCATGGGGACTTCAAGGACTTGGAGGAGATCAAGAAGGAGCAGGGAATCCCGGAGTTAGATGGCCTCCTCTTCGATCTGGGGGTCTCCTCCCTGCAGTTGGAAGTCCCGGAGAGGGGATTCGCCTTTTCTCACGATGGACCCTTGGACATGCGGATGGATCAGCGGCAGGGCCTGAGAGCAGCTGAGCTGGTGAATCGTCTTTCGGAGAGAGAATTGGCTGACCTGCTCTGGAAATTTGGAGAGGAGCGATACGCGAGGAGGATTGCCAGAAGGATCGTTGAGTTCCGGAAAGAGGGGAAGATCAGCACCACTCGACAATTGGCGGAGATCGTCCAGCGGGCGATTCCCACGAGGTCTGGTAGGCCTCGCATTCACCCCGCCACTCGCACCTTTCAGGCCTTGCGTATTGCAATCAATCGGGAGCTGGAGGGCCTGGAGAGGGCCATCCGGGTTGGCGTTGATCTTCTCCGCCCCGGGGCCAGAGTGGCAGTGATCAGCTACCACTCCCTGGAGGATCGGATCGTGAAGCAGACGCTGGCCAGCCTGAGTGATGGCCCAGGAGGTCTCCTGGATTCCTTTGGTGGCGGTCCTGCTCAGGAGCGGAAGCTCTTGGTTCTCTCGAGAAGACCGATCACTCCCCAGGCGGCCGAGATCGAAAGGAATCCTCGATCCCGCAGCGCAAAACTGAGGGTGGCGGAGAGGGTTTGAAGATCGGATCGATGAAGGACCCATCCGGTGTTGGAGCGCACCTCAGGATTATCTTTACTCTCTAAATTTCATTCCTTCTCCACCCTGGCCAATCGAGGAGGAAAGGCAAGGTGGGCAGCGGAGCTTCGTTCCATTCTCTTGATTACGGCCATCATCCTGGCGGGCGCCCTTCTATATGTCTGGCAGCACATTCAGGTGATTCGATTGGGATACCGGGTGGAGCAGCTGAACGCCGAGTTTACGGCCATGATTCAAGAAGAGAGAGAGTTGACCGTGAAGATCGCCCAGTTGAAGTCATTGGCGCGCATCGAGGAGATGGCTCGAAGAAAGCTGGGGATGGTGGAACCCACGCCCTCCCAGATCATCATTGTCTCCCCTGAGAGGTATCCGACCAAGGCTCAAGCACCTCCTAAAGGGAGGAGTACATGCGTGAAGATCCCCACCGCTTCCCGTTAGAGTCAAGGAGGCTGAGGATCAGGACGCTCCTCCTCTTCCTCTTTCTCGCCTCCTCCCTCTCTCTGATTCTCCTCCGTCTTTTTGACCTCCAGATCAGGCAGCATGGGCGTCTGTCCGCCGATGCGATTCGACAGCAACAGAGACAGATCCCGATGCCTCCCAAGCGGGGCAGCATCTGCGACCGGAATGGGAAAGAACTGGCCGTCTCACTGCGATCCTACTCCTTTTTCGCCAACCCCTCCTTAGTGGAGGATCTCTCCAGGACATCCGCCAAGGTGGCAGCAGCCCTGGGTTTAGGGCCCCAAGAGGTGTATAGAAAGCTGCAGAGCCGGAAGCCCTTCGTGTGGATCAAGCGAAAGGTGGATCCAGAAGTGGCGAAGGAACTTCTCGAAGTCAAGCTCCCCGGGATCTACTTCTTAGAGGAGAACAAGCGGTATTATCCCAAAGGGGGATTGGCGTCTCACCTGCTGGGTTTCGTTGGCCTGGACGATAGAGGGCTGGAGGGCCTGGAATTCAGCCATGATTCCTATTTGAGGGGACCCGCCCGGCCTCCCCTGGGCTACTGTGATGCCCTGGGCAGGATCGCCTTTCGAGAGGCAGAGGCCGATGTGACTCTGGGGGGTTGCGATCTCATTCTTACCATCGATGAGGTGATCCAATATTTTGCCGAGCGGGCCCTGGAAAAGGGTGTGAATGCAAGCCAGGCCGGGGGGGGGTCCATCATCGTCATGGATCCCTGGACCGGGGAGATCCTGGCGATGGCCGATCGCCCCACTTTCCATCCCGGCGATTACCGAGACTATCCCCCTGTTTTTCGGCGGAACCGGGTCATCACCGATTGCTATGAGCCAGGGTCCACCTTCAAAGTGATGATGGCCGCCGCAGTCCTGGAGGAAGGATTGATGGGACCAGAAGAGAAAATCTATTGTGAGATGGGAAGGATCCGCCTGAACGGGTTCTACATCCGCGATTACAAGAAATATGGCTGGCTCACCTTTTCCCAGGTCTTAGAGAACTCCAGCAATGTGGGTGCCATCAAGGCGGCTTCCAGACTGGGCAAAGAACGGTATTATGACTATATCAAGCGATTCGGGTTCGGCGCCAAGACGGGGATTGAACTGCCAGGGGAGGCGGGGGGGATTCTCAGGAAACCGAGGGATTGGTCCTCCATCTCCTTGGGGGCAGTTGCGATGGGCCAGGAGATCTCCGTCACCCCACTTCAATTGCTGGCCGCTTTCTGTGCCATTGCCAACGGGGGAAACCTGATGCATCCCTATCTAATCCGGAGCATTCGGGGACCCCATGGGGAAATCGTGCGGGAGAATTCCCCTCAGCTAGTGCGGCGGGTCATCTCTTCCTCCACGGCTTCCAAGCTGACCCATATCCTGGTGAAGGCGGTCGAGGAAGGGACCGGCAAGAATGCGGCCGTGCCGGGATATCGAGTGGCAGGGAAGACCGGAACCTCTCAGAAGATCGATCGGAGGACGGGCCAATACTCTCATGACCAAGTCATCGCCTCCTTTTTGGGTTTCATCCCAGCCCGATCCCCCCAGCTCGCCATCTTGGTAACCATTGATGAGCCAAAGGTCAGCTCCTGGGGAGGAACTCTTGCAGCTCCCGTCTTTGCTGAAGCGGCGCGAGAATCCCTGCACTATTTAAGGATGCGGCCCTCAGAGGGGGAACCCTTCCCGGGAACGGTGAGGAGAAGCCATGAGATTGAAAGAGTTGACTGAGGGAGTCGACTATCTTCCTCTGGCTGGGGAGCTGGAACAGGAGATTGGCTCGATCCATTACGATTCCCGGCAGGTGAGGAGAGGATCCCTCTTCGTCGCCATTCGAGGGCTCGCCCGAGATGGACATGACTATATCCCGCAGGCGATAGAGGCAGGGGCGGTCGCCGTGGTCGCAGAATCCGGACGCATCCCCTTCCCATTGCCCTCTCAACTGACCCTGCTCCAAGTTCCCGACTCCCGCCTGGCCCTGGCTCAGATTTCAGCCAATTTCTACCATCACCCCTCTCGAAGGCTGCGCCTGATCGGGGTGACGGGGACCAATGGAAAGACGACGACCACTTATCTCATCGAATCGATCTTCTCTCAGGCAGGTCATCGAGTGGGGGTCATCGGTACCATTAGCTACCGGTTTGCTGGTCAAGAGGTGGTCGCGGAGAGGACCACGCCGGAGTCGTTAGATCTGCAAAGGATCCTGTGGGAGATGGCGGAGCAAGGAATCGATCCGGTGGTGATGGAGGTCTCCTCCCACTCCCTGGAGCTGGGTCGGGTGGCAGGATGCGAGTTCGATTTGGCGATCTTCACCAACCTGACCCACGATCACCTCGATTTTCACGGGGACCTGAATCGCTATCTGAGGGCTAAGCTCCGCCTCTTCTCCAGTCTGGGAAGGACCCAGGAAAAGGTGACTCGCAAGAGGGCGCTCATCAACATGGATGATCCCTTGGCGCAGCAGGTGCTGCAGTCGACCTCCGTGGAGGCCTGGGGTTATGGTTTGGTGGAGGACGGGCAGATCAGGGCCTCCCATCTCGAATGGTCTCGGACCGGAATGTGGATGCAGATCGAAACGCCCCAGGGACCGCTGAAGGTCCAGTCCCACCTGATGGGAGAACACAATGTCTATAACATCTTGGCCGCGGTAGGGGCGGGCCTCTGGGGTGGCATCCCTCCCTCGGAGATTGAAGAGGGGATCGGCAAGTTGCACCGGGTCCCGGGGAGATGGGAGAGGGTGGAGGCAGGCCAGGGATTTATTGTGGTGGTAGATTATGCCCATACCGCAGATGCCTTGGAGAGGGTGCTGAAGGCAGCGAGGAGCATGTGCGAAGGACGGGTGATTGCCGTCTTCGGATGCGGCGGGGATCGTGACCGGACCAAGAGGCCCCTCATGGGCGAGGTGGCGGCGAAATACAGTGATTATTTCATCATTACCTCCGATAATCCCCGAAGCGAGGATCCTTGGTCCATCATTTCGGAGATTGAGCAGGGGGTGGAAAGGGCATATCCTGGCAAGGGTAAGTATGATAAAATTATGGATCGAAGAGAGGCTATCAGCAAGGCGATAGAGATCGCCCAGGAGAAGGATCTGGTGATCGTTGCCGGGAAGGGGCATGAGTCATGCCAGATCCTGAGGGATCGGAGCATTCCTTTCGATGATCGGGAAGTGGCCACGGCCTGCATCTTGAGTCGAAGAAGAGGCGAAGCATGAGAGACTTTCTTTTTGTGTCCGACATCCTGGAGGCCACCGGGGGCAGGCTTCTGCGAGGAGAAGAGAGGGCTCGTGTTCGAAGCTTCTCTACCGACACGCGGACCCTGAGGCCCAAAGATCTCTTCATCGCCCTGAAGGGGCCCCACTTCGATGGCCACCTATTCCTTCCTGAGGCCTTTAGAAAAGGGGCGTGCGGTGCGATCCTCTCCTCTCTCCTCTTCCCTTCCCTGGAGGGCGGGATTCTCCTGCAGGTGGAGGACACCCTTTCTGCGTTGGGGGAAATCGCTCGGCGGTGGCGGAAGATTCACCCGATTCCCCTGGTGGCGATCACGGGCAGTACCGGGAAAACGACCACCAAGGAATGGGCGGCCGCCATTCTGGGCCGAGGCTATCGGGTCCATTCCTCCCCCGGCACCTATAACAATCTCATCGGCGTGCCCCTGACGCTGCTCCAGTTGAAAGAGGACCATCAGCTGGCGGTCGTCGAATTGGGGATGAACGCCAAAGGTGAGATTCACCGCCTGAGCCAGATCTGCCAACCCGATATGGGTCTGATTACCAATATTGGGCCAGCCCATCTCGAGTTTCTGGACTCCTTGGAGGGAGTGGCAGCAGCGAAGGCGGAGATGTTGGAGTTCTTGGGTGGCGAGAGGACATGCATCCTCAACGGAGATGATCCTCATCTGACGGCCCTGTTCGGGCAGGTTGGGGGAAAGCGTTTTACTTACGGACTCTCTCCGGAATGGGATCTCTGGGGAAGCGGGATCAGGAGGGGCAAGGAGGGGATCGCATTCCAACTGAATTATGGAAGGGAAAGGATCGATGTTCGCCTCCCACTGTGGGGCCAGCATAATGTCTATAATGCCTTGGCGGCTGGTGCGATCGGAATCCTCTGCGGCCTGGGCCTGCGGGAGGTTGGAGAGGGGTTGAGCACGGTGCAGCAGGCCTCCATGAGACTGGAGAAGATCCTTTTGCCGGGAGGAGTTGTGCTGTTGAATGATGCCTACAACTCCAACCCCCTCTCCATGAGGGCGGCTCTGGATACCTTTTTGGAGATGAAAGGGGAGGCCCGGGGCATCCTGGTGGTGGGGGATATGCTGGAGCTGGGTTCCCAGGGAGAAAGGCTGCATCGGGAGATCGGAGCACTCCTCTCCTCTTCCAATAATATGGGGGCCTTGATCGCCGTGGGGGTGCATTCTCACGCCCTGGCTGATGAGGCGAGAAAGAAGGGGTTCTTCGCTCCCATTTTCCTCTGCCAGAATGCCAGGGAAGCCTCTTTAGCCCTGAAGGTGAACTTGAAGCCCGGGGACTGGGTCCTGCTCAAGGGTTCGCGGGCCATGAAGATGGAGAAGGTCCTGGAGGGCCTTGAATAGGTATGCTTTATCACCTGCTCTATCCATTACATGAGTTCTTCATCGTATTCAACGTCTTCCGTTATGTGACCTTCCGCACGGGAGGAGCCATCTTCACCTCCTTTCTGATCAGCTTGTTGGCCGGACCCTGGGTGGTCAGAAAGCTGAAGCAATATCAAATCCAGCAGCAGATTCGTCCCGACGGTCCCCAGACTCACCTCAGCAAAGCGGAGACCCCCACCATGGGGGGAACCCTCATCCTCTTGTCCATCGTGGCCTCCACCTTACTCTGGGCGGATCTTTCGAATCGCTTTGTCTGGTTGTGTGTTTTTTCCCTGCTAACCATGGGAGGGCTCGGTTTCTTCGACGATTTCCAGAAGCTGACTCGGAAGAACAGCCGCGGCCTGCCTCCCCGCCGCAAATTCCTCTGGCAGATTCTGTTCGGCCTCTCGGTGGGATTTTATCTGTTTCTCTGGCCGGCTGGATCCAATGCCACCAAGCTGGCTATTCCCTTCTTCAAGAAGTGGCTCCCTGATCTGGGATGGTTTTACATCCTCTTTGTGATGTTCGTCATCGTCTCCACCTCCAATGCAGTGAATCTGGCCGATGGCCTGGATGGCTTAGCCATCGGCCTTTTTCTCATCGCCTCGGCCACCTATACTCTGATGGTTTACCTGGCGGGTCATGCCTCGGTAGCCAGATATCTGCAGATCCTCTTCGTGCGCGGAGCCAGCGAAGTCACCGTATTCTGCGGAGCCATGGTGGGGGCCAGCATTGGCTTCTTGTGGTTCAATGCCTATCCCGCCCAGATCTTCATGGGGGATGTGGGATCTTTGGCCCTCGGGGCGGCCCTGGGGACGGTTGCGGTGATCATCAAATCGGAGTTGCTTCTGGTCATCGTGGGAGGGGTGTTCGTGATCGAGGCCCTTTCGGTCATCCTTCAGGTTTTCTCCTTTCGCACGAGTGGAAAGAGGCTCTTCCGGATGGCCCCCATCCACCATCACTTCGAGTTGAATGGGCTCATGGAGCCGAAGATCATCGTGCGTTTCTGGATCATCTCCTTCATCTTTGCTTTGATCTCCCTGACTACTTTAAAGCTGCGTTAGCCAATGGAACAGTTCCGGGGCAAGAAGGTTACGGTAGTGGGATTTGGGCGTAGCGGCAGGGCTGCGGCCAAGCTCTTGATGGAGGCGGGAGCGAAGGTCAGGGTGAGCGAGGCCCTGCCTTATGAGAAGATCGCAGGAGACCTCTCATGGCTCTCCAAAGGGGGGGTGGAGTTTGAATTCGGGGGGCACCAGCGGGAAACCCTCTTGGGGTCAGAGATGATTGTGGTCAGTCCCGGGGTCTCATTGGAGATGCCGGCTCTGAAGGAGGCAAGAGCCCAGGGAATCCCGATGATCGGAGAGGTGGAGTTGGCCTCCCTCTCTACCTCAGCGACCTTCGTGGGTGTCACGGGCAGCAACGGAAAGAGCACCACGACCACTCTGATCGGAGAGATGCTGAAGCAGGGTGGGAAGCCCGTGGTGGTGGCAGGCAATATTGGAACTTCCTTGTGCGATGTGGTCCCCCGCCTGTCTCCTGCACATATTGTGGTGGCGGAGCTTTCCAGCTTCCAATTGGAGACCATTGATTCCTTTCGTTGCCATATCAGCCTCCTGCTCAACCTCTCCCCCGACCATCTCGATCGGTATCCGGACTTCTCTGCCTACGTGCGGGCCAAGGCCAGGATCTTTGAGACCCAGCAGGAGGAGGATTTTGCCATCCTCAATGGCGATGACGAGTTTTGCCTCTCCCTATCCCCACACATCAAGGCTCAGCGCGTCCTCTTCCGTCGGAAGGGCCCGGTGGATGAGGGATGCTTTCTGAATGGCCGAGAGGTCCTCTTTCGCTGGAGGGGTCAGACCACCCAGATCTGCCCATCCTCGGAGATTGGCATCAAGGGGGTTCACAATCTGGAGAATGCCATGGCGGCGTGCGCGGCGGCTTCCCTCCTCGGCCTGGCGCCAGGAGTCCTGAAGAAGGCTCTTCGGGAGTTTTCAGGGCTGGAGCATCGATTGGAGCTGGTCCTGGAGAAGGAGGGCGTCCAGTTTGTGAACGACTCCAAGGGGACCAATGTGGGGGCGGCCATCAAATCCTTGGAGAGCTATGATGCGCCGATTATCCTCATTGGCGGAGGAAAGGATAAGGGCAGCGATTTCTCCCCCCTGGCCGAGGTCGCCCGAGGAAGGGTCAAGGCCCTCATCCTGATGGGAGAGGCGATGGAAAAGATGAAGGCCGCCTTGAAGGGCGTAGCCCCCATCCTGGAGGCGAAGGAGATGGGAGAGGCCGTCCGCAGAGCCAATTCCATTGCCAAGAGAGGAGATGTGGTGCTTCTTTCTCCCGCCTGTGCCAGCTTCGATATGTTTGCTAACTTCGAGGAGAGGGGAAGGGTATTCAAGGAGGAAGTGCGGCGCCTGGCTCAGCAACCGGAGCCGCTCGGCGGATGAGGCATGTACAGGGTCCTCTCCTTCGATAAGATGATCCTCACGGCCACCCTGGTCCTCATTGCGCTGGGCATCCTGATGATCTACAGCTCCTCGTCGATTCGTGCCCAGGAGAGGTTTGGGGATTCCTCCTTTTTCTTGAAGAGGCAGTTGCTTTGGGCGGGGCTGGGAGTCCTCATGATGATTTGGATGATGAATTGGGACTATCGGGGATGGCAGAGGTTGGCCCTTCCCCTGTTCCTTCTCTCTCTTCTGTTTCTGGTCTTGGTGCTCATCCCCCAGGTGGGGGTCAAGGCGAATGGGGCTCGAAGATGGCTCTCCTTCTTCGGGCTTTCCTTTCAGCCCACTGAGTTGGCGAAGGCCTCCCTCATCCTGTTTCTCTCCCATCTTTTGGCCAAGAAGGGACCGGCGGTCCAGGAGTTCACCCAAGGCTTCCTGCCCTTGATGGTGGCCACAGGAATCGTGGCTCTCCCGGTCCTGTTTCAGCCCAACTTCGGCAATGTCGTGGTCTTGCTGGCCGTGGCGATGATGATCTGCTTCGTGGGCGGGACGCGGATGTCACACCTCCTTTGGCTGTTGGTGGGATCCTTGCCCTTCCTGCTCTTGCCGATGATGCACTTCTCTCATGCTCGCTCTCGCCTTCTCACCTTGGTGGATCCCTCGCGCGCGCCGGAGGGGGCGAGCTATCAAATCAAGCAATCCTTTTACGCCCTGGGCCCGGGGGGCCTCCTGGGGCGGGGATTGGGTGATGGGATCCAGAAGCTATTTTATCTCCCCGAGCCCCACACCGATTTCATCTTTGCCATTATCGGGGAGGAGATGGGGTTCCTGGGGACATCGATGATCGTTCTGCTCTTCGGGATCATCCTGTGGAGGGGCACCCGGGTTGCCCTGAGAGCCCCTGATCCCTTTGGTCGCTATACGGCCATGGGGATTACCTCCCTCATCGTCTCCCAGGCTGCCGTCAATCTGGGCATGGTGGTTGGCCTTCTTCCGACCACTGGCCTTCCCCTTCCCTTCGTCAGTTTCGGAGGATCCTGTTTGGTGCTCAGCCTCATGGAGATCGGGATCCTTTTGAACATCTCCCATTACTCGCGATCGGGGGCCCGATGAAAGTTCTCATCGCCGCGGGGGGGACGGGAGGGCACATCTTTCCCGCCCTGGCCATCGCTCGGAGCCTGCAGAAGGGAGGCCGAAAGATCAGGGTGGAATTCGTGGGAACGGGAGACTGGATGGAGGTAGAATGGCTGAAGGGCGAAGGCTTTCCCGTGCACCAGCTGAAGATCCAAGGCCTGAAGGGGAGGAAGGTCATTCAGTTTCTCTCCTCCCTTGCCCTCTTGCCCCAGGCCTTTTTGCGGAGTTGGGGCATTCTCTGTCAGGTTCGGCCCGATGTCACGGTGGGGGTGGGAGGATATGCCTCGGGTCCATTGCTTTTGCTTTCTGCCCTGAGGGGGATTCCGACCTTGATCCATGAGCAGAACCTCCTTCCCGGATTGACTAACCGACTTCTCGCGCCTTTCGTGAAGCAGATCGCCTACTCCTTTCCGGGAAGCGAGCGTTTTTTTGGGGGACGAAAGTCCAAGTTGACCTTTACTGGTAATCCCATTCGCCGAGAGATCCTGGCCGGAGACCGAGAGGAGGCAGCCGCCCGATTTGGTCTGGATCCTGGGCGATTCACCCTCCTCAGTTTTGGGGGATCCAGGGGGGCGAGCCGAATCAATTCCGCTCTCGTAGAAGCGTTGCCGCTCCTGTTGCCGATGCGAGAGCAGCTCCAACTCCTCCATGCCAGTGGGGAAAAGGACTTTGAAGTGGTGACCAGAGGGTTTGCTCGCTATCCATTTCGGGCCAGAGTTTATCCCTTCATCTATGAGATGGCCTCCGCTTATGCCCTGGCAGATGTGGTGATCTGCCGTGCAGGTGCTACCACCCTTGCCGAGCTGGCGGCGCTGGGGAAACCATCCATCCTCATCCCCTACCCTTATGCGGCCAATGACCATCAGAAGTATAACGCGGAGGCTCTGGGAAGCTGTGGAGGTGCTCGGATCATCCTGGACCATGAGCTGAATGGTCCCACCCTCGCCCGGGCTGTGGAAGAGGTCTTGATGGATCGAGCAGGCAGGGAGGCCATGGGCAGAAAGGTGAAATCCTTGGCGAAGATGGATGCGGACGATGAGATCAGCGATCTCATCTTGGCCCTGGCCAAGGATTCGGATCCGGAATCCTGGGGGAGGAGATTCTGAGGGCCCGTCCATGCTAAGAAAGGTCAGACGAATCCACTTCGTAGGGATCGGAGGAGTGGGGATGTGCGGGATCGCCGAGGTCCTCGCTAATCTGGGGTATCGGGTTTCCGGCTCGGACCTCAAGGCCTCCGACAACACCAAGCGTCTGGAGGCCCTTGGGGTTTGCGTTCAGGTCGGTCACGACCCCTCCCATGTAGAGGGTGCGGATGTGGTGGTCCGTTCCTCAGCGGTCCCCTCCCATAATGTGGAGCTTTTGGCCGCCAGAGAGAAGCTCATCCCCATCATTCCTCGGGCGGAAATGCTGGCCGAGCTCATGCGGATGAAATATGGGATCGCTGTGGCCGGGACGCACGGGAAGACCACGACCACCTCCATGATCTCGAGCATCCTGGCTCAGGCAGGGCTCGATCCCACCATCGTGATCGGTGGACGACTGAACAGCTTGGGGTTCAATGCCCGGCTGGGCAAGGGAGAGTTCCTGGTGGCAGAGGCCGATGAGAGCGATGGCTCCTTCCTCAAGTTATCTCCCACCATCGCGGTGGTGACCACCCTCGACGAAGAACACCTGGACTTCTATCGAGATCTCGATCACATCAAGGATACCTTCTTGCAGTTCGTAAACAAGGTGCCCTTTTATGGGGCAGCGGTGCTCTGCCTGGACCAGCCGAATATACAGGAGATCCTTCCTGCCATCGAGAAACGGTTTATCACCTATGGCCTCCATTCCCAGTGCGATGTGACGGCCCGTGGCATTCGACTGGACGGCCTGAAGTCATCCTTTGAGGCCTTCTCACAGAGCCGACGATTGGGGAAAATCTCCCTCCAGGTCCCGGGATTACACAATGTCCTCAATGCCCTGGCCGGCGTGGCGGTTGGATTGGAGCTGGATATAGAGTTCCCCAGGATCCAGCAGGCGCTGAAGGAATTTGCCGGAGTGGCCCGCCGTTTTCAGGTAAAGGGCATACTCCCCCGCGACATCATGGTGGTGGACGATTATGGCCACCACCCGGCAGAGGTGATGGCCACCCTGAAGGCGGCCAAAGATGCCTTCGATCGCCGCCTGGTAGTCATCTTTCAGCCTCACCGGTATACTCGCACCCAGCTTCTCCTCTCTGAATTCTTCCGCGCCTTCCATCAGGCGGATGTGCTCATTGTGACCGAGATCTATCCCGCCGGGGAGGAAGCAATCTCCGGGATCAGCGGGTCCCTCATCGTCCAGGGGGTGAAAGAAAGAGGCCATCGGGAGGCCTATTTCCTGAAGAGAAAAGAGGAGGTCTGTGATCTGGCGATGGATTTGATCGAGGAGAAGGACCTGGTGCTGACCCTGGGGGCAGGGGATATCTGGCGAGTGGGAGAGGAGTTAGCGGAAAGGCTGAAGGCCCAAAAGGGAAAGCCCTGAGTCCCCGGGAGGACATTGGAAAGAGGCGGATTCAGAAATTGGGTCAGGGAGAAGTGGAAGGATCGAGTCCTGTGGGATGAGCCCCTCTCCCGCCATACCTCCTGGAGGGTGGGTGGACCCTGTGATCTCATGGTCTTTCCCCGGGGCCCGGAGGACTTGGGGGAACTCCTGGAGGAAGCGGAGAGGGAGGGTGAACCTCGGTTCATCCTGGGAAGGGGAACTAATCTCTTGGTCCGGGACGGAGGGATCAGGGGAGTTGTGATCAACCTCAGCAGGGGCTTGAAAGAGATGGAATTCAGGGCGGAGGGGCTGAAGGCAGGAGCAGGGGTGGATCTTCCCCTGCTCGCGGCGCAGGCTGCCCGGCACGGCTTATCCGGCCTTGAATTCGCGGCTGGAATCCCAGGGACAGTGGGAGGTGGCACCAAAGGAAACGCGGGGGCCTTCGGAAGTTCTCTGGATCAGGCTCTGGAGAGGGTGAACATCCTGGATTGGCGGGGGCAGGAACATCTGTTTTCTCGGGAAGAGCTGGTCTTCTCCTATCGCAGCTGCCTCCTTCCCCTGGAGGGAGTAATCGTGGCGGCGGATTTTCGCCTTTTTCCCGGAGAGGTGGGCACCATCCGGGATAAGATGGAGGTCTTTCAGAGGCAGAGGGAGAAAAGCCAGCCATTGCGGGCGCTGACCGCTGGATCGGTCTTCAAGAATCCGCCGGGGGCTCAGGCGGGCCAAATTATCGAGTCCTTGGGACTGAGGGGGAAGATAATGGGCGCGGCCAGGGTTTGCCAGCTTCACGGCAACTTCATTGAAAATCTGGGAGGCGCCAAGGCTTCCGACCTCTTGCAACTGATCGAGCTTATCCAGAAACGGGCGGAGAGGGACCTGAACATCAAGCTGGATCTGGAGATCCAGGTGGTGGGGGAGAAATGAAGATCGATCTCCGGATCGGCGTGCTTATGGGGGGCTCTTCCGCCGAAAGAGAGATCTCCCTTCGATCGGGGCGGGCGGTCGAGCAAGCATTGAGGGGCCAAGGTTTCCAGGTGGAAGGGATCGATGTCGGCCCCGATATCGTGGAGGTACTCAGGGGCAAGGGGGTGGAGGTTGCCTTCATCGCGCTCCATGGGCGAGGGGGTGAAGATGGAACCATCCAGGGGCTGCTGGAGGTATTGGGCATTCCCTACACCGGATCAGGAGTCCTGGCGAGCGCGTTGGCCATGAACAAATTGTATTCGAAAAAACTCTTCGCCTTCCATGGGCTGCTGACTCCTCCCTATCTTGTCTGGGGGAGGGTAGATGGAAGGTCCCCTTCTTCCTCCTCTTTTGAATTCGGGTTGCCCGCGGTGATCAAGCCCCTGGAGGAGGGATCGACCATTGGGGTGAGTATCGTTCGGGAGGAGGAGGAGTTGGTCCTTGCCTGTGAGAGGGCATTCCAGTTTGGCCCCTCGATTCTCATCGAAAAATACATTGCCGGGAAGGAGGTCACGGTGGGCATCGTGGGAGAGGAAGCCCTTCCCCCCATTGAGATCGTTCCCCACTCTGGATTCTACGATTACTCCTCGAAATATACCTCCGGGATGACGGAATATCTCGTTCCCGCTCCCCTGCCGGCTGATCTGCTTCGCCGAATTCAGGGGGCGGGCATGAGGGCCCATCGGGCCCTGGGGTGTGCTGGATTCTCGCGGGTCGATATGCGGCTGGATGAGCTGGGCAATGCCTTTGTCCTGGAAGTGAATACCGTGCCCGGGATGACGGAGACCAGCCTGCTTCCCAAGGCGGCAGCCGCTGCGGGCTATGACTTCCCTTCTTTGACCCGAAAGATCCTGGAGTTGGCCCTCCAGGGAGAAGAGTGACCATGTCAAGGGGCCGCGATTTGGGCAGGAGGCCTCCCTTTGCCCACCGCCTTCGAGCCAACCAGCTCAAAGGGCATCGAGGCAGCCGGAACGAATGGACCAGAAGGATTCTCTTTCCCTTGCTGGCCGTAGCCATCCTGGTTTTTCTGGGTGCATGGGGTTTCCGGCTGTTTCAGCGATCGGCCTCCTTTCGCCTGGAGGCCATTTTGGTGGAAGGGTGTGCCCAGATCTCTCCTCAAGAGATCCTCGATTTGTTGGAGCTGGAGCCCTGCTCGAACATCCTCTTGCTCGATCTGGGCGAGCTGTCTAAGAGAGTTCGCAGCAACCCCTGGATTCAAGAGGCATCCCTTCGGCGCCACCTTCCTCATACCCTGGTGGTGAAGATCGAGGAGAGGAGGCCGGCAGGGATTCTATCGGGAGACGATTGTTTCCTGGTGAGTGAAGATGGGGTGATCTTGACCTCTTTGGAAGGGCGCGATCTTCCTTTTCTTCCACTCATCCGACTGGCTGAAGCCAGAGATCTTCGGGTGGGAGAGACGATTGAATCTGGCCTCTTTCGGGGGGGTCATATCTTCTGGCGCGATGTCCATCAGATGGTGGCATCCAAAGGTGGGCAGATGCGGGAAATCTGCCAGGCGAGGGATGGCAGCCTGAGCATGAATCTCGGTGAGGGAATGCCCTCCCTGCGGTGGAGGCCCGAATCGCTGGAGGAGCAAATGGTAAGGCTCAAGGGGGTCATGTCCCTCTATCATCCAGATTGGAGGACTCTGGAGTATATCGATCTCCGCTACTCGGGGAAAGTCATTCTGAAACCGGTGGGAAAAGGAGGGGGAGGATTTGGCAAAGGATAGCGGCCTGGTGGTGGGCTTGGATATTGGAACGACCAAGATCTGCGCGATCGTGGGGGAGATGACCGATGGGGGCGGAATCGATATCATCGGCATTGGAACTCATCCCTCCAAGGGTCTGCGCAAGGGTGTGGTAGTACATATCGATAGCACGGTAGAGTCCATCCAGAAGGCCGTTAATGAGGCGGAGTTGATGTCGGGGGTGGAGATTCATTCTGCCTTTGTGGGGATCGCCGGGGGCCACATCAAGGGCTTCAACAGTCGGGGAGTGATTGCCATCTCCGGCAAGGGCCGCGAGGTGAGCCAGTTCGATGTGGCGCGCGTCATCGACGCGGCCAAAGCGGTCGCCCTTCCCGTAGATCGCGAAGTCATCCATATCCTACCTCAGGAATTCATCATCGATGACCAGGGAGGAATCAAGGAACCCCTGGGGATGACGGGGGTAAGGCTGGAGGCAGAGGTCCATATCGTGACCGCTGCCGTGACCTCCGCCCAGAATTTGATCAAATGCGTACACCGCGCCGGCATCGAGGTCTCCGACATCGTCTTGGAGCAATTGGCCTCCGCCGAGGCAACGCTGCTTCCCGATGAGAAGGAGTTAGGAGTGGTTCTGCTCGACATGGGAGGTGGGACCACCGGGATCGCCATCTTCTCTAAGGGCAGCATCTGGCACAGCTCCGTCATCTCGCTGGGAGGAGAGCATATCACCAACGATATTGCCATTGGGCTACGCACGCCCATGCAGGAGGCGGAGGAGATCAAGAAGAAATATGGGTGTGCCATGACCTCGCTGGTGAAAGGAGATGAGACGATCGAAGTTCCGAGTGTGGGTGGCCGTAGACCCCGAATCCTCTCTCGTCAACTTCTCTGTGAGATCATTCAACCCCGGGTGGAAGAGATGCTTTCCCTGGCGAATCGAGAGATTCAAAAATCGGGGTACCAGGATCAGGTGGCGGCGGGTGTCGTGATTACCGGGGGGGCTTCCATCATGGAGGGAATACCCGAATTGGCGGAGCAGATTTTCGATCTCCCGGTGAGGAGGGGGGAGCCCAGGGGCGTGGGAGGACTGGTGGACATTATCTCCAGCCCCATCCATGCGACCGGGGTGGGATTGGTATCGTATGGGGCCGCCCATCGGGCCCGGCGTCGTTTTCGGAAGGTCTCGGATCGAGCGATCTTCAACAAGGTGTTCACTCGCATGAAGGAATGGTTCGAGGATTACTTTTAGGGCCAAGATGCCAAACCTCTCATCCCAAGTGCGTCGATGATCCAGGAGGAGGCTCGAATCAACCAGATGAAGCTTCCCCCGAGGGGAGCCACAAGAAAGGAGGCAGCGGATGAACTTTCGATTTGAGGAAGAGTTGGAACGACCGGCCAAGATCAAGGTCATGGGGATCGGTGGTGGGGGATGCAATGCGGTCTCCCGGATGGCCACTTCTGATTTCGGGGGAGTGGAGTTCGTGGCCATCAACACAGACGCCCAAGCCCTGAAGGCCTTACCGGTTTCCTCGAAGCTTCAAATCGGAGAAAAGCTCACCAAGGGTCTGGGGGCAGGGTCCAATCCCGAGATCGGCAGGAAGGCAGCCATAGAGGATACGGACAAGATCCTGAGCCTCCTCGAAGGCTGCGATATGGCGTTTGTCACCGCTGGACTGGGGGGAGGGACGGGGACCGGTGCCTCCCCGATCGTGGCCAACCTGGCCAAGGAAATGGGAATCCTCACCGTCGCCGTGGTGACCAAGCCGTTCCAGTTTGAGGGCAAGGTGCGGGCGAGGCAAGCAGAAGATGGTCTCATGGAGCTGAAGGCGGCGGTGGATACCCTGATCACGATTCCGAATCAGCGTCTGCTCAATGTGGTGGAGAGGCAAACCTCCTTCCTGGATGCCTTCCGGATGGCCGACTTGATCTTGCAGCAGGCCGTTCAAGGAATCTCAGATCTGGTTGTCATTCCCGGGCTGATCAACCTGGACTTTGCCGATGTGCGCACCATCATGGCAGAGAAAGGGATGGCCCTCATGGGAACGGGAACGGCCAGTGGTGAGAACCGGGCCACGGAGGCCGCCAATCGGGCGATCAGCAGCCCACTCTTGGAGGATGTCACCATCGATGGAGCGAAGGGGATCCTCATCAACATCACCGGCTCCTCGAATCTCACCCTCTATGAGGTGAATGAGGCCTCTTCCGCCATCTTCAAGGCAGCCCATCCCGATGCCCATGTGATCTTCGGGGCCGTGGTGGATGAGAAGATGGCCGACGAGATGAAGGTCACCGTGATCGCCACGGGATTCGATTCTGTCGGGAAGGCGAAGATGGATGAGAGCTCCAAAGCCATTGATTTCCGGGCGATTGCTGGGAAGAATTTGGACCGGCCTGCTTACCTCCGCAAGAAGGGCAATAAGCCCCAGGAGGCCAGACCAGACCAGTTGGCATTCAAAGCCTTCGATGAGGAGGACCTGGAGATCCCTGCCTTCCTCCGCAGACAGGCCGATTGAGGGTACTTGCCATGTTGCCTGTTTGATGGGAATGAGCCCTTGAATGTCCTGGAAACTAAGAGAGAAAGCCAAAAGGCTTCTGGCCGCAGAGGAAGGCACGATCTTCAAATCCCCTGGGGGGAAGGCGTCGGTAGCCCTCATCTACCCCAATACCTATTATGTGGGGATGTCCAATCTCGGCTTTCTGGCCATCTATCATTATCTCAACGCCCATCCCTCCATCCTCTGCGAGCGAGCATTTCTACCCGCCCCGGAAGACCTGCCAGAATTTGAGAGGACCAGGACCCCCCTTTTTTCTTTGGAGTCGGGACGGCCCCTCTCCTCCTTTGATATCCTGGCCTTCTCTGTCTCCTACGAGAACGATTACCTGCATCTTCTAAAGATCCTCGATTTGGCCCGGGTTCCCCTGTTGGCGCAGGAACGGGGAGCGAAAGATCCCCTGGTTACCATGGGAGGAATCTGCGCCTCCTCCAATCCAGAGCCTCTGGCGGGCTTCGTCGATCTCTTCTTTCTGGGAGAAGGAGAGGTGCTTTTCCCTCAGATCGTCGAGCTGTTCCAGGAGGAAGATGCCAAGGCAGGTGGGAGGAGCACCTTCTTGCAGGAGGCCACGAAGATAGAAGGGGTCTATGTTCCCAGGTTCTACCGGTTTTCTTATGATGAGAATCGAGCCATCAAGGGCCTGACCATAGAGGGTCCGGCCCCCTCTAAGGTTCGGAGGCATTATCTGCCCGATCTCGATCGATATCCCGTCCTCAACTTCATCCGAACGCCCCACACCGAATTCAAGGAGATGCGACTCATCGAGGTCGCTCGCGGATGCAAAAGGGGCTGCAGTTTCTGCCTGGTGGATGGAGTTTGTCGGCCCTTCCGCTTTCGGTCCCCGGAGAGTCTCCTGGAATCGTTGCGTGGCGCAACCCGTTTGCAGGCCAAAGAGAGGGTAGGACTGGTGGGACCCTGCATCTTGGACCATCCTCAGATTGAGGGACTCTGCGAGAATCTGCTGAAGGAAGGCTATTTGATCTCTGCCTCTTCCCTGCGGGCCGAATCCATCCCCAACGGGCTGCTCGCTTGCCTGACGAAGAGCGGCCAGAAGACGATCACGCTGGCGCCGGAGGCGGCCTCGGAAAGGCTCCGTAGCCTCATAGGAAAGACATTGGGCGAGGAGGAGTTCTATGCTACCGTGGAGCGGATCCTTTGGCACCGCATTCCCAACATCAAGCTCTATTTCATGATCGGACTCCCCACGGAGGGCGATGCTGAAGTTTTGGGCATCGCTGAGGTGGCCAAGAGGATCAAGCACCTCATGCTGGTGGCGGCCAAGGATAGCCGCCGTCTGGGCCAGGTAACCCTGAGCATCAATGCCTTCGTCCCCAAACCCTGTACCCCCTTTCAATGGTTGGCCTTTGAGGAGATGGGCCGGCTGCAGCAGAAACTGGCGAAGATCAAGAAGGCTCTGAGGGGGGCGAGTAATATCGTACTCTTTCACGACCTCCCCCAATGGGCCTACATCCAGGCCTTGCTTGCCCGCGGCGATCGGAGATTGGGCGAGCTTCTTCTTGCCGTCCATCGGTTGGGCGGTGGCTGGAGGAAGGCCCTCCGGGAATGGAGCCTGAACCCTGATTTCTTTGTGATTCGCCGACGATCCCCGGAGGAGATCTTTCCCTGGGATCATCTGGAGGCAGGTCCGAGCAAGGAGTATTTGCTGGGAGGACTGAAAAGGGCAGGCCTATCATGAAGAAAGCCGGCGTGGAGCTGAATCTCAGATATTTGCAGCTGCCGAGGCTTCGCCTCTGTGCTGAGATCACTCATGCATTTTCCACGCGCAGGGGAGGGGTGAGCAACCCACCCTTCTCCTCCCTCAACCTGAGCTTCAATGTGGGAGATGATCGAGAATCTGTTCGGGAGAATCGCTGCCGTCTATTATCGGATCTTGAGATCGGGGATAGGCCGCTGGTGAAAGTGAGGCAGGTCCATGGGGATGAGATCCTGCTGATCGACGAGGAGGTAGCCAAAAGGACTGCATTTCCGGGAGGGCTCCTCTCCGAATCTAAAGACGCCCTCATCACGGCCAGGGCGGGCATCATTCTTACGGTCTTCGTCGCTGATTGCGTCCCTCTCCTGCTCTTCGATCGAGCGAAAAAAGTGATCGCCGCGGTCCATGCAGGTTGGAGGAGCACAGCCGCCCGCTTGGCGGAAAAGGTGATTTGCCGAATGGAACAGGACTTCGGGACGCGACCTGAGGATTGCGTGGTGGCCATCGGTCCCTCCATCGGGATCTGCTGCTATGAGGTGGATGAGCCGGTGATTCAAGCCTTTAGGGAAGGCTTCGCCCACTGGAGCCAATGGGCAACCGAGACGGAAAAGGGGACCTGGCATTTGGATCTGTCCGGCGCCAACCGGGCGCTGCTCCTTGAATCTGGCGTCTTGCCAGACTCGATCTTCTCCGCTGGATACTGTGTGTCCTGCCACTCCGAGCTCTTCTACTCGCATCGGCGAGATGGAAAAAGAACCGGCCGGATGGTGGGACTCATCATGTTGAGGGATGAGGATGATAGGCATTAAGGAGAGGCTGGAGGAGGTGAAGAAGCGCATGGAGGAGGCTGCCACCAGGGCCGGGAGAGATGCGGAGAGGGTGGAACTGGTGACGGTCTCCAAGACGGTCGATGTGGCGCGCATTGCCGAGGGGATCGAGGCGGGGATCCGGATCCTGGGGGAGAACCGGGTGCAGGAGGCAGAAGGGAAGATTGCCGCCTTGGGTCGGCCGGTGAAGTGGCACCTGGTGGGACATCTGCAGAGCAACAAGGCAAAGCTGGCCGTCTCCCTCTTCGATTTCATCCACTCCCTGGATTCGACCCATCTGGCGGAGGTGCTGGAACGCCACGCCGGGATGCAGGGGAAGGTGCTGCCCCTCCTGGTGGAGGTCAACCTGGCTGGGGAGGAGAGCAAGCCGGGGGTCTCCCCGGAGGGGCTTCCTGGTCTGCTCCGCTCCGTCTCCCCTCTCCGCCATTTGCAGGTCCAGGGGTTGATGGCCATTCCCCCTTTCTTGGAGGAGGCGGAGGAGGTTCGCCCCTACTTCCGCCGGCTGAGGGAGCTGGCGGAGGAAGTCTCCGCATTAGAGATCGGAAATATCGACATGAGACATCTCTCCATGGGGATGAGCCATGATTTCGAGGTCGCCATCGAGGAAGGAGCAACACTGGTGAGGATCGGAACGGCGATCTTCGGCCCTCGAGGCTGATCCAGATCACGCAGGCAAACAAGAAAGGAGATGACAATGGCCATCAGCAAAAAGAAGCTGCTCGAGTTGCTGAATGACGATCTGGCCTGGGAGTACACGGCTGCCATCCAGTATGTGCAGCATTCCGGAGTCCTGACCGGGGCCCAGTATGGGGATATCAAGAAGGAGATCATCCTCCACGCCAATGAGGAATTGCAGCATGCGATTACCCTGGCGGATCAGATCGATTATCTGGGGGGCGTCCCCACCGTCAAGGTCTATCCAGCCCAGACATCCCCCAAGAATGAGGTCATGTTGCAGCAGGATCTGGATGGGGAGAACGATGCTATCGCCCGTTATAGCGCCCGCATCGAGCAGGCGGAGGAGCTGAAGTTGCTCCATCTGGCCCAGCAGCTTCGCCAGATCCTGATCATGGAGCAGGAGCACGCCATGGATCTGGAGCAGGCCTTGGGCAAATAACTAAAGGAGAGTCGATCTGGAGGAGGAGGGAACGATGCATGCCTTAGAGGCTCTCTACACACGCCGGAGCATCAGGCGGTTCAAGGCCGATCCGGTGCAGCGATCGCAAATCGAGCAGATCGTGGACGCCGGCAGGCTGGCCGCCACGGCGAATAATCTGCAGCCATGGGAGTTTGTGGTGATCACGGATGAGGCGATGCGCAAGAAGATCGCGGGGATCACCGACTATGGCAAATTCATCGCCCAATCCCCGGCCTGCATCGTCACCTTCTGCAAAGAGACCAAATACTATCTCGAGGATGGCAGTGCGGCCACCCAGAATATGCTGGTGGCGGCGCGCGCTCTGGGGTTGGGATCTTGTTGGGTAGCAGGGGATAAGAAGGCATACGCGGAGGAGATCCGCGCCCTCCTGGGTGTGCCTCGGGGATACAAGCTGATCAGCCTGGTGGCTGTCGGTCATCCAGCCGAGTCGCGCTCCGGAGCCGGGAAGCGTTCCCTGAAGGAAGTCCTGCACTGGGAACGATTTGGTGGCTAATCGCCGCTTTGAGTTCCCCGGCCCAAGTTGGGAGTGGTGGCTTCTTTGCGCTGAAGGCGCTTCGGTCCGGCTGGCTCCTGAGCGACCTTGTGCGACTATGAGCGAGGAGAGCTCGGAGAGGTCAGGCCGAGCTGTCTGAGCCCTCCCATCGGCCTTTGATGAGGAGGGCGAGTTCTCGGCCTGCCGAGATCGAAGGAGCGAATGCACGCGGGAGCGAAGGAGTCGGTCGGACCGTCGAGAAAGAGTGCCCGGGTTGCCCCGGGGTGGCTACTCGGAATCTCTCCGGCTCTACGGCAGGAGCCTTTCGATTTGCTCCTTGACCACTCGCAGGATCTCTGGCATCCGGGCCTGGATGAGGGGGGAGGGCTCCAGGCCCCAATCCAAGCTGGCGGGCTCGATTCCGATCACCAGGCAAGGAGGAGGAGTTCCCTCCAGGGCCATGATTTGCAGGATGTCCAGGGCCCCCACCTGATGCAAGGAGAGGGGGTGATCTGCGGCCCTTTGGGTGAGTTCTTGGGCATCCAAGAGGTAGATGCTTCCCGGCAGCCCGCCTCCTCGCATGGCATCGATGAGGATCAGCTGATCTGCCCCTTGCAGGTCGGAAAGGAAGTCGAGCAGGCTCACCCCTGCCTCCAGGATCTCCACGGAGGGAGGCAAGTCCAGCCTTCTCAGCTCCCTCACTATATGCACCCCCACTCCTTCATCCTGAAGCAGGAGATTCCCGATTCCACAGATGACGATCTTCTTTTGCTTGGATCCCATAAGGTGAGCCCTTGGAATGAAAAGGGGCTGCCATGTGCAGCCCCTTTTCATTTTTCCTCCCATAATCTCTGCTGTCAGAGGATCTGAAGGGCCGATCGGACCTGCCTTCCGTCCATGAGATGAATGGCACAGGCCAGACAGGGATCGAAGGATCTGACCACCCTCACCAGCTCGATGGGATTCTCGGGGTCAGCGACTTTCGCTCCCAGGAGGGCCTGTTCCATCGGTCCGGGCACACCTTTGTCGTCTCGGGGGCCCGCATTCCAGGTGGTGGGGACCACCGCTTGATAATTCGCGATCTTCCCTCCCTGAATCGTGATCCAATGCCCCAGGGCACCCCGGGGCGCATCGGTGATTCCCATTCCTTTCGACTCTTGGGGAACCTTGACGGTCACCGAGGATCTCTCCCCCATCTTCAGTTCCAGGAGCCATTTCTCCATGGCGTGAGCGACGATCCGGCACTCCTCTGCCCTTGCGGCATGGCGGCCCAGAACCGAAAAGGCCGCATCTTTCAGATCGCGGAATCGGACCTCTCTCTCCGGGCTGACCCCCAGGAAGGCGTTGGCGTGCTTGCTGAGGATGGGATTGGCGATCCAGGCCCGCGCCAGGGGTCCCACCTCCAGGGGTCTTCCATCGTATCTGGGTGCCTTCAGCCAGCTGTAACCATTTGGCTTGCGGGCATTCGGATCGGTGGCACCATTGCTCGGATGGAGCCCAGTCGTCCCATCCTGATACCAGGAGTATTTCACATCTTCGGTGATCTTTCCTGGATCTAAACGCATTACCTGGCCATCGAGGCATACCCCCGCGGGGAAAAGTTTCTGACTTCCCTCATCATCCAGATCGAAGACCCCGTAGCTGAGGAAGTTCTTACATCCGGCCCCGATTCCGAAATAGTCCTGGTAGGCAGAGGCGACCAGGTACACCGTGGGCAGATAGACCTCGTCGATGAACTCCTGGAGCTCCCGCAGGCGCCAAAGGAAGCTGGTGACCTTGTCCGCCGCGGGGATCTCGGTGGCCCCGCCGGCCACGATTCCGGAGGTATGGGGCATATGGCCACCGAAGACCGCGAGCATCTGGTGCGCCTTATTGCGCATCTCTAAGGCCTTCAGGTAGCGGTGGACCGCCTCCCTGTTGGTGGCCTGATCCAATCGGTAGAAATCCTTCCCCTCATAGCGGGGAACAAAGGGCGGCACATCCGGACCCTTCACAAAGTCGAGGGCGGTCAAATGAAAGAAGTGGAGCAGGTGGGATTGGATAAAATTGGAACCGAAAATGAGGTTGCGGATGATGCGGCCATTGGAAGGGATTTTTACCCCGAAGGCATCATCCAGGCACCTGGAAGAGGCCATGGAATGGGCAATGGGGCAGACCCCACAGATGCGCTGGGCGATCTGGGAGGCGTCTCTGGGGTCCCTTCCCTGCAGGATGATCTCCCACCCTCGCCAGAGCGTGCCGGAGGTCCTGGCATCTACTACCTTCCGCCCCTCCACCTCAACTTCTATCTTCAAGTGACCCTCGATGCGGGTCACCGGATCCACGATGATCTTCCTTGCCATCTCTACATCCTCCCTCGATGCGGATGATTCATTCGTTTACATACATGGGGGACAGGGCATCCGGAAAACCCGGCTCCACACAGCTCAAGCAGATGGCATTCTGCACGCACCAGTTCACCCCGTTGTTCCACCGCCTCAGCCAGCAATCGGCGTTGGAGAAAGGACCCTTGCAGCCCAGTTCGTAGCGGCAGCCCTCATCCCCGAAATACTTGGCAAATTTCTTCTCCTCGTAATAGCCGCGGAACGGGCAATTCTCGTGGAGGTTCTTTCCAAAAAACAGGACGGGTCGGCCATCGTCATCCAACTTGGGCACCCCGTAGAGGAGGAGATGAGCCAATGTTCCCACCATCCAATCGGGATGGGGAGGGCAGCCGGATACATTGATGACCGGTGTCTTGATCTTTTCCTTGCGGAAGAAATCCTTTACCCCCATGGCGCCGGTCGGATTGGGTTTGGCCGCCGGTATGCCTCCAAAGGCGGCACAGGTGCCGAAGGAAAGAACGCCTGCCGCACGGCTGCCCAGTTCCCGGGTCCAGTCGGCCATGGTGATCCCCTTGCCTTGATGCTCTCCAATGACGGTGAAGAGGCCATCCTCTTTGGTAGCCACCGACCCCTCCACCACCAGATAGTACTGGCCGGATTTGACCGTATCCTCGATGGCCTGTAACGCCAGATCCCCCGAGGCCGCCATGACATTGGGCTGAAACCTCAGACTGATGATCTTGAGCAACACCTCTTTGATGCTGGGATGGACGGTATTCAGCAGGGATACGGCACAGCCTGTGCAGGAGGATCCCTGCAACCAGATGACGGCCGGATTTCCTTCGGTCGCTTTTTCCAGAGCGTGAACGACCTGAGCCAGCAAGGCATCGGAGAATCCCATGGCAATGGCCGATCCCCCGCACAGCTTGAGGAATTCCCGACGTGACAGCTCCATGTGCAACCCTCCCTTCTTGCAAGGTGAGAAACTTGGGCCTTATACTATTTCTGACCCCAAAAGTCAATACCCGGAAATCTCTCCAATTTCCCGTTGACAGGGGAGAGCATGGGTGGTATTTTTTGGGATGTGATAGGCCCTTTCCGTGGGAGGAGAGGTAAACCGCAAAGGCCCCTGATGCTTGGCGGTTTTTTGTTTCGGTCGCTT
>Ga0315314_1001089_pt1 | contig 25687 bp, 19 predicted proteins | sample TDP9_MG_FD_203631 | JGI IMG/M metagenome (GOLD analysis project Ga0315314, IMG submission 203631) | Freshwater sediment microbial communities from Lake Towuti, South Sulawesi, Indonesia - TDP9 | ecosystem: Environmental > Aquatic > Freshwater > Lake > Sediment | place: Indonesia: South Sulawesi... | reverse complement strand
ATCCACTAAACCGGCACGATGGATTACGATGTGACGACACTCAAAGACTCTTCGAACCTTTAGCTCAGTCTTACGGTCGCCGAACACATTTTCTATACCAACTAATCGCTTCAAAAGACTCTTCATCCTACGTGCATCTAGTTTGACCAAGTCAGCAACGATCTCACCTTGAGTGCGCTTTGCATCTTCTTTGTAGTCTTCTAACTTTGCTCGAGAGAGCTCGATTTCAATTTCTTTGTTGAACTTCCTTCGGATGCTGGAGTTTAGGGTGACTATTGAAACAGCAATTTCTTTGAGATAGACCTCAAAAGCACTAACAGCTACAACGAGAGCTTGCTCTCGCAAAGTTTGATCCATAACTAACCCCAAGTCTTCAAATATGACAGAAATCTTTTTAATACGAGGCTTAAGCCGCCTGACTATGTCTTTTGCGATTCTTTCAAAGTGCTCTTTTCCTTTTAGCTCATACTGTGCCTTGAAACGCGCTTCCACCGCCTTTTCTACGTCTTTCATGAAGTCGTCTATTCCAATCGACTGCATCAATTCTTTAGGGATATCAAGAAGTGCACCAATCGTGCGCTTTCCTTCATGATGCAGTATGTCTTCCAAATAGCCGTCTAATCGGGCTAGTGCTTGGGCTCGCCGCAGGTTGTATTCAAAGTTATCGAATGGAAGCTTGCTGGCTCGAACCATCGCATGACCCGAAAACTATAATGTGCAAGAGTCTTTAAATGTTGGGGATTTAGACATTTAAGTTAAGTGCTCGACCTGAGCACTGGGCTCTTATAAACAAAGCAAGTGTTAAAGTTTGATTTTGCGAAAAAATCGATTAAAGCTCTCGCCTTGAAGTGTTCTTTGCTCATGCTGTGGCATATTTTGTACACTGTTAGCTCTTGCCGAACCTTAAGAGGAGACACACTGAATTAATTGACCGAGTAATCGATATATATTGTCGGTAGCGCGCGTCCAAACGGTTAGCATGAGTACCCTATTCTCCCTAACTACCTTTTCGAACTCGTCGAATACTATGATGGCAATTTGTTCCAACAGGAATAGACAAAGCACTTGGATTGCCTGGAGGAGACCAATATCTTGCACGGTGTCCATTATAGATTTCTCGGACTCTGTAAACTTTGCCCTCGTGCTGCAAACATTCTCCACGTGGTTGCCAAGCGGGTGCAGCTCTATATATTTGGCAAAGCTCTTCTCCTTCTTCGATTAATCGACGAGCAAATCCTCTTACGTACCATGTATTGAATTCAGTATACGCTAGAAACTGAGCAGCTTTAATAGGGTTTATCCGTCGGGTATGAGTTGAGCCACCCTTCACATAAGGTTCTGACGTCTGCCAATAAGCAGGCTGAGAAAGTGCTCGAGCGAGGCTCTCCTCATTCCCTGTGCGAATTGCATTTTCCATCTCTACAGGAAAGATCTTAATGCCTGAAGAGGAAAGTCTTGGACTCCTATATGGATTGCCTGATCTTTCTTCGGTTTGAAACTCCTCAAGCATCCACTTTCGGGTCGTCCCATCAAGTTCCTCAAATTTATATATAATCTCACCTCCTCGAAGTTGCTCAGTTATGAATATGTTTTAGCTAATTTAAGCTTACAAAAGAGATCCTAGATAATGATATGAAAACTATTGAACATTCTGAAGACGGAGTGGTGTATGGAAAAATCTTTTGATCTTTTTCGTTCACGGCAATTCCTTCTTGACGGAAGCATCAGCTCGTATAATGGTTCTGTAAATAACCGATGTAATTGCTTATTCTTCAGAAGGTTCACCAGCCTCTTCTGGCGTTTCTTCAGAGGTTTCTTCACCAACTTCTACCGGTGTTTCCAAAGGTTCTTCAACTTTACCTTCAACTTCTACATAAGTTTCATCTCTAATCAGCCACGTTTCAGCATCGATTAAGTCTACTTCAATGCCTTCATCAGTTTCAAAGTAGCTTCCCACACGGTCACCATTCTTAAAGAGTCCTGTGCCAGGCCGAGGCTCAGCAGTTAGCTTCTGCTTTCTTAACCAATCTCTAAATTCTTCCTCTGTCTTGAAAGTTTTTGAAGGCACCACCTTTTCTTCAGCTGGCGCTGCTTCCTCAACCTTCGGAACTTCTCCCTTTTTCCACCGGTGTCCACACGTAATGCATTCAATCTCATCTACCCGAAAAAAGAAAATATTTGTGCTCCCGCACCTGGAACAAACTTTTGCAGGACAAATATTGTAATGTTCACTATACTGCGAGGCCGTTCCTTCCCACCCGCAGCCCCAAGGACACTTCATTCGATTCACCTAAAAGCAATTGGACGAGAATCGTTTATAAAGAATCCTTATTTTGAGGTTAAAAACTGAAATAGACATTTCTTGTCTATTTATTGTCGAAATAAGTTTAAATTAGGCTTTGTTACATTTTAGGTCGAACCAAAGTTGACGCTTGAAGACATAGAAGGTCTCAGTTTTCTTCGAGAACAATACAAAATAAAAGGTAAAAGCAACCTCCTCTTGGTGTGGAGGATAGTGCAAACCGTGAAAGGATATAGCAGTTTAACCGTCCGCCAACTCTATTACATTTTGATCTCTAGATTCAAATATCCAGCGACCCGAGCTTTTTATAAACGTCTTGATCGCTACCTTGCAAAAATCAGGCGTGTAAACCCAGAGGTTCATAAAAAATTTATAGATCCCACACGGCAATTCGTCATTCCGCCTTTACGCTTCCCCAAAATAGAATGCTGGGTTGAAAAAGATTCGATTAGAAATTTCATAGGAAAATTAGCCGTCAAATACAGGTTGGGAATCCAAGTTCTAAGAGGTTTTGCCAGCTTATCCATGTACCGACGCGCCCTCGAAAGAGCCAGAAAAAGGGGTGTTACAATGGTCTTATACATTGGCGATTTTGATCCCAGCGGACTTTTGATAGAGAAAGTTGCTCAAGGCGAGATGGACCATGAAATGGGAATCAAGTTCGTCAGATTAGCGATTACGATAGAGCAAATCAAAAGATTCCGACCCCCTTCAAGACCAGTCAATATTAAAGATTCTAGGGCAAAGGAGTATGTTGAAAAGTATGGGGATCGTTGCTGGGAAGTTGAGGCAATCAGACCCAGAACCCTTTTGAAGTTGATAGAAAAGGGACTTCGAGAAAACGTGCCTCCCGAATTTCTTGTTGAAGCTGAGGCCTGGGAACGCGCTGCTAGGGTAGCACGTCCAGTCACAGAAAAGTTGAGGAAAGCAATTGAAAGAGAGGTTCTCCGGTTACTTGCCGAAGGCGTGCCTGAAGAAGAGGTCCTGACGACGCTTTCCGAGAAATATGGCGTTAGGATTAGGAAGCGCAGTCCTGAAGGCTTGTCTACGCATGGACCCTGAGGTGACTTTTCTGCCTGAAGAGATTCAGACTGGCTACACTCAGAGCACGAATACGACGTACATGAAGATGTTGGAAGCTAAGGGTTTGCTGTGGGAAGCAAGCAAGAAGGGAAGGAAGGCGTTCAGAAATCGCTTTCCCTATTGGGTTGCCGAGAACATTCAAAAGATACGGCCTAACGCGCCAGACGGAGCCATAGATGAGGTTGTGGACCGGTTGAAACGAAGCGTTGCAGGAGGATAAGTGTGATCTGGAGCTTGAGGATGGGTGCAAGAGAAGTTCAAGCGTGCACAAAAATGGAACATTGTTTGAGTTGTCATAGGGGAGTTTGTATTTTGCCTTCTCTTGTCGAAAAGAGCCGAAATCAGTCCGCTTTGGAGGCTCATTTTGTAGGTCGCTTCCCTAGGTAATTTGAGGCAAGAAATGTGCGCTGTAGGATGTCTGGTAGTACATGAATGTGCAGTGTGTGCATGGAAACTCTGAAAAGGCAGCACAAAAGGGTTCTGAGAAGCGCAGATCAAGGCCGAGAAGGTTGGACGTCTACAGTAAACCCCCAACACCCTTCTGCATCAGACACGTAATAATTTCAACGTCTACTCATCTTCACAAGCAACCTTCTGAATATAACTAGGCTCAAAACTCATCCACTCACGCAAACCAGCCATCATAGTCCGCGTTCTAAGGTCAATTTGACCGATTTTTCCCTCAAGAAGCCTTATCCGCTCGAGTATGTACTGCCCTCAGCCATCGCTTTGGAGCTAGGTGAATACGGCTTGAAAAGATGGGATGTTACTCGAAGGATACAACGCATGAACAAGAAACTAATGAAGGAATTAGGTCAGAAAGTAGCAGAAAAGAGAGGACATCAATGGCGCCAACGAACTTTCTTTTGGATTCTTTAGAGGACATGGGCAGATAGTTTCATTAAAGTATAATTATTCCAAAACCTAATGTTTAGACGGGTGAAGAGTTGATTTATTCAAATATATTCCCGGCAAAAGAGGAGATAAGCAAGTCAAGTATTCCTTGCATAAGATATCGCGTACTCAATTTGCCGACGTCAGACGAACTGAGGACGAGATCGCTGAAAGGGGCTGCAAGGAAAGCCGGAAATATTGTTGGTGTCCCTGTGGGAGATCTGATTACCACAGATGGGAACTTCCTGCTAGTGCCTGAATTGGTGGAGAAACAGAAGCGGCTTCCTGAATTGATCGACGCATACCCGTTAAAAAAGGAAGATGAAACAGACCTTTCCAATTTTCCCTATGCATTTAGAGATATGTTGTTTGATTTTGCTAGGAATCAGCTAGAAAGTTATGGTTTTTGGCGTGGCGCCTATAACACTTACTACGAGTACGCTCCAGAAAAGATTATCGATAGTAAGGTTTCTATTTATCGTGGTCTTTGGTTTCGTTTTGACTTTATCCAAAATAGATTTCTTTTAACTGTAGACCCGATATGTACCCTAACGAATTATCTCAATTTATGGGAACAAATTTCTAAAGAGGGCCTTTTGGTCGTCAAAAAGAAGATGGAGAAAGGTGGCGGTGAGAGAGTTTTACAAAGGCACTATACAGCTAAAAGGAAAAGTATATGCAGAATTCATTCAATAAGCCAAGATTTGTCCGTGGCCAAGAAGAGTTTTAAAGATAACTATGTAAGACTGGTGAGCGTTAAAGAGAACATACAAAGATTCGATCCTGCTCTGGCGAATCAGATATCTGACGATGAACCCACGGTGTTAGTTACTTATGATGGTAGGAAAATTTATCACACGGCTCCGAGCCTATTATGGGACATTTTCTTAACCAACGATGTTCCCAGAGAGGTACGAGACGTTGTTAAACCAGAAGTTTATCTTTCTGCACCTGTAAGAAGAAAATTAACACAAAAATATCGCGCTTACCTCTCTGAAATTAAGGTAATGGACAAATCGCTTGTAACTTTCAGAGACGTTCCTGCGTCATCAAAAGACTTCAGATGTGATGTGTTTGAAATGCCAACCTTTAGATTTGGCCAAAAGAATTTGAAGCCTAAACTTGACGAGCTAAGAGGCTTCAAGAAGAAGAGCTTACGAAACCATGGTCCAGCTAAGAGAATCGAGATTGCGAAAAGCCTGATAATTGTGCATCCTTTTCTTCCCATGGATATTATCTCCAGTCTGATTTCTGACTTCAAGAAAATTGCGAGAGACTACTTCAAAATACAGCTACCTTACATTTATCAATGGAAATACAAAGATATACTAGATGACGAAACTAAGAAATCGCTTTTGGAGCGCTACAAGCGGTTCAAGTTGAGAATTGAAGGTGCTATTGTAGTTATTGAGAAAGATGACCCTAAATATTTCTTCTTCAAGGAGCTCTTTCAAGATATACCAACGCAAATGATAGCAAAGGAAACAATAGAGGTTAAGTTCAGTCTTCCACCAGAAAAAATGGGAAGATACTGGAATAATATTCTAAACGCTTGTTCAGGACTCCTCACAAAGATGGGTGCCAGACCTTGGATACTTGGAGATCCTTTATGTTATGAGTGTTACGCTGGACTAGAAGTGGGAGAAGGAGATGTCTTTTGTCACTTCTACGTTTACGATAAACATTGCCAAAGCGTTGGTGTAGAACCATGGAGACCTCAAAAGGGAGAAGCCGTCTCTGCACAAAATGTTTCCGAGGCACTAAAAAATTCCGTGGAAAAAGTGATTGCCGAGAAAATCAACTCCCTAGTGATTCATAGAGACGGTCGTTTGACTAATTCAGAGAAGCAGGGAATAAAAGAAGCTGTCAATGAACTCATAAAAAGAGGAAAACTCTCAGATAATCCGATAGTTGTTGGAGTGAACATTAAGAAGGCTGTCCCATTCCGCTTCTATGAAGTGACTGACAAGGAAGAGGGCTGCAAAGTGGGAACGTACATGATTTTAAATGATAGACAAGCAATAGTTGCTACAACTGGAGAGCCTCTCCTTGCTCAAGGGACTGCTAAACCCATTTTAATAGAAATCGAGCCAATTTTGGGAGACGCTTCTATAGAAAGCATTTCTCAAGATGTCTACAACCTTTCGCACATGAATTGGGGATCCATTTTGACGAAGCTAAAGTTACCTATAACAATAGCATTCGCCGAGAAGCAAACACCAATGGCCCAAAGGGGCATACCTACTAGATTTCTGCCTATCTGACTACGCAACTGGATAGCTCTTTTCCAACAAAGTCGCTGCACACACCTGCGGTAATAATGGAGACTGCCTATCGATTCTCCCATTCACTTTCAATTTTTCCAACGTAGCCATGACTTCCGGCCATAACTTGCTGATTGAAAAAACGTCTACGGCTTCTTCAATAAGCTTAAAGCATAGAGGAAGAATATTTGGGTGAGTAAATATTTCTAGTTTTCTGGAGATTTCAGTTTCTGTCGTTGGAAGCTTTATGATTTCTTTGAATTCGTTTTCTAGACGCTCTATGTAGGGTTGCATTTCGTCAAGTTGCAACTTTCGAAGCGTTTCTAGGCAAAGGCTTATCCTTGTTCTTGTTGGAGGATGCGAAGGCGGAAATATTTCTGTGTCTTCAGTAGTTTCTATAAATAGCTCCACGTTACTTAAAGCGAGATATGCTGGGCCCAGAACTCTAGTGGCAAAACAGTCTGAAAAATATTCTGGAGTCCACCACCTAATCCATGTAAAAGCAGCATCTCTTGAGATTGGATAAGCTTCGACATCGCTAACAAGCTTTGAAACCCCTTCCCTTACGATTTGATTTATTTGAGGCAACAGATTTCTCTGTATTTGTTCCTTCCTTGTGTCGTAATAAATGTGTCCAAGCTCATGAGCAAGGATGCCCCAATAGTTAGGATATGCCAAGTCATATGCTGGGAGAAACACAGGGTAAAAAGGTATCTCGCCCAATGGCAAGCATGAATACGAATGAGATACCATGTGAATAATTTCATCTCGATTCAGTTGTGATAGCTTACATAATTCTTCCATGTACTGGTCAATGATTGAATTGGAAATTTCAAGGTCGGGGTCTCCTCGTTGGTAAGAATAGGATTTAAGACAAGTGTATGCAGCATTTAATCTGAAAAGTCGAGCATCCAGTATAGAGAGCCCGTTTGCTATCCATCTTAGTATCCAACCTTTTGCTGGCAGAGTTTGAGTTAGCGTATAAATCGTCTTTGATTCCTGGATTTCATTTTCTACTTCGTCAAGAACGTTTTGTATACCTGTCTGAATCGATTTGGGAATATTGGGGTCTTTAAGCAGAGATTTTAAAAGAGAAATTTTCGACTGTAATCTAGAGATTTTCTTTTCAATTAAGCTCATCTGATTTTTCCCTAAAGTCTTGTAAGCTCGATTAGGGTCTCTTGTCTTTCTTTGCTTGTAATCCTTGTAATTTCTTGCAGAAGCTTTATTGCATGGTCAATTGGTTTTTCCCTGTTCTCCATAAAGTCTTTCAACTCGTTAACAGCCAGCTGGATTGTTTCTCTTAACTCCTTAGCGTCTGGAACCATGAATCTATCGGAAACTAAATATGAGATGTAATAGGCTTCAAGAGGTATCTCTTGGTCGGTTATTTTTGCAGCCGCTGCAGTCGCAGCTTTATTGAGAATCTCGATCGCCGCCACAAGCTTGGCTTTTAACTGCCGATTTACCGTTTCATCTTCAGTTTGGTAACCGCCTTTTATCATGCTAATCACTATGAGAGCGTCATTTGCTGTCTTAGCAATGTTGTCTGCAACTTCCAAGTCCTTAAGAACCTGCCAATACTTAGTCAATTTTAACCCTCTACATTAAAGCCTTTTAACTGTTAATAATAATTCTCTCCTTTATTACGATTGTTTCTTAGGACTACTCTTCTTGCTCTTCCACGATTTTTGCTCCAATCTGGTTCAATGTTTCTTTTATTTTTAGGTCTATGGTGTTTTTACTTATTCCTTGTGAGGACTGTGCTTCTATCTTTATCTCTAGGTCTATTTGCGCTCCCTCTTGGTTGAGGGGCATGAAGACACCGCGCATCAAGTCTGAGAGTTTGTCCCATGGTACGTTGGCTTTCAGTGATAGTTTTCTGATGATTTCTTTTCCTGGAATGGTTGTTATGGTTGGGATTTCTGGTGTGGGCTTTACTCCAACGCCAACAATAGGTGGCTTCTCCGTTTCTTCTTTCATTTTTTGGGCGACTTCTTTTCTCACTATTTGGGCGTCCTCTGTAAGTTCTATGGGAGAAGTGAACACGCAATATCGTATTTCCTCATTGATCATTAGCCCAAACGTTCCGCTTTGAACTCCTTGAGTTATAGCGTCTTTGAGCACGTTTTCGCCTTCGAGTATTGGAAGATCGGGGTATTTGAGGAAGGCTTCCCAGATTTCTGTGATGTTTTTGCGTTCGTCTTCCTTGGAAAAGGTTTTTTCAAGCAAGACCTTTGGAGAGATCTTGCTAAGTATCACCTCTTGGTCTCTGAGATATTCTTTCGTTCTCCTAGTGAGGCTTAATTTTTCGCCTATAGTCGGGATTCCAAGGTCAAGTGTTTGAAATCCGTCTTTCGAGGCTTTGGCTAGATATCGGTATGCTGAGAGAAGTTTGATTGAGAGAGAGGAGTCGGAGTCTTTCAGTTTTTGTTCTACTCGCTCCTTGTCCTCTTCGATGAGTCTTTTCATGGTTTCTTTGTCTCTTTTTATTGCGTCGAGGGCTAGGAAGCGGCGGGTTATTCTTTTGAATCCTTCGTATTCGTTGGGGTCGGTTATGAGGAACATTAGGGTGTTTTTGTAGGTTCTGAACCCGGTAGAGTACTTGTTGATTATGTTTTGTACGAATTTTTCCGTTGCTGGGTCCTTCATTGTGAACTGGGGTGAAAGCACTACGAGTTTGAGTTTTTTATTATCGGGGATGTCGCTGTTTGTTTTTGGCCATATGTAGACGTCGAAGTCTGTGCCTGCGATTTTTTCTATTCTTTTTCTAACTTCTTCCTCTATGTTCTCGTCTTTTATTGCTTCTTCTTTGTCTATTACGACTCGGTTTAGGCCGACTACGTTGCTGAAGTAGTAGAAGTTTTTTTCGAAGTGGAGGAACCAGAGTTCATCTTCGAGTCTTCTTAGGGCGTCGGTTACGATTGTGGCAGGTATTCCCTGACGGAGAAATGCCAGTCTAAGTCTTTGAGTGGTTACTCCTTTTCTTTCGCCGCCGCTGAACGAATAGAAGAATATGGAAGTTGCTAGGCCTGTTGCAACTTTGAATCTTGCATATTCTGTTCCCATTTCCCTGTCTATTTTTGGTGCCTTTGCAGTTGGTCCGTCAACGTCTGATGCAATTACTCCTTCGAACGCGTTTCCTATGTGCTTAACAAATTCTCTTCTTATGGCAGAGTTTGCGAAGTTTATGTGAGATGGCTGTATTAGCGGAGCCGAGTGTTCTTTCTTGAAGAGGTCTGCCACGACTTCTGCTAAGAGCCTTAATGCTCCTCTGGTCCTCTGGAAAGTGGGGATGGTTGCCCATCTTTCAAAGAGTATATCTATAGTCTCGGGATGGAAGGGATAAGCTCTCACTATTCTTTCCTTGTATGCAACTTCTTCGCATTCCGACGGGATGTCTTCGCCGAGTTTTTGGTAGAGGCTGAAGTACTCCTCTGCAACTGTTCTGTGTTCGCTTGAGGCGCCTAGATCTTCGAAAAGCCTCTTCCTTATGATCTCGTAAATTTCCTCGCCTTCAACTGGCGTGTAGATTTTTTCCACTCTTCCGAAGATTCTCTGAAGCTCTCCCAAGATTCTTTCGGCTCTTTCTGCCTCTTCAAAGCCTTCTGAGACGCTTGAGGGAAGCGTAGCGATTAATGCGCAGTTTTCAGCGGAGGCAACGGCTTCTGTGAGCGCTTTTAGAAAGGCTTGGACTTGGCCCTTCAGCGTGCCTTCTTCAACTTTTACTCCCATGGCCCTTACAACGTATTGGAGGAGCTCGTCTATCAGTATAAGGACGGGCTGGTTTTTCGAAAGTAGGTCGGCTATGAGCTCTTTTCCTGGGGCTACGCGTTTTTTGTCGTATTCTTCCATGAGCTTGTAGGATTTGAGTTGGTGGGCTATTTCTCCCCACAATGTTCTGCCTTTAAGCGGGTCTGCGTATTCGCCTACAAAAACAACGACTTTGGTTTCAGGTATGCTTTCAAGTTTGTTTTCTTTCAAGATTTTTTTAACCGTTGCAAGGTGTGCAATTTTGTCGCCGTGTTTGAAGGTATGGTATAATGCAAGCAATGCGTGGGTTTTGCCGCCTCCGAAAGGTGTTTGGATTTGGATGACGGTGTCGCCTTTTCCTATGCCTGACAGTTTTGATAGAACAGCTCCTATGAGATTGGTTAGTCCAGCGGTGAAGTAGGTTCTTTTGAAGAAGATTTCTGGGTCTCGGTAGTCTATGGGGCCTTTGTTTTGGAATACGTCTCCAAGGCTGGCTGCGAAGATGGCTTCTTCCAGTCTGCCTTCTCGAATGTCTTTATGCGGGACTGCAACTTGCCACCAAGGTTTTACACTCATTTTTATCCACTCTCCATATAGTCGAGTAAGCTAGTTTTTCCTCTAGCCTCTTTAACATAAACTTCTTTACCATAAAGAAAACCTTGAAGTAATTGCTTTTCTTTATCTCCTTGCGGAAGAATTTCTGAAATGGCTTGGGCGGTTTGCCAAAAAATCTCGTTCCCTGCATATCCAGTCTCATTCAAAATCTCCTTAATCTTTTCTCTTTCTCCACGTTCCCACAATACTAACACATAATGAAGAACATCTACTATAGATGTAAACTTCGTTTTTTTCAGAAAAGCTGAGTCTTTCGCTCTTTCCTGAGGATTAGGCACTCTTATGAACTCCTTCTCTTTTTTAACGAAGCTTCCGCCGTCCCATAACTGTGTTAGCTCGACACCCATGGGTCGAGAAAGTTTTATCGCATCATCAAAATGCACTTTGGCATTGCCGAAAGTCCATCTCCACAATAGGTAGAACCTTGTTTCAGCGTCAACTCCTCCTAAGTCAGCTCTCTTCAAAACTCTCTCTAAGGCGAATTCGCTGACAATTTTTCTCACATATTCTAACAATTCTTGAACAGAAACCTCTTCACCAGAGAGCTTCTCGACTTTCAAGTATTTGCCAAATACTTCCACACTTGGACCTATGGCGCTGACAAAGAAGTCTGCCCCGCTTATACCCTGCTCCCAAAACTGGGTAAGTTTTTCCTTTATCCTTTGGTCGATTTCACCTTTTATTTCATTAAAGTATGCAATTTTCTCTTTTGTACGCTTTCTGCAGACCATATAAACTGAAGATGCTAAAGCTGCACTTTCCATAGCTCTCAGTCTTTCCTTCATTTCAGTGTGAATAGGCCAAGAAGCGGTAAGTACTAAACCTGATTTGAGCAAGCTGTTGATGATGGTTTCCCATGCTTCGGTAGATTTATATGCAAACACTATGACGGCTATACCGTCTGGTTTCAAGACTCTGTAAATTTCCCTGAAGGATTGAGTAATCATATCCTCAAAAAATTTCTTGGCTTTCTCAACACTTTTGTCGTGTCTAAGGGTGTGTACAATTATTTCTTGGGACTTTGGAGTAAGTGGTGTAGCGAACAACTCAGGATATAGTTCACCTACGGTTCTTTTCAGCCAAACATAGAAGAAATCAGATAGGTCTGAATAAGGGACGTTATCATAATAGGGAGGATCTGTAATGACAGCATCAAAATAGCTATCGGAATATGGTAGGCGAGTAGCAGTCCCTTGGTTGACGATAGCTGGGATATTACCAATTGCAGCGCAATGCTCGATCACGCGTCTGATCCATTCAATTCCCCCTTGCCAATCACCCGTGGAGCCACTGAAAGGATTAGACTCGACATAATCCCAGACAATTTGTAAAGCCTGGCGTGTGAAAGTGTGACCAACAGTTTCTCTAGTGTTAGCCCATGATTGAAGACTGGAATTATGGTCAGCCAAGCGATCTAACGCCATCGCCAGATAAGTTCCAACGACTTTAGCATACTCCTCATCTTTTGTTCCATTTTCGATTCTCTTAATCGCTTCCCTAATCTTTTCAACAAATGTCACAAGGGCAAGTAATTGACGCTTGTTGAAGAGGTCTTTCCAAATATTTAGACCATAATTACGGACTGAGAAAGCGCGTTCCGCCCCTGGGCCTTCGCCTGATGGCGTTGGTTCATCAGGTATAAGGTTGGAATCATATTTCAGGCTCCTAATCTTATTTCCAAGGAACTGTTCAGCTTGGCGAAAAACTTCTATGTCATTTTCGTTAGCAACTCGATAGACCTTTCCACGTTTTGTTGGTTTGTATAGTGCAACTATCACTAACCTTTGTCCCGTCTTCCCCTCTACAGCTTCTCTTCTAACAGCCTTACTGTTCGTGCCAGCTCCACATACCGGGCAAAGAACTGTAGCTCTTCTTGTCGTTCCCTGAGAGGGGTCGTAGCCTGCTATCTCTTTTCCTCGAACTACCTTGAAGTCTATTGTTTTTCTTTTCTTATCAACAACCATCTTAAAGGCGATTTTTCTATTTGTTCTCCTAGCTAACCAAAATTGCCGCAACAACGGAATTTCTGCGCCACATGAAGGATTTTGACATTTGACTGTTCTTGCCCAAACATAAGCCACTCGAATGCTGCCATCTGTATCTGGAGCATAAAACTTCCCTATCTCCTTTTTCGCTTCCTTTAATACCCAAGCTCCCCACTTCATTACATCCTCAATTAGTCTATTATCTACTGGATGAAGCCCACCTTCGGCCTTGGTTTGTCTTGTTCTGAACTTTTGGGGGTATTCAAGTATCGCCTTGAGCATCAAGACTGCGACAGGGTTATAGTCCAAAGCATAAGTTTCGCTACCAAGCCTTAACGCCTCAAGAGGGATAGCTCCTCCCCCCGCAAAACAATCTAAAACCCTTGGTTGACTGCTTCCGAAAAACTCTCTGATTTCTTTCTCGGCGTTCTCAATAAGACGTGGGCTGGGAGGATTCTCCCATTTCGAAAGCTCCGCAACAAATTCAAGTTTTTTCCGTAGAGCATCATGGTCTTTTGGAACTGGTATCAAGGCAGCAAACGTGGTGGCTCTTGATACGGCTAGAGGACGACGAGCCCACCAAATATGAAGCGTAGAAATATGACCATGGCGTATGGTTTTCTCTCTGACAGATTCTTCGCTAACTTCTTTCAACGGAAAGTCGACTTCTATGAGCCTTTTATTCTCCATGCTAGCCCCCAATCTTTTCTTTAGTTGCTGCGCCTTTCCAATTGGCTACAATATATCGAACAACTTCTATCTCTTCCTCTGGTTTCAATTTCTCTGCTGGATCTTGTATTGTATAAAGTTCAGGTGCTTTAGCAGCGTTCACCACGACATAAAGCCAGTACTCGTTTCCAAGCCTATGAGCCATTAACCATTCATTCGGCGTAAGCGCTATCTTGCCTTCTACCGCTCTTGCTTTGACCTCTATGTACCGGATACTCTCATCTGGTGCTTTGGAGCGGATGTCAAAGCCTAGATTTTGAGCAGCTACATCTTCTGGGCTTCGGCCTTGAGCAACTTCGAACTCCATCGCAACACGCATGCCGATTTCTTCAATCTCCTTGTCCGCCTTCAGCATATCATCCACTGGAAGTTTGGGTAGCACGGTTACGGCGCCGATGACTTTAGGTGGCGACAGCAAGAGATTGACTTCTGACTCTATTTGCTTTTCAAGCTGTTCCTTCTTTCTCTCAAGCTCTTCGCGGTTTCTCCTTTCGTTCTGAATTGTGGCTTCTGGAATGTTTTCTCCTTTCGCCCTTCTCGTTTCATAATCAAGCAATTTTCCTTCGGATTGCAGAATCAACTCTTGGAGAGACCTAATTCCGTACTTTCTCTTGATTTCTGCATCATGCTCCCTTTGTCTCTTCAATTCGTCAAGATATTTTGGCAAAACAGTTTCAACCGCAAAAGCAAGAATTGAGTCTTCACTAGGTACCGAACTAAGTAATTCCGTGGTCAGCGAAGCATGATGAGTCTTCAGATCCCAAAGAATTGACGGAGAAACTTGTCTGATGTTATTTTGACTATCTTGGTATAACGCAAAAATCCTCTTGCCAGCAACCGAACCTGTTCCATCATTTATCATACTTTCTAAGAACCAAATGAAACCGTTCATGCTGCCAGAAGGATCTAGGAAAACCGTGCCTTTGTCGACATCATCGCTGTATTTTTCGAAAATTCTCTCTACAACTGCTTCAAGAAGAGGATGCCCAGGCGCCACAAAATCTGCTTGCCCCTTAAATGCTTGCTCCTTGTCAAAAGAAAACTTGCTGTACTCTCTGAAAACTTCGCCGAACTTTATTTTAAATTCAAAAGGAAGTTTTCTAAGCTCATAAGGAACGCTGGCTATTCTGCAGAAGCCATCCTTTCTTTTTTCCACCTTCAAGCCAAGTTTCTCTGAGGCTTTGAGAAAGAATTTCTCAATGTATTCTGGCACTAATCTGTTCTCTTTTGCAATTCTTGCCTCACCCAAAATGCGGCTTAGGTCTATATGTTTTGTCGCAAGACCTTCAAGAGTGGCCTCTTTCGCCCTTCCAATTGCTTCCTCATCAGGAATCCTTTCAATATCCTTCAGTATGTCATCCAAGGAGCGTTTGTTTGTCACTGCTTCTATGATGAGGTCTTGAAGACTCCTTCCGGGAAGCACGTCTCCAATGACGTCGAAAACTCTGTCGCTTCCCAGATGCATCCTGATGATGTCAAGCTTGTTGAACAGTGTATCAAGAATCCTGCCTTCCCTCGTATCGATAGCCACAAGATTGTAAATGTGGGCTTCATACTGCTGCCCATATCTATGTATCCGTCCCATCCTCTGCTCAAGCCTGTTAGGGTTCCATGGAATGTCATAATTGACCATCAGCCAACAAAACTGAAGGTTTATTCCTTCTCCTCCAGCTTCTGTGGAAACCATTATCTGGGCTTTTTCTTTGAACTCGTGTTCCGCATTTATCCTCTTGTCAAGATTCATTGCGCCGTGAATGTATGTTACAGAATAGCCCCAGCTTCGGATTTTCTCAACTAAATACTCAAGAGTATCTTTAGATTCACTAAAGATTAGCAACTTTTCTCCATTCTTCTTAAGCCTCTCTCCATCCATCACTTTCTTGAGCTCGTTGAGTTTTGTCTCTACTTCTTTTTTCTCGGCTTCTTTTGCCAATTTGATGAGCTCGTTAAGCCTCTCGATCTCGTCCTTAAGTTCATCAAGTGTTTCGGCAGAAGTAAGCTTTTCAAGCAGCTCGTCTTCTCTTCTCCATCTCTCTAGCTCCGGAGAATCTTCCAGAGCCTCTTCGTCTATGTAACCTACCTCTTGTATTATTGTTCCCTGTTCATGCAATTCCTGGAGCCTATCTCTTCTCCTCTCCAACGATCTTCTTATGGCTCTTAGGCTGGATGCCAACCGCCTTTGAAGAATCAAGAGAGCGAAGGCAACGTTTCTTTTGTCTTTTTGCATGGCTCTGTTATAATGTTTCTCAACGTACTCTGTCACAGCATTGTAAAGGAGCTTTTCATCGTCACTTAAACGATATTTGACTGTTAACACCTTTCTCGGAGGAAACAAAGGCGTGTTGTCAAAGTTCTTCAAATCTTCCTTCAGTCGCCTTAGAAAGAGAGGATTATCTTTATCCGTTATGGATTCCGCTAGCATCTTGTCCGTTGCAAAGAATCCGGGCTCAAGCAAATCCAAGAAAAGCCTAAAATTACTTGGGTTTCCTCTGTGAGGCGTCGCGGTCAAAAAGAGCATGAAATCACAGTTTCTTGACAAAAGTTCTCCAAGCTTGTACCTTTCAGTCCTCTTCATCTTCTCGCCATACTTGTAAGCAGCCATCTTGTGGGCTTCGTCAACAATCACCAAATCCCACCTAGCTTCAGCCATGCTGACCATAACGTCTTCCTGCTTCGCAAAATCCATTGAAGTTATTGCTTGGTTCTCTTCTAGCCAAACATTGCGTCCCCACGAAGCATCCATTACGGCTCTATCAATGGTCCTAAAAGTTTCGCCAAACTTCTCCTTGAGCTCTCTAACCCATTGGTCCCTTAGATGCCCTGGTATAACGATTAGAACTCTTTCAACAAGCCCTCTCTGCTTAAGCTCTTTTAGTATTAATCCAGCCATGATAGTTTTGCCAGCGCCAGGGTCATCAGCAAGAAGAAACCTGATCCTAGGATGTTTCAAGATGTAGTGATAAACGCCGTCGATCTGATGCGGAAGAGGATCAATCTGCGAAACATTAACAGCATAGAGAAGGTCAAACTGGAAAGCAAACCGAATTCTCTTGCCTTCCATGGACAAGAAGAACGCTTCCGCATCTCCCGAAAAATCCTTCTCTCTCAAATCAACTCTCTTTACTTTCTCCAGATCCGTTTTTCTCAGAATTCTAGAGTAAAATCGCTCCGACTTTACACCTATACCTTGTATTTCAATACCGCTTCCGATTTGTTTGCACGAGATAACTTTTATGCGCTCAGGCCAGAAGGGCCCTTCCAGAATACTCTCTGGCTTCAAGAACGTTTCACTTAATGATGTTGTTTTGTCTTCAGCTGTCATTTGATCACCCCTTGAGCGCTTTCGTTATTGAAGTATACTTTAGCAGGTCCAATCTTCCTTGACCTCACGTATCCCTGGTCTTCCAAAGCACTAAGGTAACCCGAAAGGAAAGTTCTGTTGACATCCATTTGCTTGGCAATCTCTTTAACAGATTGACCTGGTTGCGCCTTCAATAGCTCCATTATTTTTAGAGTTAGATTCTGAGCTTTCGACACCTCACAATCCCAAAATAGAATCAGCTTTTGGGTTCTTATACTTTTGCACATATGTTGACAAATTTGTTAACTAAGTTCCTATGAACATGCTCGTTTCTTACACCATACCTCAGCCTGAACAAGCTTCCTTCTCCAATGATTTGAAGCACCTTCTCAACACCTATATCGCTTTTGTCAGTTATCTCCCTGACAGCGTCACTGCAAGGGCTTCAATGGTTGTGATCCCTACTTGGCGAAGCTTCGAGGCTGTAACTGGACCCACACCAGAAACGTCTTTCAAAGAAACAGGTTCCGCCAATTCCTTTACTTCCATTTAATGCATGCATAACTAATTCATTTAAAGAATGAATGCGCCAAGCGAATAACAGAAGACTGTTAAGTGAAAGTGTTAAACTCCTAACGCAATAAATAAAATATGGATAGGTGAAGAAAGACGCCTCTTTTTATGGTTAGGAAAGAGGTCTTTGGATGGATAAAGACCGGTGAGAAGACAATCGAGTTGAGGAAGGGCAAGGCAAAAGCTGGCGATCAAGCAGTTTTTCAATGTGGCAGAAACATCCTCAGAGGAAAAATCATCAGAAAAGACGAAGGGAACTTATCAGCACTTCTGGAAAACATCAACTTCAAGAAAATCATTCCTTCTGCCAACAACTCGGAAGAAGCAAAAGCCTACATCAAAACGCTGTACGGAACCACTGAGGGAACATTCACGGCCTACCAATTCGCTTTGCTCGAGGTGGGGTCCCTATGAAAAGAATATTGAGGATGAAATGCGAGTGTGGACATTGGAACAGGGTTTCAGCTAACAAGATCTTCCTAGAACAACCTTCTCCAGAGCCACAAGTTAAAGTAGTGATTTCTATGTATGAGCCTCTTCAAGTTTCAAAGTGTGAGAAATGTGGAAGAATAATAGCTGAACCGAAAGAACTAATTAAAATAGTAAAAGAGATACCTACAGAATAAATGTCGAAGGGTAAGGCAATTGGATTTTGAACCCAGAGAGAATGAAGCGGTTATTGAAACATTAGAGGAAGAGAAAAACTGGCATGCAGTTCGGCATGGAAGAAAGTTTGAATGGTCAAAGTCCATGTTCCGATTTGAGCTATTGAGGAAACTGGTTCTTACTAGTCAAAGAATCGTGTTCTTGAAAGATGCAGAGATTGATTATGAAATTCCACTTGGGGACATTGTAGAAGCTGTTCCTGAGAATGTTGGATTTGCTGGTAACCCCTACTTGAGATTGGAGCTTAAGAATGGAGATGCTGTTTCAATAATTTTCCAGTGCGTAGGTGTAAGGGTGTTTGTGGGAATTTTCTTGTTGTCCAAACAGAGGAAGCTAACACAAAAGTGGATAGAAGCAGTTAATGCTCAGCTAAGATAAACTAGCCACCTTGAACATTTCTCCTTAAATTATTAATGCACAGACACCTTTACTTCAAAGACGTGTATGCCAAATTATCGCTCAATTTATTAATTCAGCTCAATTTTTTTAGTGTGTAATCGCTTTTGTCATAAGAGTTGGCGTGACCATTCGGGCATGTATGAACGTTTCCTATGTATTGGGAAGTTGCAAAAGAACGGGGATTAGTTCTAATTCCCACCGCAAATTCAATGCCACAAGTTTTGCATTTTGTGTACAAATCGTATGGTGAAGTGTCTTTTACACTATAATGGAAAACTTCCTCCTAAGAAATATCCAGCAGTTATGGGGTGGGGAGATTGGGATAATGTGTTGTGGTTAAACAAAAGAGCAATTGCAAAAATTGAGGATTTTGATAAGCTCTTCGAGGAGGGTACTCTTGATGTATTCTTTTAGTTCAATATTGGGGAATAAACCGGCGCTCTATGGAGAATGGAAAGAACTACTGTTTGCCGATTTCAAATTGCTAGGACGTAAGCTTGCGCGTGTGCAAAGATAATGCATGCATGTGCCCGCATTAACTATTGCATCAATGTCTGGATCAGTTATGTCGCGGGAAAAATCTTATCTAAATTCTCTAGTCCTTTTGTGATCAAGTATATCATTGCTTTTACGTGAGGATAATGTTGACGAGAGTAGTTGTAGGCTAATTCACGGGCGACCACGCCAAACCATCGGAACTTTGAATCATCACGAACTGCATTGAAAAAAAGCTGTCCACCTTCATTATATCCATCTGTCAAAACAGGTGCGACACATATGTTGACAATCTCAGGGTCGAATCCCATAGCCTCGACTATATTCGAAGTCAATTTCCGCAATTCCTTTATCTTCCCAACTGCCGGAAGCACCATACCCTCTTCTACATATACTTTCTCTCCATCTATGATTATTGGTTTCCAATTTTTAGGTGCAGTCCATTTTGCCTCCATCTTCAATGTAACCGAAGGAGCTGTTTTGATGGCGGGAATGTCCTTTTTCTCCCTGACCATTTTGCTCGCATCTATTGTTCGCCCTAAAGAATCTTCTTCTATAGCTTGCGATACCTCGTCTATTAGTCGATTTGTTGTCTCTTTAGATGTGGGCTCATGAATTATGACTGGCTCTTCTCTGGACTTTAGAACCTTAGCCACTCTTGAAACTTGGGTAAGAGCTCCTACTTCCCACTCTAGTGGACCCAACTCTGCAGCCTCTTTCGGTTCCTGCGATTTGCGGTCGTATGGACTTATGCCTATTATCTTGCCAAAGAAAAGAAGTGGAAGGATTGCGAGAGTCCATCTGACTTTATCAATTGATGGGTTTAAATTCCTGACAAGGTTAATGCTTAGTAATTGCAGGTGCTCGTTATTTCTAATCTGAAAATTCTGATCAAGGTAAAGAGTCTCTGCATCCTGATTTCGCTCTAAGCAGCAAAGATCTTCTATAGGCGACCCTACGTGCATGAGTCCTTCGCCACTTAGTGAACATATGACCCTTAGTTTCTTTACACGATAAACTTTTAATCGTTGGAATATGAGGTTATGCTCAGAAAGGCCACCTGTTAGCGAATACTCGAAACCATCAAGCCAAGGTAGCATGCAGTGGAACTTTTTGGTTAATTCTTCGTCTGAAATAGCTTCATTTTCGTCAGTTCTCTTGGCCGACAATGAAAAGATGATCTCATTTACTCCTAAGCGGGAATAGAGCTTTTCAAGTTCAGCGTCTTTAGCTTCAACTATTGGAACGGATATTCCAGCCTTTACTATTCTCTCATAGATGACCTCTTCACCTTTTCGTAGAAGGTAACAGTGGCTGGGAAATTCCAGTGTAAGCTCGGTGTTCAACATAATTTTCTTACGCTTGAGTTCTTCAAGTTGCTCATCTGTAATGATGCTGGCCAATTGAGCTAATTTGGAGTAGGTATTATGGATAAGTTTGATTTGCCAGTCCATAAGGATCTTATTATCTAATCTGTCCGCTAAATCAGCCAACAAATCTAGATAATCATCTGGCATCTTGGGTTGTCGGTTAATGCCAAGAATTGTGCATAAACTATTTAGCTTGGAAAGTTTGTGTTTCTCAAGATAACCTCTTAGCCAGCCATTTGGGCCAAACCCCTTTCGAAAATCTCCAACAAAGAGTTCTCTAGGCTTCCATAGCCTTGCTTTGAACCATATCGTTCTGTTTTCGCTTAACGCTTTGACGAGGTCAACATCTAAGTTGTCTGCTTTCCTATTTAGAAGGGCATAGACTCTGAAAGTCACCGGTTTGTCTCTTTCACCTTTTTCTTCTCCTCTTTTCTCTAGGATAAAGTTAACAACATCCTGAAGTCGTGCCTCTGTAAGTAAGCCAAGAACACTCATCAGTCCTTTGTTCTTCGGTGCTTTCACAGCAAGGAATTTCTGCGATTCGCCCACGAGTTTTGCTAGTTTCTCATTGACGTACGTTTCGTTAGGTAAAGCGAGACTTCGCTTGTCTGTCGGTATCCAGCTATACTGTCTGATCTTTTTGAGATTTTCAAAGTGTTTTGAATAGAAATCCTTCCAATAATTATCTAAGAGCCTGATAAGAAGAGCGGCCCTTCTAGTATTTTCTTTTGTGTATCCCCCGGACTCTATTTCTTGAGCAACAGCGAGGGCGTCATCGATTGTCGGAGTGACTTCGACTCCAATCTTTTTTAGGAAACCTCTCCACTTGAGATGCTCCTTTTTCCCCTGTTCCTCATATCGAGGGCTTATGTAATTGAGTCTGTCTCTGAAAATCTCCTTTATTTCGGCATCAGCGAAGAATATCAAGCCATTCGGATCATTGAATTTTTCTACAAGTATGACCTCTCGAAGTCTCCTTCTGAGTTCCTCAACTACATTTCTCTTACGCGTCACCTCTCGTTGACGCCTTACAAGATACCAAAGAAACTCGAATTTTTGACCAGGCCCATAATGTCCAACTCTAGGCAAGAAGCTACCAACTATTAGATCGTGTAGATTTATTTTCTTTAGCTTGAGTTTGCTTTGCAAAAACCTTTTTGCCGCTCGAGTGTTGCAAGTCTGGCGATGAATAATGTCGCCTTTGTTTACGAGAGGCATTTCTTCATCTGTTGGAAAGTACACTTTAAATTCATAAGAGCGTAGAATGTTTTCCTCAGTAAGCAATATGCAGATTTTCCTAAGCTTTTCAATTAGATTAGGTGCTATAGTTTCTTTCCCTAGATATTCAAAAATTCTTCTAATTTGATTAGGATCCTCTGACTTTGTGCTCTCGTACGCAGCAGTACCATACTTTGATTCAAGATAGCTCACGAAGTATTCTGGACCTATCTCTGAAATTCCATAATCTTCAAAAACTGAAGCATGTTCCAGAAGTTTGGAATGAATAAGATATCGTCCTGATTCCTCGGGAAGTACCTCGCTAAGCCCGTTCCAGTTCATATAAATGTTGGTTTTTTCTTTCCAAACCCTTTGCGATGTATAGAACAGTCGGATCTCCTTTAGCTCCACTTTGGACCTGAAAGAGTTAAAGAAGCGCTCATCCATCTGGTCACGAACTTGAGAAGAAATGGGCACAAATTTGTAAATGACTTTTGGGTTCACCTTCCTAGAGATCAAATCCTCAATTAGGAGAGCTAGGAGCTGAGCCAAATTGTCCATCTGCCAAAGGTTCCAATCTCGTCTCAATCCTTCTTTAATTATGAATTCGCTTCTTCCCGATGTTGTGAAGAACTTAGATGCATTATATTTGAAATTAAACCCTGTAGATGTAACAGGTAAGATATGGTATGCGTAGTTTACTGCTTCTAGTGTTCTGGATATTCGCGTGCTCTTTGAGTTCAACGGAATAGCGATTGCGACCTTTTGCTTATGAGTTTGTCCTAAGCCTTCGAGATCAGGACGAAAATTGATTCCATCACGATAATAAATTATCCAGCCCTCTGAACTCTTTCTTTCTTGTCCGTTAATGGCGCGAGTAATGTATATTGTTACGTCTTGACGAGTGAGATCCTTTGTTATGATATCAGTTTTTCTGACCCTTTTACAGACTGTAAACATTTTGACTCCTTTCTTGTATGCTTCAATTTTATTGGTGGTTCTAAGAAAGAATATGTCACGGTAGGCTTCAGAGAGGAGTTCTTTTTCGAATCTCTCAAGCTTAGTAGCGTCAAATGACTCTGCCCTTATCTTTCTAGAAAGGTCTGTTTCGCTCAGGCGGAGAGGCAAGTGTATTCTTGTAATTTTATTAAATGGAACTTCTTTTATGGAAGGCGTATTGTCGGCGCGAATTTCAAAATCCCATCCGTTGGAAACAATTCTTGGCGCGTCAGTTATGTGAAAGACTGATGTAAATCCTACACCAAATGTGCCAGTCATTTCTTCTTCGGTCTTTCCTAACCCAATGTGCGAAATCCTAAAGAAGTCTGACTTTTCGATTGGAACTTCGTTAGGTTTTGTAAACGGTTTTCCATTGTTTTCTACAATTATTTCATCGCTGTTTATCTTCAACCTTATGAGGTGTGCTTCAGCGTCATCCGCGTTTTGGATAAGTTCTCTAACAATAGGCATTTCGCCGGGATATTTATCAATTCCCAATGCTCTGATTGTGCCAAAAGTGTCTGGTCTATATGTGAAGTTTTCCACCTTGAACTTATTTGCTTTTGCCATAAGAAGGCCCTACCCTACTTTCATGTAGACTTTTCATTCCTTGATAAAGTTATGTTCGTTACATACGCTGATGTGCGCACGTCGCAAGAGACTGGGGGTCTGCAAGAAGGGTGAATGGTGAAGAGCAGTCTAGGGCATCTCCAATTCTTATCACAAAGCATAAGAGCGTTTCAGCAACTCTATTGCTCGTAGAAGAATCTGCTGAGTGAGCGGGATGCCTCGTAGCTGGAAGAATTATCCTGAGAAATTGATTGACCTCGCCGAGGGTGCATATAAGGGCAAAGTTGTGGTTCCCGATTTCCAGAGGAGCTTTAAGTGGGGAGTGAAAGGTGTCCAAGAACTTTTGGTTTCTGTTCTTCAAGATTATTTTATTGGAACCTTCTTGGTTCTTGAAACAAGAGGTGACAAGTCCTGTCCTTTTGCGTATGAGTTGGTTGAAGGTGTAGAGGAGGCTAGAGGGGAAAAGCCTGAGAAATCTAGTGACATTAAGCTCGTTCTTGATGGCCAGCAAAGAATAACGTCCATGTTTTATGCACTTTTCACACCCAGAGTGAACTTGAAGGGAACTGCGTACCCTCAAGAGTTTTATGTGGACACGCAAAAAGTGTTGAAGGGAGAAATCGATGCTGATGCTGTTGTCTGCAAACTAATGGCTGAGGACACTAGTGAAATCCCGACAGACAGTTCTTTCATGCCTTTCCGAATGCTAAGAGATTATACGTCTTGTTTAGATTGGATTTATGAACACTTCAAGGGTGAAGAGAGAAAAACCCTGCAAAATGTTGTGAAACGTTTCCACGACTACGAGGTTTCGGTCATATATCTTGAAGGGAAGAAAGACGAAGACATCGTGGAAATCTTTGAAAGAGTAAATCGAACGGGTATCAGACTTTCTACTTTTGATTTGGTAACTGCGCGTCTTTACAAGCATGGATTGAGACTTCGCACGATGTGGAAGGAGTTTCGACGTGACAGGACAGCCCTAGCTCGAAACTTGGAATCAGAGGACATTTTGAGGCTGATTTCAATATTGAGAAAGAAGGAATGCAAGAGGAAGCATCTTCTTGAGTTGAAAGCCGCGAGCTTTAAAGAGGATTGGGCCACGGCTATCAAGGGCCTTGAATATGCTTTCAGCCGAGCTACTGAAGTCTATGGAGTCATTGACTATCGAAAATTCATGCCGTACCGAAGCATGCTGATCCCACTTGGAGCGTCACTATTTTTCGTTAAGCAAGGATTGCTTGGGAAGGATGCCTACGATAAGCTGGATAAATGGTTCTGGGCGTCGATTTTCTCTGAACGTTATGGAGCAACTGTGGACACAATGATCTATCAAGACTACAATAGCCTACTGCAGTGGTTTTCAAGCAAAGATAAGACTCCAAAGCTTTTTGAGACCAGCAAGACGCAGATTTCAGAGCTGGAGAAAGTAGTTTATGACCTGAAGTCTCGGGGTGCTGCACAATACAGGGGCATTGCTTGTATGATTGCGACAAAAGGAGCGCTGGACTTCCATACTGGCGAGGAAGCTAAGCTCAGCACCATAACGATAGACCATGTTTTCCCGAAATCAAAGTTTGGCGATCAGAAGTATGTGCATAGTATTCTAAACAAGACTCTTCTTTCAAAGGAGACGAATGAGATAATCAAGAGAGCCAAGAAACCTTCTGTGTATGTAAAGGAACTTCTTTCTGGGCACGATAATGATGAAAAAAGACTGCTGAAAACTCTTTCAACGCACCTCATTGATAGGAAATGTTATGATGCAATGAATAATGATAGGTTTGATGACTTTATTGAATCACGAAAGGATGCCATTTTGAAGGAGATATACCGAAGGACGGCTCTGTCTTAGACCAATATGACAAGTCGCGCACTATTTAGATTTCACCTTTCTTTCTCAGATGAGCAGCAAAGTTTTTTCGACCACCTTTTAATATACATCTTTTCTGTGGTTTTGTCATTGGTAGGAAGCTGAAGGATGGCTAGATTGAACAAGTTACGTAGAGCTTCAAGGTTTCTGAGTCTTAGCGAATCTGCAGGAGTTCTTGGCACAACCTTGTATGAATATCCAAAAGATGTAGGAAGCTAAACTGGCTCACCCATTATAACTGAAAGCATTTCGACCTTCTCTATAGCAATAGCAGTAATCGCCACTGTCAGCATAAGAGAGCCTTCCTTCTCTTATGTAAAAATAGCGAAAAAACAACTAAAGTTTGATTTCAACTGGTTAGAAGCTACGAGTTCCTTAGTAAACCAGCCCTTGAAAAATACATGAAGAAAATGAAACGTAAGAAAAAATAAAAAAAATATACTTGTATTGGGTTGGAGATTTTGTCACTCTCCTTATTTCGGTGGAAAAGCATATCAACGAAATCCTCAGTTTTGAGCTGGTCACCTAAGGACTCGCCATAGAAAACGAAGAGTTAGCAAGGATATGAGAATTGAGATTAGCATAAAAACTTAATACG
>Ga0315314_1001088_pt1 | contig 25703 bp, 19 predicted proteins | sample TDP9_MG_FD_203631 | JGI IMG/M metagenome (GOLD analysis project Ga0315314, IMG submission 203631) | Freshwater sediment microbial communities from Lake Towuti, South Sulawesi, Indonesia - TDP9 | ecosystem: Environmental > Aquatic > Freshwater > Lake > Sediment | place: Indonesia: South Sulawesi... | reverse complement strand
AATCATAAGAGGACCGGCATCTGTGGAGAGCCTGCAGAACGCCATATTCGAGGTCGCTAAGAGGCATGGAATTGACCCGCCCGAATTCTTCAAGATCCTGTACGGCATACTTCTCGGCTCACCAAAGGGACCGAGGCTGGGTCCGTACATAGAGGCGATGGGACGTCAGAACGTCGCAGAAGCCCTGGAACGGGCACTCACCTCTGCCAGCGCAGACCAAACCAGGCAAGTCTCGGCTTGACTCAACAAAGAACCGAACGCCGAGACTCCTGCACATGACGACTTCAAGCCCTGACGTGTTCACCCGGACCTTGCACGTCGACTCTCCGAAAACCACATAGCTGTCAGAATCTCACTACGGAACCTCGGCAGCTGAGACGTCATTGGCTTCGCGTCCCAGTTTGATCGGGCCCGTAGTCTAGCACGGATAATGACGTTGAGCGGAGACCTAGCCTCCTCGCGGAAGCCTGCGGACGACTCGGCGGAAAGCCAGAGGTCGTGGGTTCAAATCCCACCGGGCCCGCCACTACTTACACGCATCTTTGCGGTTCAGCAAATAATGGCTGACCCGCACTTTGTTTCGTTGTTGAATCTCACGCGTTCGCCTGCGGACAATTTGCCGAAGGTTGACTCGTTGAGACTCGGGCGGTTGTAGGCAATGATTTCCTTACTCACGACGACACTAGTGATCACTGCCGCAATCACAGACGTAGATTTCGCGGCGCGTGGCTAGACGATGTCACAGCGAGAGGCGCGTGCTGGTTCAGCGCGAACAGCCCAAGACTGGCGAACAGAATTCCGACGATTACAACAGACTTTTCATTTTTTCCTCTACAGGTGAGCAATGCAAAGGATGAAAGACGAAGGGTGAAGGGACCTGTTGCGACTGGCGCAACCTACATCGGGCGAACCATGGGCCCAGGTCGCCCCGTTGCAATCAAAGAACGCCATATCGGACACGCGCGGGGTCTTACTTGCCCCTGCCGCCAAAAAGAACCGCGCCCAGAAACCCAAAGGGTGGCATGCTGCACAGTCTCACAAAAGCAAGGGTAATGAAGAACGTTAGCGTCGTAACGACTGCAATTTCGATGGACAGTGGCACCGTCGGCAGGAGTTGATTCCAGAGTGGAACGAGGTACACCAGCACGGCAAGGTGCGCGACATACACGCCAAACATGTACTGCCCCCACCCGACCAGGCACTGGGCAAATCGGTTGTTTGGAATGCGCGGCTCCCAACCATAGAAGAAGGCGAGGAACGCATTCGCGGCGATGAATTGGTACGGCAGACCGCTGAGTAGAAAATAGTCGCGCGCCAACGCGCCCAACCGCACGAGTTCACTTTGTGTGTCCAGCCAGTACGGCACATACGCGCCAAGCGCAGCGAGCAATAGCCAGTAGCGGTACTGGTTCAACCGTTCCAGCGCGCCAGCTTGATAGCCGAGCAGTACGCCCCAGAAGAAAAAGACCGCCCAGCCGAAGACGAGTTTGCCATAGCGCCACTCAAACATATGTTCGTCCGGGCCGAGCGTCCACAGCAGGTTCTCCGAGATGGCGTAGAAGGCAAACGAACTCAGCGCAGCAAGCAGAACGCACACGCGCAACGCGCGCGCGTTGAAGAACCTGGCGAGCAAGGTGTAGAGCGCCAGACATTGCAATAGGACGATCACGAAATAGAGGTGCATATAGCCGGTCGTTACGTTGAACAGGGTCTGCGCGTCGAGAATGGGTTTGCCGGGTATGACTTCGAGAATGAACATGTACACGATGTTCCACACGAAGAACGGCAGGATAAGCGTCTGCGCGCGGCGGCCCCAGAAATGGCGGGCATCCATGCGATAGCCCGGGTCGCGGTGACGCAGACCCAACAGCAAGCCGGAGATCATAAAAAAGACCGGCACGACGAATCGCACGGCAGGCGAAATGGCAAGCGTCAGCGCGGTGCTGCTCGCACCAGCGACTGCCAACTCGTTGGTGTGCATCAGCACCACGATGAAAATACACACGACGCGCGCGATTTCGATGAAAGCGAATTTCGGTGAAAGTGCCATAGATTTGCTCCCCATTCCAAAGAGTCAAATCAGTGTGAGGACTACGCAAGCCCCTCCACGTCCCCGTGTTGCATACCGGTGTGCCAACGCATGAAGCACCGGCGCCGATAAATGCAATCTCGGCATCCGCCAACGTTTCGCGCGCATCGCTCGTCATCGCGTTCAGTTGTGCGACGCTGGGAGCGATCTGCGTGGTGGGATCGGTTTCCAATTCGATGCGCTGCGTGTCGCTGATTGGCACAATCGAATTTGCCATCGCGGCCACCTCGAACGGACAGCCAAGATTTCACCGCTTTCACTATTGATTGTCCGTAGGAACCCGCGTAGCCTTTGCTTTCAAGTTCTGTGACTGTGTCGGCAAGGAGATTGTGAGTATCTCGCGGCCTCTTCCTTAGGAGGCCGGCGGGTGTTGAATGCCATCTCCTGCAGAACAGCCCTAGTCGGCGAAGATACGCTTGAGCGGTCAGCTCCGACCCGCGGCTCACGTTATCGTACCATCGCCGGACCTGTGGGTCCTTCAGCAATGCCTTATGCGCCATTCGATGCGGCCTCGAACCTCCTCTCTGGTTGCCATAGAAGCCGTGGAACAGACGATTCTCAGGGCCTGCCCAAGTAGTCCGGCGGGCCCGCCGGGACTCACCAGACTTGTTGGGCGGGTCCAACTCACGCTTCATCTCTGGACGCCACCACCCACGAATATCCCGAAGGAAGTACTTGAGACTCTCAGCTTGACAGCCAATTTTTTTTCCGTGCCGGCTATGAGAGACATTGCAGGTACCATTTCGGGCCAGAGATCGTGGGTTCAAATCCCACCTGGCCCGCCAGCTCCTTTTGGCCAGTCTAGAGGCCACAAATATAGGTAAGGAATCCTTACCATATCACGCGCGCAAATCTAGATGGCCGTCAGTGAAGTGGTCAAGATAACGTCGAACGGGCAGACCTTGATGACACGAATATCCACTCAGAGCCAGCAAAGCTTCCTTCGTATTCGTTGATAACGACTCTTGAAAGATCCTCCTGATCTGAATTCGAACCCGCCGCACCTGGCGAACACAGGCGTAGACAGCCGAATTCCTAACGAACACCCTAGAATTCGTGCAGACAGAATTGCTACGGCAAGACGGCTCGAAAGGCCGTTTTTGCTTGCTGTGCTAACGGATTCATAGGGGGTGCGTGTTCCTGCAAACATACTACCCATTGATCTGAAATCGGCAAGACAAAAGAGCAACCACATTGATTGTTCTGCGATGGCTGGGTGGAGAGTTGAAGACGCGAGAGTTAGGCAAGACCGGGTTGAAGGTCTCCGCGATAGGTTTGGGTTGCATGGGCATGTCCGAATTCTACGGCAAGCGCGATGACAACGAGTCCGTCGCGACTATTCATCGCGCCCTGGATCTAGGACTAAACTTCCTCGACACCGCCGACGTTTACGGACCGTTCACGAATGAAGTGCTTGTTGGACGCGCGATTCGAGATCGGCGCGACGAAGTCATCCTGGCAACGAAATTCGGAATTGTACGCAGCGACGTCGATCCCAGTGCTCGAGGAGTGAACGGGAAACCAGAATACGTTCGTTCCTGCTGCGAGGCCAGTCTTCGTCGCCTCGGCGTGAAGACCATCGATCTATACTACCTGCACCGCGTTGACCCAAACACCCCCATTGAACAGACCGTTAGAGCGATGGCTCAGCTGGTCAAGGAGGGCAAAGTGAGATACTTGGGGCTCTCGGAGGCCTCGCCTAAAACTCTGCGCCGCGCGAACGCCGTCCATCCTATTGCGGCTTTGCAGAGCGAGTACTCGCTTTGGACTCGAGACCCCGAGGACAAGGTACTGGCCACATGTCAAGAGCTTGGAATCACTTTCGTTGCCTACAGCCCTCTAGGCCGCGGTTTCCTGACAGGCCGAATCAGGAGCTTACCCGAATTGCCAGAAGACGACTGGCGCCGCGGTCAACCACGCTTCCAAGGCGATAATTTCCAGAAGAATTTGGAACTGGTGCGGCGCATTGAAGCGATCGCTCAAGAAAAGGGATGCACACCGGCGCAGCTCCTTCTGGCGTGGGTGCTAGCCCGAGGCGAACATGTCATCCCAATCGTCGGCACGAAACGGAGAAAGCACCTGGAGGAAAACGTAGCCGCGCTGGAATTAACGCTAAAATCGGATGAGATCCGCCGCCTTGACGAAGCGTTTCCCCGGGGCGCAGCCGCCGGCGAGCGTTATCCAAAGATGACATTGAGTCTAGTGAACGGGTAAGAACCGGTCAAGCATGACAGCGAATTGAGGGCATTTCGGTCAAGTCGACCACTCAGCTTGGAAGAGTTCGCATAATTCGGTTAGTGGAGCGTAGGATCCAGCTTGGGTGCAGGCGGGGAAGTGGCAATCGTTCTTCCGACACGTTGACGAAAGATTCTCCCAACAACCCTTCACCTTCCTTCAACCGGCTCTCGGAACCGGGTGTTCAAGCTTTCAATCTATAGCTCGATCAATCTGTACTTGCCAGTACCAATTCCCAACCGGGACGCAGCATCAAATTGGGTTCGCCAGTACCTTGTTCCACCCTGCTTCTTGAAATCCGAGAATGGCGGCCAGTCGGTCAGCGCTAAGAACTTGTCGCTTCCTCGTGCCATCACATTGAGTTCTTCAGCAGCGGATCCCGGTATCCCAGGGGAGTTGATGATTGCATCAGCCGTGGCCATGTCACAGGCAACAGGGTCCCTGGAGGCAAACATGCCGACATCTGGAACCATCGACACATCACCGTAGGGTGCGCAGTCGCAGTGTGGAGTCACATCGTATGCCAGATTGAAGAAACCGCACTTGTCAGGTCCTATCTGTTCAACTGCTGCTTTCACCACGTCGATCTCTCTTAGAATCATCTCCTCGTTGGAAGGATGATTCATGTCGGTCCATTTGCTGATCGCATCTGTTGGACATATGGTCCACCATCCACAGCCCCATACGCATTGATCCTGCATAATCTTGGGGCGGCCGCTTACTTTGACTATTGCACCGACGGGACAGAAGGCGACACAGACCCCGCAATCATTACACTTGGCCAAGTCAATGGTGGGTTTCCTTGCCAAGTGGATCGGAGCCTTGCCGCACTTCGTCACGCATCCAAGACCAAGGTTCTTCAACGACGCCGCAATGCCCGTTCGAGGATGACCCTTTGCATGGGCGACAGATATCAGTGAGTCGCATTCAGCTATCGCAGGAGCGAGAGCAACCTCCTTGAACCTAAGGCCATCAACCGCAACCTTCACTCCATTGAGGCCCTTTGGAGCATCTGCAACTATTATTGGCGCACCGACTGCTTCCTGAACGAAACCTCTGGCGGCTGCGTTTCGAAGCATCGACTCCGCAGTGCCGTTCTCGCTCGTCAAACCTATTCCTGTCGTATCCGTAACGAAAGGCCTTCCGCCAGCCTCTTTGACCTTCTCAACGATCACTCGCACATGCTGCGGCCTAATATGCCTCTGGTTTCCTCCCGTTCCGAGATGGATTTTGACAGCTACAAGATCACCTTTGGATATCGTCTGAGCGATGCCTGAACCGTCGAACAGCTTTCTCAGCTTGTGTACCACAGTCTCGTTCGGGCCCTTGCATCGCATTCCTGAGTAGTAAACGTCCGATACCATTGCGGCGCTCACTTGAGACACGTGCCGCACGACCGGCTATTATACTCTCGTTCATACACTCTCTCGTCTTCTTATGTGCACGTTCGATGAGAGGCACCAAGTAGTATTGTGCGTGTGGTCGCTTCGTGCGGGCACTCGAATTTGAACCGTGGAGCCGACTAGCCCAATTCAGATTATAAGAGCCAGTTCGAGCGACACGAACGCTACAGGTCAGTAGTCGGGAGGTTCGAACCCTCCGTGATTCGAACCTCCTCTAATCTTGAATCCATTTCCAGCAACGAAATTGTTGCGGACCCCACCGGGGCCGCCGTCTCTCTTGGGTTATTCGTACAAGACATGAGTGAAGCCCCGGAGTCCGCCCCGGGCGGAGGAAATCGAACTATACTTCTTCGAAGGCCTGCGCCAAATCAGAGATTATGTCCTCCGGGTCCTCTATGCCAAGTGAGAGCCGGATCAGTGAGTCACTTATTCCTGCCTTTCGTCGTTCGTCAGGGTTCATGAAGTAGTGCGACACTGTGCTGGGCTGGCTGACCAATGTCTCCGTTCCGCCCAAACTCGGCGCAATGAGTGCTAGCTTGAGATTGTCGACGAATTTGACCGCGCGATTCAGGTTGCCTTTCAGTTCAAAGCTCAATACTCCTCCGAATCCCTTCATCTGCATCTTCGCTAGCGAATGCTGCGGATGTGCGCTCAGTCCGGGGTAGTACACTCTTTCGACCTTAGGATGAGCCTCGAGGTATTCCGCGACCTTCTGGCCGTTCGCATTGTGCCTCTCCATTCGAAGCGAGAGAGTCTTCATCCCCCTGAGCATCAGCCAGGCGCCATGTGGGTCAAGCACTCCTCCTAGGATTCTGCGGAGCTTCTTCATCGGCTCGATGAGTTTTTTCGGCCCGGCTGCCGCTCCAGCGGTCACGTCATTGTGTCCTGCCAAGTATTTCGTGGCGCTGTGTATCACCAAACTGCTACCGAATCGCAAAGGTTGCTGGTTGTATGGGGTTGCGAAAGTATTGTCGACGAGCACCTTTGCGTCGTTCCTCCTTGCTATTTCTGCGACCTTTGAGAGATCTACAAGCTTCAGAGTTGGGTTTGTGGGAGTTTCGAGAAAGAGGAGTTTGGTGTTGTCCCTGACCGCCGACTCCATCTCGCCAGTATTTGTCGCTTCAACGAATGTTGTCAGCACTTCAAACTTCGTCATAAGGTTCGAGAGCAGCTCGACTGTTCCTCCATAGAGGTCTCTGATGGACACTATGTGATCGCCGGGGGAAACGAGGCTGATGATCGCGGTTGAGATGGCCGCCATACCGGATGAGAATACTGCGCAGTCTTCTGCGCTCTCCAGCTCAGCTATCTTCCTCTCAGCCGCAGTGATCGTCGGGTTGCTCCACCTCGTATAGACATCACGGCTAGTCTTCTCGCCAACGGCATCGATCAACTGCTGCGTACTAGTGAACGCGAAGACCGAGGTCTCGTAGATGGGCGTGACGACTGCCCCGGTCTCTGGATCCACTCGTTCCCCGGCTCTGACAGCTCTGGTAGAAAACGCCTTCCCCCTACTCATCGTCACTGCAATCCCTCAAAATCGAACAGTATAGCGCACCTAAGGCTTATACTTTCAAGGAGGACGCATCTCAAATGTGGCGATGGAGCGGGACTACCGTTGAAGAACTTCAAGAACTCCAAGTGGCGAGAAGAGGTAGACAAGGTCGCAGGAACGATACGTGAGAACGAGATCAGATTCGCGCGACTCCAGTTCATAGACATAAACGGAATCCTGAAGAGCCTCTCCGTACGAACAAAGGACATTGAATCTATCTTTGAGAACGGCCAACCTTTCGACGGTTCATCCATCACTGGGTACACGGCGATAGAGGAATCGGACCTCGTGGCTTATCCGGATCCAAGCACCTTCTCGATTATCCCATGGCGTCCCAAAGAAAAGTCGACATGCCGGTTCATCTGCGATATCTACACGCCTGAGAACAGGCGGTTCGAGGGGGACCCTCGCTTCGTGCTTGAAAGAGTCATGGAAAAGTGCAGCCGAGCAGGATTTGTGTTCAAATGTGCACCGGAACTAGAATTCTTCCTTGTAAAGGAGCAGGCAAACCTCATGCCTACACCAATCGACCTCGGCGGATACTTTGACTTGCATCCGGGAGATCTTACGGAAGAGATCAGAAGGGATATTGCAGACACTGCAGAGGCGTTTGGAATAGAAATACAACTTGCTCACCATGAAACCGCACTCGGACAGAACGAGATAGATTTCAAGTATGATGAAGCACTTACAACCGCAGACCGCGCTGCAACTATGAAGATGGTTACCAAATCCGTTGCAGCTAGAAACGGCTATGTCGCCACATACATGCCCAAGCCCTTTCCGAACGTGAACGGGTCAGGTATGCATGTTCACGAGAGCATGTGGACAAGTGACGGTTCTGAGAACCTGTTCTATGACGACAACGAGAGCACAGGGTACCTGTCGAAGACAGCTCTCCAGTTCATTGGTGGCCAGCTAGCCCATGGTCGGGAGATGTGTGGCGTGCTTGCTTCGTGGCCTAACTCCTACAAGAGGCTCGTCCCAGGCTTTGAAGCGCCTGTCTATGTCGCCTGGGCGTTCAGGAATCGGTCTCCTCTCATCCGAGTCCCGAACTTTGGAAAACGGAAGACGGCAGCCCGTGTTGAGATCAGATGCCCCGACCCAGCCGGGAACCCGTATCTGCAGTTCGCGGTGCTCTGCTTAAGCGGCCTTGACGGCATACTGAAGAAGGTAGACCCGCCGCAGCCTACTGAGCTGAATGTCTACAAGTTGACGTATGAGGAACGAAAGGAGCGAAGCATAGTCTCACTGCCCGAATCCCTATCGGAGGCTCTCAAAGAGATGGAGGGCGGTGAACTTGTCAAGGAGGCCCTTGGCGAAACGTTGTACGAGAACTATCTGAGGGAGAAGCATCGGGAATGGGATCTGTATAGGACTCAGGTCACTCCTTGGGAAGTTGAGAGATACATCAGAAAACTCTAGGCTCTGGCGAACAGTCGCCTACTCACATTGCACCGCATTAGCGAGGAACATGGGTCGGACTGGGCCTAGCTCCGAGGCAAATCGCCTTGTTAGAAACAGGGGCACATTCCGGACCCTCCGTGGATAGTCTGCGGAATTACGGCGGACGATTGCTCCATCAGGATTTCGTTGGTTCAAAACGTGAAACGTCACCCAACCCGGCCCGCCAGATTCTGCCCAGCAGCCCAGCGAAAGGCAAGAGCAAGATGTCTCCTTTCGGGATCGTCACGCGCTAGCCTCGAAGAACGAGTTGCCAGATGGTGGCCCTTTACCGACGCCTAAGGGAGATGGCTGAGACGATTGTCAGATTCAGCGAGGCGCCCGCTCAGGGAAAGGCTTCCCGCAGATCAGGCAAGGGCGAGGAAGCGTAGGAACAAGTCTACAATACTCTCAGCAAGGTTTCTCTGATCGATAGTTCAGATGCAGTGCTATTCAAACTGACCAGTTTTCGTGAGTTCAGCTCAAAGTGCTAGGTGCACCCGCAACGTCAAGCGTAGAGTAGGTTCCATATTCACAGATTCTCCATGGAGGTTCACGCTGTTGCCGAGGCTCCGTTGCGTGAGCTGTCCCGCATGATCTTTCTTGAACTCTCGAGCCTCGCAATTGAAGCTTGGAGTTCAGGGATTGTTATGTGAAGGTCCACGGACGCTTTCGATAGCGAGATTTCTCCTCCGTTCTCCACGATGTAACGGTAGACTTTTTCGTCATGTTGGGGGAGCTGAGGTGCGGGAGCAGGGATCGGCCTGGGGAGTTCGGTTGGCGGCCCGAACATCGTGCCACAGTGTACGCATGAGGAGAACTCCCTTGGGCTAAGCCCTCCGCAAGCAGGACATCGTACGAGCGCAGCGCCTCGTTCAATAGGCGGAATGCTTGGATAAGTCAGCACTGTACGTCTGGTCGTGGAAGGTGAGAAGAACCGGTGAAGGCTTTCTCCTGCCTCCCTGAAAATCTCGCGTAACGAAGGGCTCCTTGGTGGAAGGAAAGAGGTCTTGCAGGCATCACACCACCAATACCCTCGCACCATCCGAAGTCCGTAGCCGCACCTCGGGCATCTTGGCAAGAGGTGAGCTAGATCGGACAAGAAGCCACACTTCGGGTGGTCTGCTTACGCATAAGCCAGAACTGAAGCTACTCCATTAATACTTTGCCACGACATGGCTGCATGCCTCTGTCTCTCATCTTAGAGAGCGCGACGGGTCCGCAGTCACGATTCTTGCGGCATTGCTTAGACTACATCGATCTAGCGGATCCAGATGGTGGAGGATTTGTCTCTAATTGTCCGAAATCTACCTTCGAGATAGGCCGAAGGAGCCAAGCCGTGCCTCTTAGCGATCTCGCGTATTGCCTTCTCAATGCCAGAAGTGTGTTGAATCGCCTTCTTGGGTCTCATCGCCACTGTGGATGGAATGCCAAGCCTGACGGCGGCGTCGCGAAGAATCCATTTCCTGAGATTGTCAGAGGACGACCGAACTTTCATAGCCAGAGGCACCGTCGACGCAAACTCCACCATTTTCCTTGTCGCGAAAGGAAGCCTGAGTTCCGCTCGGAGTGAGGAGACTGCTTGCTCGTCTCTCTGATAGTTAACCTCATGCGCGGTTCGGATGCTTTCCGAGATCGCTTTCAGAGCTGCTTCCGATCCGCGTTCGCCCAAGATGGTCGCGAACCTCTTGTATCCTCCAAAGAGCTCGTCGCTGCCTTGACCGAGCATGATCACGGATCTTCCATTCTCGAGTGCGACCCGTGCAGTCCAGTGCATCGCCACCGCTATGCTTACCTTCATCAGGTTTGGCTCCTCGACTAGCCAAAGCACGTGCCCCAGAGACTCTTCCATGTCATCAGTGGAAAGCTCCCGCGTGACAATGGGTAAACCGATGTCTCTTGCTGTTGACTCAGCCTGCATCATTTCTTGCGTCCTGCCTACTCCTACCGTCACTAGGAGCAGGTCGACCGCTTCGTCCTTCGCGATCCTAGCAAGGATGGTGCTGTCTAAGCCTCCTGAGAATCCAACACCAATCTTGTTGACTCCGTGAGTCTGAATTGAGACCGATTCGACCAACAACCGCGATAGCTCATCTGGACCGCCAGAGCCACACGAGGATGTCTCAACCTGGCGCCCAGGAATCTGAACCATTGACCCTTCCGAGTCTGCCTTCAGACAACCCGCCGGCGGAAACGTCGCGGCGTCGCCTACGCCGATAGCCCATAGGGCCTTGCGGTCAGATGCAACAGCAACAAGATCGCCCTTACGACCGATGAAAGTCGACTTCAAACCGATTGGGTCGCGCGTCACCAGCAGCCCGTTGCCGGTAGAGAAGTAGATCGAGTATGCTCCGTCTGTATCACGTTGGATGGATGGAAACTCGGTCGGAGTCAGCTTCTGCTTGAGAAGTCGAACTGCCTCTCCTCCTCCCACGAGTGTTCTGTTTCGTACGATTCTCCCGTCGAGGCATAGCCATCCTTCGCCTGCTCGCATGGGCTGTGGGCCATCGCGTGGAAGTATCCTTGTGAAACCGTATCCGACTGCCGAGTGGCTTGCGGGCGATGAGACGTTTAGACGGCTTGGCGAGGATGCCGAGTCAAGGTTTCCGTCCCAAGCAACAGCCGCTCCGTCCTGCGCTCGATGCCTCATGGCGCAGAGCATTTTCGCGACCATGCTAGGCGCGTCTATATGCGACCTCGAGAAGACCGCTGCAACTGCACCCAATGGCCGTCCTCGCGTTGACAGGGTCTTTATACCAATACGGTTTTGATATGTCTGTCCGTGGTGCGTCGTCCGGTGGCGATCCTACCCATCGATTCAGGCCGGTATGGCTCGCCGGAGATGAGACGTATCTTCGACGAGGAGAACAGGCTACAATGCATGCTTGACGTTGAGGCAGCCCTTGCCCGCGCGCAGGCAAAGTTGGGAGACATTCCTTCGCGTGACGCTGAAACGATCTCGAAGAAAGCATCCACGGAGAACGTGCGGCTTAACCGCGTGAGACAGATCGAAAACAGGACGAAGCACGAGACAGCAGCTATCGTCGCAGCGCTAGCCGAGGCTTGCGGCACGAGCGGACGATATGTTCACCTAGGCGCAACTTCGAGTGACATACTGGACACTGCGACGGCGCTTCAAGTCAAAGATGCTGTTCAACTGACCATGAAAAGGCTTGACCAGCTCGAGCAGACCCTTCTCAAGCTGACAGAGAAATTCCGGGATACGATTTGCGTTGGCAGAACACATGGTCAGCACGCGCTACCCATTACTCTTGGTCTCAAGTTTGCGGTTTGGCTCAGGGAGATTTCAAGGCACATCTCGCGACTCCGAGAGAGCACACCGCGAGTTGTCGTTGGCAAACTCACAGGAGCGGTTGGGACGATGGCCGGCTTCGGGGATCATGCTCTTGAGATCCAGAGGCTTGTGATGAAGGACTTAGGGGTCGGAGTCCCGGAAGTGACTACGCAGATACTTCAGCGAGATCGATACGCGGAGCTGGTGTGTGCGTTGGCGAATCTTGCCAGTTCGATCGACAAATTCTCGACTGAAATCAGAAATCTCCAACGTACGGAGATCGATGAAGCACACGAACCATTTGACTTCAAGACCCAGATTGGCAGCTCCACGATGCCCCACAAGATGAACCCCAGAATCTCAGAGAACATATCCAGCATTGCTAGGGTTGTTCGCAGCCTGGTTCAACCGTCTCTTGAGTCAGTGGTCACGTGGCACGAGAGGGATTTGACCCAGTCAGCGGCGGAGCGCTTCACGATCCCTGAGGCATTCATACTAACCGATCACATCCTCACGAAGATGAACTATGTTCTCTCAAACCTACGTGTCTCATCCGATCGTATGGCCCGAAACCTTGACCTTACAGGAGGCAAAGAGCTGTCCGAAGCCTTGGTGAGCCGACTCGTGAAAAAAGGCATGGAGAGACCCAAGGCATTCAAGCTCGCAAGAGCGCTCTCAATCGAGAGCACTGCACGGCAGAAGTCATTTCAAGATCTGGCCAAACAGAACTCGAAGGTTGCTGGACTACTGTCGAAAAAGGAACTAGAGGCAGTTTTCGATCCTCGGAACTACCTAGGCAAGACGAAGGCCTTGGTTCGTCTGGCCGTTAGTACAACTCGGCGGGAGCGCCGTCTAAGAGGTTTGCCTTCCTAGTCGCTGTTTGAGTATTCCGTCAGAAGACTCTGCTCGGTTTCGTCCCGAGTTGACCTGAGCTCTTGCCATTCCTCAGACCTGATGAGCCCGCCTGCCTGCTCCATGATCTTCTTTGCCAGCTTGGTTCCGATAAGGGGCACCGCGGCCAGTTCTGACGGAGAAGCTTTGCGTATGTCTTCAATGGTTCTGAGCCCTGCGTTGTATAGGGCTCTGGCTCGGACTCGGCCTACTCCCTGCAGACCCAGCAGCGGTATGACATCAGCTTTGGTTCCCTTCTCCACCCTCAGTCTCAGCCGTTCGAGCGGTTTTCGGAGGTCTTTGTGTCCGAACAGTTCTGCGAGCTCGTGGGTTGAGTAGAGGAGCCAATTAGCTATCTGCACTAGTCTGAGGAGATCGCCTGGTTCCACTTTGTGTGCGTTCAGTATCGCGTCCTCCGAGGTTTCCTCAATCCAATCGAGTAGAACCGCGGCTGCCTTCACTTCTGCCAAGAAGTCCTGGTAGCCGGGATCGAACGATCCTTCAAGCTCCTCAGGGGTCTCGCACATGAACTGGTCTGCTCGTTCGGCTACGATTCCCGCGAGTTTCTCGTCTTCACCACGTCTAGGGTAGACCCGCGGCGCAATATCGGGGGTGCGCGCGATGAGGTGCAAGTAGCTGAATTCTGTGAGCTTCGTCGCTCTCCTGTAGAGCCCGTCCCTAATGATGACAGCTGAAACTGGGTCGATATAGAGTTCCGAGACTCTTCGACCAAATCTTGTTGCTGTGAGGTCTCGTCTATTGTACTCGATCATTTCCTCCTTCCCGAGGAACTGGAGTATGTCTGCCATGCGTGACCCAATAGCCCTAGGACCGTACTGATATGCGTAGAACGTGCTTGAGAAGAAATCACGGAGCCCTTCCTCAGTGTGGGCAAAACCAGTTGCTATTGTTGACAGAACGTGCGGTCGGAGAACCTTCTCCACTCCAAGCTTGGACCAAAGACGTTCAGGTTCCGCGAGCACGTAGTTCTCTAGGAGAGCATCGCGCTCGTCCTCGGTTCGTGCAATGAGGACCGCTTCCCCATATTCGTCATACTTGGGCCGTCCTGCGCGGCCGGAGAACTGCTTGTATTCGAGCACTGAAATCGGGTACCTGCCATAGCCGGCTTCGTATCGCTCGTAGCTGGTGATCACGACCAGACGCGCGGGTAGGTTGACACCAGCAGCCAGCGTTGGAGTGGCAGCGAGGATCTTGATCTTGCCTTCCCTGAATGCATCCTCAACTATTCTCCGGTGTGCGCTGTGAAGGCCCGCGTGGTGGAACCCCGCTCCAAGAGCAACCTGATCAGCTAGAATCTCGCTGAGCCGTGTCTTTTCGCCGCTTGCCCTGATTTTGCGAGCTACAGCCTCGGAGGAATGCTTCTCTCTCAGCGAGGTCACTCTGCTCAAAGTCGCAGCCGCTCTTCTTCCTAGCTCAACTGCCGATCTGCGGGTCTCCGTGAACAGGAGCGCTTGGCCCCCCTCACGGATGGTCTGCAGCGGAATGTCCATGATCGAGTTGCCAGTGACAGGCTGAATCGTCTTGGAAGACCCGTCTTTGAAATGGATCTCGTTCTGACAGTAGACACCCTCCTTCAGCGGAACTGGTCTCCACTCTGTGGTAACTGCCGAGCCCCCAATCCAGTCCGCCACTTCAACCGCGTTTCTGACTGTGGCGCTAAGCGCTAACAACTGTAGGTTTGGGTTCAGCTTCCTCAGCCTTGTCATGACTACCTCGAGAGTGGGACCTCTCTCTGCCTCATTCAGCAGATGAACCTCGTCGGCGACGACGAGCGTGACATCTGAGATCCATTTCGCTTTGTGTCGAAGCAATGAATCGGCTTTCTCGTTCGTGGCGACTATTACGTCGTACCTGCCGAGGTGCTCGTCTGAACTGTCATAGTCGCCGCTTGTTATTGCTATCCTGATCCTGTGTCCGTCTGGCTTTTCAATACTCGAGTACTTCTGGAATTCTTCATGTTTCTCACTTGCTAGGGCCCTCAGAGGGGTCAAGTACAGTGCTTTGCCTTGCCCGTCTAGGATCTTCTTCAGAATCGCAAGCTCGGCTACCAGCGTCTTCCCCGACGCGGTTGGACTGGCGAGGACGACGTTCTTGCCTATCAGGGCGCCTGCGTTGATCGCATCCGTCTGCGGAGGGTAGAGTATGTCGTATCCTTTCTCCGAGAGGATGCGTTTGACCTGATCCGTGATTGGGAGATCTTGAACCCTCAACAGGCGGAGGCTTCCCTTAAGCGGCGGTTCTCTTCAGATGACCCGATTTCGGCGAATACAAGATTCCGTCTCTGATGAGCTGATTGATTAAAGTCCTCGCCTCACCCTCGCTCAAACCTGCCGTCTTAGAGAGCTCCTCGTAGAGCTTCGATTCTAGAACCGTACCTGTCTCACGCTCGAGTGTGGCGACGGTGCTCAGGATCGATTGCATTCTGTCACGAAGACTCTTGGGTTTTCCGGTCATTATTGTGTCGATATCCATCTTGCCTGTGGTCGTGTCGATTCCTACATCCTGCAGTGCAATCGTCATGAGCCTAATGATCGCGTCCGTATCCTCCACCGCGACCTCGTTTCTCAGAAAAGATCTGGCCCGGCATTCTGAAAGTCTAACGAGCGCCTCAAGCTGACGCGGAGTGATCGCGATCGGTGACTCCGCAGTGCTCGATGTTGAACGCATCCTGAGGTAGAAGTCTTTGAGCTCTCTTGCAGCCGCCTCGCTGAGGGCAGGTTCCATCTTCCGAGCGTAGCTGACGTACTTCCGAAACAACTCGGGAGTCAGAGGCACCTCTTCAGGAGTCGTTCTCGTCCTGTGTAACGTGAGAATGTGCTCTGACATTCTACTGTCAAGCTCCGTATCAGGAGCGTCCCTCATCACGAAGATCAAGTCAAATCTTGAGAGGATAGTGACGGGCAGGTTGATGTTCTCGGTGATGTTTCTGTAGGGGTCATATCTTCCGAGGGCGGGGTTAGCCGCGGCAAGCACTGAGGCTCTCGCGTTCAGCGTAGCCACAATTCCTCCCTTGGCGACGCTAACGGTTTGCTGTTCCATCGCCTCATGTATTGCGACACGATCGTCAGGCCTCATCTTGTCGATCTCGTCTATCGAGCACACGCCCTTGTCCGCGAGGACTAGGGCACCAGCTTCAAGCACGAGCCCACCCGATTTCTCACGCACCACAGCAGCAGTCAATCCTGCAGCGGTGGATCCTCTCCCGCTCGTGTAAAGTCCTCTAGGCGCAACACGTGCCACGTACTGAAGCAGCTGGCTTTTCGCGGTCCCAGGGTCTCCGATGAGAAGTACGTTCACGTCACCCCTTATTGTGACTCCGTCTGGGAGCATCTTTGGAACGGCTCCGAAGAGCAGGTAGAGGATGGCCTCCTTGACGTTCTCATATCCGTATATCGACGGCGCCAAGGACGAGAGCAGCTTTCTGTGTATCCAAGGATCTTTCGCCATCTCAAGTATCTGCTTCTCTTCTTCGGCTGTGATCTCAACGACCTCTGCCTCTTTTCCGGCCACATCAACATAGTTTGCATCTAGGAAGAGGTCGAAGGTCCGGAGCCTCGTTCGTCTGCTGAGCACTTCTTGTTGTGCCCTGACGATCCCGGTGAGCGAGACTCTGTCACCCGGTCTCGCAACGTCCACCAAATCCTCGTTGAGTTTGATATCTATCGCTCTGGGCAGCTGGCCCGGAGGCAGATCCTCAGGCCTTTCCTGCATGCGGAGTTCCTGCGAGTTTATGAAAGTGGACTGTTTCTCGACGAAGTCAAATACCTTTGAGCGGCAACGCCCGCAGAGACCCGGTCCGCGCATCAGAAAGCCTGCTTGATCTACGTAGCTGAAGGAATTGCACTTCCTGCACTGGAACGCAGCTCTTGTGATGAGCGGCCTAACTGGAGTTGCACGAACGATTATTCCGTCAAGGAGAAGCATCTTTCCTAAATGCTGCTCCCCCACTCGGCGAAGCGAATAGCGTTCAGGAAGCCTCCTGAATCTCACCCTAATTTTCTTGACCAGTTCCGCGTATCCCGGGTCTTCGATCTTCAGTTGTCCCCAGGCCGAGCGCTCTATGTACGGGAGGTACTCGTCAGGCTTGTCGACAAGCAGCTTCGCGAGTTCAGAATCATATGCCATGAGGTCTTCGAAATCAACGACTACGCGACGTTCACCGACGCCTGAAAGCTGGCCGAGCCTCCTCCTGTACTTGTATTCTCCTTTCTCCGCCTGAAATGTCCGAAGGAACTCCTGAAACCTCTCCTCAGGCCCGGTCAGAACGGTCATGCCGTCTCACTTTCCAGTATCGAGGATTTCCATTCACTTATCGCAGCTCTCAACTGCCTGTACAACGCCTGTTCCTCTGCAGTCATGTTCTTGAGAAGATCACTCGAAGACCCAGGCGCAGCCGCAAACGAGGCGATCTTTCTGACCCTGCAGTTGATCACGTCGCGCGAAAGCGTCTCAGCCTTCTCGAATTCTCTGAGTTTCGACGTGTCTTGTTTTCCCTCAGCTCTTAGCCTTGCGAGAAAGCGCCTTAGTACGCAATAGAAGCTAGTCTGCAGTGACGGGAGCTGTGTTGAGGACGGGACCGTCTCTCTCCAGTGTGTCTTGGACAATTTGGCGATGTCTAGAAGGTCCTCGTCGCGATATCTCGCCAGGTCCGCGGCGACCAACTCATCAGCAACCCAGTACGGAACCTCTGCTTCCTGACCTACCTTCGCTGACTTCAGTTTCTCAACGGCGGGATGAGAGAAGGGAATCTCACGGGTAAGCACGATTCTCACTGGTAGGTTTTGGAAATCGAAGTCGACATCTGCTATTGAGGACGACCCGTCCAAGAATCCTTCTCCATCACTGCGAAGAAGAGGGCTCCGCACATAAGCTCTTCCTCACCAGAGGCGACTGAAAATGATTCGCATTTTGAGGAACGGATGGCATCCCATCCCTTTTTAGGCTTCTCGACCTGCATCTAGTATTCGCCTTCGATTCCATTGTGCCTTGAATGATTGGTGTTGTGCATGGAAAGTGCGATGTGGTCCGAGAAGTACAGGCCAGCAACACTTGCCGAGATGAAAAATCAAGCCGACGTGGTCGGACGCTTGAAACGGTTTGCCCGAACGAAGGCTATGCCTCATTGTCTCTTTGCTGGGCCGCCGGGAAGTGGAAAGACGACGGCGGCTTTGTGTCTTGCCCACGACTTATTCGGGGAGAGGTTCATGGACGCGTTCATGGAGCTGAATGCAAGCGATGCACGAGGCATAGACGTCGTCAGGACCACCGTGAAAGAGTTCGCTAGGATTGCCACTATCAGCGAGGTTCCCTTCAAGATTCTAGTTCTTGATGAGGCCGACAACATGACCGCTGACGCCCAGCACGCTCTCAGGCGAACAATGGAACGCTACACAGACACCTGCCGCTTCGTTCTAAGCTGCAACTACTCCGGCAAGATAATCGAACCGATTCAGTCCAGATGCGCAATCTTCAGGTTCGTTCCTCTCAGCGAAGAGGATGTGACCGCGTATCTGAAAACAATCGCGGAGAAGGAGCATGCCCGCATTGAGGAGTCGGGACTGCGTGCATTAGCTCAGTCATCAGAGGGCGACCTAAGGAAAGCCATCAATACGCTCCAAGCAGCTGCCTCGGTCGGAAGAGGTGTGGACGAGAAAGTAGTATACGAAGTGGTCGGCAAAGTGAAGCCAGGCGACGTTCAGGATCTTCTCGAGATCGCGGTCAAAGGAGATTTCATCAAAGCACGAGAAAGACTCCGGACGCTTTTACTTCAGCAAGGACTGTCCGGCAAAGACATCCTAAAGCAAATCCATTCGGAGATCCTACGAATGCCAATACCAGAAAAGAGCAAGATTGAACTCGTAGACGCTGTCGGAGAGATAGACTACAGATTGATTCAAGGCGCCGACGAGGAGGTCCAGCTCTCCTCACTCCTAGCCCGTTTGGCCTTGACGAGTTCCCAAAAACGTTCGAGCTGAATCGTTCAGATGAGCGCTCCCTGGACGGTCAAGTACCGGCCCAAGAGACTCGCTGACGTGGCAGGAAACAAGACCGCTCTCCAGCAACTACTGGATTGGCTGGACGCTTGGGCTAAGGGAATTCCAAAGAAGAAGGCGCTGCTCCTGCATGGCCCCCCTGGAACAGGTAAGACCGTTTCCGTGGAAGCTGTGGCCAATGAACGCGGCCTTGACCTTGTCGAGATAAACGCCAGCGACAAAAGAAATCGAGACGCTCTTGAGAGGACGGTTGGAGCCGCTGCCAGACAGTCAGACCTTTTTGGAAGGGCTCGGTTGATACTCATCGATGAGGTTGACGGGATCGACCTGAGCGAGGATCGAGGCGCCGTCGACGCAATCGTTCGGCTCTTAGACGAAACTCAAGTTCCAGTAGTATTGACTGCGAACGATCCTTGGGATCCAAAGATCGGCCCAATCAGAAACGCCGCCACAATGGTTGAGTACAAGAGACTCGGCCTCAGGGACACCCTCCCATACCTGAAGAAGATCTGTCAGAAAGAAGGCGTGGAAGTTGACGAGCAAGCGCTCAGATTGATCGTGGATAGGGACGAGGGAGACATGCGCTCGATCCTGAACGACCTTCAAGTCCTCGTCTCTGGACGGAAAACGCTCACTTATGATGAGGCCGCATGGCTTGGGTTCCGCGACCGAAAGGCGACGATCTTCGATGCTCTACGGACCGTCTTCTCGTCACCCACCTGCCTCCAAGCACGGAGAGCAACAGACATAGCCGGCATTAATCTGGACATGTTCTTCGAATGGGTCTACGAGAATGCGCCTAGACAACTCAACGACCCACGCGATCTATCCCACGCCATGGACGCGTTGGCGCAAGCCGATCTCTATCGAGCTAGAATCGACCGTACCCGCGCTTGGGAACTCCTGCCATATGCGATCGAGATGGAAACAGCTGGAGTTGCCATGTCGAAGGAGTTCACGAAACCAGCTTGGGTTCCGATGAAGTTCCCCGAACGAATACAACTCCTGTCGAGGACGAGAAAGGTCAGATCCATTGAAAGCCAGCTGAGTAGGAGGATAGGTGCACGTTGTCACATTTCATCGAAACGCGCAATCCCCCAGTATCTCCCGTACGTCAAGTACATCCTTGAGGAGAACCCAGCCGCCGGAACTAGACTTCTGGAATGGTTTGGTCTAGACGAAGATTCAATGGAGTATCTAGGCGTGAAGGCGGCTCCTGTCGAGGCAGCACCGACGAAGGAAAAGAGAGAACAGAAAGCAGCGAAGCCTCGGGCGACAACCAAACCCAAGCGCAAGGGAAAGGGCGCCTAGCTCCTTCCCTGCTTCGCGATCGAAAGTACATGCCCCAGCTCTGGCAGTATGAGTTCGCTTACGGCGGTCTTGACGCCATCGGGAGACCCGGGCAAACAGAATATCGCCTTACCCTTGACCACGCCCGCCATTGCCCGAGACATCATAGCGGCCGATCCAATCGTGTCGTAGCTGATCTTTCGAAACAACTCCCCGAATCCCGGAATCTCCTTCTCGAGCAAGGGAGCGACGCCTTCGACGGTCACGTCTGAAGGGGCGATGCCTGTGCCGCCTGTGATTATGACCGCTTCGGCTTCCGATTTCAGGGCCTTCCTGATAGTCGTGCGCAGCAATCCGATTCGATCTGGTATCAACGCCCGCCCGGTGACGCGGTGTCCTGCCTCACGCATGAGTTTCTCGATCTCGTCTCCTGAAGGATCGTCCACGGTCAGTCGTCTTGTCTTCCGCTCAGCCTTAGATGTGCTGCAAGTGACGATGAACACGCTTGCAGACTTCTGTGCATGCTCCTTGTGCATTGCCGGAATGCTCATCGCGCACGAGTCACCCCTTCGACTTCTTCAGGACCTTGATATCTAGTATTCTGGTGTCAGGGTATTGTCCGCGCGAGTCTTTCTCATATTGCTTGACCATATCCCAGACCGTGAGCAGAAATGTGGAAACAGCGTTCAGCGCTTCCATCTCGACGCCTGTCTTGGCAGTTGTCTTCACTGTTGATTGGACAGTAATCGATGACGAGCCAATCTTGGTTTCCGTCTGAACGTTCGTGATCGGGATCGGGTGGCAGAACGGCAATGTTTGAGGCGTGTTCTTCACAGCCAGCACGGCTGCAACTTCTGCAGCCGCTATGGGGTCGCCTTTCGCTATTCGTCCATTTCGGATCCTGACTATTGTTGACGGTTTGAGCAGGATCTTCCCTGAAGCGACGGCTTGCCGAAAAACGTCCTTCTTGGAGCTTATGTCCGCCATCGAGAACCTGCGGCTGGGACTGTTCAAATTGTGCCACCGGGAAGTTTCCACTTACCTTCTTGTAGGACGTATTTTAGGTTCGCAGCCATACTCCGAAGGGCTAGAGCTTACTCAGCTGAGCTTCCTCGGCTGCTTGCGAGCGGCTTCGAGGGCTGCTTCTAGGCTCTCCTGCATTGTGGATGCTGGGACCTGGGCGAGACCGAGAAGGGTTGTCCTGCCACGCATACCCTCACCGGACTTTTGAGCAGAGATGACGCCGATGGAGCTGAGCGCGCGGGCGTACTTCCACACCTGTGTGTGCTGTCGCGGTTCTTCGTTGAACTCATCGCATGCAGCTTGGTATTCACGCTCTACTTCTCCCATGCTGACGTACGCGGTGTCTCTTTCAATGAGTAGTCGAGAGAGAGCGAGCAGCAGCAACTTCTCATGGATTGAGAGAGCGGCTATGTAGTCTGTTCTCATGGCTGGATAGACGCTCGCAATCGCCTTCCTGACATACTCGACGGAAACTGCACGCGAACTTTCTGAATCCGCGTATTTCCCGGCCCTCCATAGTAACTCGATAGCGTAGCGGGCGTCGCCAGATGAGCCGGCCACATCCGCCAAGAAAGCAACGGTTGCTTCTGGCACGGCACCTTCCTTGAAGGCTAGTTCAACACGCTCAGAGATGATGGCTTGAAGTTGATTCGCAGAGTATTTCTCGAGTCTCACGAAGTTACGCTGTAGAGTCCCGCTGGTGCTCGGGTCTAGTTTGTCGAGGTATGCGGGCTCTCGGAGTATGCAGAGCAGAGAAAGACGCATGGGCGCCCCGGGGCGTTCCTCCTGAATCCTAGTTAGGGTGTAGATCGGTGTGGATCCTTCCGTCTGTATCAGGCTTTCAAGCTCATCAAGGGCCAAGATCAGGTGGGCATTCTGGTCGTCGAGCATATCCATTAGAACTTGGAGAAGTTCTTCTGGCGCGAAACCACGTTTCGGAAACTCGGGCGACAATTTCTCGAGAGCACGTTTCATTATGAGGAAGAGACTGCCTTTGTTTTCTCTGCAGTTCACGTGAACGTAGTGCAGGTTGATCTTACGATTCTTTGCGGCCTTTGTGATGTCGAGGCCGAAACGCTGGCATAGGACAGTCTTGCCGGTTCCCACGTCACCCGTGATCAGCACGCGTTGGCTCATCGAGCCAGGCCTCTCCAGGGCAAACCTGAAGAGCTGTACGAGGAAGCCTAGTTTGTCTTCTCGATGAGGAAGGCGAGGCGGCACGTACTCGAGTGAAAGGGGTCCTTCGTTGTGGAATACCGTTGGTCTCGATAGGATCTCCTTCACGATGTCTGAAGGCAACTGTTCAAGGACCCCTACGCTCTTCATGACCTAACGTGACCTGCTGAATCTTATCTGTTGTGCATGCGGATTCGATAAAAACGTGAGAGCCAAGTGAAACTGAGAATCGACGGAAAATCACCTAAACGGTGCTCTCGATTCGTCGAGAACTTTGTAAAGCTCATCGCGTGCTGGAGGCTCAATTGTCACTCGAGACCCGTCACGTTTGACGAGCCTTCGACCTTTCCTCAGTTGCGTCATCTCTCCGATCACACAAGCCGCGATCCTGTGTTGGCGTAGTGCCTTGGTAATCCGGTCAGCGTTTCTTGGTCTTGCAGCGATTAGAAGCGCTCCCGAACTCAGTACGCGGAAGGGATCAATTCCCAAGGCATGACAGACAGACTCTGTCTCAGGAGCCATCGCGATCTTGGATTCTTCGACTACCATGCCAGTGCCAGATGCTTCCGCGAGTTCCCACAGGCCACAGATGATGCCGCCCTCTGTCGGATCATGCATCGCGTGAACACCGCCGGTCCTGTTGGCGATCATGGCTTCCCTGACAACGCTAATACGCCTCGAGAAAGCCTTCGCGGATTGAACGGTGTCCTCCCCAAGCGATCCTGTCAACCTCTCCTGCAAGTCATGCGCGAGGACCGCGGTGCCCTCAAGGCCAATGGTCTTCGTGAGTATTATCCTGTCGCCTGGCTTTCCGCCAGAGGTTGTGACATATCTCTTGGACACGACTTCGCCGATCATCGACCCCACTACTATGGGGCGATGCAGACCAGGAGTGATCTCCGAGTGCCCTCCCGCGACCGTGACCGATATTTCACGCGCAGCTTCGTCAACCTGCTTCATGATGTCATCAAGAATGGTGACGTTTGACCCCTCGGGAAGAAGCAAGCAACATAGAAACCAGACCGGCTTCGCTCCGCGTGTAGCCACGTCATTCGCGTTCACATGAACAGACAACCAACCGGCGTTCTCTTGTGCGCCCGTTATCGGATCACAGGTCAGCACAAGCAGCTTGCCTCGCGAGCGAACTATCGCCGCATCCTCCCCCAAGGCAGGGCCAAGCAGTAGTCTTCGATTCGGCGTCCCCGTGCATCTGAAAACTATCCGAGATAGGAAATCCATCGGAACTTTGCCAGTCAGGAAGGCCTTGTTCGTCACAGCTCCTCTTCCCTCATGCCCTATGTCAGCTTGTTTGAGGAAGTCATCAAGTGATATGATGGTTCCTGTTGATGCATGGATCGTCGCTCAGAGACGAAGAGCGGGCTCGCGCACTCAAGATCGATTTCATGGATTCAAATGGGCCAGAGTCGTCATCGCCCGCAGGTATGACGATGACAGAAGCAAGATTTCCGTTTTGTGCTTCGGAGTTGACTTGAACGCTTCCACCGTACGGTTCGGGTAGTCTAGCGGGGTCAAATTGATATGCTCGACCCAGAGGGAAATCACTCTTCACCGGGCGCAGATGAAATGGGCTGGTCACCACCAAAGCAAGCCAAGATTTGGGGCCACCTCTTGCAGGAGGTCGTCCGTGCAGGCCACTGTATGATGTGCGGGGCCTGCGTAGCCTCATGTCCAGTAAATGTGCTATACGTGGGCAAGGAGGAGGAACCTGTGATCATGGGGCCGTGTGCCGCATGTCAGGTCTGCTATTACAGTTGCCCCCGCCTCGAGCTGCCCATAGACGAGATAGAACAACTGATCCACGGCAGGACCAGATCAGCAGAAGAAGAGACCCTCGGAATCCATAGGGCGATCTACTCGACCCGAGCCATGGACGAGAAGTTCTGGAATTCGGGACAAGACGGCGGCACAACAATCGCACTTCTTGCGCACGCACTTGAGATAGGCGTCATAGACTCTTTCGTCACCACTGGCTTCACAAGATCCAACTCCGCGTTCGTGCTTGCGAGTGGGACACCGATGAAGGCTATGCCTGTCATCGGCTGGACGACTCAAGACCTTATTGACAGCGCTGGGTCAAAGTACACCCACGGTGGTGTTCTTGGGGGACTTTCGGACGCCGCCGCTTCGTTCCCGAATGGAAGGATCGGCATCGTCGGGCTACCCTGTGAGCTACAGGGGCTCTGGCGTATGCATACGTCACTTCAGGCAACCTACAAGTTCGGAGGATCGGGAATAATGGGAGGTAGGCCGGCCCTCAAGATGGGCCTATTCTGCTCAAAAGTCTACTATTACGAGAAGCTGGCGGAGGAACTCATCAGGAAGAAGCATGGCGTGGACCCAGCTAGAGTCACTAGGACCGCCGTAAAACACGGAAGATTCAAGGCCTATTCCGGTCCTGAAACGGTCGTCGACGCTCCACTCAAGGAACTGGATGAATATGTGAGCGGACCTTGCAGCTACTGCATTGACTATACAGCCGAGTTCGCCGATATCTCGATCGGCGCGATCGGATCACCCGACCGATGGAACACCGTGATCGTTCGAACCGAGACTGGCGAGCGGCTCTTTGAGAGTGCCAGAAAGTCAAGCATAATTGAGGCGCGTCCCATCAGAATGCTCCAACCCACCCTTGAACCACTCATCAGACTCGCAGTGAAGAAGAAGCAACAGAACAACCCCTACTACCTCAGACGAGGGATCCGCCCGGACCGACTTGTCCGCGGATGAATGCGCCGGTTTCCGGACCGCCGTTCGCGGACATGAGAAGTACGGACTGAGGGAAGGTGAACCTCATACACTTCACGCCCATTGCTTTCGAGAGTCTCGGCGTCAGGTCCATGTGCACCTTTGTGGAGACCCCCGACGTCAAGATCCTCATCGACCCAGGCGCCGCATTAGGCCCGCGCTTTCGATTGCTTCCCCATCCGAAGGAATACGAAGCGTTGAAGGATTCTCGTCGAAGCATCCGAAAGTATGCGAGAATGGCAGATATCCTGACCGTCTCTCATTATCATCACGACCACTTCACCCCGAGTTTCACTGACACAACATGGCTGGCCAGCAGCCTACAGGAAGCAGAGCACATCTATCGAGGCAGTACCATTATGGCGAAGGACGCGAGATCTTCAACCAACGTGAGCCAAAGAAGGCGAGGATGGATCTTTCAGAGCTTCTGCCGAAAGATCGATGCGAGGATCATTGTGGCTGATTCCAAGAGCTTTCGGTATGGAGGCACCATAGTCAGGTTCTCAGTTCCTCTGCCCCATGG
>Ga0315314_1001087_pt1 | contig 25706 bp, 20 predicted proteins | sample TDP9_MG_FD_203631 | JGI IMG/M metagenome (GOLD analysis project Ga0315314, IMG submission 203631) | Freshwater sediment microbial communities from Lake Towuti, South Sulawesi, Indonesia - TDP9 | ecosystem: Environmental > Aquatic > Freshwater > Lake > Sediment | place: Indonesia: South Sulawesi... | reverse complement strand
AATGATGCTCGGCGATTCAAGACAGCTCAGCCGTCTATTCGGCATTAATTGAATCCATGGCAGTAAGATATTTGTCTTACATCGCCATGCTTAAAGCGAGAAGAGAGAAATACGTGGAATTTGCATACTTGTTGATCGAGTATGGAAGACTTCCTCAAGTACTCGACGGTTCGAGAAGCGCTGCTCTATGAAAAAGAGCCTGACCTAAAGGTTAGATGCAAACTCTGCGAGCGGAGATGCTCCATAGCTCCCGGTCAGAAAGGCTTCTGCCGGACTAGGACTAACATTCAAGGCAAATTGTATACCCTCGTCTTTGGAGATGTAAGCTTACTTCAAAGTAGGCCGATAGAGATCAAACCGTTCTTTCACTACTGGCCGGGATCAACGGCATTAACTTACTCAACTTGGTCTTGTAATTTCAGATGCCCTTGGTGTCAGAACCAGGATCTTTCCAGAGTTGAACCCAACCCGTGTAGAGCGAAATACCTCCCGCCTGAGGAGCTGGCGGCGATTGCAGTTCGAGAAGGAGATGAAGGTCTTTGCGTAAGCTTTCAAGAGCCCACATTGTTCTTCGAGAGTTCTCTGTCATCTTTCGAGGAGGGAAGTCGCCGAGGATTGTATTGTTGCTATGTATCAAACGGGTATATGACGACTGAGGCTCTGAGGATGCTGAAGGAATCGGGGATGACAGGGCTGAAGATCGATGTCAAAGGTGACTCGGAGACATATGAGAAGTACTGTGGTGGGGTTGATGTCGATTTCGTATGGAGAAATGCTAGAGACGCCAGGATGATGGGCATCCACGTTGAAATAGTGAATCTAGTAGTTACCGGGGTTAATGATGGCGATTCATGCCTAGAATCAGTCATAAGCAGACATCTTGAGGAGGTAGGTACTGAAACGCCCCTGCATTTTACGAGATACTACCCGGCCTACCGGTTTCGAAACCCTCCTACAAGGGTTGAGACGCTGGAGAGAGCTTATGAAATGGCGAAGCAGGCAGGCGTTCTGTACCCTTACATTGGAAATGTTCGCGGCCATAGATACGAAAATACTTACTGCTCGAATTGTGGTGAAGCGCTGGTCAAAAGACTCGGCTACGCTGTAGTTCGTCACAATCTTACAGCTATGAATGAATGCCCTAAGTGTCGATCCAGTATCCCTGTGACCGGCAGATATGTGAGGAAGCTGCCTCCGCTATTCTAGAATGAGATAATTCCCAACATCATTTCGCAGATTCGAAGCTCATCTGATAAGATACTCAAGGACATCGGTTAAGTCGCCGGTCTCTATAACGATGTCCGCGATCTCTCTAACCTCCGCGCTCTTCGGATTGAAAGCGATCTTCAATCCGACGACATCAGGCAAATCAAATACGTTATCTCCAACGACTGCACAGCTCTCCAAGTCAACGCCGAGCATCCATGCCATCTCTTTGATTATCTCATCCTTATTCTTCAATGAAACCTTCACCCTAATTTTCCCAGTAAGTTTTCCTTCCTCATACAAAAGCTTGTTTGCGACAGCGAAATCCGCGCCCAGTTCCTTCTTCGCTCTATCTGCAAGAAGAGAAACCCCAGCGCTCACTATCCCAATCCAGATCCCACGCCTCTTCAATTCCTCGAAGGTCCCGGCGGCGCCATCAACGTAAGTGATCTCGCGAAGTATTGAAATAACCTTATCAACCGACACGTCTTTCCATAGAATGGAATCCTTCTCAGCCCATTCCTGGTAGGTTATCTCGCCTCTCCAGTATTTCTCAGCAGAAATCCTGCCTGTCTCCCAAGTTCCAAGCTTGATGTGTAAGTACTGCCATATGCTCTCGATCTTGGTTAAGGTTCCATCCAGATCGAAGATCGCGAGTTGGATTTGCCTTCGGCTCATAGAGAAATCTTTTTGCATCCAGATATTTAGTCTTGCGTAGCTACTACTTCCGCTTTGAGCTGTTTTCGGCGACGTCCTTTTTCTGCGTCTAGGCTCTGCTTAGCGTCTGGGAGATCTCTCGAATAATTGGCGGTGCCGTCCAGAATGAGAACACTTTCAGATAGTTAAGCCCACCTGCCCTCCTGAGCGAGTTAACATCTCCGACGAGGCCGTAGCCCTCAATGAAACTTCTCACAAATTCATGAAGCCCTCCTGATGCACCAACTCCATAATGACCTGAGTAGTACAGGAACTCGGCAATGTCCCAGACAGCATCTCCAGCTCTCTTCGCTTGCTCAAGATCTAAAGTATAGACTCTCTGATCAGCGCCGAGGATGAAGTTTTCCGGTTTCGTATCTCCAATACCGACTCCAAGCGAGTGTACCCTTGCCATAGAGGCTCCAACATCACGTATTACCTTCTTTTGTTGTGAAGATAGTCTACTCGACATGACGCTCTCTTTGACTAGCTCAACAATCGGCTTCCCTTCGATGTACTGTTCGAAAAGCATTCTGTCAGGAATGCTGACATGGATTATGTTCGGGACCGGGATCTCGTTCTCTGATAAGAAGCGGTTCATTCCGTACTCATTTGCTAGCCGGGTCTTCCCGGCAACAGAGAAGATCTTCGTTCCTAGCGCCACTAGATTTAGAGTGAACCACTTAAAACCATGCCAGTCTGTAAATTTTTTAGCAACAAGCTTCTCTTCACCCGCACTCACAAGGTATACTTCATTCAGCACACTTGCGAGAGGAGTTACCGCGACTCTTGCATCAGGTCTAAGCTTGCTCGCTACGTCGTAGATCGATGTTCTCTCGTTAAGGTTTACAGGTCCGACGGATGTTCTTAGAAAGAGATAGTTCTTTGGATCTTCCAGTTCGTGGCTGGGAGGAGAATACAGTAGCTCTCTTCTAATTTTCGAAGCCAGTTCTTTCGCCACGATATCTATGTTCACTATCCCTGCCGTCCCATGTGTAAGATAGGAATAAAGCGCCCTCCGACTCTGTTCTACCACGTTTACAACTCTTTCTATAGTCTTTATTGAGAGAATTCTGTCGACGTATTCGTTTTCAAGAATTACGGAGCCGTTTCTTCGTCCGACTATCTTCGATTTTGTCAGTGTGTCGATGGCCTTATCGTATCCTTCAAGAATCGTTCGCATATTCTTTTCTCTAAGGTCACCGCGGAAGAGGTTCACATAGCTGTACCGAATGGGGGGATACACCTTCGCTCTTTTCTTCATTCTGGAAAGCGGAAAGTATTCAGGTCTAATTTCTAGACCTCGCGCCAGTTCGCCGTATTCCAAGACTAGATCTTCTATTTCTTCCTCTACCACGCGCCCCTTTACTTTAAGTTCGGCTGCTTCAAGGTATTCAGAATTCTTTATAGCGAGATAGGGTGACATCAACCTTCCCGCTACGAAGTCTCCTAAACCGCCTTTCTCAACATCAAGCTCGAAGAGTTCTTTGTCAACCGCCAATAAAGCTGCGTCGACAGAATCCAGTCTTCTATAATGGTACCTTACCGCATCTCTATAGTTCTCGAGTATTAAGAGGCAGTCGTAATCGCTGTCTTCTCTTGCGTACCCACCGATTCGTGAGCCATAAAGGCAGGTAGCAATAATAGTGGATGATCGAGCGATCTCATTGGCGACGGACAGCAGTTTGTCACCGATTTCTTTCGCGACCATCAAAGTCTATGCTCCAACAAGTCTGTGGCGGCTTCTCCTAATATCTCTTAGGTCGCTACTGAAAAATTCAACCCGCCGACGATCATCATATGCGATCCGATTCTTGGAGTCTACTTGGGCAATATGATCTCGTATACGTATATCGGTGGCAGTTCAGTTGACGATGTGTACACCAATTTGAATTCTATTCGGTCAATCCTTAAGCTCTTGCCTTGACCGAGCTCTGGGAAGAGCCACCATGTAGCTGAGTATGAGACATTTTGCCAAACTAGGTAGACTATGTCGTGTTCGTTAAGCCACCCCTGTAGTTCAAGTTTGTTCCATGTTTCACCGTACCAAAACATGTAGTTGCTTGAGTAGAAGCTTCTCGGATCCAGTTGAGTGTAGTATATAATGGCAGGGCTATCGCAGATCACGTTTCCTCCATGATAGATTCGTCTCAACTCTAGACCCGTATCGATCTCAGATTCTATCAAGTACGAAGTAGGTTTGAACAGGTCGATTTGTACAACGACTGGCATAGCTATCAGGACTACCATTAGAATTGATAGAGCAATCTTCTTGGGCAAGATGTATGGAATTTTCTTGATATCGATTCTTTCCAGAATTTGGAAGCAGAGTGCGGCAGTGATCGGAAAAACGTATACAAGATGTCTAGGATGAAGTAGAGCAGATCCGAGCGAATGCTGAACGCTGATCAAAAGGATGTAAGCCAGCTCAAATAATGCCAAGAGCATTGCGTTGCGGCGCGGAGGCTTCTTGACCATACATGCCGCCAATCCGATCAAGAAGACGTATGATGTCGTATCCAAGACCAGTCTCAAATAGAGAGTCAAGGTATAGAGGTCTAATCTCTGCTGCCCCCCAAGGAACAGTACATCCCACCTTAGCATTGTGCTTTGCAGCCTATACCATGCGATGAAGTCTGAGGTGTTCACGTAGCTCCAAAGAGACCAACCGAGTACAATGCTTGAGCATGCAACAAGGTAGAACGCGTATTCTTTCTTCCTCCACCTTCTCTCGATGACCGCCGCAAGAAGAAGCATTGAAGCGAATACCCAACCTTCATACCGAGTCAACATCGAAAACACAATCGAAACGGTTGTGTAGGTAGGATTCCCCTTGAAGTAGAAGTAGATTGCGGAGATGATGAACAATGCGGTCAGTGTTTCAGTGACGCCCCAGCTGTTTATCTCTATGAACCACGGCTGAACAGCTAACGACAGGCCCGCTGCCGTCGCGAGAGTTCTGTTGAGACTTAGACGAGCTGTCTTGTATACTAGGATGCATGTGAGTGAGCCGGCGACAATATTGACAGAGTGAGGAACTGTTAGATCATAGATTCCGGAAATGTTCATCAGGAACGCGTTGATGTAGTGGTAGAGAGGAAGCCAGACTATGTTCATTGTGTTTGGCTTGAAATCAGTGTATATGTAGCTATTGGTAGCGGTCAGATAGCTGATGAGCCAGTGGTGGTAGCTATCCCCGTAGTAGTCTATCCTCGTGAAGGTCCGCCAGACACGCACTAGAGCGGCTACTGAAGCGATAGCGACGACCAAGAACTCTTCCAAATTCTTCTTTCGTAGCGTTTCGATGTGCGACAAACTGCTCTCTCCGTTGGTTGGGGCAGACGTCGATGTTTCAGATAGCTCTAGTTGTGGTCCTATCACTTTATGCGGGCGCGTAGTTAACTTCATATAGGAATATGTCTGGAACTCTGGGCTCTCCGAAGGCAGGGTCGTGCTCCCAGAAGCCTGGTCCTGCCAAGTGTAAGCGTAAGGAATCTTCGTAGACCAATGTTAGTTTGATATGCCCCAACTCGAATGATTCTGCAGGCTTAAGAATCACGAATTCCTTGACATATCCCTCCTTAACTAGCTGTGGGAATATCTTCCATCCGATCGAGTACGGTACCCTTTGCCATATTACGTATCGTACGTCATGTTCTTTGAGCCAAGATTCGAGTTTCGCGGGGTCGCGATCTTCCAGATACCACGCAAGGTAGTCGTAGCTTAGGAATCTGCTCGGCTCAAGTCTGGAGTGATATATGATCGACGGAAAATCGCTTAGAATCACTCCTGAGCTAGCGTTTTCGCGAACCCACAGTCCGGTCCTGTATTCAGGTGAGATGACGTACACTTTCTGAGGGAAGATCCAGCTCAACGAGACATACGGGATGGATATAATCAATAGTAAGTATAGGCAGATCGCCACGCGTCTTCTAAGCCTCCCAGAATACTTTGGGAAGGCTGAGGGAACGATGAGAGCTAGTATCGGCATGAGCGGGATCAATCTACCTTCATACCCGGGGTCCAGTGAAAATAGAGTGGCGAGACTGTAGAAGGCTATGTACAAGATAATCAAGGTGGCGAATGCTCGAGTTTCTTCCCCCCGCATCATCCCGAAGAAGAGTCCCAGTGCGAGGAGAAAGAAGCTCATCTTGAGCGTCTCATTCGTGTAGAATATTAGTCGTTCTGAAGGATCTTTGATCTGCGGGAACCAGCCGATTGAGGAGAGGTATGTCTCAAACCAAGCGAGAGGGTTTCCTGTATTCGCGAAACTCCAAGAGCACCAGAGTAGGAACACGGCCAACATCATAGCGGCAGGTACCACGATCTTCGTTCGTGGCCATTTCTTATACCTCCAGCCTAAGAACAGTAGGAAAGCGACTATGAACCATCCTTCATAGCTTGTAAGCATCGTTAGAGCTGAGAATAGGCTGAAAGCCTTCCGGTTATCGGTTAGAAAGAAGTATATGGCAGCTGAAGCCATAAGGCCCAACAGGGCTTCCGGTGTTGCTAGCGTTGAGTAATCTATGTGCCATGGTTGAAAAGCGAGTACCAGTCCTCCTACAAGTCCAAACCATCTGCGACCGTGGATTCGAAGGCAGATGAAATAGGTTATTGCGCAGGTCATCGTTCCAGAAGCCAAGCTTAATAGCCTAGGGACATCTATCAGCGTACTTCTGCTTATCAGAATAAGAAAGGCCGTTAGATACTGAAATAACGGCATCCACACGATCGCGAAGTTGGGCATCGGTTTCAGGTCAGTATAGACACCGTTATTCTCTAGGGTTAGAACGCTGATGAGCCATCTATGATAGCTTTCGTCAAGACGGTCTAAAGGCATAGTAAAGAAGTGCCCCAGCCTCATCACCAGCGCAATTGCCAGTACGATTGCGCACAGAGCGAGGTCAAGACGCGCTAAGCGTGCTTTGACGCTTCTTGCTGTGGCGTCTGTCAACGGGGCTTCCTCTACTCGCTTACCTGTTGCTGGAATGAGCGTGCAGCTTGGCCGACAGTGATCCTTGCTGTGTAAAGGTAGGCGATCGCGTAGAGGACGAGGATCGGCACTATGCCTAGGTTTGGGGGCGTCGTCACGAAAGCTTTGATTATGCCGACGATCCCTAGAGTTCCTAGACAGATCTCAAGTAGAACCATTCGGTTTACGCGAACTTGATACTTCTTGTCTCTCCAAGTGTCAGAGATCTTCTCTATCCTGTACTTCGGGGTTCTTGAGAATACACCAGGCTCTCTTCCGAACAGTCCTTTTAGAACGGCGATCGTGTTGCTGAAGCTAATTCCGAAGCCGATCAAGCCGAGAGCGCCTAAGGACTTGATTTGGCTCTTGACGCTCATTCCTTGCAGTTTAAGCGCTTCTGCGTAGAAGATCCACATTGAGATTGCGCAGAAAAAGATCATTACGTTTAGCACAATCCATTGCGGCATCGAGATGAACGCGTTCCAAGCCATCTGGATTAAACCGTAGATGAAGCGTCCATAAGGCATCGCCAGGAATGGTTGCGGGATCTCCTCGGGCATTGGAGGTTCGGGAAACTGTAGTACTCCGACGTTGACTAGTCGAACATCGAGGAGTGCAGCGACAAGTGCGATTACGAATGCTGAGAACATGAATGGATGGACAGCATAATACGAGAGGTGAATTAACCCTTCGATCTTTTGGCCGAAGGATAGACGTTTATGACCTAGGACTTGGAGGCATAGCTTTCTGAAGACTCGCATTGAGCCAGATGCCCAGCGGGTCTGTTGCCTTTTAACGGCAGGAATCGTCGGGGGTATCTCGGCTGGGCACTCTATAGACCTAAGGTAGGTTGCTTTCCAGCCCTTCAGCTGGATACGGTAGCTTGCGTCCAAGTCTTCCGCAAGTGTGTCAGCCTGCCATCCGCCTGCTTCCTCTAGAGCTTCTCTCCGAATCACTCCGGCTGAACCATTGAAATTGAGGAGGAACCCGCCCGCAGTCCTGCCAGTCTGCTCAACTATGTGGTGGCCATCATATCCTATTGCTATGGCTCTAGTTATGAAGTTGTAGTCTCTATTGAAATGCGTCCAACGGCACTGGACTATAGCGAGGCTTGGATCTTCGAAATACGGCATCACTCTGTCTAAGAAGTCTTCGGGCGGCATGAAGTCGGCGTCGAAGATAGCGATGAAGGGATGCTTCGTCCTAGGCATAGCGTTCTTTAGAGCTCCAGCTTTGAAGCCCTCTCGATTGTCACGGTGGATAAATGTCATGTCGTAGCTTAGGTTTCGGAATTTCTCAGCGATCTTCTCAGCTATTTCCGTGGTTTCGTCTGTTGAGTCGTCTAGAAGCATCAGTTGGACTGCTTCTTTCCCGTAGTGATCTAACATTCGGATACATGCGTCAACCAGTCTCTCCACAACGTAGCGTTCGTTGTAGATTGGGAGTTGAATTGTCACCGGGTACTTCTTTCTTCCGTTTGGGTTCGGGATCTCGTATTCTTGCGCTCTCCTCATCAAATAGTAGAAATTCAGCCCGTAAGGGAAGAATAGAATAGACAGTGCCACAGAGATAGCCAATAGAATTGAACGTATGCTCTCCGGGTCAATAGGCAAACGGCACTGTCTCTCCAGCGATGTATAGCTATGATAACGCCTGAATATATTTAAGGAATTATAAGAGCTAGTTCGATAAATCAACCTAAATATCAGAGCAGGGCGAAAAGGGAAACTCGTCTCTGTGAAGTTAGCTCCAACTAAAGTTTCATATTTCACATAAGGGATATCACGAATCGAAGGATGAAGGCGCATGAGAAAGGCGACTGCGGTGATTATGCTCTCTCTCTTGTTCACCGCGGTCTTTTCTCAATCAGTTCTGCGTGTTCAAAGCGAACAGGCGCAAGTCACACTGTTCCAATTGACACTTTACGCTCACACTGATCCAAGCGTCAAGCAGTATGATGGTCGAATTTTGAGTACTGCGCCTCCCTACGGGATTAAGAGGTCGGCTTCTGTGAATGAGGAGGTAAGTTTCTATCTATATCCATCTCTGCCCAACTCTCTTCCAGTTTCGGGTTACGCGAACTTCCGAGCGTTCTTGAGCGCCGGTTCCTCTGGTAGAGGCGTGCTAAACGCTAGTCTATTTGAAGTTACATCCCAAGATACTAGGAGACTTGTCTCAGCCGTTCAAATCGCCGTTACGCTCGGCGAAAGGATTCAGGAATTCGTGTTGGCGGCGCCCGTACCCTCGAACTATGCCTTCGAGAAAGGGTCGACGATCCAATTCTCAGTCCTAGTTACGAATACTGAGTTTCCAGTATTCCTTTATTGGGACGATCCTAGCGTGGCGACGCAAGTGAATCTTCAAGTGACAAGTGTTCTACCTCAATTCTTCAACCTGCAGGTTCGAACAGTTGACGCTGAGAATAGAATCTTGAAGAACGCGGATGTACATGTGCTTCTAGGGTCCGAGAGAGTTTGGGCAGGTAAATCAAACTCTTCAGGTTGGGCGAAAGCGCTCCTAGCTTCGAGTGAAAAGGTTGGCCCATACTCGGTTTCTGTCTACTGGAATGGGACGCTGGTCGCTTCAGCTGGAAATATCAATCTTCTAAGCGACACGGAGATAGCTCTAACTTGCGAGATTTACGATCTCACTGTTTTATTCCTCGACTCTTTTGGTCAACCGCTCGGAGGGGCGATTGTTGACATTTCTAAAGACTCGTCAGTCTTTCTAAGGGAGGCGACTGGATCTCGTGGAAACCTTAGCTTGGTTAGAATGCCAAAGGGCGCCTATAGACTGGATGTGAATTATAATACTACTGTTGTCGGTTTAACTCTGCGAAATCATGCATCTCATTCCCTAGATGTTTCAGGTCCAGAGGGAAAGGAGATCAAGACCTCATTTCTTAGCCAATCTTCATTGAATTGGATCTTGATCCTAGTTGTGATTCTGGCGACAACTGGTGGGTTCCTAGTAATGAAGCGGACTAGGCGACTTAAGCCGTTTTCATTTGAATACTTCAATACACTCGTGCCGGAAGGAGTCCCTACATCAAGCGTGATAATGGTTTCAGGTGGTTCTGGGTCTGGGAAGACCGTGTTACTGGAACATTTAGTTAATGAAAGTTTGCGTATGAATAGACCATGTGTCTTCATCACAAATGCCGATTTTCCTTCTAAGATTAGGAAGAATATGGCTGATCTGGGGATCGGCGGCGAGAGCCCGAAGAATCATGCGGAGCTCGTCTTCATCGACTGTTATTCCGGTACGGCGGGTCAGCCTTCGACGGAGAAACACTCCGTCTCTTCACCGACAGATCTGACGACCTTGGGAATCAAGATCTCAATATGTCTCGAAAGCTTAGGCAGTGACACTGATGTGTTCTTCGACTCTCTGACTCCGTTATTCACGATGTTGAAGACGGATTTCATAGTGACATTTGTTCACTCGATCGGCGCAAAGGTGAAGGGTGCTAATGGCAGATTCTTCTTTACAGTTGGGACAGGTGTCGAAGAGGACGTTCTTGTCAAGCTTGAAGGGACCTCCGACGGTGTCGTTGAGATTGAGACCTACGAGGAGAAGGGTGTTCAACGGAGAAGGCTTAGAGTGAAGAAGATGCGTGGAAGATATGTTGACAGGTGGGTCCAATTCTCCGTTGAGCCCGGTAAAGGGATAGTCTTCTACACTAGGAAAGAATAGGAGAACAAGTGCTTGAGTTCGGAGGCTCGATTAGAAGACTCTATCCTTCGGGAAGACTTCTATGCCGTCCTTCTCGATTTGATACGGCCTTAGTTGCGTGTCGTGTCTTATTCCTCTCATCTTCTCTATCTGGATCGCTCGAATAACGTTCCCTTCATGGACGAGCGAATGAAGTAGGATCACTCCTTGTGAAAGAAACTCCTCCAACTGGAATCTTCTATCGAGCATACTAGTCCTCAATTCTGTTGTGACTAAGGCTGTGCAACCTGTCTCAATTAAGGCGTCGAAGAAGACCAGCATAGCTCTCCTTCTCTTAGGAATTTCATCATATCTCAGCATCACCGAGGTAATTGGGTCAACAGCAATCCTCTCAATGTTCTCTTCTTCAACGACCTTCCTGATCGTTCTGATCAAACCGCCGAGAGTCAGTTCCGGAACTGTAATGACCATGCCTGTCTCAGTTGTCTCAGATGTATACTCGGTCGATCCGAATCTCTTTCTTCTACGAATGGGGGTAGCATCCAAGAAGAGAAGTTTCCCTTCTCTCTCAAGTTTATCCAGTTCCCAACCGTAAGCTGACATGTTCTCCTTGACTTGCTCAGGTTTCTCGTCCATGCTAACGTATAGTCCTCTCTCTCCGAGGAGTCCACCGTTCTTCAGATACTGCATGACAAGCGTAGTCTTTCCTGAGCCTGGGCTTCCTACGACTAGGATGCATTTTGCCTTAGGGAAGCCGCCTCCAAGTAGTTCATCGAGGCCCTTGATTCCTGTCGCAACCTGCTCCATGATGTCTCACCGAAGTATATCAACTACATTATTGTCAAGAGCTTTTTAAAACTTGCAATGCCTCTACTGCGTCTTCGTCAATCCCTGTGCTTTTGCAAGCGCGAGTCGTTTTCTAGAGATCCAAATTTCTGACTGCGTTACGATCATTAGGAAGGCTATCACCCAGACTAAAAATAGGATCTCGCCGATATTCTCGTGGAAGATCTTTATGTCGACGCTTATGTAGGCCACGTAGTATGTTATCATGAAGATCCTTAGGATGTTTGTGATGAATGTTCCCACCGCTCCCACTGCCGTGTATATTATCTTCCTCTTCAGTGGAGCCTCCAGCTTCACCATCAGGATTATTATTATTAGTGAGTAGATGAGCATGCTCAGGACTCCTACGCACGGCCAGTACATTAAGAGATTCATGTAGCCAGTTGTTCCTCTTATCGACAACATATTGTCGATCACTTGTACAGATGGTCTCGGCGCGTTCAATTCCGGCGAACGCATTATGTAGACGCCTGATAGCCATAGCAGGCCTAGGACTATCTCCGTTATCATCGGAACCATTCCTTGCAGGAAGCCGAGCGACTCGTACGGGTAGACTCCGTCCAGCAGCAGTATGGACGCCATTCCCAAGAGGTAGACGAAAGGTACGGAGAATTTCGAGATACTTCTCACGTTGAACAGGGATGCCACAACGCCGAGTATGTAGACTGCTAGAACTATGTACTCCCACAACCAGACCCAGTTCTTGAGGAAGGTGTCGTTCTGCACATTCAGCGTCTTGCCCGCTTCAGCCAAAACAGCATGTAGATCGAAGGCATACACAGCGATGAAGAATATGCAGAGGAGTGCCACGCAAAGGGCAAAGGCGATCTTTCGCTTCCTTGTCAATTTGACTGTGAGCAGGTTCCTAGCTTCTTGCCATTCCATCAGTAGGAAGAATGCTCCGAAGAGGAGTCCACTCCGCCCTTCATTCCATCCTAGGATGAAGGACTCCGAATCGTAAAGTAGAACTCCTAGTAATGGTAGGAGAGAGGCGAAGATCAAGGCGTCTACTTGTGTGATTCTCGGCCGTCTCTTGTTACCGGTTTCCGCCACTCGTATCCCGCCAGTATTCGATACAATCTCATGAATCCTATTTAAGGGTAGAACCCTGCAAAGATCGAATCGTTGCATGTAATCCGCTGGAATATGAAAAGAGTTTGAGAAGAAGCTGTATGAGGATGAAAATCGGCTTCTAGACGCTAAGCGTCACGTCATGTTTCTTCAAGCTCTTCAGAATCAGAGGGCCGATGGTTTTGTAGTCGACGTATTCCACTAGGATTTTCTGTTAAGACTTGAAATGAGATGAAGTCTATCGTGAAAAAAGGGTCCTCCTGAGTAATTGGATTAATACTCATAGGTCGGGTGAACGACTATTCCTTCCTGCAAAGCATCCTTAATCGTCAAACTGTATCTTCTGAGCTTCCTAAATTCGTCCGATGTGTAGCCGAAGGCTTCGATCGAATGGCCGTACTTCTCGAAATTCCAGAACCTCTCTAGAAGAGTCAGTCTCTCCTCAAGACTCATACCTTCGAAGTCAGGTGAGATGACGATCAAATCTATATCACTGTCTTCAAGATTGTCTCCTCGAGCCCATGAACCGAACAAGATGGCTTTGTCGATTCTAATCCTCTTCGATACGATCGTCAGATAGTCTTTGATTATCCTCTTGATGTCTTTCTCTCCACCCATCTGATTATCTCACCCACTTTCTGTACGTACTTCGAAGAGTATTCTCTCCCGTAGACTTTGGAAGGGATTCCGAAAGCTGCGTCAGGATATTTTGTAGGGAGATAAAGAGGCGTCAAATCGAAGATCGTTTCCTCAAGCCTCTTCGGGAGACGCAGTCTCGGCTTCACCATTCCATAAAGCAGGTTAAGCTTGTGTCCTTCAGCTCCTCTGGGATATCTCTTTCCACTCCAAAGTATAGCTGCTTTCAAAGCCTTCTCAATCGAGGTATGAAGTAGATTCAAAGCGTTAGCGTGCATTCCAACTTCATACAGCCTCAGAGCGGACTTATAGTCATCCTTAGCAGAGCCTAGCCACCAGACTACATCTTTGCGAATCTTCTGAATCATCTTCATATCTCCAGTGATGCTAAGTCATCTATTTCGTAAGGGACGGCAACATATATACTCTCAGTGGTTGACTCGATGAACTCTCGTTGAAAGTTGCTGAGACATGTAGACAGGGGCTATCAGTTTTCCTTGTGAAAGTTGTGTGTAAAACCAGATGTTTCTACGGGGTCTTTTACACTACTCTATGTCTCAAGAATTATATCACTCGGAAGCGCTAGGATGCAGTCATCTCGGAGCTGCACGGCGCGCAAGAGTAGTTGAAGATGAGGAATTACGGTACTTTCGCTATAGGACCCTTAATTTGCGTCTTGACAGTATTGTTTGCGTCGCTTTCGTATACTGGGTCTTTCGGTATGTATACGCAGTATTCGGAAGGTTACGACCGCGAGTTCGTTCCTCCATTCGACTTGAACAACACGTCCTGCCCTCAGACAATTGATTATGCGAGGAGTGTTGATAGAGTAGCTGATGTGCAAAGAGTTTCTGGCGCTGAATCTGTAGTCTTGATATTGGTCGAGTTCACGGATCTGAATCATACGAAGAGTAAGAGCGATATTTCGAATCTATTCTTCTCAAGAGTGAACAGCTACTTCGTCGAGTCGTCATACAATATCACTTGGGTTACTGGTAATAGCACAGATTGGCTGAAGCTTTCCAAAAATCTAGCATATTATGGCGCGGATTCGGGAGACAGTATCGATGTGAAAGGGTATCAATTGATCCAAGACTCGATCAATATTGCGAACCCCTACGTGAATTACAAGCTTTGCAAGCATGTGATGATAGTTCATGCGGGCTACGGTCAGGAGACCAGCCATGTCTCAACAGACATCTGGTCATCTCACTATTACACCAGCCCCCCAATTTACGCCGACGGGGTAGGGATCGACGATGTCTCGGTCGTTCCTGAATCTGAAATCTCAGGCTTCGATCCGACAGGTGTCTATGCGCATGAGTTCGCTCACGGCTTAGGGATGCCGGATCTCTATAATGAGAACGATCCTAATGCTGAGTATGTCGGCCGCTGGGACTTGATGGCGTTAGGGACTTCAAACGGCATTCCGCCCGGGTCGAGTCCCGCTCAATTTGCAGCTTGGGGGAAAATAAAACTAGGTTGGACGAATCGAGTTCAATCAGTCGCAACAAACACGTATGTCAACGTGACCTTGAATCCCCTTGAGGAGTCTGGAGCGGTTCTGCATGCTGTAAAGCTGCCTGTTACTTCAACAACCTACTACTTGATCGAGGTTAGAAAGCAGATAGGTTTCGATCAATACTTGCCGAGCGGCGGCATCTTGGTGAGCTATGTCGATGAGATGCTCAGTTCGGGTCGAGGAATAGTCAAGGTGAAAGATGCAAACCCATCGACATCGACGCTTAATGATGCGGCTTTCCAAGTCGGTCAAACCTTCGCGGATTACACGAAGAATGTGAGAATCTCAATTCTCTCCTCCGACGGTTCATCATATCTCATCTTCGTGGATCGACGTGGGCCTATGCCCGATCTAACGATCACAGATTTGAGTTTAAACCCTCAGAACCCGCATCCTGGAGACAACATTACTTTCACAATCACGGTGAAGAATACTGGAGCTCAAAGCGCCTTGAACTTCTACGTTTACGCGAAGCTTAATGGCGAATTGCTTGCTTCATATAAGCTCTCACTTGACGCTGATAAATCTGCGACATTGACCGTTGTGTGGACAGCTACTGGAGGAAGCCATGTCTTCACCGTTATCGTGGACGCGACCGGAGTGATCTCCGAATACAGCGAGACCAATAATGAGCGGGCGATATCCTTTGTAGTGGGCTATACGTTAAGGATCGAGACTCAATTCAGCAACGTTTCGATCTCAATCGATGACAGCTCGGTTGAAACCGATTCTAACGGCGTTATCACCGTTTCTGTTCTTCCAGGCGTGCACAACATTGAAGCTCAATCTCCTATTCAGGTCTCAGAAAGGACTCGAGGACTCTTCGATCGATGGAGTGACGGAAATTTATCAAACCCTCGGAGCCTCAATATCTCCGGCGACACAAGCCTCTCGGTCGAGTATAAGATTCAATTCTACTTGACGATCACCGGCAATGGCGGCGTCGTCTCAGGGGAGGGATGGTATGATCAAGGGGTTACAGCGAATGCTACGGCGGTCTCACCTTGCAACGTCGTTGAGAATCAAAGGAGGATGGTCTTCACGTCTTGGTCAGGCGACTTCAATTCGGAATCTGCGAGCGTAACGTTCACCATGGATTCCCCCCACTCGCTCAATGCGACTTGGACTCTGCAATATTATCTCTCGATCGCTTCGAGTTTCGGGGAGCCTCAGGGGGAAGGCTGGTATGATTCAGGTTCAAGTGCAGCCTTCTCAGTAGTTTCTCCAGTTGACCACGGAAATAGGACGAGGAGGATTTTCTTAGGGTGGAGTGGAGACTACGCTGGGAACGAGATGAGCGGCTCGATCTCTATGGATTCGCCGAGGAGGCTTTTGGCAGATTGGAAGACTGAGTATCAGCTTTCCTTCACGGCTAGAGGTCTTCCTGAGAATGTTTCGATATCGATTCTTGTGAATGATGCTTATCATAACGGGACGACGCCTTTCAGCTACTCGAATTGGTTTGAGTCCGGTTCCTCCGTCACTTTCGCCGTCGCACCTGTCAATATTACTATGAAGTGGAGCAAGTACATTTTCGACCATTGGCAGGACTCTGGTGGCTCGAGGGTTGAATCGCCTATGGTTGCGAAGACTGGCGACACATTGACAGCGATGTATATTCAAAGCTCAGGCTGTTTGATAGCTACTGCGACTTACGGTTCTGAGCTCTCCCCTGAGGTTCATTCGCTAAGGAGGTTCAGGGATACGAGGATCCTGCCGACTTTCGCTGGAAGCCAATTTATGGCGGTCTTCGACAACTTCTACTACTCCTTCAGTCCCAATATCGCTGAGTACGTCTCGAAGAGTGCGGCAGCGAGGTCTATGCTCAGAGTTCTGTTATATCCGCTTGTCAAGATTCTGAATTTAGCAGAACTAGCCTCGCGACCTTTCACCTTCAACTGTGAGCTTGGAGCTCTTGTCGCTGGCTTGGTTGCGTCTGCATTGATCGGCGCTATCTACGTCTTCCCGATGATATTGATACCTCTCATCTTTATGAATAAGAGGAGAATGCTCCCGAGTCGAAAGCCGATCTTAAGCTTGATGTTCCTCTTCCTGTTCAGCATCTCGATAATAGTTCTCAGCGAATTCTCTAGGTCGGCTTTCACAATGATGTTCGGGACTTTAAGTTTCGTGTTGACAGCGATTCTTCTCTCGAGCCTACTCTTGGGAGTGGCAGTCGTGAAGAATTTGTCCACTTTTAAGCATTTCCTCTCGGCGCGATGGTCGAGTAAGAGATTTTCTTTAGGTTAAGGGTGACTGATTGAAAGCAACTTGTTAAAAGCGAAAAAGTGTTCTTCGAGATTTTATATCCTCATGTGTCTCGAAAGGTTTTATTGCTTCGATGCTTGTTAGAACCTGAAGGCGAGGACTGGATTTGAAGCATCGAGCCTATCTGCTAGTATGTTTGCTCTTCGCTAGTCTGAGTGCTGTCTTTGTATCAAGCCACGTTTCGGAATCGAGAGGCGCTGTAGGGGGAGGCATGGTCCACGGCCATGTTTACGGTCGGAACTACATGGGGGATCTCAGGGCCTTGGTATGGGCGAATGTGACTGTGACTAACGGGACTTATACGCAATCCACCTCGACCGGAGGCGAGGGATACTATAAGATGTATGTGCCTGTTGGAGAGTACACGTTAACTGCTTCCTTGGTAGGTTACAATAGTAGTTCGACATTTCTCCCAGTGACGAACGGTTCGACCACTGAATACGATTTCTATCTTGAGCAGAGTAATGAGCCTATCCCTGAGTTCTCTCTCTACGCCGCGCCAGTAATCTCGGTCTTTGCTTTATGGATATCGGTAGCGGTTCTAAGAAGAAGGAAGCGTAGTTGAATTCTGGCGTTTTCTTCTCATTGAGAATATGGTCAAGGTAAATACTATAGCCATTACAGCTGGAATCATGAAGGCTTGGAGTTCAGGAATCGGGACCTCGCCTTCTAGGGTTATTTCTAGTTTAGGCCTCAAATCTCCGTATCGGATCTCTCTAGGATAGAAGGCTGCTACTTCATCTGAAGCGTTTCTCTCAAACTTTATCTTCAGCATCGTTCCATGATTTGGAGAGCTACCTGAATGCCACGCCTTAGCGTCTTCTGTAATGTCCCATGAAATCCAGCCGGTGCTTGGCGTTGGATTTATCGTTGTGTAATTCGTCGGGTATGATGCGTAGCTCGGCTGGACGGTCCAATTGAGCCAGTGTTCAGACCAGTCTGAAGTTATCCTATAGGCTTCGTAGATTTGCGGTGAAGCTGGAGCGCTATACATATAGAGCTTGAGGAAAGCCTTCACGATCTCAAACTCGCTCGGTATCTCTGTGAGATTGAATCTGATGTATGAGCGTGCTGTTCCATAGAGCTTCTCCGGCGCGAAGTAGCAGTTTCCAACGAACATGCCCAAGTTTTCTCCATGACCTGGCCCTCTATGGATTATGGGGTCGAAGCTGTTCGCGTATGTATCTGCTGTCGAAGGTTGAATGATAATTGTGGATTGAACTGCGTAGACTGCGTTCAGGTTCGCAAAACCTATCATCAGCGCAAGTATGAGCGCTATTTGAGCCTTCAAAACTGCTTCACGTTCTCGAACGATAGTTGCTTTGGGAATATTAAATGGATTTTGGAGATGATAAAGGTTGGGAGTGTACTTCAGTGTTGGCTATATAAACCTCAAGATATGCTTCAGCGAGTATGCTGTCGTTGAACTACGTTCATTGATAGCTGTTGCCTTAGACATAGTTGTGCCCTTATGAAAGATTGTTTTGTTTGAAACTCGCAGTTTCATGTTTCCAAATCTTAAGCTTCCGGTGCTGGTTGTTCTAGGCTTGCGAGCGGTAGCTCCGTAGCGAAGACAGAAGGACTGTTGATACTATCGATGAGACTCGAAAGATTCGCAATATTCGCAGCCATTGCTCTATTCTTCATGCTAGCTCTATACGTTGCGCCTGCTTCAGCTCAAGATATTCAACAATCCAAAGCTATCTATTTCGCCCCTGACGTTTCCTCGCATCCAAACGCTGTAGTTGAGTTTAGCGCGGTAGGTAGATCCGGTGCTGGTGACTCGGTAAATGTCTCCAACTCCGGAGGCTACTTGATGCTGTCGGGTCGGAAGATAGATGTCCTCCCTTGGAACTATGTTTACTGGAGCAAATACAAGCTCTGGCTGATCTTTCTCGCGAATGTTACCAAGGATGATTTCTTCATAGGGTTCCTGTATTTGAGAGATTCTTCAACGGGTTTCGGTCTCAGAGTCTTCAATTATGCGAGCGGTGCATACTGGTGGGCTGGCAGTTTCACAGGGAAGGAGTATGTTCGAAATCAGACTCTCCAAGTCGCTTCGGTTCAAATGCCTAGACTGGCGATTAATGCTACAGCGAAGACAGTTAACAGGATGTTCGCATATGGCCCGAGCCTCTACATGACGTCCAGTATCGGCTACATGCTCAACGGCTCAAACAGATTCACGCTCTACCCGCTATTGAATCAGATCAATGTTTCAACTGGTTGGAATGAACTCTGGATCTTGATGGTCGACAGCTCGAAGACATACTACTACAGCATACTCTACATGAATAGACAGGACTACTCTCACGTGATGCTCGGATGGACATTGAGATTGAACGACTACGCAGCGGCACCTTTCAGAACCTACGACGCTTCATGGTCTATCCAGAAGAAGACGTATTGCTTGACAGTGAACACGCAACGCAGCAATATCTCAGTGAACGTGAACGGCTTCCCGTTCAGGACGGACAGCTGGGGGAGGCTTCAAGTTCCAATCTCCTCTGGGATTCACACCTTACAGCTTGAGGCTTCTACCCCCGCCGATCCAGGCGTGAGGGTCGCTTTCGGCGGATGGAATGACGGCTCAACCTCCAACCCTAGACAGATAAATGTCGCTAGCAACACCACTCTCACTGCAAGGTTCATAACGCAATATCTCTTGACAGCAGACTCTCCTTTCAGCAACGTTAGCGGCGCAGGCTGGTACGACGCTGGTTCAACGGCATCTATCTCGATAGAACCTGAGGTTGACCATTGGAACGGTACTAGACATATCTTTACGGGCTGGACGGGAGACTTCCAGACCTCGAACTCTTCTCTATCGATCTTTATGGATAGTCCTAAACACGTCGAGGCAAACTACAAGAAACAATATCAACTCTGCTTTGACGCTGCTGGTCTACCTAACGGCACGATCATAGAACTGAATGTGAATGGGAGTTTGCGCAATGTAACACTCCCAGAAGGCTACTCCTCGTGGTTCGATTCTGGAGCTACCGTCTCCTTCTCGGTTCGGATACTGAAGATTGAGGCAGGATCTCTAACGTACAGTTTAGAGTCTTGGCATGGCTCAGACTGGTCGAACATATCCTCTCCTCTAATTGTGGGTGAGCCTCATACACTCACAGCGAACTTCAATCGTGAGAAAGCTACGAGTAGGATCCTTTGCAATATTCAACAGAACGCTGGAGTTCAAGGGGAACCTGTTGTGATCTCGGGCTCGATCGAGCCTGGCCATCAGGATGCTACTGTGAAGCTTTACTACAGTCTCGACGGCGATTCTTGGAGCGAGCTTACAGAGATTCGAACCAACTCGGAAGGAAAGTACTCTTATGAATGGGATTCAACACCGCCCGGAACTGTATACGTGAAGGCTTATTGGTCGGGAGACTTCGACCATAAAGAGGCTACTAGCGCCTCTTCATCCTTCGCGACGAGCCTGAGTATGGCTTTCTTCAGAAACTGGGCCCACTCTTTTGGCGAGTATGTTCAGAAGAGTCTGCATTATAGCGAATCTTTCAGGTTTCTACTTTACCCATTGGATTTCGCGATAAGTCTTTGCAATATGATCTTCTCAGCTTTCGAGGAGGCTCGGATCTTGAACGCTGTTTTGGCGGTAACCACGGCTAGTCTCATCATCGGCATGATCTACCTTGCGCCTATTCTCTTCCTCCTGATGATGGCCGCGACGAGAGGGAGAGGGTCTCGTTTGAACCTCGTCTTCCTCATTCCTCTCGCCATACTATGGGCTCTGAGCTTAGTCGGTTTCCTAGTAGCTGAAACAGGTATGTTTCAATCGTTCGCGAAGATCGCAGTGGCTGGTTTCGTTCTTATGACGATTATTCTTTCGGGCAGCCTATTCTCGTCTGCCGCTGCGAAGATTATCGGTGGCCTGAGATCTTAGCTTTGCTGAAGGTTCATCCTCTGTTCCTCTTTTCAGAGAGTATCTCTCTCACCTTATCGAGGTGTTTGAACGAGCCTATGTCATGGTGCGGTCTGTCTGTCACGTATCCATAGATCGGCAGCTTCTTCTTGATCAAGGCCGGGATCACGTCAGAGGCTATGTCTCGATGCGGCTTGCAGTACTTCACGATTTCCGGTTCGAAGATGTAGACTGCCATGCTTACAGGATATTCTTCGAGGACAGGCTTCTCTTGGAAGGAAACTAGGCGTCCGGAAGCGTCTGTCTTGCCTATGCCGTAGTCTATCGGAACGCTTTTCGTTAGCGCAACTGTACATGAAGCATGTTTTCTTCTATGGAACTTTATCATCTCTGTCAGGTTGAAGTCTGTGAGGACATCTCCATAGTAGACTATGAATGTTTCATTGAACTCTTTTCTCGCTGCATATAGTGCTCCTGCCGTGCCGATTCTCGGAGCAACCGAGTAGGACAATCTTACTTTCAGTTTCTCGCCGTTCCCATAGTGGTTCTGGAAGACTTCGTAATCATCTTTTGAGAGCAGCAGAACGATCTCTTTGACCCCATGCTTCTTCAAGTACTCGATAATGTAGTCTAGGAAAGGCTTCCCAGCGATCGGTATCATACATTTAGGCACATAGTAGGTGATTGGGTATAGTCGGCTACCAGGACCGCCTGCGAGGATCGCCGCCTTCATAACCGAGGATCTCCAATCTTCCAAATCATTGTTGAGCGCAGATTTATTAAGATTTGAGCGATAGTAACCGTTTTCCAAATTCCTTTCTCTTCACGATGCTTTGTTGATACTAGATTTTTAATAGTTGAATCTGCTTCTGATTAATCGGTCATGGTTAAGGCTGGTCTTATGCCGTGTTCCTCAAGGGCGATCCGGAAGCTCCTAATCCTATTTGTTCTACTCGCCTCGGTATCGTTTGCGTCTTCTCGGTATAGCGCATACGCGGTTGGGGAGACTCCTCAGACACCGAGCGGTAGCGCTCTCTACATCAAGACTCCATCTGTGAACGATTACGGGTATGTTTCGCGCGATATCAGTATCCCTGTGAGGAATGGTAGTGATTATGTTGTTGAGCTTTGGGTTAAGGTGGTGCGCTTCTCTACATTTCCTGCAGGCGTACTGTTCGTATTCGATCTGATTGATGGGGCTGGTGCTGTTCGCTTCTCAATCCGTTTGACTAGTGACCGCAGTGTTATGTTCTATTATCCTTTCGGTGAGGCTTCGGCTGTCTTCACAGCGGAGGAGGCTTGGCATCCAACTTGGTGGTATAGTTATACTATTCGTCTCCATGGCTCTGTAGCGTCATTCTACGTGAATGGTACATCTGTCGGGACGAGTGACTCGACTGGTTTTGAAGCTGTCGGGGGTGGATTCAATCTTGCGAGAGTCAGGCTTGGGGAAGCTGACTCTAAGAACATGGTATTCGAGGGTTTCATTGATTCGGCGCTGATCGTTGAGAACGGTCTTCCATTGTTCTTTGAGGGTTTCGAGGAGGGGTTGGGATCATACAAGATATTCAAGTCTGAGGACGCTACTGTAAATCTTCTTTCAGCTTCAGCTTTCACTACCTCAACTTTGATAGTTGATCCGAGATCATTCTCTTCAGGCGGTTCTACCACGCTCTTGGGCTGGTTGAAAGACAGTGCGAACTTCGGTGTTGCGAATCGGACGGTCTATTTTGAGTATGATCTGGGTGATGGTACCTGGGTCTTGCTTGGCTCTGCACTTACGGGTGCGGATGGGACTTTCAAGTATGTTTGGAAGGTTCCTGTTGAGCTTAAGGGTTCGATCAAGGTTAGGGCTAGGTTTCAAGGGGATGAGGTTTACGCAACCTCTACCAGCCAGTCTGTTGAATTGAGCATCAAGCCGCAGCCCCGGTTCACTCTCGACTACCGTTACCTCGTCTTGCTGCTTCTCATCGGTCTTTTCGCCGGGATCCTGGTTCTAAAGCGGAAGGTTGGGGTGGCCACTCTTCTTTCTTCAATCTTTCTTCTGGTTGGGGCTTCCTTCACATTCTTCAGTATATTGATTGTTGCGAACTCTCTGCAGCTTGCTTACTATTTGGCTTATCAACGGCGTGTTATTGAAATCGCGATATTCTCTTCTGGGGAGGATTTCTCTCTGTGGCTGGGCTCTCTAGCTTGCTTGGTGATTCTTCCCCAACTGTTCGGATACATTTCAGGGTCCAAGCCTGGTAGATCTTTTGCAGTTGTTTACTTGATTGTACTGGTCGCTGGAGCTTTCCGTTTTCTAGGTTTCGATGGAGCGTCTATCGGACTTGCGGTCTTGGCGGGATTCACGGCGCTCTTCATCAGCATTTGGCGTTCTAAGGAGGTTCTTTCGATCGGTAGGAGCAAGGCGTTGTTAATCTACTTCGTCGGGTTTCTACTCATTCTTCTCCCGATTGAGTTGGGTTCTACTCTGGCTTGGGTCTACAACAGTTTCGATCCTCACTATCCGTTCGATGGTGAGCCTAGATGGATCCTCCCTTCCGTCGAGACGCAGTTCTTCAATATCGCTTATGGCGCTACGCCTCTTTTACTTCTCATGCTGCTCTTCGCTTGGACCTTGATTCCAATCTTGAAGACTGTGCTTCTCAGATTCTCTCGCAGACTTGGTTCTGCCGCGTTTTCGCAGCGACGGGAATCTAGCGAGGAGAAGAATACGTTTTCCAGCCGTCTTGGGCAGCTTGAGGTTCTGTCAAGGTTTGGTCCCAAGCTTCTTCTCTTTCTCTCATTTCTTCTTGGCGCATACCTGGTCTACTATCCTTACTTCTATGAGGAGCGGTTGCTCGGGGTTGATACTGCTCGCTTCTATTACCCTAGGCTTCTGGAGATCAATGATTGGGAGAGTGTAAGACTAATTTTGATCGGTGAAGCTAGAGCGCCTTACTTGCTTCTACTCTTCTTCTTGAAGATGGCTACTGGACTCGACCCGATCTTCGTAGTAAAGATTGGGCCTGCATTGCCAGCTGTTTTTCTAGGCTTATCTAGCTACATCTTTCTGCGAGTTGCGACGAAGGATGAGTGGTTGGCTGCGGTCGGCTCGATACTTTCAGCTTTCTCGATTCATACGACTGTCGGCATGTTCGCAGGAATCTTCACGAACTGGTTGGCTATGTCGGAGGTCATGCTTTTCTTCGCGTTCTTCTTGAAGGGATCTGAAGCTGGCTATAGGAGCCGGTGGACAATCCTTACTGTCTTTATGGGCTTTCTCCTGTTGTTCACTCATGGTTGGACTTGGGGTGTCGTGATGGCGGTTGCTGCAGCGTATCTTCTCATCACCTTATTGAGATGGAGACTCGATGCTGCGCGTAGGTTTGAGTTGAAGGGAGAATTCGCCTTCGCCTTCGTAGTCCTAGCGTTCTGTATTGCGCCGATCCTCCTCGTCTTTTTGTCTCTGCCTCTAGTTCCTTCAAGTGTTGGGGCTATAGCTGCTGTTTCCTCAGGCTACACCGAAGTATTAGGCTCGATGAGCCTTTCATTCTTGGGAAATGTATGGGCTGTCGTTGTCTTCACGATTACGTATTATGTTGGAGGTTTCTTCGGGAACCCTCTGATCTATCTTCTAGGTTTCCTCGGTGCGTTTAGGCTTTCGAGGGTTGGAAGCCCGTTGAGTAGAATTCTCTTCTCATGGCTTGCTTTGATCTCCGCTGGCTCTGTTCTTACGGATTCTTGGTATCAATGGCGGCTACTTTATCTTCTCCCATTCCAAGTGTTCGCTGTGTTTGGGCTTCAAATCTTGGTTGACTTAGCTAGATCATTGTCTCTGAACGTCTATCATTCTCATCGGGGTAAGGTTTCTACTCTTTTATTCGAGCTCCTGTTGGTGCTTATTGTTTTATTGTCGTTGTTCAACTATGCTCTCCGATCCCTCAACTACCTGATTCCATCTTAGAGTTTTCAAGCATCCTCTCAATCCGTGCATTTGTTTAGAAAGTTAAATATAATTCAAGAATATTTTGAAATGAGCTTAATTCCGATTTTGGTCTTCTTACAGATTGGTTGAGTTTGAATTGCCGTTGGAGTTGAAGCCGACCAAGATAGGGGAGAGCTTGTACCTCCTCATCCCGAAGCCTCTCAAGGAACTCTTCGAGATAAGAGATGATACGCAATTCATAATGCTGCTTGAGGCTGATGGCGAGAGCTATAGGCTGGTCTACTTGCCTAACCCCGGGGACCCTAGGAAGAGGTCTAGAGGCATCAAGACTTGACAAAGCTTGGGAAGCTAACATGCTTGACACATAGTAAACGAGAAGATTTCGAGAACAGCTTGCTGGAGGCAATGGATGAGACGTTATCTCTCATGTTGAGCGAGCGCACGAAGGAAGCCATTTACGCACACATGGAAAGGTACTACGCTCTCAGGAGGGAAGAGATTCCTCAGAAGCCGGATAGGTTCATGGCTTGTCTCGACAGGATCTTCGGTAGAGCAAGACCAGTTATAGAGAAGATGGTATTGAAGAAGTTCTATTCGAAGCTTGGAATCGACCTCATAGAGAGGAAGAATTGGAACTTTCAAGATTACATTATTTTTGCTGAGAGATCTGCAGGAGAACTTTCGAATCGCTCGCAGGCAAAGTGACGCTGGAACGAGAGATGGCTCTCGTGCAAGGAGTGTACAGCCTCAAAAAAGGGAAACAACGCTGTACGCCGGTAGTCCGTCTCACCTCTTGTGGTAACTTGACATTGTTTTAACGAGCCTTCTGGCCAGCTTCCCTGCTAGGGTATTCCCTAAGAAACCGAGGCGAACATATGCTACTTATATACGTGTACAAGTAGTACATGTTGATGCGCCATGTGGCTGCCTGGATGGCTAGGCAGAAGCTATGCCAAACTGTACTCTTGCTTCAAGCTTGACCTATTCGATTTCA
>Ga0315314_1001086_pt1 | contig 25721 bp, 27 predicted proteins | sample TDP9_MG_FD_203631 | JGI IMG/M metagenome (GOLD analysis project Ga0315314, IMG submission 203631) | Freshwater sediment microbial communities from Lake Towuti, South Sulawesi, Indonesia - TDP9 | ecosystem: Environmental > Aquatic > Freshwater > Lake > Sediment | place: Indonesia: South Sulawesi... | reverse complement strand
AGAATTGGTTCATGGGAATTTTATCGCCTACTTTAGGCAAAACACGCTTCTCCAACATATCACCCCGAATCGGTTTCAATATTAAAGCAGTCTAAGCACATAAAAAGCTTGTGCTAAAATGTGTCAAGGTGTTCGACACCCGACCATCATTCTAAAACGCCCATAGCGCTTATTCTTTTTAAATATGAGAAACTTTATATGGCAAAAAGCCACAAAAAGTTGCATCGTGTGTATAAGAAATTGCTCACAGAAGGCAAGTCTTCTATGCAAATCGCGGTGGAGGCCGAGCTTGAAAGCGAGCTGAAAAGGCTTAAAAGAAACGTTGGTATGGGCTTCGAGGTCAGCGTCATGTGGTTGCCAGGCACCGTAAAACACAAGGATGGAAAACAACTCCAAGAAGAGGTCTCCGGAGACACCATCCTCATCTACACTCAAGAACCATCTGAGACAATACACCTCTTGGCACACGGCTTCGCAGAATGGATTCTCAACCAACACACAAAGAGGTACCGGCTACTAATCAACAAACTGATAGAGCTCTTCGAACAAATACAATACGAAGAAAAGGAGAGAATAATCCAAGCCCTAACAAAACTCATGACACAGCCCTAGCATTCAATGCGCACAAAAGAATCATTGATTTCCGTATCCGCTAGCGAATGGACGACACCGATGGGGATCTACGTCTGGTTGAAGTTATTTTAAGAGACTTCTAAAGCTACAATCGCGCTATTTTGAAGCTCGATATGTTGCCTGAAGCGATGAATTAAAGGGTGAGATAGTGAGAAGGAGATCGAAAATAGGTAGTCTAGTTAAAAAAGGAAAAGATCGCGAGCAACCAATAAGGCAAAGGATAAGTACGTGGGTTACAAAAATTTCTACGGGGGAAATGGTTGTCATTCGGTCGCGAAATCAAATGTCCTTTTTGCAACAGTAATGAAGTCACGTATGTTAGAATGTATCTTTATAGGTGTCTGAAGTGTGGAAAAGAATTTGACGTACTTAAAAATACAGAGACTCTTTTACTTCACGAAAGGCCAACATGCATCTCAGGCGAAAAAATCACAACTGGAAGTACAATACCTTTACGCATACGACCAAGTAATTGTTGAGAGGAAAATAGAGTGGAACATGAACAAAAATTACTGGAAAGAATACACATCGCTCATGACAACATGCAAAGGGCTCGCACCGAACTAGGGATAATTCTTGAGGAAATTAAACACAACATGAAATCAGGCAAAATGGATATAATGAAGCATGTAGGGCTTAATGACACAATATCTATTTGGAATGAAATCGGAGTGCCCTTGTATCTAGTCGGAAGCTTTTCTGATTTTGAACGAATATTCAAAGAAATGCTTTATGTAATAGAAGCTGTCAAGAAGGAAAAAGGTGAAGAACACATTCATCAAGGACTTGCACTTTACCATATAGGCATCTCTCAAATCCACCAGAGGAATTTTGATGAAGGAATTCCAAACGTTCTTGCTGCATATGAAGAAGATAAGATAACTTATGGAAAAGAAAATGCTGAAAAGTACTTTGCGTACAAATTTGAGAAAGATTTTGTAGAAAATCTTTCGGAATCAGTTGATAAAGATTTCTTCGCGGAAATGAAAGCAATTCTTACTTCCCACGGAGACCTAGCTGATAAATCCTTGAGGGACCTTGTTGTTAAATTTGATGAAAGCGAAAAACTCTTCTTCGCCAAAACAATAAATTCCAAAATGATTAACAAATTCAGCAGAAATCTCTACACACGTGTAGTTCTCTGGGATAATCTAAGAAATCTCTGCCTTCTTTTAGAGATTTACCTAAAAAGACGAATGAGGTCAACAAGCATGCTAGGAGGCCTAGTTCATTTAGTTTTTCAAAACGAAAACTGGCAAAACATCTACCAAAGTCATAATACGGGCACTAAAGATGCTAATGACTATACTCATTACTGCTCACCTTTGGATTTTTCGCACAAAATTCAGAATCTATTGGGCAGTGGCTTGTTTACAGGAAATGTTGAAACCGATTTTTTGGCGAGAGTGTTTTTGCTTTCCGTTCTTGTAAGAAATTTCACTGCTCACAACTTTGATGAATACGAAAAGTTACTGGTTGATGAGAACCTCTATGAGGGGGTATTCAAATATGTACTGTTTTCTCTTCTATATACGCTCTATTTTCTGAACGAATGATGTATGAAAGTCAAGGGCTTTTAAAACTATCACATTATAAGAGAAGGGAACTTATATTTTGCTCAATTGGCGACCATATAGCAAGATGTGATGCAATGAAAGAGTACGAAATCTTGAGCAAGCTCAAAAGATTGAAGCCACACTTCTTGGAGTTAGATGAAAAACGCTTTGCAAGTGGTCATACGTGGAAAAAATTTAATGGAGTGATAGATATTCTATTCAACCCTGAAAATCGGTATGGTTTGAATGCTGACAAGCGCTTGCTTGTTTTCTGGATGTGCTGTGTTTTAGATAGACAAGTGCCCGTCGAAAAGGTATGGAATGAAGGGGTCAATCAATCAATAGATTATCTTCAGCATAAGAGGAGGGAGTACCCTCAATTGCGATTAGACGAAAGCCCTTATCTCCGAAAAACCGAGGAAACCTTACGTAAATATGACAACAGTTTCATAAAATGGTTTGCAAGCAAAATAGAGGAATTAAAGCCTTACGGGAAGGGATCGCTCTATAGATTCACGTATAAAGTATTTAATGAACTTCTTGGCGCTTACCATGACGAAGCCTATAAACTTCAATTAGGCGAGGTGGGGCTTTTGGGTCATTGGAAGAGGTTATGGATGTTTATCATGTTTTTACGGCGTGATAGGAGTTATATTCAGGGGGTCGTGAAAGATGCTTTTACCTCCCTATCCGGCGGTGTCAAGCTATTAGAAATATGGTATGACGATAAATTATTCAGTCCCATGGAAAGTGAACTTCCGGTCGACCGTAGAGTAAAAAACCGTTTTGCAGATATCTTTAGGGTTCAACTGAGCGAAAGACGAATTGCAGAGATTGCGCATAGGTTTAGCGAACAAGAGAGGGTTCCCCCTTCCATCCTCGACGTTCTGTATTTACTGGAAAGGACAACTGTGGAGAAGCTGGGGTAAGCCTTAACCTTGAAGGAAAAAAATGCTTGGTTTATATGGAAAGGGTTATCGCTTGAAGACGCAACGCCAGAAAAACCTGACCTTTCCATAGTTCTTCGTCGGTGACATGATGTAGCGACAACAAGCCACACAAAAAATCAGGAACCAACAAGCTAAGTATTATAACGTTTATTTTGGAACCCGTTGAAGAGGGAACCAAATTCACAATGTATTTGACTATGAAATGCCTTGGGGGATTTTCGGCAAGTTCTTCGAGAAATCATTCGCTAAGAGAATGGGCGAAAAGGATATGGAGAAATCGCTCAAGAAATTGAAAAGCATTCTGGAGAAATAGATGCTCACACGAAGACAACAACTGTTAGATCTAAAAAGGCAATAGCCGTTAGCTCTTGTCCGACATCCGTCGCCCACTCTTGACCTCGGTCCACCAGCGGCTGTAGGGGCATTGTTAGAAGAATACTCCAGAGTTAGGATGCTGGAATACAAATCTCTCCCGGCCCACCATGATTTTCTTTTTATCACCCTAAGAGTTTTCCTAAAACCTTCAATTCCTTTGCACATCAGTATCGAACTGCTTATGTGGGATCATGCAATAGAGAATGGCAGCCTTCAGCTGGAATCTGTATTCTTAAGCAACAAGATATTTCTGCTGCTGCCTAAAAGAACATACAACAAAAAAGAAGGACAGGATTTTTGCCTCTGTTAAAATCATTCAAAGCTCCAAACGCCACCATTTCAATAAACCTCAACAAGAACGGCTTTACTTTCGGAGAAACAATCGCCGGCGACCTGACTGTAACGTCTCAAGAAGAGTTTGAAGCCGAAGAAATAAGAGTAGAACTGCTAGCCTTGGAGAGACTGAAACCAGGCGGAGGATTCATACGGGACGTTTCTGAAAGCCCAGAGACTCGACTATACAGTTTGCCCAATCAAAACGTCCAAACCACACAATCTGTTGAATACTCCATGTACAGAGGACAGGCAAAGGTAAGCCAAAGACTGAGAATCACAAACGGCTACACCCAACAATTCGCGTTCGCAATAACGGTTCCAATCAACATGGGACCCACGTTTCAAGGGATGCGACACGACGGCCGATGGCTGCAAAGAACGTGGATCTTAAAGGCAGTTCTCGCTGTTGGTGGTAGACCAGACGTTGAAATCAAAAGAGACATTTACGTGTCATTCCCAACCGCAACATCACCCCAAATGCCAGCGTCTGCAACAGCACCAGTTGGCGGCGCTCCACTTGCACCTTTACCAGCCGCACCAGCTGCACCATCCGTTTCAACCATGGAGCCTCAGGTTCTTCCCACGCCTGCTCAACCTAGGGAAATGATCACCAGCTGCACTAGATGTGGCGCTCCGGTTAGCCCGAGCCAAGAAGACCTGATAATCACATGTCGATACTGCGGTTTCACCATTTCGTTGGCGACTCAGGAGGAAATCAAGGCTCACAGCATGCTTGAGAATCATTTGTTCACGCAACAGGCGGTTGAAGCGGCTCAAAAATACATGGATAAAGGCATATTTAGATCGGGTGTTTCACGAGACGCTCAGATCACAAACGTGAAACTGCGCTTCGTTCCGTTCTGGACGTTCCCGGTGAACACGTTTACATCATACTCTGGCATCACTGGCACAGGCTTGCAAGGCGAGATGCATCAGGTTCAGGATGCTCTAACCGATAAGAGAGCAAGCAAACTTGTCAAGTTTGGAAAACTGGTCAAGGCAGGCGCCAGCGCCTACATGGAGGCGCAGCAAAAAGATCGGAAGCCAACATCGGTTTCATTGTCGTTCACCTCGCATTATGTTTGGCCAATCTTGGCTAGGCGAACGATGATCAGCGAAATAAACTACTATGACGTGCCCGCGGCGAGGAAGGTTCCATTTGACGTTGGAAAGGTATCCTCAGACGCCGAGTTTCTGAACACAGAATTCAAAGAGGATGAGGCTAAAGTCAAGGTCAGAGCCGAGGTTGAAGCCAAAGAGAGGCTGCTAGCCAGCGGCAGAGTGGACACCTTGCAATCGTGTAACACCAACGTAACAGTTGCAGACGGCGAACTCGTGCACGCACCAATCTGGTTTGTTCATTATTCGTTGAAGGGAGAAAACTACGTGATTCTTGTTGACGGATCAGAAGGCAAAGTCTTGGGCGGTGGGAGACCGCTGTTTAAGTTCTCTTAAAGGAGGTTGAAAAATGTCGCAGACGATTGAACGAGTTAAGGAAAAACAGGGAATCATTGCGAAGATTCAAGACGTGTTCACGTTTGGGTATGCAACAAAAGAAGATCTGCGGGAGCTGGACAAAAAACTCCGCGACAACTATTACGCGGACTTTAAGAGTCTACGCCACAGATGGGAAGAACTGTACTTGGCAGCTTTGAACGCTAAGAAGGCTGGAGACGACTTCAAAAAGGTCATACAGGTCATGGACAGAGTTGCCGAGAAGATTAACCGAGCAGACTACGGCTACGCCGGACTCTTGGACCGCAAAGGGCACATAAGGGAAGGCGAACTCGCAAAAGTGTTTGACTACGACAAAGCCTTGGGAAGCAACGTTCAAGCTATAGACCAGGCGGTTGACGAAATCTATAGTGACGTTGAAGCCGAGAAATGGATTGACGTGCCAACCAAGGTTCGAAACGTCAAGTTGCAACTACTCGATTTTGAATCCAAATGGGATGGGAGAGAAAGAGAATTCAGACCGTTGGAGGTGTAATGAGAAATGCCCTTAATTGAAAAAGTCTCGTGGGACTACGCGGGAGCCGAGGACATTGCCTATCGATTTCCGAAGCTCAATCTGAAATTTGGCAGTCAAGTGGTCGTCAAAGAGAATCAGTGGGGGGTCTTCTTCCGAGACGGAAAGGCTTACGACGTCTTCGGACCTGGAAGGCACACGATAACGAGTGCCAATATTCCATTGTTGACGGCTGCCTTGAGGAAAATAGGTTTAATCGGTGACATCTTCGAGTGTGAGGTTATCTACGTCAGCAACAGCCAGTTTAGAGGAAACTTCGGCGGAAACGCCTACTCAGCGCCCAGCGGCGACATCAAGTATCAGGCTGAGATTGGATTCTTCGGATACACACTGTTCAAAGTGGAAGATCCAAAGCTGTTTGTTATGGAGTTCTTCGGCAACAGAGGAGCCAGCACGTCTAAAGACGTTGAAAACTACATCCGAGGCTTCATCAACGAACGTATCATAAACGAATTCGGAGACTACGACATCTTCGCTCTCGTGAAAAACGTTGATGTTACAACCGACAAAGTAGCCCTGAAGATAAGCGACGAAGGTGCCCGAGTGGGATTAAAAATCGTAGACTGCGTGTTCGAAGGCGTCAAGATTCCAGAAGAAGCGCGAAGATTTGCCTCTGGAGTAGGCGCCCAAGCCATGACCATGCAATACATGAAAGAAACGGCAGCCGAACTAAAAACAGCCCCAGGCGGAGGAGCAGCAGCCGCGGGTGTAGGCGCTGGAATTGGATTGACCATGCCCTTTATGATGGCACAGCAAATGCAGCAAGGACAGGCTCAGCAACTAATAATCTGCCAGAGCTGCGGAGCCAAAAACCCGACTACAGTCAAGTTCTGCGGAACCTGCGGAGCCAGCTTAGCGCCTCCAGCAAAGGTCAGCTGCCCCAACTGCAAGGCTGAAGTTCCAGCAAACACAAAATTCTGCGGAAACTGCGGGTCAGCGATCTCTGTAGCCACTGAAATCAACTGTCCAAAATGCAATACAAAGAACCCACCAGGGACAAAGTTTTGCGGTAGTTGTGGAGAAAAGCTCTAATCACAGCTTCGCCGACTCTTCCTTTTTCTTTTTTTGTGGCTTATGTAGAATAGGACGAAATCTGCGCTTCAAACGCAGCAGGCTTACGACTTGTTTGGTGCTGTTCTCAATATTGACCGTTGTTATTGGTGCGGTTGCTGCAGGTACGGTCCTACATGATGGGTTGCGGCTATTCCTGAAATAATTGGGACGCTGGCGGCGTCTTTATGGTCTGTTGTCTTGGTATCAAACTCTTCAAATCTACATGATGCTTAGATAAGTATTGGAAAGGCTCGGCTCTAAATGTTAAACGGTGAACTTCTGTTCAAGGCTAGAGTTGTACAATTGATTGTCAACAAAGAGGCTGAAGAAGCCCTCAAGGTTCTCAGTCAACATTACAGTGTTAGTGTTCCGCGTTTGAGGGTTGGAATGCCGAAGAGATATAGTAAGAGAGTCGGATGTTACGTTTCCGAGACCAAGACAATTCATGTGATGAGTCGGGAAAAACTTGAAGATCCTTTCGTGATTCTTCATGAGTTTTATCATCATCTTCGAACACATGGTGGAGTGCATAGAGGAACAGAGAAGAACGCCAACAGGTTTGCATGGGAATTCATCGAAGCCTTCCAAACGTTGCCCAGAAACTCGTTCAGGTTTCATGTTTCATGGTAATTTTAAGACTACTGTTACATTAAATGTCTTGATGCAGATGTTGTCGAAAGTCATAAAAACTTTGAGCCTTAAAACCTGCTTTTTAGGTGAATCAGCTTGTCAACTGAAGAAAGGATGCTTGAGGAACTGAGGAAGATAAGAGAGGCTGTGGAACCGAAGCCTGCACCGCCAACGCCGCCTCCACCCAAGGGACTATGGAAAGAGTTCATGGACTTCCTTTCAAAATACAAGGTGATGGGACTCGCTGTTGCCTTCATTATGGGTCTCTATCTCGGCGGCCTGGTTCAGGCGCTCGTCAAAGACTTGATAATGCCTGTGATAGGCATTGCCATCCCTGGGCTTGGTAACTTGGCGACTTTCAATGTTCCAATCCCACCTACAGCTTTAGACAGCGAGGGTAAACCACTCGATCCCGCTTATGTTGGTCAGTTATTTGGTTTAGGCGACTTCTTGGTAGCATTGATAACCTTCGTAATCGTGGCCTTCGTGATATTCCTCATCGTGAAGATCACCAAGAGATTCGGCATAGAATAACTTCGATGAGCATAATTCTCCTCTCTTTGTTTCTCTTTTTTTCAGCGTGTTCTAAACCGTAGAATTAAGTGCCTCGAGCAACTTTTTCTTAAATGAAGGCGGGAATGATGAAAAAGTGGCACATTGCAGTTGCGGTCTTAATAGGAATGATTGTTGTTCTAGGCGTGGCTGTTTGGGCAGCTAATTATGTTGACGCGTTGAACGCGTTGAGGCATGATACCAAACGTTGGGCTGTGATTGAAGACAGTTATAGAGATAGAATGGCTGTGGAACCATCCAGCAATGATGTTTGGTCCGACATAGTTCATTTGAATCAGAACGGAACAATAATGTTTGTAGGCGGCATCGTTGAGAGATACAACAACAAGTGGGGCTTTCGCTTTAAACCGGACACCGTGAGTGTTGCCCAATTCACTGCCGAGGGGCTTCAAGCCACGATAAGGTATGTGAGCGAAAACATTGAATATTGGCTGAACGGTTGGGCTTACGTTTCATCAAGAATCGTAGAAATACATCTTGAGAGTTAAACTCTCATGTGATTTACGTTTTCTTTCGAATGAGAAGCCAGTTGTTCTCTTTGAAGTTAATCAAAGCGTAACTACCGCTGAGTCTGGAACCCTGCAGCGTGAATTCAATCATCTTGTCTGTTCTGTTCTTGAGCGTGTACGTGCCCTTGTCCCAGATTTCAACTGTCCCAGCACCGTATTCGCCTTCGGGAATTGTTCCCTCAAAATTTATGTAGTCTAACGCATGGTCCTCAACCTGAACGGCTAGTCTTCTAACACCAGTAACAGTTGGCGGCTCTTTAGGCACCGCCCAACTTTTTAACACGTTGTCCATTTCAAGGCGAAAATCATAGTGCAGGTGGGTTGCCCTGTGCTTTTGGATGACGAATCTGCCAGACACTATAGACATGTGCACTGTTCCTCGTTATGGTATAAGGAAGGTTTAAGTGATAAATAGATAACTACGTCTGCCACGAATTTGAAGCGTAATCAAGAAGGCATGAACAAAAATGGTGAACTTTATCGTAGAAGTAAATTCACTTGTGAAACAATACGGAAGCCTAAGAGCAGTCGACAATATCTCGTTTGAGCTTTACGAGGGCGAGGTCTTTGCCTTCCTCGGACCAAACGGCGCTGGGAAGACAACGACCGTAGAGATTCTTGAGTGCCTGCGTTCCCTCACGAGTGGGTCTGCTAAAGTCTTTGGTTACGATGTGACCAAAGGAGAAGACGTGAAAGAAATCAAAAAGAGGATAGGCGTTCTGCCACAAGACTTCAGCGCCTTGGACAAACTCTCAGTTAAGGAAAACATAGACCTGATAGGCGGAATGTACCAGAAAAAACTGGACACAATGGAGGTCATAAGGCTCCTCGACCTTGAAGATAAGGCTAAGGAACGGTTCGAGAATTTATCGGGCGGGTTAAAACAGAGGGTCGGAGTTGCTGCAGCCTTGGTTAATGATCCTCAACTGATCTTTTTAGACGAGCCGACCACGGGACTTGACCCGAAAGCAAGAAGAGAAGTGTGGCAGGTCATTGAAAACCTGAAGAAGCTAGACAAAACGGTGTTTTTGACCACACATTATATGGAAGAAGCCCAATTGCTGGCTGACAGAATAGCCGTCATAAACAAGGGAAAAATAGCTGCCATTGGTTCACCCCAAGATTTGATATCTCAATACGGCGGATTGAAAACCCTAATTATACGAAAGGGTGGGAAAAAGCTCGCAGATACCTTACAACAAAAGTATGGTAGCACGACTCTCAATCATAATGATGATGTCCTTATGAAAGCTGATAGTGTTAATGAAATGTGGCGTGCCTTATCGACGCTAACAAATCTCAGCTTGGACAAGGAGATTGAAATACAGACTCCAACCATTGAGGACGTGTTTCTGAAGATTGTTGGAGGAAGAATAACCGAGGAGGGCGAACTGAAGTGATTCGCCCCTTGGTAATATTCTTAGCGGTTACAAAGAACTGGATTAGAAGCCGATCTGGCCTATTCTTCAGCATAATGTTCCCCGTACTGCTTTTGTTGGTCTTCGGCGCCATCTTTTCAGGTGGCGGAGGCGGATCAGCTTCGACTCTTTTTGTCCAAAACCTTGACAGAAACCCCGATGGAACTACAACACAGCTCTCCTCGGCTTTTCTGGAAGCCTTGAACTCCACTAAGACGTTTGCCATCAAGGATGTACCCGCAGACGTTGACCCTAAAGTTTGGGCTAGGGACAATCTTGGTCCTCTTGGTGGAAACATCCGCATTGTTATTATTTCAGAGGGCTTTCAAGACGATGTGCTCAATGGCACGCTCAAAGTGAGGGTTGGGATCTCTTACAGCCTGCTCAATACCACGTATCAGTATTTTGCGCCTTATCTCAATGAAACCGAGAAAATGGCTTATGAACAGGGCTTGGCGCAGATGCAGATGTACAATGAAACCCTGCCCGACGCGAGAACGTCGCTTACTCTAGCTTTCGACGCTTCAGATCAGTCGGCTGCAATAATCAAGAACATTGTAATTAACGTGGCTAACGCCTTCAACTACCATCTTATAGGAGCCACAAGTGTAATCGAGTTCAACGAAGAGTCTGTCACCAGCAACCGTTATGGAGCAGTTGACTACTACCTGCCTGGAATCATCGCTGCCTTCATAATGACGAATGGGATAATCGCTTTGACCTCGAACACAACTGAGTTCAAGAGGAGAGGGATAATCAAGAGGCTTTCAATCACGCCGTTGACCAAGTTTGATTGGATAATCGGCAACGTCCTAAGTCAGACCCTGCTAAGCTTGATGTTGACAGCCATCATGATTTTGGTTGGCTGGATAGTTTTTAACGTTCAGGCGATACCCGACGCGCTAACTATCATTATGATCTTCCTTGGGTCAGTCATGTTCTCGGGCTTTGGAATGGTCTTGGGAGGGCTTGTTAAAGATGTTGAAGCCGCCTCGGCTTTAGGAAACGCCATTGCCTTCCCTATGATGTTTCTGTCTGGAACATACTTCCCAATGGAATTCATGCCATCATATCTGCAGTCTGTCGCCAGAGTTCTTCCGCTGACATATCTCTCTGGCGGGCTGCGGTACGCGTTGATCTACAAGTACGCTGAAGGTGTGTTCACTAACATGGCTGTGGTCTCGGCGCTTGCGGTCGCCTTTATTATCTTAGGCTCGGTTTTAACAAGATGGAAAGAAAAGTGAGCCAGAAAGGGTAGGTGGGCAGCCGATTGAAACTAGTCCGTTACCTCCACAACAAAGGGGAGTCATACGCAGTTCAAATCAGTAAAGACCAGTTGCTGAACGTGCCCACCTTATCCAAAGCTTCGAAACAACCTCAACCACCAACTCTCGATGAATTTGTAACAAACGGCGAAAAAGGCGTGAAGGCAATAGAGCAATTAATTCGCAACTCTTCTGAGGAACAGAGAAAAAAGGCAACCGTGGAACTGAATCGAGTAAAAATTTTGGCGCCCGTTGCTTCGCCTCCTAAAATAATCTGTTTAGGCTTGAACTATCGTGACCACGCGGCTGAACAGAACAGGGAAATACCCGACGAACCCATCATTTTTATGAAGCCCCGCACAGCCATTATTGGTCCAGACGAGCCCATAATCAAGCCTAATTTCGTGAAAGAATTAGACTACGAGGCAGAGCTGGCTGTAATCATCGGCAAGAAGGACAAAGACGTCAGTGCTGAAGAAGCAGAAGACCACATTTTCGGATACACATGCTTCAATGACGTTTCTGCCCGAGACATTCAGTTCAAAGACAAACAGTGGACGCGAGGAAAGAGCCTCGATACATTTGCACCGATGGGACCATGCATAACCACAACTGACCAGATAGGTGATACAACTAACCTGTGGATTCGCACACTAGTCAATGGAGAACTAAGGCAAAACTCTTTCACAGGCAACATGGTTTTCAACGTTTATCAAATCGTCCATGAACTAAGCCGCATTATGACATTGGAGCCATGCGACGTAATAGCCACAGGCACACCCGCAGGCGTAGCCTTTGCCATGAAACCCAAACCAAAGTTCCTAGCACCTGGCGACATGGTGGAGATACAAATTGAAAACATCGGAATGCTAAAAAACAAGGTCATAGAAGCCAAACCTAACATTGACCCCCGGTAGGTAGGGTAGGCTAAAAAATAAAAGGTCAACATAGAAAACACAAACCAACAATAATTGCAACATTCATGTCAACTTTCAGACGCGGCTCAACCCAGAATGCCAAATGATTGAGAACCCAAACAACAAAAAACCAATACAAAAACAATCACATATTAAATCAGTATAGTTCAGATTCTTAACAAGCCTTAAAATCAAAAACGCAAAATCTTTCAAATGGGCCTCCACAAGGCTTAACTCTCGCACGGTGACAGACCGGTAAAGTCAACGCAAAATCCCATTAACACTCATACGTTGTTCGAAACAACGTGGAGGCCCTTTTAAAAAAATGCTTCCTCTCTTTCGTAATCAGATTCAGCTTATATTTACGTAAACCAAATTGAAAACATGCACACCATCTCGCACGAGTTTTACGGCATTGCCCCTTACAGTTTCGAACTCACAGTGCACAGTCCCGCAGGCTGGCACTGGAATAACCCACTCGAAATCTACCATAAAGGAAAAATCTGGGCTGCGCTACATCTTTCTTCAAATAAGCCAATTGGGCTGAGACTGGAATCCTTAGGAAGCATCGAAAACCCAAAAGTTTTAGCCAAGTTTTTCTCCTACCAAAAGCTCACTAAAAAAGAAGAAAACGAAGCCATAGAACTTGTTGAACAAGGCACGGGGTTAAGAGAAGACATCACGGAGTTTTATGAAGCGGTCGAAAAAGACTCGGTTCTGAAACACTCAATAAGAAACCTGTACGGCATGAGAAGAGGCTTACCCCTAAGCGAAAACATTTTCAACTCCGCTATACTCGCTGTGACCTTACAAAACGCCCCAATCAACCGAACCTACCAGATGCTTCAACTCCTCATCACCAACTACGGAGAAAAACTCACATTCGACCGCAAAACAACCTACACTTGGCCTTCGCCCAAACCCATAATGAACGCTGATGAAAAAGAACTAACCGAAAAATGCAAGGTGGGATATAGAACACAATACCTCAAATCAATCGCAGAGGCAATTGCAACCCGAACATGCCCAACCATAAAAGAACTTCTGCAGATGCCATTCGAAAAGGCAAAAGCTGAACTGGTCAAGCTGAAGGGAATAGGCGAATACTCGGCTGAAGTAATACTGCCCCACGGCGAAGCCTTTCCAATCGACAGTTGGAGCGCCCAAATCTTTCACAAACTGTTCTTTCCCCGTCGACAGTTGCCGCCTAAACAAGAGATAATTCAAATCGTGAGGCAACAAGCGGCTGAGAGATGGGATAAATGGCGAAAACTAGCCTTCGTCTATGTTCTAAACGATTTAGACAACCTCTCCAGGAAATTCAAAATAAAACTCTGAAAGACTCAGCACAAATCCATTGAGTCTCGTCGCTTTCAGGTTCTTGTTCAGACTCTGACTTGAACTCAGATACTTCCTTAATTGTTAAAAGAAATCTGCATATTTCGTTAATAAATGACTGGATTAGAGGAGAAAGTCATGACTAAGAAAGCCGCAGTCATAGTAGTCAACCTTGTGCCTGAGGCAGATGAAAAAACGAACGAGGAACTTGCCAACGATATCCGCGAGGCTACAACCGACAATATTTCTACAATACCATGGGCAGCCAAAGTTGTATTCGTCAAGGTTAGTGAACCTAGCGCTCAACGCATACAACCATCTCATTTTTCTACTTCTCATCAGTTGAAATTAGCAATTTAAGAATAAACGCTTTGATTTTATTTATTATATAGATGGAAGAAGAATCTACAATCCTTGAGTACAGTCAAAAACTCAAGTTGGCAGTTATAGGTCTGGGCAATGTCTTCTACTTGAATGTGTTTGTTTTTCCAGTTCTAGAAAGATCTCAATGGCGCCTTTCACGAAGTTGGCGCATCTACTCTCTTTGAGTTGTTCCCAGCGTTTGTGTCCTTCGGGCGTTCGGAAATCGCATCCAATTAGTTCATAGCATATTAGGCTGCCAAATTTTCGTTCGAAGGCATCCAAAAAACTCGTGGCTACAGCGTAGGCTTTTTCTCTGTCTTCTGTGCATTGCATGCGTCCATATTTAGACTTATCACCATGAGTGTTCCAGTGACGCATCCGCAGATGGAGCCGCTTCTCGCTATGCCTCCTCCAAAGGGTGTTGCTATCCTTAGATGAGCGAATTTCTCCTCTTGCCTTCGTGTTCAGCCATAGTTAGAATAATGCTTTCTGCACAGTTGTACCCGCTTAGGAAATTGAACACGGCACTGTTTGTGAGGTTGTCTCTACTCGTTTGTAAGCCTCCCTCAGATTATTTTGTAGAGACAAAAGGCATAAAAGGTAACCTTAAAAAATATGGGGTGATGGTTGATTTTGAGAGGTATTTTCATGAGCTTTACTGAGAAAGAGTTGGTGAAATTCTTTCGCGAACAAGCGAACCTGGAAGAAGAGATAGTTGAGTCGGTCAATGAGGCGCTTATGACTATTAAAAATTCTGTGGTCAAATCGATTTTGAAGGGCATGGCACTGGACTCTTCTAAGCACGCTGCCATTTACAGGGCGGCTGAACAGATTGTGCAGGTGGCGCCTGCGCTTGCGGAGAGCGAGTTTGATGAGTTGAAGAAGGTTGTGAAATGGCACATTGAAAATGAGAACAAGGTAATTAAACGTCTTGATGAAGCAGTAAAAAGAACAGAGAACAAGAGAGTCAGGTTTCTGTTGCAGGCTATTGTGGCGGATGAAAAGCGGCATCATCAACTTCTGGATGCAATCATGGGCATCGTGGTGAAAGGTGAAACCATCACCAACGACGAGTGGTGGGAGATGCTGTGGAAAAACGTGCCGTTCCATGGAGCACCTGGAGGATAGAAAAACACCACAAGCTTTCTTTAAAATTGTTTTTTGATTATATTTTGTGCACTTGAAACATTGATTCTGAGTGCAGACTGTCACTTCATAACGTCTTTGTGATGGTAATTTCTTCAAGTTCTCTAAAAGCCGCTGAAGGTTATGTAGCTTGGAGGCATCGGTCCGTGTCAAGTGTTAATGGTGATATTCCTTTTGAGCCAAAGTCAGTCGATAATTACAGAAGAATCAGCATGCGGTTAGCGAACCCGTCTTCACTGAGTCAACTTAGAAGTCTTTTTGAAAGAAGGTGCTCACTAAACGAGTTGTTAGACTGGCTTCATGCCAGATTGAAATGGAGCAAGGGAAACATAGTTAGACACAGCGACCCCTTAGAAATACTGGCTTATGGAAAAGGAAGATGCAGTGAGTTCAGCGTATTGTTCACAGCTTTGTGCTTGGCACACAACTATAGGGCTAGGCTCATCCTAGACATGTCTGACCACGTTTGGACCGAAGTCTGGGACGATAGACAAAAGAGATGGGTGCATGTTGACCCTTCGGAAAAGAGGATTGATGACCCGAAAATGTACGAACGAGATTGGAAGAAGAATTTGAAGGAAGTTTATGCCTTAGAGAATGGACAGGTACAAAATGTCACAGAAACCTACAAAATGCGTGACAAAAAGGGCAGTTGACACGGTTAATAGCAGGCGAAAAGATGAGGAAATGGCGTTTCAAGAATTCTTACTTTCAAGGTAACATCGCCGTGCTTGCAGTGAGCGGCGCGTTCACGAATCTTGGGGCAGGGATAATAGGGCTTTTTATGCCCGAGTACTTTCGACGTTTGGGCGGAAACACTCTGATTCTTGGTTTGGCGGGTTTTTTGGTGTTTGTTGTTCAATTGTTCACGCTTCTCTTAGGAGGCCTTATAGCAGACAATTACGGAAGGAGAAGAGTCATGGTGCTGACGGCCTTTTACGGAGCGTTATTTCCGTTACTCTACGCTGTTGTTCAAGACTGGCGCCTGATTGCTGCAATAGGTGTAGTGGCGGCTTTTGGAACCGTGTCTGCTCCTGCTTCTCACGCTATAGTTGCTGATTCAATTCCCCCTGAAAAGCGAGCCACTGGAATATCGGCTCTTCAGGTGATTTCTTCCATGCCGCTAATTTTCGTTCCGCTCATCTGGGGTTGGACGATTGACAACTTAGGATGGATTGAGGGTTTCAAGGTGGGAAGCATCTACTCAATCGCAACCGCTTTGGCCTCAGCCTTCATTTTCTTGTTCTTTCTTAAGGAGACAAGGAAAACGCACTCTACAGAGTCTTCGGCATCATTGAATTCTCAAGGCGTCAACCCGTGGACTAGTCTTGGTGAAGTTAGGCGTTCTTTGTCAACTAGTTTGAAGACTTTGATGATTGCGTATTTTCTCATAATGTTTGCTAACGCGGTAGTGGGACAATACTACATTATCTATGCTACTGAAATGATCAAACTCACTGCTTTTGAATGGAGCCTGATAGTAAGCCTCCAGTTTTTATCCGTTATTATGCTGAAAATCCCTGGGGCGTATGTTGCTGACAGGTTTGGGAAAAAGAAGGTTCTAATAATATCCGCTTTGGCTTGCGCTCCCTTTACTATTCTTTTTACTCTTTCACACTCTTTTGTTCAGGTTTTGACTGTCATGCTTCTTCTAGTGGTGGCTGGAATATATTATGCGCCGGTTCATGAGGCTCTTCAAGCCGACTTGACTCCGCGACCAATTAGGGGTAGGGTGATCATGCTTTGGATAATAGGCAGCGCTCTTGCGTCTGCCATAGGAGTGTTTATCGGAGGTTTGCTCTTTCACACGGTTAGTCCTGAGACGCCGTTTTACCTCTTTACTGCAGCAGAGTTTGTGGCAGTTGTGCTTCTAGTCGTTGGCGTGAGGGAGCCCTTAGAGAAAGAAGTGTGAACGCGCCGCAGTTCAATGAAGAAAGCAGAGGGAGTTTATTTTGTTAAAGCTTCTTAGGTTATGGCTACATAGACTTTTTTGTCGTCGAATGCGTATTCGTGCCATTCTGCCTTGACTTCTGACCGTTCCGTATGAACATGTACTTTTTTTGTTCTCACGAGGTCAGCCATCTCACTCAGGTAGGGCTCTAACAGTCTAGCGCTTTCCGCATCTAATTCTGCCAAGTGAACGGTTGCTAGCATGTCTGTGGGTGTGAACCCCAACTCTTTTCGAAGAGCTTGCACTCGACGAGCTAAGTCGCGCATCACGCCTTCGCCTAAAAGCTTTTCGTCTCTCTCTTTGTAGAGCAAAACATCAAAGTCACCGTCGGACACTTGCGTCCACCGTCTTAGAGTTTTAGAGACCAATGGCGGCATTGAGTCACGGTATTCTACACTTTTGACGTTGGCTAGTTCGACGAACAAGTCTTCCAGATTCTTCAGCGCCTTCAGCTCACTTTTTGGCGTCACCACAACCGCCTTCTGCAAAGGCCAACGACGTTTCAGCTGTGCGGTTTGACGAGCCGAATATGATAGCCCCACAACTCGCAATAATGTATCGAACGCGTGTTCCAATTCTGCGTCCTGTAATTTTTCCTCTGGTGTCGGCCAATTTTCGTAGTTAACTGATTCGGGCAGCGTGTCGTCTAAAGATCTGTAAACGTTTTGATGCAGAAACTCGCTGAGAAAAGGCGTCACTGGATTGAAGAGCAGAGTCAAGGTTCTCAGTGTTTGCCAAAGTGTGGCGTAAACTGCTAAGCGTCGGTTTAGTGTTTGTGGGTCGTCGCTCCAGAGGTCTCGACGCACCATTGGTACGTACTGTCTGCTGACAGCATCGACGACAAAGTCTTCGAGTTCTGCTAGGGCAAAGTTGAACTCGCACGTCTCCAGCCTGGCTGTGTAGTCTTTAACTGTTTTTTGCAGTTTTGACAGCAACCAGCGATCAACTGGTTTCAGCGAGTTGTTTTCCCTCGCCCATTGAAGCGTGTGCTCCCGCGGGTTGAAGTGGTCGTATTCGGCGTTTTGCATGAAGAAACGGTTCAGATGATAAAGCGTGCCCAGCACTTGGTATGGTCGTTTGCTTAACTCTTTAACGTCGAAGTTCATAGAGTCGACTGGTGAACACTTCCAGAGCATGTAGAATCGGCAGACGTCTGATGAGTAACGTTCGAGCAATGGGTTTACTTCCAAAACGTTGCCGAGGCTCTTGCTCATTTTTCGACCCTTTGCGTCTAAGACGAATCCATAGAAGAGGTAATTCTTGTACGGCGCCTCAGGCCTTCCAGTCAACAAGACGTGTTCGAGCAGTAGAGTGTTTGCCCAGCCGCGCGTTTGGTCAACAGCCTCAACCAAGAAGTCTGCGGGCACATACTTCTCGAATTCTTCGTCTGTAAAACGTGCGTAGGGACAAGCGCCGCTGTTGTGCCATGTGTCCAGAACAAAGGGTTCCCGTTTCATCGTGCCGCCACATTTCTCGCACTTCAGCACAAGATGGTCTACCCAAGGCTTATGCAATTCAAAGTCTGGACCTGGCTGCTCCGCGGCTCTTTCAAACAGTTCTTTTTTGCTAGCAACAAGCACCTTGTTTTTGCAGTTTTCGCAAACCCAAACAGGTAGGGGTGCACCCCACACGCGTTCTCGGGACACACACCAGGGTTTGCCTTCTCTCAGAAAAGCGAGGAAACGATTTTTTGGTCCTTCAAAGTAGTAGCCCACTTTTTCGGCGGCTTCCACCACTCGGGCGTTTACCCTGTCGGTCCAGAGGTAATATTCTCTTCGGGCTAGCCACACCAGTTTGTGATGCGACCTCCAGCAGGTTGGGTACTCGTGGGTAACGTTTTCCACAGATACCAGTAAGCCCTTCTTGCGAAGCACATCGACCACCATGGAATCAGCGTCTCGGGCGAACAAACCAGTAAACTCGCCAGCTTCTACTGTGAATTTGACCTCCTCATTGAAAGGAACGTACACTGGCACCTTGCGCCTCTGAGCCGCTTGGAAGTCGTCTTCCCCGTTTCCAGGTGAAAGATGAACCACCCCCGTGGCTGTGCTCAAATCCACAAAGTCTTCGCTTACAACCGTGTGAACAAGCGGCTCTTTGTCCAGTTCTCGCTGTTTTGGAACCATGTCTAAGAATGGATACTCGTATTTAACGCCCTCCAGCTGCTTGCCCATAACCGTTTCAACAACTTGGTAGTCTTCAACCTTCAGCTCTTGCATCACTGGTTCGACACGTTGTTTCGCGAGCACCCACTTTTCGTTGCCCACTTTGACCTTGGCGTATTCAGCCTCAGGGTGAACAGCCAGCATCATGTCGGTAACCAAGGTGAAGGGCATAGTGGTCCAAACCAGAAAATGCTCGTTTTCGGTTCCTCTGACTTTAATTTTGAAGTACAGCGACGGGTCCTCAACCTGTTCGTAGCCCAAACCCACCTCGGCGTTGCTAAGGGAAGTTTGGCAGTGGGGACAGTAGGCAACGACGTAGTAGCCTTCGCCGAGCAAGCCTTGTTCCCAGGCTCGTTTGAGATACTGCCACTCGCGTTCTATATACTCGTCTAGGTATGTCCAGTAGGCTTTGTCTTGGTTCATGAAGACGCCGAATCTTTTGTCAGCTTCAAAAAATTCTTTGTGGTATTTCATCACCGTCTTCTTGCACTCAGCCACGAAGCGTTCTTCGCCCACTTTCTTCACTATGTCTTGTTTGCTTCTGACGTTTAGTTCGCGTTCAACTTCCAACTCAACTGGCAAGCCTTGAGTGTCCCAGCCCGCCCAGAAGGGAAGGTAAAAGCCCTGCATGGTCTTCCATCGGTATCGGAGGTCTTTCATGGCTCGTCCACGATAATGACCCACGTGAGGAAACCCGTTTAATGTTGGTGGTCCTTCAACAAAGCCTAAAAGACCCTTGTTAGTCTCTTGTCTAAGGCGCTCCATTTTTTCTCGAACATTGTTTTTTTCCCAAAATTCGCGAACTTGTTGTTCCACTTCAAGCGGGCGATAATCTAGCGTGAGCCAATGCTTAGAATCGTTAGCCTTGAATTTGGCGGCCACCTTCTCCCATTTTCATACACCGCCAACAACCAACATAACAGCGCACACATATAACCTTTTTGAAACATAGCTTCACAAAATTGTTCAGTCGATGTTTGCTTTTGAAAAAGCTTAGCCAATTGTCATAAGATTGCTCAGGTTATTTTAAAAATACTACTTTTTTCTGACCAACCATCTGCAGATGACCAGCGAAGTTCACTAGTGACTTGTTTGTGCAGTGAGCTAGTTCGATTTGTAGCAATCTGCTGCGAATCTTGGGGTTGGTTTCAAGCTTCTTTAGAATTTGTTCGTCAACTTGGTGCATGAACACGGGTGCGCCGATGACTTCAATAACGGTTAAACCAGCTTTTACGAAGCAGTCTGATAATTCTTCCCATGTGAGATTGTATTGGGGAAAATCAAACTCGTAGGAGATGTTTGTCTTGAGCAGCTTCTCTGCTTCGTCTATTAGCTCCGCCTCAATCAACTCGGATACGCGTCTGAACTTAGTGTCTAGACTTACAATTACGTAGGCGTCTTTTTTGGCAACTCGACTCAGCTCTTTCATGGCTTGAGCTGGTTTCAAACAATACGAGACAGCATCGTACTGAGAGAAGACAAAATCAAAACTGGCGGTCTCGAGTTCCTTCATGTCGGTGATGTCAGACTTCACAAATGTCACATTGTTACCTGTCTCTAGATGAGCAAAACGCTTCTTGGCTTCATCAAGCATTGCTTGAGAGATATCTGCCACAACGATGTTCTTGTAGCCTAGCTCGACAAGTTTCTGTGTCCAAAAGCCGTCTCCGCCGCCTGCATCCAATATCTTGATGGATTTGCGTTTTGGGAGATACTTAGTCAAAAAATGCCACGTGATGTCATCGGCAAAACTCATTGCCGCACGGGCAGTGTTGTATCTCCGAGGTGCAAAGGCTCCAGAAGAATAACCCTTTGCATACTTATCGAAAATCTCTTCAACCTTCTTCTTCCCCATGCCTCATCACACTGCAAGTCTATGAGGATTATCTCTTAAATGGTCTATGTTTCTAGACCATCAAGCAAAAACTAACTACACAGTTAATCAGCGTCCTAAAACTTGAAACGCAAGGGAATGCGTGAAAATTGGCTCCAAGAAAGCATGAAATTCAAGCCTTAGCGGTGGTAGCCCGGGAGAGACCGTTGCTTAAGCTATAATTTATACTCTTTAGCCAGGGATTCCTCATTCTCCTTTTTCTCTGTTTTTTGGTTTGATTGGTTGATTTCTGTGAATGGGAAGAATTATAATTTAAGCGCACAAGAATCAACACACCTGCTGTTTATTGATAACGGATTTTTCTGGGGTTTTATGATCAAACCCAAACCTAAACCTTTATCCTAAGATGCAGAAATAGAAGCATCGAGTATGAAGTTGAATCATAGGTTAAGATTCGGCGCGATGGTATTACCAAACGCATCTCGGAAAGAGATAGTCAAGCGTTTCAAATACACTGAAGAACTGGGCTTCGACATCACAGGGACTGGAGATCATTTTGTAGATTGGTCTAGGCCAAATGACCCATGGTTTGAGCTGTGGACCCTCCTAGCTGCAATAGCTGTGGAGACAACCCGCATAAGACTAGGAACATATGTAACGCAAATCCCCTTTCGGAATCCTGCTCTCCTCGCTCGTCAAGCCCTGACAGTCGACCACATCTCAAATGGCCGACTAGAGCTAGGCCTAGGTACAGGAATTCTCACCGACCCTGCATGCGAGATTATGGGTCTCCCAAATTGGAGCAGTAAGGAGAGAGTGGCACGCTTCAAAGAATACGTTGAGATCGTGGATCAACTGCTATCGAACGAGGTCACTACCTACAAAGGACATTACTATGAAATCAGAAAAGCCGTGATGAATCCTCGTCCAGTCCAGAAACCGCGTCCTCCCATCACAATAGCCGCATTAGGGTCAATCATGTTGAAGTATGCAGCTGGATATGCCGATACGTGGAACACATATAGCACAAGTAACACTTTCGAGGAGCAACTGGATGAGACGCGTAAACGCACCCAGCTTGTTGATAAATACTGTTCAGATATCGGGAGGGCCCCTTCCTCATTACGTCGTTCTTACTTGATGTATGATGCGGGAGCTCGAACTGGAAGAGGCTATGGGATGATTAACTACTATGATTCAGAGAAAGTCTTCGTTGATATGGTGCAAAAACTCATCGATGTGGGGATTACTGAGTTCCTACTTTACTATCCTTTCCGAGAGGAGCAACTACCCATGTTCGAGAAGATAGCTAGAAAGGTCATTCCAAGACTAAAAGAAGAATACAATAGATAACCTGCTCTTAGCAGCTTCTTCTTCTACGATACAACAGGGTTTCGCCTATTTTCCTTCTTTTTGAGGCAAACTGTATGTGAGTAGGTACGAGTTAGAATTTTAAGTTCACAAAGACATATGCAATATAGAGGCAATTGATATGAACAACAACATTCCACTTCACGAGAGGCGCGTCGTCTATAAGGTTCCAGGCTTGCATAATGTGAGTGTCAAACGTGACCTGACTTATAAAAGTGTAAATGGAACTCAACTTAAGATGGATGTTTATACACCTAAAAGTGCATCTATGAGCGCTAGAGTTCCGGGCGTTCTATTCATTCATGGTGGTCCCATTCCATCTGATTATCGACCTGAGCTGAAAAACTGGGGGCAATATCAATCATATGGAGAGCTGATTGCCGCCTCAGGGTTTGTAGGCATTACTTTCAACCATCGCTATTATGATTACTCTCAGCTAGAGCAATCCGCTAACGACATCAGAGCTGCTATCCATTACACCCGAGAACAAGCAGAAATATTCAACCTTGATCCAAATCGAATGGGCCTCTGGGCAATATCAGGAGGTGGACCACAACTAAGTTTGATCCTTCAGGATAAACCAGAGTTCGTACGTTGCCTCATTGCCTATTATGCAATACTCAACCTACAAGAAATCAAAGAGGCATCGGCGATACTAGATGAAGAGACTTTGCGAAAATCTTCACTAGCATCTCACATCAGTCACCTTTCCTTCGATAATACCCCAGTTTTCGTCGCACGTGCTGGCTTAGACCGTCCAGATCTCAACAAAACAATTGATGTCTTCATTCGCGAGGCACTCGTTTCCAATTTACCTCTTGACTTTGCAAATCATCCCAAGGGACGCCACGCCTTTGACGTGCTCGATGACGACTCTCGTTCTAGGTGGATCATTGCTAGGACAATGGAATTCCTCAAAGCCAACTTGCTCGAGAGTTAGCAAAAAAGTATGAATTCATGCTTAAGCAATGGTAGCCCGGGGTAATTGCTACTCTAGCGTTGAGTTCATATTGTTTTCTCATTGGGGTTCTCTCGGATTTCTTTGATTAGTTGTTGTTTTAGGGCGATGCTGAGTTGGTGGATTTGGTCTTCTTCGAGTTGTCTTCTGTCGATGATTGTTCTGTGGGGTTCTGATAGGGCTTGGCGGGTTAGGATTTCTTCTGGGTTCATGCCCCATGCTCTTATGATTTCTTTGAGGGCGTCGATTTTGCTTGTGCGGGTTTTGGGTCTTATTGAGAATCCTGAGGCGATGTAGATGCCTCTTAGGTATTCGATGCCTTTCATTTGTATGTCGTGGTAGGTGCTTATTGTGTGGCCCATCATGTATTCGATGTAGTCAGCCTGTACTCCTAGCGAAGCGAGTTGTGTTCGGAAGAATTTGCGTATGCTGTGGATCCATAGCTCGAATCGGCGTCCGAAAGGTCTTGTCGGGATTAAGCCTGCTTTGATGTATAGGTCATGTATGAGTTTGTGTACAGCAGCAGGTGTTATGGGGATTGGCTTTTTGCATTGCTGGTTACGTATCAATGGGGTCTCAGGTAGGATGTTTTCTGGCGGAATCTTGCTTGTTTTGCTTCCGTTTCGTCTCATTTCCAAGTATGCTTTGAGGTAGTCGGCTGCTTCCTGGCCTAGAAAGGTGTCGTAGGCGTGATATTTGCCTTTGGTGATTTCGGCTTCAACGTGGACGTGTATAGGTGTGGTCCCTCTTTCTAGGTCGCGTTTGACGTGGCGGTATTGAAGTTTGACTAGGGTGCCGATGCGGAAGCCGCCTAGTGCGAGCATTGATATGAGTACTTTTAGGCGCATGTCAGCGAGTTCTATAAGGCGTTGCAATTCTTCTGGTGTGGGCGCTCGGTCGTTGTATACGGAGCGTCTTGATAGGTTGTAGGGTAATTCTAGTCGTAGTCCGCTTGCTCTGAACAGTGCTTTGACACCTTTTGCGTGGTTGCCTATGCTTCCCGGTGCTAAGCCTTCTGCTTGCAGGTTGCCTATGAAGTCGTCGAGGAGTCGGCTGTATTTTGTTAGTGCTTTTGGGTTTGGGTCGCCTTCTGCGTCTTGGCAGCTTTTGATGATTTGGTCGGGTTGTGTGTTTGTCCATCGGCAGAAGCGGTTTACTCCGTAGATGTATTGGTAGAGTGTGCCTGTGCTGGCTGTTCGGTGGCGTAGGAGGTGTTTGGCTAATTCGAGGGTTGAGGTGTTGTCAAGTGTGAACTGTGTGAGGCTGGGCATTTTCCAAGAGAGGCTGTTGATTACGTATTGCTGAAGTTTTTCGTCAGCTGCGTTTTGTGGGTCTGGCAGTGAAAGCGTTAGTGGTTGTTTGAGTTTTTTGCCGAGGGGGCTGTGGGTTATGGTCACTGCTTGCATTGGTTTCGCTCCCGTTTACTTTGGCTGAGTTTTTCGCTTTGCTGTCTGAAGCGCATACTCAGCAGTAGTAGTTTTGTCTTCTGAGCGACTTAAAGACCCTCTTGGAACCTTTTGTAATGGCAATGCACGGATTTCTAAGATGCAACTTTTGAGCAGGAGCAGACCGCTGGCTGTGCCACTTGAACAGTGAGGGCTTTCGACTGCTCTGTCATGTTGGACGCATAGGAGGTCTCCAGTTTCTTGGGTCAGCCATCCTACGGTTTCGCGCTCGGCAGCGTCTTTGACGGGCTGAGGTGTGTTCTTGAAGAGAACGTGGTCCTTGTAGCGAATGTAGACGACTGAATCCTTCGGGATGGAAGTCTGGTGCGTCTCGTTGAGTTTTCTCTCGCAGAGCGTCCTTGGTGAACTCGAATATGTCATTGTGGATGATGCCTGCACTCTTTCAGGTGCCTCCAGCACTTTCAGTCGTTCCGACGAAGAGTTTTTGAAGCTCCGAGTGCTCCTGCATGAACGTAGTCAGCGCTTTTTCAGTGAAACCATGAATTTTCGGGAATGCTCCGAGTCCTCTGTTGAAAACGATGAAGAGGGAGTCGACGCCTTCTTTCCTCAATGCCTCAGCGTACTCTTTTGGCAGCGTCAACGTGTACTGTGTTGATCCGTCGGGTTTTCGCATCTTGATTATTCTGTGCTCGACGATTTTTGGTATGCTCATTTTTTCATCTCAGCTTTTAACTGAGATAATATTCGGCGATAATTATTTAAGCGATGTTTCAGAAACATCTCAATTGGGAACTGAGATATGGTCGACTACGAAGCGGAAGATATGTCGAAAACGGAGCTCATACTCTCTTACATAACTGAACAAGGCCCCAAAACGGAGTACGACTTGTACAAGCAGTTTCCAAAGTTAAGCCATGGAACAATTCATTTCTGTCTTGACAAGCT
>Ga0315314_1001084_pt1 | contig 25755 bp, 25 predicted proteins | sample TDP9_MG_FD_203631 | JGI IMG/M metagenome (GOLD analysis project Ga0315314, IMG submission 203631) | Freshwater sediment microbial communities from Lake Towuti, South Sulawesi, Indonesia - TDP9 | ecosystem: Environmental > Aquatic > Freshwater > Lake > Sediment | place: Indonesia: South Sulawesi... | reverse complement strand
TGCCGGCATGCACGATTATTGTGTCGCCTGAGCTTGCTTCGTCTATGGCTTCTTGAATTGTTCCAGTTGGGTTTACATGATAAGTTCTTGGAGTAGTCGCAAAGGTTGCGCCCAGCCACGGACTGTAATCAACATAGTCGCTGATGGCATCTCCTGTGCCGCTTGGATTAGATGAATGCGTTGGACCGCTTGCGTCACCCCACCAGTTAAAGCGAGCATCGAATGTCTGAGTTGTATCCCAGTTTCTGACACCTTCGGTGTTGTCATAGATGTTGTTGTAGTTTGCTGTGTTTCCGGGTCCTGGTTCATCTCCAGGCCCAGTGTAGTATGGGGAGCCCGGCCCCAAGAGGTGGATTCCGTAGGTGTTGTCGTGGATATTATTGTATTCGATATTATTGTAGGCGCATTCTGCTGCCCATTCTAGTTCTATGCCCTGATAGCAGTCGTAAATTTCGTTGCCGCGGATAGTGCCGTTGCTGCTTGGACCTATACCAACGTCACTGTCGTGTACCACGTTGTATTCTATTATGAGCCCGTCTTTTGCTTGATATCCCATTATGCCGAAACCCAACCATGTTCCTAGTGTATAATGGAGGGCAGAGATATTGTTGTAGCGAGCAGTGCCTCCAGCCTCGAAAGCGAAGACTATGCCATTTGGAACTTGCGCTCCGCCATCACCCGGGCCGATGATGGTGTTGTTGTGTATTTTGGCGATTTGCTTGGCTCCTCGTGCAATGATGCCGTTCTTGTTGTAATAGTTGATGCGAGAATTGTTAACCTCTACCGAAACCGGGGTGGGGATGCTGACGGCGTCCAGCCACATCCCATAGGTGCGGGTGGCGACTGGTACGCTGTTCATGTTGCGGACAGTCACATTGTCTATGGTGCCATTGGTCTCGCCGTATGAGATGCCTACTACATAGTTTGCTCCTGCTGGGAGAGCATTGACGTTGACTCCATCCACTATAAGATTTTTCACTTTGACGCCGGGGGCTCCCACGTTCTGGACACTGATGATGCTTGCGAGCTTATGGCCATTCCAGAAAGCTCCCGCCTGAGTCCCAAGAGTATAGAGTGAGGTCAGTACCGAGGGTCCAGAGGGCTGGATAATCGGAGTGCTCCCTGTGCCTTGGAGAGTTAGGCGCTTACTGATGACTACTTGTTCGTCATAGGTTCCGTCATGGACTATGACTGTATCGCCTGGGCTTGCTTCGTTTATGGCTTCTTGAATTGCACCAGGTGCGCCAGATAGGTTTACGTGATAAGTTCTTGGAGTAGTCGCAAAGGTTGCGCCTAACCAGGGACTGTAATCAACATAGTCGCTGATTTTGTCTCCTGTGCCACCAGTGTTAGATGAGTGTGTTGGGCCGCTTGCCTTACCCCACCAATTGAAACGAGCGTCAAATGTTACGTAGTTGCTAAGGTAGTCGGAAGCGCTGTAAACCCCGTAGGCTGTGTTGTTATATATGTTATTGTAATGCGCGTGGGACAGTGCGTTTGCAACAACCCAAATTCCGATGTAGTTGTCATGAATGTTATTTTCTTCTATGACGACCGTTGAAGACGGCGTAGACATGTATTCGAGCCATCCATCTATGTAGATACCAGCGGAGTCCCAAGTTGGCGGGACATTCGTATTACTACAGTTGAAAATATTGTTTCCAATTATCTCGATGTCGCAAGCGTAGTAGTAGGCTTCAATTTCGATTCCGTAGCACACATAATTTACGTCAGTGTATACTTGGCCTATGATCGTGCTGTTATATACTCCGCCACTGCAGCCGCCGCCACCACCGCCGAAATAGAATACGCCAATTCTGCCGAAGTTTTTGATAGTGCACGGATCAACTGTCAAATCAGAACCGTCCCAAGCTCCTATTGCATTGCCGACCATGTCACCAACAGTGTTAGGCGAAACGATGCAATCCCTTATCACGCCACTGGAATTCTCATATATGACTCCGTAGTTTTTCCCGGGACCTAGGCCTTCCCCTTCGATGTCCAAGCCCTCTAAGACCACATTTAATGCGTTCTCCACAAAAATCACCGCCTCTCTAGCCCCGTAGTTTGTAGTAAACGACTTACTGCCCTTGATAACTGGAGTACTAGCAGCCTTGATAGTGAGTGACTTGTTGATATACAAGGCCTCGTTGTAAGTTCCATCGTGAACCAAGATTGTCTCCCCTGGACTCGCGGCATCTATTGCATCTTGTATGCTTCCATGATATATGACGCCGCCTAGTGCGATGTCGTCAACCAATCCTATGGTGTTTACCCAAGAGCCACCATACCCAACCATAATATACAGCCTAAGGATGTCTTCATCTCCTAGCGGTGTGTTGGCAAGGTACCAGTCCAGAGTTCGTTTATCATGAGCGGACTCAACATAGGAATAAGTATAGTTTCCATCGAAAAAGTACAACGTACTAGCGTTGAACTGTTTCCATCCATTTTCTACTGGAGGCGTGTTATACTGAAGCCAATAATATGGCTCTCCTTGCAGTATCCAGTCACTCTCTGACGCTGACCAATCAAATACTCCGTCATCGTCCATATCCAAGTATATTTGGACCCATGGATAGAAGTTAGGAGTTGTCCACGTCAGGTTTTTCGCCCAATAGGTAAGAACAGCGTAGTAGAGGTCGCTCAAGTTTCCCGGCGACGGAAAGGTTGAGGTAACAAGGTTGCATTTAAGGGCTATGACAGCGCGACCGCTTGATGATGATCCTGTAGAAAGGTTTAAGGATAAACTACCAGAATGTGCGTCTGCGGTTGTCCATTGCCACTGACCGGTAGCACCTATTCTAAATCCATACTGAACTACGTGAAGTGTGGACGAACCTGGGTCTGGGTTTCCGCTTGTCGGCATTATTGGTAATGTGATGGAAAAAAAGCTTATGAGAAGCATTAGAAGCAGTGATGTCGCTGTTAACCATCTTTTCATTTTTCTTATTTTTCCTCCTTTCTCTTTCATTCATGTATTTGTGTCATTGCGCCTTGTGGCGCTCCGAAGGGTGAAACCAAAGAAATCGCAGATAATCTCTGATAGAAATCGAAGTAATTTTAGAACAGCCTCCCTTCTCGCTCAGATAATAGTTTATGATGTATATTTAAGCTTTGTGAAAAACTTTTCTACTCTACGCATTATAATGGATATATGATTATAACGTCGTTAAATATAACACATTGTGTATCAAAAATTCATTTAGATTTGTTTTCAACATTTACTGTGGATGCTTGGTGTATCATCTACTCAAGAAATTAAAAAAGGTTGTATGGAGTAATTTATCCGGAGTTTCTAGCTACTTTTAACAAAAGAAAAAAAGGATGCCAATTTTGTTAAGTGTTGTCGTGATTTTGCAGAGGTTAGCACCTTAATTTCTAGTTTATCCTCCTGGTGCGCCGTGGAACGGAACATACTTCCAGAGAACGTCCCACCAGTCCTCCTCGGTTATAGTTTCTCCGCTGACGAGAATTTCCAAGACTTTCCTTAATAGTTCGTGATGTCGCTTCTCGTCCCACAATATCGCGTTCAAGAGAAGTTTGACCTTCTCGTTTTCAATTGTGGGCATGACATTGCTGATTTTTTCGATGAGTTCTGCTTCCATGCGAATATGCTTTTCCACGAGTTTTCTTTGCTTGTCAAGGTGCTCTTGTGAAAGGACTTGAGAAGCCCTTGTTAACAGCATAACGGCGGCATCATACATTTCCGCGTGCTTCACAGAATCTAAGGATATTCCCTTTAAGACGCCTTTAACCGCTGGATTTCCTATCTCCCTTACTGCTCTATTTAACGAGTTTACAATTTTGTTTTCAATTCTTATCTACTCCTTCAGAAAATCCACTAATTCTTTCGAAACCAAACACTTCACCTCCTCTCAATTACATTTTGTCTTTTGTGTTTGTTAAGATTTCCTCAGTTAACCTATCTTCTCTTTAGAAATTGAAATCTGCGGAGTTCTCATCTTCTTACCTTTCGATAGACAATTAAGAATATGTTTGCAATGATGAGTACACCAAGAACCAAGAATGGACTGCTAATCAGATTGTCTTCTAGGGGGATAGGAAGTTCGAAAATTATTGTGTCTTTTGTGGCGTGAATGTTGGTTGCTTTTGCAGGTAGCACAAAGCGACATAAGGGGTCAAAGGCAGCTGTGTCAGTGTAGTTGTAAACGTAAGTGGGATGCATCTCCCCGTTTATTGTGTGGTTAACGATCTGCCATTCGCTTACTGGTGTTTCGAAATATTCTGCGAAGTCTAAGGAAAAGTCGTTTGTTAAGTTGACCAGAACCTTCCTCCACTCAGTCTTTACATTATAGGTTTTAGTTATTGCGGCCGGGGTGAGAGTGGAGTCTATGATGTCTGAACCACCCAAACTGAACTCTATCTGTATTGATCTTGTGGAGTTGTTGAAAATCTCCTTTGTGGAGTCATAGTCTACTATTATATTTTCTAAATTCCGTTGTTTCAGATATGTTTCTACTACTTGGGGGATCGTTGAGACGTTGAAAATCTTCTGTTCTAGAATTTTCTCGTATGATGTAGCGTTAATGTTTTCAATGGTATAGGTGACATGAATGTTCTGTTCTACTATTCCTTGAACCGTCACTGAAGCGTAAATTGGGGTAACTAGAGAAAAGAAAATAAAGCAGAAAAGATTTATGGCAACCATTTTTTTCATCAATTTTCCTCAACTCCTTCAAATAAAAGAAAGGAAATTCTCAGACTTTCTAGACTTTCTTTTCAGGTGGAGGCGGTGGAATTAGTCCCTTCTTCATTAGCGTCTCGGTGGCTTCTCTTGCGTTCTTGATAATGCCAACAGCTCTTTCCCATAATTCCCGTTTGCTCAGTTTTACTCTGGCCACGCCCTCTTCGATAGATTTTAGAGCGCACGCAACCGCTTCTCTCGGATAGACTTCCCACTCTTCCATCCTTGGGGTGATATCTGCCTCGTGGATTCCTCTCTCTTCTGCGAACTTGGCGAGTTCTTTCCCGGCTGCGATGCACATGTCGTCTGTGATGGTCTTTGCCTTCACGTCTAAGACGCCCCGGAAAATTCCTGGGAAACCTAACGAGTTGTTTATCTGGTTTTCAAAGTCTGAGCGTCCCGTTGCCACGATTTTTGCACCTGCTTCTTTTGCTTCCCACGGCCAGATTTCTGGAATCGGGTTCGCGCAGGCAAACACTATGGAGTTTGTGGCCATCTTTGTTATCCATTCTTTCTTGATTGTGCCTGGTCCTGGTTGTGAGGCGGCTATGCAAGCGTCTGCGTCTTTCAGTGCCTCTGCTGTGTTGCCTGTTTTTCCTTCGGCGTTTGTTTTTAGACAGAATTCCCATTTCAATGGATTTTCTTCTTTTTCTGCTTCTATGTCTTTTCTGTTGGGGTGAAGTATCCCTTTGCTGTCAACCATGATTAGGTTGCCTGATTTTGCGCCTGCTTTCAGGAGAACTATGGCTGTGCGGGTGTTTGCCGCTCCCACGCCCACCATTGCGATTTTGGCTTGGCTCATTTTTTTGCCCACGAGTTTTAGGGCGTTTATTAGACCCGCGAGTATGACTGTGGCTGTGCCTTGCTGATCGTCGTGCCAGACTGGGATTTCTGCTTCCTTGATGAGTTTTTCGAGGATGTAGAAGCACTTTGGTTTTTCTATGTCTTCTAGGTTGATGCCTCCGAAGGTTGGTTCAAGCCATCTGCAGGCTTGGACGATTTCTTCTGGGTCCTTTGTTTTTAGGCAGATTGGGAATGCATCGACTCCGCCCAAATACTTAAACAACAGTGCTTTTCCCTCCATGACCGGGAGGCCTGCTTCTGGTCCTATGTCGCCTAATCCGAGCACCCGTGTGCCATCACTGACAACTGCCACGTAGTTCCAGCGGTTTGTGTGTTGAAAGACGAGTTCTGGGTTTTCTTTGATTGCTTTGCATGGGGCTGCTACGCCTGGTGTGTACCAGATGGCGAAGTCTGCTGGGGTTCGTATGGGGCATTTTGGCATGATTTGGATTTTTCCTTCGTAGAAGGGATGATATTCGAGTGCGAGTTTTGCGGGTTTTTTTGCTTTTTCTAAGAGTTCTTCCACTGTGACTTTTTTGGTCATTTGTCATCACCTTTAGGATTGCGTGTTTGTGTAAGAGTTAGGGAGTATAAGAGATTTAAGGTTGTATATAACAGCTAGTGGAGAATCTCTCCCAAATCCCCTTTCTTCTATAACTTGGTTTGATAATAAAATTCGCGCTTGCACAGTTGCTTTTGGCTTGCCGTTACTAACATGCATCACCCACTTTTCCATGGAAGCTGTACTTTTGTTACACTTAACTAGTGTAAAAAAAACCGAAAGTTTAAAGGCTACACTATTCAACGATTCTTTTTTGGATAGGCAGGACAATGCATACGCGCGCAACGGTGAATCAGAGTGCCACTTCGGTTAGCTGTCACTAAATTGAAGATCATCTTTGTACTAGACCTAATAATCGTCGCTTTGGCGGCCTGGGGTTATTATGTTCAATCGTTGCCGCCCGCGAAGCCCATGTGGATGATATCTGAGTTGATTGTTAGCCCATATGAAGTTTGGGTGAATGAGACCATTACAATCTCGGTTAAAGTGAGTAATAATGGAGACGAAGCTGGAAAGTATGCACTAGATTTCAGAGTTGACGATCTGGTAAGAGAAACCAAAGTAGTAGAGCTTTCACCAGGAGAAACAACAACCGCAAATGTCACAGTTACCGCAACAAGCGAAGGATTACACTCCGTTAAGGTTTACACCTTAACTGGAGCATTCACGATTGTGCCCACAGGCATGCGCACACTCAGTATTGCTTCATATCCTTCCGGCGTGAAGTTCACCCTAAACGGAAAGAGCCATTCCACTCCGTATTCCGAACTAATGAATGTGGGGGGGACATACGTCATTACGATGCCCACCAGAACTGCCACCTTGTGGCAATTTCATGATTGGGAAGACGGATCTACAAGTATGACGAGAATTATAAACCTACAAAGTTACACATCAGTTACTGCAACTTACAGGCGTTCAGACATAATGTCTCCCACTTCATGTCCTGCTTTGCATATCTGGAACGGAAGTGATTATATTTACATTACAGAAGTTTCTGATGGTACAGGCTACCTAGGAATCCTCGATTACTTCAGAGAGGACGGATCAATAGTATTCGCGTATAGTTATCCTTGGGATCACATCAAGTTAGACAGAAGTCAACCGCAACCGAGAAATGGTCACTATGACGTGATCTTAACTCAAAAATCGGATGAGATCTTTTATGTAGATGCGGTTAAGTTGGTGGTTGTTGATCACTCGCCAGATGTGGACGTTTATTCGACTAAGAACACATACATATACAACCTCGAGGGTCAGGGCAAGATTTATACCATCAGCAAAAATCCATTGACGCCAATTTCCGCTATCAATGGAGAAGGAGAAGATTGCTTGCCTCAAATTTCTCAACTTGATGGAATTTACACCACTGGACATGAATTTCAATACGACACTCTGGAGTTAAACTTGGGTGATCTGTCTTATGCGAAGGAAATCAAGCTCATAGTCGCTGGAACAATCATTTATTCCTCAGGTCAAGCTCAGGGCGAATGGGCTGCACAGTTTGTCGATCAACCTGGGGTAAAACCTTTTCCGCCCCCATATATGGAGGTTAAAGATGAGAACGGAAGTTGGGTGCGTGTTCCTGAGAGTAGGCAATTTCCGCTAGTCGATGTGGGAACCGATAGCTTTGTCGTTAACTTGACTGGCCTCTTTCCCACAAACGACTACTCACTCAGAATAAACACCTTCTTCAACACATGTGTCGACTACATTGGAGTAGACACAACCCCGCAACAAAACGTGACAATCCAAGAGATAAAACCTGTTTACGCCGATTTCACTCAGGTATTTGCCACTGATTCGACTTCTACAGGGAACTTCACAAGATACGGCGACGTAACTTTGTTGGTGCTCGAGGCAGACGATAAATTCGTAATAGGACGACAAGGAGACGAAATCCACCTCCAGTTCCTAACCGACATAAGACCTGTTCCTGAAAACATGGAAAGGGACTTCTTTGTGTTTGTTAGTTGTTGGTTCAAGGTAAAGGGACTTCCTTACCTAGGCTTTACGGTAGATCCATTACCTTTCAACAACATGAGCTGTTTCCTATATCTACCTACAGAAAGTTATCCATACGACCCCGACCATTTAAGTTATCTCTTGGAATATAACACCAGAACAATAGATACCCCCCAGGAAACAAAATAGGCCGTCTCGAATGAAAACAGGTGCCAATAGTGCGCGCATTCATGAAGGCGGATCGTTATGGTGGAAATAATGGTGGAAATAATAGTTGAAATACTGAGAGTAACAATAGCCATAGGATTAGTGCTAGCAGGAATACTGGCTATCCTCATATGGAAAAAGGATAAAACTAGAAGAGTAAGTGCTCTTCGACTTTTCATTCAGTTTGTGTCCCTTATCGCGATTTTTTTGACCTTATCTATATTAGCTCAATGGCCATCTCTTGTCTTAGGCGTAATCGTCGTCGCAACTATTGTTTTTGGCCGGTTCTTCTGCGGCTGGATCTGCCCGTTTGGCTTATATATGGATTTTATCACACTACTCCGAAAATCCAGTAAAATGTTCTACTGGAACCTTTCTGAAAGGGTCAATAAGTATCTGCATATACTTAGATACATGATCGTAGCCGCCATTTTAATCCTCCCTTTTTTCTTTAATCCTCTAGACCCCGAAGTGTGGCGTTCGTTTATGCTTTTCCAGAGTCCTTTCAAACCCCTAATCGTATTTTTCCTGGGTCCCTTAGAACCACTGATTATATCATGGCCGGGAGCTTCAGGATTTAACGAATATAGCGTCAGTTATCCTTACATCCGAGAAATAATAGCATACTCTAATGGGCCGTTTCTTATTTCACTTAACGTGTTCCTTTTCATTGCATTTACGGTGGTAAGTTCATGCATGGTGAGACGCTTTTGGTGCCGGTTCTGCCCTACAGGAGTATCGATTGCCATCGTGAATAGGTTTGCGCCCTTCAAATGGGCTCCAATCCTTCATCTCAACAAAGTAGAAAAAAAATGTACAAAATGCGGAATTTGCAAAAGAGTTTGTACAGTGCAGGTCACCGAGGTGTACGACAAAAAGGGTGGAGATGTAACCACCTCAATGTGCATGCTGTGCTTGCGATGTGTTGAGATGTGTCCCTACGAAGACTGTTTGAAACTAAACATAGCTGAAAAAACTTTTTTCAAATCTCGAAACTGGTTAGAACCGGCAAAAAGTGATTGAGGAATCTGAATGAAAAGCCAAAGCAAAGAAAAAAGGTACATGCCCGAAATACCTCAGAAAGAAATTGAAGAACTAAGAAGCTCGATTAAAGCTACTTCTATGAAAGTGATGACTGAAAACATCGAGAGAATGAAAAAGGCATCGCCTAACCGACCTAAAGCGATGGAATATTTTGATGAAATTGCAAACTTGTTTGGCCAACGCGAAAAAGAGATTCGCACAGCAAAAGAAGACGGAAAGAAAGTCATTGGTTACACCTGCATGTTCACGCCTATCGAATTAATTCTGGCTGCAGATGCCATTCCAGTTCGTGTTAGTTCAGGGTGGTATGATGCATCAAAACTTGGAGACAGGATTGTCCCAGTTGAGGTTTGTCCAGTTATACGGTCAACGATTGGCGCAAAAATGGTGGGGTTATCTCCATATCTTGAGCTGAGTGATGCTATAATAACTACTCTTACATGTGATGGAATGACAAAGCTAAGTGAAATCTTAGCCGACTGCAAACTAATTTGGACGATGTGTCCGCCACGTGTAAAAGATTCGCCGCAGTCAATGACTCTCTGGAAGGAAGAAGTTTGGGCAATAAAGAGAAAAATCGAGTTCTTCAGTGGAACAAAAATAACTAGAAAAAATCTGAGGTCAGCAATAGAGCTTTTGCAGAGAGCGACAAAGGCGTTTCGTAGGTTCCAAGACATAAGAAAAGGCCCTCCTATTGTCATGGGAAGGGATGCCATGCTCGTCAATCAAACCAGCATGTGGGATGACATACAGCGGTGGACTGAAAAAACCGAGGAACTATGTGACGAACTTGAAAAAAGGGCGCACAAAAAAATTTGGGCTTGCCCCCCTGACACCCCGAGAGTTATGATTACAGGCACTCCGATGATTTGGCCTGATAATTGGAAGCTTCCCAACCTAATCGAAGAGTCTAACCCTCCCGGAATTCTTATCGCTGATGAGTTGTGTTCAGGTGATCGCTTTCTCTACGACCCCGTGGGAGTAGATGAATGGACAATGGATGATATGTTTAACGCTGTAGCTGAAAGGCACCTGCTTCCTTCCATATGTCCATGTTTCACTTCAGAGGATGGAAATGAGGATAGAATTAACTGGTTATTGAATAGAATTAAGGAGTTTAAGATTGATGGCGTAATTTACTATGTGGTTCGTGGCTGCATGTTGTATGCTATGGAGTACATGCGAATCAAGCGGATTTTGGATCGCATGAATGTGCCGTTATACTACCTAGATGCAGAGTACACCCGGGAAGATGTAGGACAAATGAAGACGAGGATTGAAGCCTTTTTGGAAATGTTGGAAGCTAGAATTGAAGTATGAGAGGTGAAGTGGCATGATAACCGCTGGAATAGACATGGGTACCCAAAGTGTGCGCGTGCGGCTTGGAACTATTGGATTGGTAACGCTACTGGAAAAACGATTAGGAGTTAAGTATGCCTTAATGAAGAAGGATATAAGAGCTAAAAGTTAAGATGATGTTATGGATACACTAAACTAGTCTTTTTGATACCTTGCTTATGCGCGCCAGCAGAAGGACACTTACCTGGACAAGCAAAGATTTCAAACAAACTCATAGCAATGTTAAACGCTTTCCCAAAAACTTCCGATCGAGTCTTCCCAACAAAGTTCAACGTGATGTATTAATGGATTTCTCAATGTGAGAAAAAGAGCCGCAAGAATACTGCAGGCTTTGAAAAATTCGATGAAATGAACGGAATCCACATCTTTAGGAGACCCAAAAGATTCAATAGTCAAGTCAAATTGAGGTTTAAACGCAGAAATAAGGATTTAAGGTTGATATGTAAGTTTATTGTGTGAAGAGGCAGGTGTTGTTGGATCCGTTTGGGTCTTTCGCTTTGTTTCAGGTTTTATTTGTGATAATGTTCATTGCGGTGATTGTTGTTATGATTGTTAGGGCGTTAGCCTTAAGGAAGGGCGAGGTTGAGGGGGCTTCGGCGAAGTCCGAGGTGATAAGGGAGAAGGAAGTCATTAGAGAAATAGTTAAGGTTAGGTGTCGGTATTGTGGGCAGTTGTATGAGGAAAAGTTGGATAAGTGTCCACATTGTGGCGGTAAGAACGTCTAAGAAATTTAGTGTGTGAAGTCCAGTCACACAGATGGGACACTGAGGTTTGATTTGGTTCTCCTACTTGCATGATGTTATCTCTTAATGCAATAGAAGATTGTTTCCGAAGTCTTAAATGTTTGAACTGCCTATTTTTCAACAGAGAAAGGAAGAGAAATGAACAGGAAAGTATATTCTGGGATGATGCTCGCACTTTTTCTAACAGGCATACTGACATTCGAATCTAATGTCCAACGAGTTAAATCAGAGCCTCCAACTTGGACTATGGATGAGAACAGTATATCAGCAGACTTCTACACAGAGACAACGGATTGGTGGCCCATGTATCATCACGACCCAATGCACACTGGCTATTCAACGTCGTCAGCTCCAAATACTAACCAAATCCTATGGACACACAGAATTGGAGATTGGGTGCGTTCTTCACCAGCTGTGTATAATGGCCTTGTATATGTGGGATGTGACGACGACAAAGTTTATGCTTTAAATGCAACTACGGGCGAAGAAGTCTGGAACTACACAACTAATGGAGACGTTGTATCTTGTCCGGCTGTCGCACAGGATAGAGTGTACATCGGTTCAGCGGACAACAATCTTTACTGCTTGGAGGCGGAGACTGGTGGTTTGGTGTGGAAGTACGCAACTGGAGGAGACATACAATCCTCCCCTTGCGTAACAGAGGGCAGAGTCTTGTTTGGTTCAGACGACTACAAAATATATGCCTTAAATGCCACCACTGGAGGTTACCTCTGGAGTTTCAAGACTGAAGACATCGTGTGGTCATCCCCAGCCATCTCAAGCGGCAGAGCTTTCATAGGTTCTGCGGATCGGAACGTCTATGCTTTAGACTTGTACAGTGGCAGTTTGGTCTGGCGTTACATCGCCACAACTAGCGTATTGTCATCTCCAGCTGTTCTGGATGGTAGAGTTTTCATAGCATCATCCAGTGAGGTCTATTGCCTCGATGAAACAGACGGAGACTTGATATGGAGCTACACGACAGGTGGTTCCACCCATTCTTCACCTGCAATCTTCGGCGGCAACATCTTCATAGGATCCGACGACCAGAAAATGTATTGCTTAAACGCAACAAATGGATATCTACAATGGAACTTTACGACTGGTGATTCAATTCATTCATCTCCAGCAGTCGCGGACGGCAAGGTTTTCTTCGGCTCAGAGGATCGCAAAATATACTCTCTGGATGTCAACACCGGAAAATGCCTTTGGAGTTATTATGCTGGCGGTCGTATCATATATTCGTCCCCGGCAGTTGCTATCGAAACAGTTTTCATAGGGGCAAGCTACGCTTCTTTTGAAGGGGACATTTACGCGTTTCGCACAACAAACGAGCCACCTGAGGCATCCAACCTAACCATCACGCCCTCTCTACCAGTTACCACTGATAACTTGGTTGGGAGTTATGATTACTACGATCCTGATGGTGATCCCGAATCTGGCACTCAAATAGTATGGTATAAAGATAGTGTTCCACACCCTCTATTATTCAACGTTCTAACTGTCCCTTCCAGCTTCACTAAGAAAGGTCAAACATGGTACTTTACAGTCAGACCTAGTGATGGAAAAGTCTATGGAGACTTGCAGACCTCGCCCTCTGTCACAATTCAGAATTCTCCTCCAAGAATCGACTCTTACTATCCAGTCACTCACCCAACAATAAAGGAAGGCGAAAGACAGGAATTTAACATAACAAAATCGGACGCTGACCGTGATCCTCTAACCGTAGCGTGGTACCTAAACGGGACGATGCTGTTAGAAAGCTCAGACTCTTGCATCTATACAGCGGAGCAGGGATCAGCGGGAACCTACAACCTAACCGTTGCAGTATCAGACACTGCTTCACAAACAAAACACGAATGGATATTAACAATCCTAGCCGTAGAACACGACATAGCCACGGTAAATGTTACACGTTCAAAAACTGTTGTATGTCAAGGATACTCCGTGTCAATCAACGTCACTGTGGAAAACCAAGGTGACGTCACAGAGCTGTTCAACGTAACAGCCTATGCCAACACAACCACGATAGAAATAAAAGAAGTCACTCTAATGAGTGGAAACTCTGCAAACGTCACCTTCATGTGGAACACTACTGGCTTTGCTAAGGGTAACTACACCGTAAGCGCCTATGCTTGGCAAGTTACGGGCGAGACAGACTTGACAGACAACACCTATAGCGACGGCTGGATCATAGTTGCCATGATAGGCGACATAACTGGTCCAGATGGCTATCCAGACGGAAAATGTGACATGCGTGACATTGGAGCGGTGGCTAGACGTTTCGGAATTACACCACAGAATCCGTTATGGAACCCCAACTGCGACATAACAGGCCCTACAGTAGGCGTTCCAGACGAAAAAATCGACATGCGCGACATAGGCGTGGTAGCCAAAAACTTCGGAAAAGCAGACCCATAACAACACTTTCTTTTAATGAAAACAGCGTTACATATGCGCACAGAAATAATTGTGAATTTTCAGGATAGAGGTGAGGTAACTTGGCGACTCATCCTAATTGTTTCATTTTGATGGATAGAATGAGGATGCCACCTATCATGCTGAGTAGGAGCCAGCTTGATGCTGGTTGAGGGTGATAATACAGTACTGGTATCATGCTTCCAACCGGACCCGAAATCAATAGTAAAGTGAGATTGACGGGAAGCGAGAGTGATGTGAGGAGCATGAGGGTTCCGCCTAGGGTTTTGTTTCCGTTGCGAACCATGAGAGCCGCCAATAAGACCAGTATTGCGAGTCCTGTGGCAACGAGATACCAAGCGATGAGATACTCCATTATTTTAACAGAAGACATGCTGAGGGAGAAGAATATCGTAGATTCTAGAAGGGCCATGACGCCGCTGATGGCACCTAATATAACTCCGACATCACATCTATCCATGGTTATCTGTTGTAGTTATGGTACTTCAGATATTTAGTGTTTACTTCATTTTGCTTAGATTTTAGTTTTCGCTGGTAATGTTTTCTACTGTTTGATCTCCTGCTTCAAGTAGATAGTAGAGTAGTATGCTGAGTTGAAGCCTATTTCTTGAATTTTTCATGTTGTTTATGGTGTTTTAATTGTATAATCCCATGCTTCTTCCGGAAGGGCAAGCAATACTGATTCGTGTTCATAGGCTGGGTCTGGTCCAACTTCCTCTATTGTTTGCACTATTGCATTTCTTACTGTGTACTTCCCTAGGAGGAGGTGTTGAAGTAGATACACAGTTGCTATGTCGGTGTGAGATCCCAGCACTGATCCAGTCCACCCCACGTAAACTCTTGCTCCTTTTTCAATGAAGGCTTTAGCCATGTCGTTGAACTTCAAGCTGTAGCATCCCATTGCGATGACGACTGTTTCTTTGAACCTTCCGTTCATACAGGATTTTACAAAGGATGGAGATATCCCAAAGTAGAGTGGCGGATCTCCATGATATGAGACCTTCCAAATCTGGTCGTTTAGTTGCTCCCAAACATAAGACGACGTGCTGTAAAGCTCTGAAGTGAAGAAAGCCCCAAGTTCAGTGGTATGAACTCTAAAGATTATTAAGCCATAGCCCTGTGTTGGTAGGTTTCTGTAGAATTCTACTGTTACATTTTCGCCAGGGTAATAATCCACAGTGAATCCAGCCTGTTCTAGGATGTCTGTGGCAGTTTCTATGAAGGTTTGGTTTGGAGTTGTGAGGCTTAGGTGGTCTACTATGGCGGCTTTGAGTTGGGGGTTTGGGTTGCTTGGTTGGAATTGTAGAGTTGGGTTGATGGGAGTTTGTTCTGAAGGTGAATTTAACATGGAGTAAAGTAAGAAGCTAGAAACTGCAATGACGGTTATGAGAGTACTTACTATGATGGCGTGTCCAATGTAGGCTAGCTTCTTCTTGTAGGCTTGAACTCTGGCTTTTGTTCCCTTAGGCTTCTTTCTATCCTTCATATCGGGTAACTCTTAATCTTTTGTGGATATATAAAAAGAGGGGAGATTGAGGATGGAGTGGATATGGTGTTCATTGCTTCTCTTTTCTATGCTTAACACGCTTGACGTAGATGGCTGTTGCAACCGTTGCGACTAGAATTGTTGAGACTAAGCCGATGTAGGGAGCCAACAAACCAAACTTATCAACAGGAAGAACGATGCCACCCACAGGCTTTACCAATTCAACGTATGGATCAGTGTCAAATTTAATACCAGTCTGTGACACCGTCCAACTGATACGACATGGATAAATGCCTGGTTGAGCATTTGGACCAACGGAAAAGATGGGGAAACCAACTGATGTGGTACTGTGGGCGTTTACATCAACATATCCAGTTAAAATGGCCACTATGGTGTCTGCTGGTTGCACTATCCACTGAAAGTTCATAGATACGGAGATAAGATTGTCTGTTGGGTTAGAGATTTTAATATTAAAAGCCCCTGTATTTCGTCCCTCCATCGGAATTACTATGGTTATAGTTTTCGGGAGCGCATCGGCGAATGGTGGTGGTATCTGTCCCGAGTCTCTAATAATCCCGTCTATGTGTTCTTGGGCTGGTTTGATTGGAGGTAACCCGTCCGTACGTGTCCGTGCCATTATGTCGTTCTCATAACCCACATTAGGAACAGACCGTAACCTTGTGTTTGGATCGTTAGGGTTTACAGGAACATCTGTATAAGTATCCCTTCTCCCCATTAAGTGCCCAACTTCATGTGCGGCACGATTGCCTCTTGGACGGTTAGGATCAATTTCATCGCTCCACCAACTTTGTCCCGCACTTGTTTTTCCGGTAGCGGGATTGAATTGCCGCTGAGTGGCAGTCCATCTTGGTCTCCTCGCTCCGTTTCGAACTACGTTGATTTGATGATAGCTTGGTTGTGTTCCACCACCAGCGCTAATTATTGCATGTACATCAAATCTAACTGTGCAAAGACCGCACCACTTATACGTGCCGCCACAATTCCACATTTCTTCTATCCCTCTCTCGAATTCGTTCACTAAAGCCTGGGTTACACCTGAACCAAAAAATTCCAAGTAAATGTCAACTGTAACGCTACATTTGGTGGCTGTCACAGCTGTCTCAGCTACAACTGAATTAACGGTCAACATTATAACAACGAAGAACATTATAAAAAACACAAAGGAATTTGACAAGCATCTATGATTAACCTTTCGTATCTTTTTCGCTTTGAGGCAAACGAAAGTTGCGCTACAAATTAAGGTTCCATATAGAAACACAGATGATGGAGACAATGTTCCAGTTACTTCGCTTAATGTCTCGACAATGGATTGAGCCGTAGGTGGATCCCATTCAGGGTGAATCGCGTTGTAAAATAGGTCTAAGTCTCCAGGTGTAACGCTGTTGATAGTTATTGCTATAGCGTCAAATTGAGGAACTTTGATATTTTGCGTTACGACATAATGCGTTTGGCCATTTGCCGTAATATTCATTATGCAATAGGAGCCATCTATCCATTGTGGGTCAGTGTAATTTGGTGCCAGACTGAAAAAATTATTAGTTTGGATTGCGTTCCAGATAGTAGTTAGGTTATCCTCACTTAAAGTAAAACTTGCGTTCAAAACCCATTCTCCCGTGGTTCTGTTTGTCGTAAGCCAATAAGTCGAGTATCCAGTGGAGTCTATCTCCATTCTTTCCAGTCTTTCCCATGGGGCGGGTCCTCCTGAAATAGCCCATATCGTAAGGTCTGAAGGGTAAGTTGACTGAGCTAACACACACGGCACAGACTGAAGAAATAGCCAGCCTAAAATGGCGACAAGAATTGGTATAAGCGCTTGTCTCATTTCCTTTTTCTTCCTTTCTCTTTTTTCGCATTAGGATGTTTTCATTGCGCTTTCTTTTGAGCGCTTTTGAAGGGAGTAGTCATAGAAATAGTGTTAGACTTGACTTCTAACGTAATCATTGTTATCTTATCTCTTCTCCTCTCCCTTTCCAAGACCATATCTACATACGCTCCAACATATATATTTTATGAAACTTTCCTACATGGTGTAACCTTTTTCGGAACACCAGTCATAAAAAAACAAACCGAATTATTTGATAAAATCCAAGTAACGACCCATCATTGTGTTTGGGAGAATCAAAGCATTAATGAGACAGAGACTAAATCAAGAATCGACTGAAGAAACAAAGTTACCATATAGCAATCGGTTTCCCTTCCCTTCAAAACATAATTACTGTCATGCAATAGGATTACAAAAATTTTCTACTATAACTATCTTGCATAACAAAACATCACACCTCTAAGAAAAACCTAAATAAAAGATTGTTAAACCAGGTGTTTACGGGATTCTTTTTTCGATTTGCTTGGCTGCGTTTTCCATATTGTTCAGTAGGACGATGCTGGGGTTGTCCTCGAAGTCTATAGCATCGTGAAGAAGTTCCGCCAATTCTTCATTCATTGTTTCCAGGCTTTTTTCGGCAATGATTTTAGAAGCGAAGTCTGCGAGCTGTTTGGGTTGGGCTCTTCCTTCTCGCACGTCCTCAAGAATACCTAAGAAGCTTGTCACTACATGGCGTTCCGCACTCATAACTGGCAACACCGTAACCTGACAGCTATTTCTCTCTAGAACATCTAACACACGCTTCAGATTCTCTTCGGGAACCTCCACTAGGCTGCTTGCTTCAACTTTTTTGAATTGCGAAAGGAACTTGCTTACGTTCACTTTTCTCCATTTTTCCCTTGGATACCGAACCGCTATAATAGGCATCCACATCTACCCATACTAATATAATAGCAAAATACCTTATAAATATTACTAATCAGATAGTGATAATAGAAAAGCATGAAATACTACTAACAAGTTAGTCAAACAAGATGTCCATTATACTGATTGAGGTTGACCAGAAGAAAAGAGAATACTACGTGATAAAAGTTAGACCCGTGGCTCAACCCTACCTCTTCGACCGCCTAAGCATAATCATCGAAATTCGCGAATTAGAAACTAAAACGTGCAAACAAGTCTGGCATCTACAAATGACTCATGAAGGCAACATAATCCACCGCCACAAAAAGTATCCTATCAATTAACCTTTGATCTTTAGCATACAAATAAAAAAGATGGAGTGGAATGGTGTTCATTGCTTCTCTTTTCTAGGCTTAACACGTTTGACGTAGATGGCTGTTGCAACTGTTGCGGCTAGGATTGTTGAGGCTAAACCGATGTAGGGAGCCAACAAACCAAACTTATCAACAGGAACAACGAAGCCACCAACAGCTATGGGTACCCGTATTTTAGATTTAACATATACCCACTTTCCACGATCTCTAGCGTACACCTGACCAGTTTTAGATTTAAGAACAGTTTCGTCCTCGCCAACTCCATTAAATCCTGGAAGATCCGTTAAGTCACCTTCATAATCTCCATTTTGATCGAGTGTGACTGTTCTTTTTACCACTCCTGAACTATCTGGTTTTTTCCACTCTATCTCTACTTCCTGTCCCGCAAAGTCGTCAGAAGCTATTATCTTCACGTGCATTGTTGTCGTTCCCTCTGCCTCATCTGTTGACGTACCTGTTACGCGTCCATCGAACCTCGGGGTCATATATTGCGCATAGCCTACACTGAACATCGTCGATATCAAGACAATCGACAGAATAGCCATTAAAAGAACCTTTTTATTCAATTTTTATTTCTCCTTTCTCTTTCTTTTCATGGTTATTGAAGGGAGCAATCACAGAAGCAGTAATCATTGTTATCTTATCTCTTCTCCTCTCCCCTTCAGAACTTAATTCTATATTTAGATTATATATATAGTTTATGAAACATTGTTACATACAACTACCTTTTCGAGGAAACCAATCATAAATCAAAGAAACTGAATTATTTGATAAAATCCAAGTGACATAACCATCTAGTTTGTAGGATCAAAGTATCAAACAAAACAAAGGTAAACCGACAATTGACCCCAAATTCAATATTGCCTTACATTCTCCAAAACATCAGCACCCTCTAACCCAACCTACATATCGACGTTTCCGAAATCCATAAAACAACGGCACAGAAAAAGAAGATAAGAGCATAGAAAACATTGAGGTGACATGATTGGTACACTGCGCAGAGTGCGGAGTTGAACTGCCGAAAGGCGCAAGATTCTGTCCAAACTGCGGAACCGCCATAGGCAAAATCGTAAAAGAGGAGTTCTCAGTCTCAGCGGATAACCTAGTTAGCAAAGTGAAGGAACTGCTCCACGAAGGAAACATCACCAGAATCATAGTGAAGGACGAGGAAGGCAAAACTCTCTTGGAGATACCCGCCACAGTTGGAGTGGTAGGAGTCATCCTAGCCCCCTGGCTTGCAGCACTGGGAGCAATCGCAGCCATAGCCACAAGATGCACAATATCAGTCGAGAGAAGAGGATAACAGCACAGGCAGAGGGTGATGCTGAATGGTTAGGAGTGTTGGCGACAAAGCCGTGGAGCTTTTTGCCTCCGGGTTCAACTGCTCAGAATCCGTCTTACTCGCCCTAACCAGAGAGTTCAACAAGGCATTCGATCCCATTATCCCCTCTGTTGCAACAGGCTTCGGCGGAGGCATCGCAAGAACAGGGTCAACATGTGGAGCCCTAACAGGCGCCATAATGACCATCGGACTAACAGTCAGTCGTAACAAACCCGATGAAACAGAAAAGAGAGACACGGTCTACAGGATGGCGTTAAAAATGATTGTGGGGTTCGAGAAAGAATTCGGCACCAGCCTCTGCAAAACCCTAACAAAATGCGACTTAAGAACACCCGAAGGCCATGAGAAGTTTCTGTCTCAAAAAATAAGAGAGACCGTGTGCCCAAAATTCGTGAGATGGTCCGCTAACTACGCAACCCACCTTATAGGAAGTCGGTAGCGAGGTTTGAGGAATTGTCGGTTGTTATTCGTCAAGCCGAGGAAAAAGATACACCCGTCTTGGAAGATTTGTTCCTGCGGTTCTCAGCGTGGCCTCTTCAACGAGGTCAGACGCTACGCAGAATCGTGAAGGAAACCACCAGCGAATTATTGGTAGCCGAGTCTAACCAGGAAATAGTGGGTCTCATCCATCAAGTCTTCTTCCTAGATCCCGTTCACGCCGGCTTAAACTCGTACATAACAAGCCTGTTCGTCAAAGAGTCTCATCGAAAAAGGGGAATCGGCTCACAACTCCTCAGAGAAGCCGTGAAAAACGCCAAGAAGAAAGGTGTGATTGAAATTCACGTTGATACAGAAGAAAACAATGTTAGGGCTATGGAATTTTATCAAGACCATGGGTTCAAAAGAGTGGGAGTGATGTTCGAAAATAACCCTTAGGGTGGTTATGGAAATGTTTATTAAATATTGAGATATAGTACATATTGTTGATCCACATTAACAATCTCGTTGATGACCCTCTATGAACCCAAAAACGAGAAAAGGCTTGAAGAGTTCTCCCATAAAGCCCCCATTTTGTTCAATGGGAATCAATAGGAAGAGTAGAACTATTCATCTCCCTACCCTTCCAGAGATTGTAAGGCGTGGAAACGAACTCTTCCGCCACTCACTGTGTCAGGAGTCAGCTGAAACAGACAAATGTGGGTGATCATGATGAGTCAAACAGAAAGGATCAACTTCGATTGTGGATGCGTCATGGAGGTGATAGAAACCGAACACGGAAGATTCGCAGTCGTCAAGCAGTGCAAGAAACACAAAAATCCGTTTGAAAAACTCAAGTCTTTAATACCGTGAACCCCTCTCTTTCTCTCTATGTGGAATTGCCTCGTTTTATGAGCGTACTCGTTTTGTGAGCGAATTATTTGCCTCGGATTATCACTATTGGTTTTTCGGCTTCAAATTTTCTTATCTCTATTATTTCATGGAGCAGTTTTGCATAGGTCTTTAACGCTCTTTCTTTTTCTTGTCGGTCGGTTATCTTGTCGAGTTTCCTTCTAACCTTAACCGCTTCTCGTTTCAAATCCTGCAGTTCGAGCTTATTCATGTGAGTTCACGCTCAGAATTCATGAGAGAGTTTACACGGAATACAAATCATGATTTTTATTTAAGTTATATGAAGAGCAAATATGAATCATTAATATTTGACGTATGGATTCTAAACCCGAATTTCACGGTATTCATAGGGTTGAAAGATTTTGGACTGCTCATAAACCGATCAGTGACCAACCGATTGACCACTATTTCTCACAACAATTAACTATAGTGATCACCTGTGTACATTGTCTAGCGAAAAAATGTGTTGGAAGGGTTACCGAACGGTTAAATATCTCTGTGCTGAGAGTCTAACAAATTCGTTAAAGAGCATAGATAAAAAGAGGCTCCACCTTTGACGATCATTGAAACACTGAAGCAAGAATTCTCCTTCATTCGGGGAAACTACCTAATCCTTATTATGAGTTGGGTTCTGATGGACTTTGCTGGCGAAATCCCTGGAGTTTACTATTCGGACTACGTCATTCAACTCGGAGGCACAGCAACAATTCTTGGACTCATCATGCTGGTCTCTCAGTTGGTTTTGGCTTCTGTTCAGTTTCCAGGAGGGTTCCTAGCAGATAAGTATGGTCGAAGATGGCTCATATCGTCACTCACTTTTGGAGTTGCAATTTCCTTCGTATTTTATGCGATAGCTCCTACTTGGCACTACATAATAATCGGAGCCATCATCCACAATTTCTGCCTCCTCTACCAGCCAGCGTTGATGGCTATAATGGCAGATTCTCTGTCACCTGAAAGGCGAGGCATGGGTTACTCCATCATAAACCTAATCGCGAGTGTGTCAACGACTCCAGCGCCTTTGGTAGCCATGTTTCTGATCAGCAATTTCGGTCCAATAAGTGGCATGAGAATAGCATATTCGATAGTTACCCTGTTCTTTTTAGGAGCGGCGACTCTGAGAATTGCGTTGAAAGAGAGTATAAAGAATCCAGAAAAGGTACAGTTAATGGATGTCGTGAAATCTTATCCAAAGGCGGTGAAGGAAGGTATAGGTGTCTGGAAACAATTGCCGCGCTCAAGCCTCTACTTGTTGTTCGTCGGTCTCGTGGCGAGATTCTCTTTTGCCTTGTCGGGTCTGTATTTCTTCGTGTATGCGATATACGTTCTTCAAATCGGAGGTCCTCTTACTCCAGGTATTGACCCAGATCCTGCCATCCTCCAACTAGCTTACATAAAGTGGGGATTGGTTGAGATAGCCCTCTTCATCACTATGATAATCCTGGCCTTTCCAAGTGGCAAGCTCATCGACAAGGTTGGCAGAAAGATTCCCTTGTTGTTATCAACCGTGCTCATAGTCCCAGCAGTGTTGACATTCCTTTACGGAAACTACGAAACGCTCTTCATTGTTATGCCATTGGTGGGTTTTTCGCAGCTTCTGGCTTTCTCTGCTTTTCAGGCGTTGTTTGCTGATCTGGTTCCTCAGGAGAAACGCGGCAAAGCGATAGGGTCAATGCACTTCTTCACTTACATATTCATGGCTTTAGGAGCCATTGCTGGTGGCATCCTATACGATACTGTTTCTCATCAGTCTCCTTTTCTGCTTATGACTGTTCTGAGTATTCCTCAGTTTCTTTTAATGCTGTTTTTCGTGCATGAACCAGAGAAACGAGAACAATAGACACTATTTTAGATAAAGTTCCTGAACGTTTAGGAGTACTCTTCGACTAAAACGTTGTTTCCTCATCAACCTGATGACTTCTTTTGATCCTTCATCCGTCGAACCGTGCACTTTGGCTTTTCTCGAGTCCCACTGCTTGACCGCTCCTGCAGTCAGAAATACGGTTCCGATGATTACGAGGAAAAGGAGTGGATAGATGAACACGGCGATGATGCTCTCGTACTTGACCTCTGAGGTTAATCGGGAACTAAAAAATAGGGATATCCACAAGACTATGAAGGTCACTATGCATCCTATACCGAAACCTATTTCGAAACCACTGGTGAAGTGCTCCTGAATTTTTTCTCTTTTTGTCGCCATGTTGTTTCCCTTGCATGTTTCAGTTTTTAGTGTGATTGTAGCGTAAAAGAAGTTTGTGGATTCAAAATTCTGATTTCAGTGTGCTACGCATGAATACGGTGGTGATTTAATGAGGAATCAGATTGCGGTTTGCCACAGATATTCAAAGTAGTCCTTTGCGAATTTTACCAGTCCAATGTGATTTGACCATATAACGAGGTCTGGCTTCTTCTCGCCAAGAAAAAGCAATGCCTCTGTGCCATCTGCGATGACGCCGCCGCCGAACATGTGGTCTCTCACTCGCACTTCAGCAACCTTAGCAACTACTTCCACGACTGATTTCTCTATTTCCTTAGAAGCGAGAAAAAGGATTCTGGCGTCAGTTTGTTGCAGATGGGTCAGCATTCCAAGTGCCGCCTTCAGAAGTGGTTTCGTCAACAACGGAGCCGCTATCATCAGATCACTTTTTGTTTTTTCCAGCATTTCCTGAAGTTTCGCTAGGATGTTAAATTCGCCTCTGAGAATCCAGATGTCTGGTTTTTCTCGGATTTCTCTTTTCTCATAGAGGGGTTGGAGTTCATTGAGTATGGCTTGTTCCCAAGACTTCAATGTTTCTTGTAGTCGAAGTTTGGCTGCATCCAGAGATTCTGAGGGCGATTTCGGATAATAGCGGCGGGGTCTTCCTCTCTCGGTTTCTATCCAACCCTTCTTCTCTAAAGAGTTGAGGGTTTCATAGATTTTTGAATAGGGAACGTTTCCGTGTGCGCTTATTTCGCTTGCGGTCATAACGCCTTCTTCGACTAGTGACAAGTAGGCTCGGGTTTCGTATTCCGTGAGTCCAAGTTCATTGAGAACCTTCTTTGTTTCCTCGCTTATGGGTGTGGTCAACCGTTTTCACCTTCTGAAAGGTTTGGAAACCTTCTTATACACTATTCATGTTCTTAGCCTAAATATATTACAACTCGCAGTGGTGTCAAGTTTGCAGGTTATTAAACAGACCAAAACCATATGCCCCGAATGCCTCAAGGTTTTAGACGCCACGATATTCGAAGAAAACAACAAGGTTTACATACAAAAAGAATGCCCTGAGCACGGGAAGTTCCAAGACCTCTACTGGTCAAGTTATGAACAGTATCAAAGAGCCGAAAGATTCAGATACGAGGGAGATGGGCTTCGAAACCCGCGCACCACAACCAAACTCGATTGCCCAATGGATTGCGGCATCTGCCCCCAACACAAGTCACACACAGCCCTCGCGATAATCGACGTCACAAACCGATGCAACCTTAGATGTCCAGTTTGCTTCGCTAACGCCGCTGCCGCTGGATACGTCTATGAGCCGTCCAAAGAGCAAGTCCGAGGGATGCTGGAGAATCTTAGGCGCAACGACCCAGTGCCAGCAACCGCACTCCAATTCTCGGGCGGTGAACCAACAATAAGGCAAGACCTATTCGACCTCATACGTATGGCAAAGGGACTCGGTTTTCGACACGTGGAAGTCAACACTAATGGTCTGCGCCTCGCACAGAGCGTCGACTATTGTCGTGGTCTAATGGACGCTGGCATGAGCACCCTGTATCTTCAGTTCGACGGCTTAACCCCAGACGTTTACAGGTTCACTCGTGGACAAGATTTGCTGGACACTAAAATGAGGGCTATTGAGAACTGTCGTGAAGCCGGGTTAGACAGTGTTGTCCTAGTTGTTACCTTGATTAAGGGCGTCAACGACAACCAACTCGGAGACATCATTCGATTCGCGATTCAAAACTTCGACGTGGTTCGATGCGTAAACGTTCAACCAGTATCCCTCTGCGGTAGACTTCCAGAGGAAGAGAGAGAAAAAATGCGTATCACCATACCAGACTTCACCGAACTAGTAGAGGAACAAACAGAAGGAAAGATAAAAGTTTCAGACTTCTTTCCAGTGCCAGTCGTGGTGCCAGTCTCTCGAGCCGTCGGCGCCCTAAAAAACAAGAGATATGTGGAGTTCACTGCTCATCCCCACTGTGGTGTGGCAACCTACGTCTTTGTGGAAGACGGCGAAATGGTGCCAATCACTCATTACGGCAACATTGAAAAATTCGTCGGAAGCATGGAAAAAGTCTACGAGAACGCTATTGAGGGACATGGTAAGAGGGCAAAGTTGCGACTGATAGCCGCGCTTCGTCACGGCAAGTTTAGTCTGTTGAGAAAGTATCTCTTACCTATACTGCAGGCTGGAAGCTACAAGGCTTTGGGCGACCTGCACAGAAGAATGCTCATGATTTCATCCATGCATTTCATGGATCTCTATAACTTTGATTTAGAAAGAGTCCAAAGATGCTGTATCCACTATGCCGTGCCAGACGGAAGAATCATACCCTTCTGCACCATGAACTCCATCCACAGACCAAAAATCGAAAAACAACTTGGCATTCCTTTAGATGAAT
>Ga0315314_1001083_pt1 | contig 25755 bp, 24 predicted proteins | sample TDP9_MG_FD_203631 | JGI IMG/M metagenome (GOLD analysis project Ga0315314, IMG submission 203631) | Freshwater sediment microbial communities from Lake Towuti, South Sulawesi, Indonesia - TDP9 | ecosystem: Environmental > Aquatic > Freshwater > Lake > Sediment | place: Indonesia: South Sulawesi... | reverse complement strand
GCATGTTGAAGGTTTAGCAAGGGCGTTACGTGGATTTCTAGGCTTTGAGAAAGGACTGAAAAAATATTCGGTTAGTGGTGATTCAGGTGTGAAAGTTAATGTTGATTCCAAGTTGAAGAATATACGTCCATACATCGCGTGTGCAGTAATCAAAGATGTCAAGCTAAACGACACAGTTATTCGTCAAGCAATGCATCTGCAAGATAAACTTGACCAAACTTATGGAAGAAGAAGACAAAGAGCCTCGATAGGACTATACAATTTCAGTTTGATCGCTCCACCTCTGCATTATGGGATTGCAAAACCAAGTGAAGTGAGTTTTGTGCCGCTTGGCTTTGAAGAAAAGATGAGTTTGAGGGAAATTCTTGAAAAACATCCAAAAGGCATAGAATACGGTGATATTGTTCGCAGACATGAAGTTTGGCCCATACTCAAGGATTCTGAAGAAAAAATTCTTTCATTTCCGCCAGTGATTAATTCTAACGACTTGGGAAAAATAACTGGTAATGTTCATGAAGTGTTAATTGAAGTTACTGGCACGGTTCATGAAACTGTTTTAAACACCTTAACCACGGTTGCGGTTTCTTTAGCTGACCGTGGAGGAAAAATCTATTCTGCAACTGTTCAATATCCTCGTGTAGAATTGAAGAAAGTTGTGACGCCTAAGTTGAAGACACAAACTATGCGGTTGGACGTGAAGTTTGTGAATAAGGTTTTAGGTTTTGACTTGAAGACAAAGGAAACTGTAGATTTACTGCAAAAGGCACGTTTTGGCGTTAGCAAAGTTTTAGAGGACAGTATCATGGTGGAGATTCCGTGTTACCGAATAGATGTCATGCACGCCGTAGACATAGTAGAAGACATCGCAATAGCGTATGGATACAATAACATTAAGCCTCGATGGCCACAACTACCAACTATTGGGGCTGTATCTTCTCAAAAACACTTCAGCGATTTAGTCCGAGAAATTATGATAGGTCTGGAGTTCCAAGAAACCTTGACGTTTTCGATGTCTAATCCAGAGACATTGTTTGGTAAAATGAACCTAAAAGCAGGCAAGGTTGTTGAAATCTCTAATCCAAAGATGCTGACTTTCACATGCCTACGAAACTGGCTTTTGCCGAGCCTCATAGAGTTTCTAAGTCACAACACACATGTGGAGTACCCCCAAAAAGTATTCGAAGCAGGCTGTGTCACAGTTTTTGACGAAAAAGAAGAAAACCGAACAAGAGATATTCAAAAACTCGCATGCGCCATTATACACGCCAACGCAAACTTTACAGAAATCAAAGCAATCTTAGACGCGCTCTTCTTGAATTTGGGATTGAAATACGGCATAAGAGAGAGCAAGCATAATAGCTTTATAGATGGCAGAAATGGGAGAATCATAGTCGAGAACAAAGAAGTTGGAATCATAGGCGAAATTCATCCAAGAGTTCTGGAAGCGTGGAAACTAGAAAATCCAGTGAGCGCATTTGAAATCGATCTTGAAGAAATCTTCCTCCATTAACCGGACTTCTAATGTCACCCTTCGACATATTCAATGCAGGTAATTTCTCCTCAAGCGTTACCCAGAAATCTTTTCTTAAGTTCGTAGTAGGTTCTAGCCTTCTCGAAAAGTTGCTTGAGTTCACTATATGATCTGAAGAGGTATCGATCCTTTATTTCTCTAAAAGGCCTTTTGGAGATTTCATTTTCAAACTTGGACAATAGATGGGAAGGAGCTATAACGAAGAATTTTATGCCTCTTAATGGGCTAATCTGGTAAAGTCGAAGCAAGCCTTCTGTAACGTTTGTGTTGTGTTCTACTTCAAAACACAGTTCCGGGTAATCATTTTTGAACCAAATTACGTCAATTCTTTTTGTAATGTCAAGAGTGTCGGTATACGTGAACTCGGGAATTATCTTAAGGCTGGCTATGTCTCCAAGAGTTTTTCCTTTATATGGTTTTGATGGATCTGCTACATATGTTTCATATCCCAACAAATTTCCTAATTCCACCAACAATCCTTGGGCGTCAGTGTGGGATTCAATCTCCAGAGTTGCCTTAGCTTCCTTCAGTTCGATTTTTTCCATCTCTACTTCTGTTGCCAAAAGATTTGCTATTTTTTCAGCCACGCTTGGGTCTGCAATTCGCATTAATTGTTGAGGAGTCTTGAGACTTCCCCAACCAGCCATTTCATTTATTGTCTTCTTCTTGATAGCAATCCTCTTAACGCCTTTCAGAAAAAATATATATTCATATTTTCTTCCTTCATGTGGCCAAATTCCAACTTCTTCCAATCTTCTTGCCAGCCCTGGATTGCGACAAGTGGTCAAGATTTTCCCACAATATTCGTAGAGACCAGTTCCACTCGTGGTAAAAAGAAACCAATCATCCTCCTTCATTCTCTTCCAAGTGGAAGTTTTGGTAGGTAAGGCTCCCCACACTCTCACACGCTGATCCGCCAACGCTTCAACTTTAGATATTTCTGTGGGCTCTAGAAAACTCCTTACTTGGCTTAGAGGGATGCCTTCACTTATGCTCGTAAGGTGAGATTTACTGCCTGGAATCAAGAATACAGTAACCATTTATATCACTAAATCTATTGTCTTCGAACATTAATATATTCTAATCTAAATTAAGGGCTTTTCTTTTTAATCTTCCTAACCAACTCATCAGTTGCAAAGCCTAAGATGGGAAGGTTAAAGAATTAAAAAGTAAAGATTAAGGAGGGCGCCATTATGTCAATTAATGATTTGCTGTATTACATTTCTTTCAAGCTTAGAGCTATCCCGCCCTACGACTTTTTGCGCACGGTCCATAAACCTGCTGGATGGTCGTTGTTGACACCCTTCGAGACATTTGAGGATGACACTCTTTGGACTGGGATGAGGCTTAACTCTGGAGAGATGTTTGGGTTGAAGCTAAAGTCCGAAGGAACCACAGAGAAGCCTCAGATATTCTGTAGAGTGTTTTCCCGCAAGAAGGTGAACGTCAAGAAGAAAGAAGAACTCTCAGAAACAGTGTCATGGATGCTCAGCACTGAAGAAGACATCAGAGAATTTTACGCACTCGCCGAGCGTGATCCTCTTGCTAAGTCATTGGTGAAAGACTTGTACGGGATGCGAAGAACCAAGCAACCGGACATCTTTCCCAGACTTATCTTGGCTGTGACGTTGCAGATGGCTCCGATAAGGAGAAGCGACCAGATGATGACTCTGTTGATCAAGGAGTACGGCGAAAAAATAGTGTTCGACGGAAAAGAGGTCTTGTACTGGCCATCTCCTGAGAAGATAGCGAAAGCCAACGTATCAGAACTCGAAAAGAGGTGCAAGCTCGGTTACAGAGCCAAGACTCTGAAGGGCATCGCCCAAGCCATATGCAAGGGTTTCCCAACGCTTCAAGAACTCGAAAAAATGTCAGCCAAAGAAGCAAAAGCCAAGCTAATGGAACTAAAAGGAATAGGCGAATACTCGGCTGACATAGTCTCGCCTCACCCAGGATTCGCGCTTGACGTCTGGAGCGCAAAAATATTCAACCTGCTTCTCTTCAGAGAGGAGGCAGAATCGCCTCGGGACATAATCCCAAAACTCAAGAAGATAGCGGAGAACAGATGGGGAGAGTGGAGGGGCTACGTGTTCACTTACGTACTTAACGATCTGAGCACTCTATCGAGAAGGTTCAATTTTAACCTCACAGAATTATAAGAGGAAGGGAAGTGAAAATTTGGTGGGTAAGTTTGATAGTGTAAAGGTTGTGGAGTCCAGAACCCTCTACAACAAGCATGGCAGGCTCATCGTTGAAGATGTTCTAGAGTTTGCCGATGGTTCAAGGCATGAGTGGGTCTACTTCAAGGGTTCAGAAGGTCCAAGCGCTGTGGCGGCAGCGGCTTTCACCCGGGACAACAAGATTATTCTCACAAAGCAGTATAGGCATCCCTTTCGAAAATTAATACATGATTTGCCAGCCGGAGGAATACAGATTGGTGAAACATCTGAAGAGGCAGCCCTAAGAGAACTTGAGGAAGAGACAGGGTACACCGCCGAAAAGCTCGAATGGATTGGAAGGTTCACCTGGGCTCCAAGTAATATGGGTCCAGGAACAGTCGAAATCTTCTTCACACAAAGTCTCAAGCCCAAGGGAAACTTCGATCCAAAAGAAATAATGAACATCGAACTGGTGGATTTCAATAAAGTCTTCAACGGGGTGTTAAGGGGCGATTACCTTGATTCAGCCTTGGTCATAGCAACGTTACTTGTCTCAGTTAAGAAACTTATTCAACATTAGGACTCGAGCCAAGTTGAAAATATCCACAGCAAAACGCACATAAAACCGAAAACTTATCTAAACCCAAACCACCATTCAATATTAGCGATGACACGAGCAATGCCAGAATCCCACCGAAACCTTAACTGGCTCATGCAGACGGACTCAACAGAGGAAGATGAAACCTCATCTACCAATGACGGAGGGTTAACCCAGGCATGGGACACGGTGGGCGCGGGCGCAACAAAACCACCCATGTTAGAGAGAGCTTAACCAAGGGGAGCGCAATGCTCTACTATGAGGTTAAGGGTTAGGAGCGTGGGACACAAAAGCGCCCGCGATATAACCTAATGGAGCCAGAAACAGGATGCGTGCGACAATGAGCGCATACACAATACGGTTACATGGATTCTGGAAGTATGAGGCAGATGTTTTCGACGAAAATAATAATCTAGTAGCAATAGGCGAACTTAACCGTAGGAATGCGCAAATCGAATTTCTGCTCGACAAAGAGAGACGCCTGCTAAGCCGACACGGCTTTTTTCGACGATGGCATCAACTAATGGATGAAACGGGGAATCCCCTCTGCCATTCGCTCCCTAAAATAGGAAAATACCCTCTTACGCTGTATACGAGGGCTGGCATGCAATGGGTGAAAGTAGATAGACAGGGCGTCTTTAACGTTCGTTACATTTTCTATGACGCTAAAGGTGAAGAAGTAGCATGGATGAAGACCAAAGGACTATTTTCTCGAGGATACGAACTAAGAATTAGCCAATTGCAACCCGATCTCAGAAACAATATCATTTCTATAGCAACAGCAACGGTTCTTTTCGACAGAGCCGATGCAGCTGCCGCTGCCGTTGCTGCCACTTCCGTTTCTGCAGCTTCATAAATCTTTTAGAAAGGCGACAACAAGAACTTTTAAGTTAGTCCATCCTTTAACAATAAAAACGTCAAAAGGATTGTGCAAGAGTTTGGACATTGAGACAAAGATTGACTTGATTGGCAGATTGCCGACAGAAGAAGTCTTGACGCCTAGAGACCTGCGACAACTCTTAGAGACCGAGGAGCATCCAATCGCCTATAATGGTTGGGAGCCGTCAGGTCTCGTCCATCTCGGCACTGGTTTAATCTGCGCCTACAAAATCAAAGACCTAACAGAAGCAGGAATACGGTACAAAGCGTACCTTTCAACGTGGCACGCTTGGATAAACAACAAACTAGGCGGCGACCTGGAACTCATAAGAAAATCCGCAGACCACTTCAAGCACTCTTGGATAGCCTTAGGCGTTCCCGAGAGCAAGGTTGAGTTCATCTACTCAGACCAACTCTATGACGATCTAGATTACTGGGCAAAAACAATCTCAGTCGCAAAGAACCTGACAATAGCAAGAACGAGAAGAACCCTAGAGATCGCGGGCAGGAAGGAAACAGAGGCAAAATACGTCTCAGACTTCATGTACACCCCAATGCAAGTCGCAGACATATTCCAGCTAGACGTCAAAATCTGCCAACTGGGCATAGACCAGAGAAAGGCAAATGTTGTGGCGAGGGAGATCGGAGAAAAACTGGGATACTGGAAACCAGTTTGCGTTCACCATCACCTATTGCAGGGCTTAGAAAAACCAGCGATTTGGCCGATCCCAGAGGGTAAAGAGAAGGAAGCCCTATCCTCAGCCAAGATGTCTAAGAGCAAGCCAGAGACGTGCGTCTTCGTCTACGACTCTCCTGAAGACATAAGAAGAAAAATCGCCAGCGCCTTTTGCCCAGAAAAGATTGTTGAATTCAACCCGATATTAGACATTTGCAGGTACATCATTTTCAGGGAACTAAAAACCTTTGAGATAAGGAGAACCGCTAAATTTGGTGGAAACGTCGAGTTCAACACCTTCGAAGAATTACTGGGCACTTACAGGAAAGGGGAATTACACCCCATGGACCTGAAAAACGGTGTTGCTGAAGAACTAACAAAAATTCTGGAGCCAGTTAGGAAGTACTTTGAGAGAAACAAGGAAGCGAGGCAGTGCCTAGAAACCATAAAGAGAGCGGAAGTCACTAGGTAAGAAGCTTGTCGACTCATCTGGAAGAAAGACTGGAAAGAATTTTAGAGCTTTTAGACAAGTTGGCAAAGGAATCAGCGAAGGGCATCCCGATAGTTGTTGAGGGACCCAGCGACGTCAACGCCCTACGTAGCCTGTCTGTCGCAGGAAGAATCATCTCCGCAAAGGCTTCTGGGAAAACTTTCATCGACGTTGTAGATGAAGTGGTGAGCGCTGGAGAGGGTGAAATCATTCTCTTGATGGACTTTGACAGACGTGGCAGAGAGTGGACCGAACGCATGGCGCAGCACCTTCAAGAAATGAGGATAAAACCTAACGTGCTCTTTTGGAAAAGACTACTGAAACTTGCAGGACGAGACGTCAAGGACATTGAGGGTTTGGTAACATATTTGGAAACTTTAAAGAAGAAAGTGGAGTGAAAAGAAGAATCAAACCTCTAGTGCACACAGAAACTCTATAAGGTAACGATGGTTGTTTTGTCTATCCATGTTTGGAAGTTGTCTGTGAAGTGGATGATGACTTTGATGGCGATTGTGTTTGTTGGTAGCGTGGTTGTTATGTTGGCGTTATGCCAGTCTTGTGTTGCGTAGACCCAGTCGCCGCTGATTGTTGTCTGGCTGCCATTCGATATGATGTACGTGATTTTTGCTTGGGCTTTGTTTTCGGTTGCGTTTGGTTTGAACCAGAAGGAAAATGTGATTTGGTGGTCTTTTAGGGCGTTTACGTCGTGGTCGCAGAGCCACTGAGTCATGTTGTAGGTGCCGTTTCCGCTTGTGTACCATGAGTATGAGCCATCGGTGCAATTGGCGTATTTTCCGAACTCCCTCGCTACGATGCCTAGGTCTTTCATGTCTATTTTGTCGTCCCCGTTTATGTCGTAGTCTGGGCTGTGGGGACATAGGTTGCATGGTATGGGGTGCCAATACTGACAGTATTTAGGCGAGGTCACGTCTGTTACGTGGTTTGCTCCGACGCCATTAGCTACCGGTCCCAAGTCTTTCATGTCGCATTTGCCGTCGCCGTTAACATCACCCCTCAGGTCCCGCCAGTCGTTGTCAACGTTTGACCAGTCCCAGTAGGCTGGTTCGTAGACTGACTTGAGTCTTTCTTCAAAACTTGGGTTTCCTGGGCCAAGTACGTTCGTTACACTTAATGATAAGGCTTGGACAGTAAAGGTTGCGCTGCTGAGAGTACCTATTAAATACGTGGTCGCATAAGCGTAGAAGCCGTATTCGATATCGTAGGTGTGTCCTGCAAGTAACACGCCGTTATACCGGTAACTTATGGTGTGGAAACAGTCAGTTGTGTAGTAGCCGACTATATCGAGAGTGTGTATTCTTTCTTGGTAGGCAAAGAGTTGGTTTTCACCCTCCCATAGCTTTAGTTTAGCGTCGAAATAGGCAGATCCAATGGCTACAAGTAGTGCTCCGATATCATGGAATCCAAAATAGAATGTTGGGTTAACCATGTCTTCTTCTGGCGTGTAGCTTTTGTAGAGGACTGCGTCAGCCCAGGCGACGAGAAAGAACTCATAGGCTTCGGCCATGACTAAGTAGGTTCCGTTAAGATTTGCTTGGGCTATGTAGATGCCGAAGCCGCTTTCGGATTCTCCGTCAGCTTCGTCCGTAGGTATGTCTATTGGACAGGTTAGTGCTCTTTCAGCGTCAACAATGCCTTTTCCTCGATCGTTTTCTGTTAGTGATTGAAGGTTGTCATTTAGGCGGGCTGTTCCCATGATAACACTTTTCACTATGCCTGGAGTCCAGCCGGGATGAGCCTGCAAAAGCAAAGCAGCAACACCAGCAACATGAGGAGTAGCAGCACTTGTACCACTGAAATCCCCATAATCGCCAGGATAATATCCCCCTGCACCGACAGGATCAGGTGAGAAGACATTTACACCAGGAGCTACTACATCTGGTTTAAATCTATTATCGCCTGTTGGTCCTCGACTGCTCCACCAAGGAACAGTATCATCGTTTATGCCTTCAGTGTTGTCGTCATCTGATGCGCCAACTGTTATGACGTTAAATGCGTCGCCTGGAGCGGTTATGTAATTCTCCGGGTTTTTTGTAGCATTAAAATTACCTGCCATCGCGACAAACACGACCCCCTGTTCTACAGCCTCATCTGCAGCTGGGCTTGGTGGATCTGTGCCGTCAGTTCTTATCTGATTTTCCCCATCGAAATAAGTAACACCCATACTAAGGCTTATTATATTTGTATCATTTGAGACTGCCCAGTCTATCGCATCAGTCAACCAGTTTACATCATAGTCTCCCGTAGAATTACGGACTCTAGCTTCGAGTAGCCAAGCTCCGGGAGCTACTCCCTTATATACGCCATTTGATGCTGCCCCTGTACCTGCAGCGATTCCTGCGCAATGAGTCCCATGCCCAATACTATCTACGGTTATTCCCTCTCCAGTAAAGTCTTGTTCCGCTATTACCTTTGGATCGGAAGTGGACGGATTATCATCCAAATCGTCGAGATCTGGATGAGATTGGTTAATGCCCGAGTCGATTATAGCTATTCTCAATCCAGACCCATTATAGTTTAGACCCCAGACATTATCTACCCTTATCGTTGGAACACTAACATCAAGGCCTAAGTGTACGTGCACAAAATCTCCGTTCATGTTGATCTGGTCAACAAATTCATAGGCAGCTATCTTCTCAATTTCCGATGCTATGGTCATTATATGAACGAACGAAAAGACCTTGGCAAGGTACCATACTGTTGCGTTGTGTTGCTTTGTAAACACTTCTACGGCATGTTGTTTAAGCTGGCTCATATTCATTCCCATGATTTCTTCATCTTCAATAAGCCAAACAATCGTGGAGACTACCTCTGTTGGATTTTGAATGCTCAAACTGTGTAACCAGTCATAGGTAAATCGTGGATTAAACTTATCCTCAACAGAGGGCTCTTGAGTTTGGTAAGTAAACGCTTCATGTGATAAAACTGCACTAATAGGTAATACTAATGTAATTTGCAGAAGAACGATAAACCGCTTGTTTTTCAAGTTTTGCACCTCATTATAAGTTTATGCAAATTTCTATTCGAGTTTCGAGGTGAACATGTTCTTCATTATACATGAACCCTACCACAGCGACTAGGTAATAGATGCCAGGTAGCACTTGTTGCGCAGTTTTGGTGACTTTCTGATCCCATGTGTATTTACGTTGCATGAACCCAACGGGTTGCAGAGTTACTTCTTCGAGCGCCCCCAACATAACACAATACTTATGATAGAAAACAACTTGGTCATTCTTATTATATACGCGCCAGAACCAATAGGGGTCAGGGTTTCCTGCAGTTAGGAAGACAATCGTTGTGTTCTCTTCTCCAACATTTTTCAGGGTCACCATCATATTGATCGGTTCGTAAAGCTTGTAGGTATCCTTTTCCAAAGTTATTGTCAACTTGAAGGGATATCGCGTTGCTTCCGCCACATGCTTGCTTTGGTCGTTTAAAGAGGTGTTGTGATCGTTTAAAAAACTGTTTTGGTTGTTTAAAGAACTGCTTTGGATGACCGTAGCCAATGAAAGCCCAACGAAAGCGACGTATAAAGCTAGTGCAACTTCTTTCTTTTTCAACAGAGCTCTTAAATCAAACAAGACATGTCACCCAAATTGAATCCTTAAAGAAGTATTTAATACTTATGAATTAGAACACCTTGAAATAAAAGCATTTCAATTCCTTTATTTTAATAGTACATCCATTAAAGTACGCGTGTGCTGTGTAGTCTCCGTAGCCGTATTCGTATTTGCTTTCAGCTTGGTCGACTGGTATGTCGGTTGGGCATGCCACTGACTTTCGGCGTCAACGATTCCTTTTCCTCGATCGTTTTCTGTTAGCGTTTGAAGGTTGTCGTTTAGGCGGGCTGTTCCCATGATAACACTTTTCGAGATGGTGAACCGCCAAAGCTGGACTAGAGAAACCAAGCTGATGAGCCACATCCCTGGCGGAAGCCTCCCTCACCCCAAGCATCAAGAGATAAACCCGAAAAGTGTTATACTCCCCTGCAACTTCCCTCTCAAGACTAGACCGACTCAACCATCCACCTACCCCAAATAATCCCACTAACAGCCAACTAAAATACTAATACCAATTACATCTTAAAACCTTCCAACCTTTCGGCAACACCCCTGAAAACCGATCTATTAACTCCCAGACAACAAACCATGAAACCTAAGCCTTGCCACCCTCTCTCCCCCTCTATAGAGACCTAGACACACAGACACACACAACAAACACCAGTTAAAACACTAACATCACTAACTCATCTTAAAACCATTTGAACCTCCATTTATGGTTCATCGATATAGAGAGGAGTATAGTAAAGTATAACTAGGCGTAAAGCAATTTATGGTTAAAGCACCACGTTATGATAACTAAAGTGGAATTAAAACTTGATTGAGGTGATATTTAATGGGTTCATCACAAGCACTTACGGTAAAGTATGTTGTTCGTGCCTCCTTCGAGATAGAAGGAGTGGTTGAAAAACCAGATGTGATCGGAGCGGTTTTTGGACAAACAGAAGGGTTGTTTGGACCTGAACTTGACCTCCGAGAACTTCAGAAATCAGGAAGAATAGGAAGAATAGAAATCAATCTAAAATCAGAAAAAGACAAAACCAACGGCACCATAATCATTCCAACAAGCCTCGACAGAGTCTCCACAGCAATCATCGCAGCGAGCCTTGAAAGCATAAACAGAGTCGGACCGTGCTCCGCCACAGTCACTCTAGAAAAAGTCGAAGACGTACGTGACGCCCGGCGAAAGATAATCATAGAAAGAGCAAAAGAGATTCTCCAAGAATGGACCATAGAAGCCATGCCAGGAACAGAAGAGGTCTTCAGAGAAGTATCAGAAACACTGAGACTAGCCAGAGTCGAAAAATACGGACCAGAAGAACTCAGTGCAGGACCCGATGTCGAAAGCGCAAAAGAGATAATCATTGTTGAAGGCAGAGCGGACGTGATAAACCTGCTAAAAAACGGAATGCAAAACGTCATCGCGCTGGAAGGAGCAAAAGTCCCTGAAAGCATAATAAAACTGTGCCGTGAGAAAGAGACCACGGCATTCCTTGACGGAGACCGAGGAGGAGACCTCATACTCAAGGAACTAAAGCAAGTGGCTAACGTCAAGTACGTTGCAAGGGCTCCACCCCAAAAGGAGGTTGAAGAACTAACTCCTAAAGAAATCGAGGAAGCCCTACAGAAAAGAGTCGCTCTCAAAGAATACAAGCCCAAAGAAGAACGAAGAAAAATCCTCGTTCCCAAACAAATCGTTAAAGTGGCTAAGGAGCTAGACGGAACCCTAGAGGCGATATTGCTCAACGAGAAGATGAAGCAGATAGAGCGACTACCAGTCAGCGAACTCGCCGAGAAACTTCAACAAACCAAGGGAGTTGACACAGTGGTTTTCGATGGCATAGTAACCCAGAGGCTCGTGGACGTCGCAACAGAGAAAAACGTGAAATATCTAGTTGCAGCCCGCATTTCCGATGCGGTGAAGCAGCCGCTAAACATACGCTTACTGACATTCCCAGACATTGCAGGCTAACTTCCCGCAAACTCGAGGGGGATTTTCAGGGTTTTCGGCAGAGGATTTATGATATAGCTTGTTTTGACGATGATGGTTTCCCTCTTATTGTAGTGAAGACTAAATGGGGTGTTGAGTTAACACTTGAAATCAAAGAAAAGTTGAAGAAACGTGTTGAAGAACTCGGGTCTGTCAAGTATGGAGTTTTTTCAAGTGAGAGGGTGTATCACTAACCTTTATATATCATTTTATTCCGAAACGACTATTCTAGGCTTTTCGGATTGTTATAGAACCATTTTGTAGAACCCCTATTATTTTATCTCCGTTTCGTAAGTCTAACAAGTCTTGAATTTCCTTCGGTATGTGAACTGTAGCCTTGTCTGAAACACCTTCGTTACCGCTAAAATTCTGGGGGTTTGTCTCCCGTAAATATGCACACAACGGCGGAAATGAGTAATCCAAAAACAGAGGAAATTAAGAAATTAACAAAATTCATCATATAAAAAACAATGAAATCCGCAAGGGCTTGAATTTGCTGAGAGAGAGGTACTCCTGACTGAGCAAGAAGCCAAAATGAAAGATAGGGAATTATGAAGTTTATTAAGATAGTGATTATAATAGTTATTTCTCTAATGCGGAAAAGTTTGAAAACCATTAAATCCACTATCACGTCTATGACTGCACCGATAAAAATTACTTGTAAGTCGATGATTGGCATTGTTAAACATAGCCTTTTGAAAGTTTAATCTTGGGTAACTGAAACAAGTCAGTCGATTTTTTTCTTTTTGGGTTTCGTTTTACTCTGCCTTTTCCTTCTAGTTGTTTTGAAACCCATTGTTTTTTGGATTTTTGTTAAACTTCCACTTGCCTTCATTCTATTGCATAGTTTATGTGCTAATGCTTGTTTTACCCCGCCTTTAGAAAGTGGTTTTGTGTGGTCTAACTCTAAATCAGATATTCTTGTTATCTTTTTATGGCAAATACTACATGTTCTACCATACATTTTTGGGTTTTCCCAAATATAGATTCTTTCTGCGGGAGTAAGTCGAACCCTCTTTTTGCTAGGCTTTTCACCTAGTTTACCTAGTATTACCGAATCAAGTTTTGGCAATTCAAAACGATTCTTTGACATAATTGAATCTTTCTTCTAATTCAATTAAAATCTTTCGGTATTAATTAAATGGAGAACCCAACACAAGAAATGGTAGTGCAAAAATAGACACAGCCTAAACAAAAACTCCTCTGCCTATTGGAGCGAAAAACCATGAGTGATGAGGAAATTACAAAGAAGTTCCTCAGAATTGCCGAAGTAACGAAAAAGGAAATCTATAGACCTAATGATAATCATTCATTTTTCTGTGGCGAATTTATGAATGAGTTTATGCGATATTGCTTCATATTTATTAGAGAAGGAAGTCTATCGGCAATTTTTAGATGAAATAAAAAAAATAAAGGCCCTTATGTACCAGAAACACAAAAGCGTTTCATCGAAACCATGCTACATTCTATTGGGAATCAACGTCTCTTCGGCTATGCCAAATAAGGTTAGTATGCGAGACGCAGCCGGCACCACCTGATTAGACACGTAGTATTCAACGTCTACCTCATCATAAGAAGCCAAAACATAGGGCTTCGCCTTCTCATATAAACGCCCTGACCCCAGAACGATAACATACCCAATCTTGTCGCCTAGGGACAATTCCCACCCCTCTTCCATCAGCTTCTTTGCGGCTTCAACGTGGGGAGCCCTAACAGCATACTCCTCGACTGGCTTGGTGAGAGCCTTCCATATAACCAAATCCTTGTAAGGAACCCTCTTTTCCCTCAAATCCGAGATGAACTGACTCACAAATCCTGCGGCTTTCTGTGGAGCCTGTTCCTTAAGGATTATCTCCAGCACTCTCTCCTGCACGTTCTTGGCTACCGCTGCCCAGTCGCCTCTCACCACTTCCAAGCCAACCGTGTCTAGGCGTCCGTCTGGCAGAAGCCCGCAATACCTTTTCTTTGCTTCAGTGAACAAGATTCGAACATAAATCTGATCAGGCTTTATCTCAAGTCCAAATTTTTCACCGATCGCTTCGGAGAGTTTTTCGATCTTGTCGGGATCGTGCTTCACGAAAACGCTGTCGGTGTCGCCATAAATGACTTCTAGTCCGATTTTCTTTGCCAAATCTATCGTGTACAAAATGGAGTGGCGACCCCACGCAGTTGCCGCTTCCGCAACGGGCTTTATGTACCAACGCGCGCCTATCCACCCCGTATAACCGTAAGAGGCGTTGGTGATGACCTTCACAGCCCTTTGACGAGCATCCAACACACGGTATTCTACACTTTTGGGATCGAGTCTTCTCATTCTCAGTCGGATCTCATCCCGTGCGCCTATAAGACTTGAGAGCACCTCCTTGTAGAAACCGGGTGGTTCTTTGCGGAACCTGTGTTTCACTTCTGGGGCCGTGTTTACGCCACACGATGGTTCGGGTTCTGACTGAGAAACGTAAGTGTCGGGTGAGAGGTTCTCGGTTATCATTATGTTAGGGTACATGGCCTTAAAATCGAGGACAGCGACTTTTTCGTGAACCCCGGGTTTGGGTTCTAAAACAACGGCGCCTACATAAGGAATGTAGGGGCGTTCTATCCTCTTGGGCACGAGTTCACCAATCTTGTATGCCTCTTTAATTAGGTACCACTCAACCCTAAAGCCAACCGGAGCGGTTCCCACGTGATCTAGGGGTAAACCAACAAGACTAGATAGCTGCATGGCGAAATCTAACATGGCTTTGACGATTCCCATTATTGACTGAGCGTTTTCTCGGGAAAACCTCAACAAAGTGGAACGCCTCTTTGGGTTCTCCCAGTAAGTAGGAAAGTCGATGTCTTCGATTAAGATGCGTTTTTCAATCTTCATCACGCCGAGAAAGTCCGCGATGTTTTCCAGAGTCTTTATCTTCACTTCAGGCAATTCATCCGCAAAATCAAAGAAGTCTATGTTTGCTCGTCCAGTGATGGACACGTGACCATAAACGCTTGTGTGCGGTTCGGTGTTCGCCCTATCTACAGACAATTTTATACCCAATTTTTTGGAACGGAACAGGAGATAGGGCCAGTCTTGCTGATTGGTGCCATAACCAGCAAGTATGTCGGGATCGAAATCACGGACACACTTCATGAAAGATTCGATCACGGTTTTGTCGTCGGAATCTTTCGCTATGAACTGCTTCTCGTCTCCAACGTTTGTACACGCCGAGATGACAACTACTGGGTTTCTTTCGGGCTTTGGTGCGCCTTGAGGACTGTACGAGATTATTGAAAAGGCTAAGATTCTTAGTTTGGGGATCTCAGTTTTTTCGATGGCTTGAGGAGACGTTTTAGCGACGTATACTTTGTCAACTTGTACTCCAAGATTGTTTTCTGTTTCTTCGACTTCTATTTCGTGCCAGCTGCACGGTAAAACGTGGTTGTCTATTAGATAGCGCATGGAGTAGCGAATGTCGTCTTCGAGAGAGTCTTTTATGCCCTTGGCTTTTTTTAGAGCCTTCATATACTTTGATACAACGTCTGGGTCTTGGCAAACCATCTTGATTGCGTTCACGGGTTTTCCAAAGAATCTTCGATTTGTGGGTTCCAGTTTCTTGATTAACGGATAGTCCGCCTTGAGCGATTCTATCGTGTCTATGATTAGTTGCGGATTTTCCTTTTGCTCTGTAACCAGGTAGAAGTAGGGAAGAAAATTCTTGTCGATGATGAGGATTCGTTTGTCTTCGTCGTCGATGCCCCAAATCCACATCCCTGGTCTGTGGTCTTTCACTTCATAATTGATATCCAAAAGCCAAAAGATTTTCTTCATACGCTGAAGCCCCACTACACGATTTTCCTCTCATACCTCTAAAGATTATTAAATATCTCCTATGAACCTCATATAAGGCAATTCTTTAGTTAACTGTCATGTGTTGATTTAATTTTTCTTGGGGTGTGGAGTGCTTTTCTCCTCTTTCACAAACTCCTATGTATGAATTCATAGCAACTCTACACCTCGCCTAAAGTTTTTAAGTAATTTCAAAGGAGATAGAGTGTGAGGAGACACTATGACAAAACACTTGGCTACCGTCCTTCTATTGACAATTGCGCTAACAATATCCGTCGGTCTAAACGTATTCCAGTTTTCAAATGCGACGAACCTAGAATCTAAACTCAACGAATTGTCTTTTCTCAAAGAGCCGATGGTACATTTGGTTGATTATGATTGGAAGGTTGTACCTGTCAACTGGGAGTTCGAGTACCTACAAGTTAACTTCACGTTATTTAACTCAGGTTATGCACCTGCTAATTTGACTCTCTCAATTGATGCCCTCAATTCAGAAGGAAAATCATTCATGTCGGAAGAAATGGAAATCAGTATTAACGGAACCAGCAAATTGACATTTACGGATGTGAGACTGCAACATGATTTGATGTTCGACCATAACGAGATTTGCGGAGTAGAATTCTATTGTCCATACTTCTTTGAAAACTCCATGGGTTACGAAGAACCTATCCATTAACCCAATTTTTCTTTTGAGACTGAAAAGCTATTATGATCACCTGGTTTAGTAGGGGCGAGAATAAGTCCCAGCCATGTTGAACATTGCTCACCAAGTACTCAGTCAAGTGATAACAAAGATAAGCCAGAATGTTAATAACCTTTTCAGATATGGCTTTTATCAATGTAGAGTAGCATTCGATTGGAGAACCCCTCCTTGAAAATCCTGGAAATGAAACTCAAAAAAGGTATTGTAAAGGTTTTGCCAGAGAGTCTAGACGATATTTGGCATCTATATAACATAATTCTCAGAAACGATGAGGTGCACGGAAGAACTACTCGAGAGGTGAAGGTTGATGACCGTTACGCTCGTCCACAAAGAGGGCAGAGAGTTTCCGTTCTTCTCGGCGTGAGAGTCGAAAAGGTGCTGTGGGACAGGAGTTTAAACAGGCTGAGAGTGCAGGGGATTGTTTGCAAGGCACCAGAAGACCTTAATGTAAAGGGTTCACACCACACCATAAACGTAACCGTGAACAATCCTATCACCATTGTTAAATCCAAGTGGCTGAAGCACGAGATCGACAGGTTAAACAGAGCCAGCAAAACAGCAGCTGCACCGATCATTGTGGCATCCATAGACGACGAAGGATACTGCTTAGCGGTTTTAAGACAATACGGCATAGACGTCAAGGTAGAGGCAAAGACGAAACTTCCAGGCAAACTTGAACCAGAGAAAAGGGTCCAAGCCACACAGGAATTTTTCAAGGATGCACTAAAAGCCCTAAGACTGGTTTGGACGAACCTTCGAAGTTCAATCGTCATTATCGGTCTTGGATTCACTAAGGGTCATTTCGTCGAATTCATAAGGGATCATGATTCAGAAATTGCGGGAGCTGTCATTGATGTAAAGAGTGTGAACAGTGTTGGAGTTGCTGGAGTACATGAGGCGTTGCGTTCAGGAGTCTTCACTAAAGCCATAAAGCAAATGCGCATAGCAGAGGAGGCAGAAATAATGGAAGAAACACTCTCACGGCTGGGGAAGGGAAGGATGGACGTCACCTACGGATTCGACGAGGTGAAAAATGCGAGCACGATGGGAGCGGTTAATAAGCTGCTCATCGCAGATGAGATTCTAAGGGAAGCCTCGGACGATAAAAGAACTCTCTTAGAAGACCTCATGAGAGACATCGAAGAAAAGGGAGGAGAAATCATAGTTTTGAGTGTGGAGCACGAGGCTGGAGCAAAACTGCTCTCGTTAGGCGGTATCGCCGCACTCCTTCGTTTTCCAATAGGGTAGTTACTTTCCATAAAGTTTGAGGCGTCTACGAACTGCGGGATTCTGATCCGCAAATCTTTTCACAACCATTTCAAAGGTTTCCTCAGGTGAGAGTTCTCTTTCTATAAAGACCCCAGTGCGACCAATCTCGTCACGACGTAAAAGGGCGTGAACACGATCCAGCACTGTTTCTATGGAAACGTCTAAAAGCTGTGTGAGGTTTTCTTCTCGTCCGACGATCGTGCTTTCGACGTGACCCTTCTCGGTTGGTTCGATCAGCATAAGCCGTTTGTCTACTCCAAGAACACGCACATCTTTCTTAAGCATTGGAAGAGTTGCTTCGCCTCCGAATTTGTAGAAGTCTCTTTCTAGAGGACGAAGTTTTAGAAGGGGAAAAGAGATGCACTGTTGCTCGTTTATCTCCAAATATCCCTTAACGGCATAATGGGGTGTGGCTTGCACTATAACTCTCCGACTAACTGGAACTCCAGCCCGTTCAAGGGCGGTTTCCACAATGAACGAGGATGGGTAATCTGGCACAAAAACGTCGATGTCGCTCTTCTTTGACACGTCGCCTCGCGCGATACTTCCGTGAACAATGGAGTTAAGATGAAACTGACTGAGGGTTTCCATTATCTTTATTGCCTTAGCTCTCAATTCTTTTAGCAGGTTCCAGTGTTTTTCGCTGTAGATGACTTCTATGCGTTCGGCACGTTTCAGCGGTTTCTTAGCCACCATCGTCACTCCTTGATTGTAAGTTGGCTTGAAGCCAACCTAGGTATGAACGTGAACCCTTCAAAATTGGAAGTGCCAAAATCTCCGGCACCTCATAACTGTGGACGGCTTTCACCCTTTCTAAGAGCTTGTCGAATAGTTTTTTGCTTGACTTCATGAGGACCAAAAACTCTGTGGCTTCGTCGATTTTGTCTTTCCACCAGAAGAGAGACGAGATGGGACCAATAATGTTGGCACAAGCAATCAATCTTTCTTCTAATAGGCACTGAACGATTTTCGTTGCTTCCCTTTTGGTCGAGGCGGTCGTCATGACAACGACGTAATGCGACATGCTCGTTTCCCACAAACACTATACCGAAGTGTTATAAGACCATTTTTACTTACCAAATTGAGAAAGAAACCTAAATTAAGATTATTCTTTCCATGTTGATTTTTGGTGGGAGCTCCTCTTACACAATTGACTTGAATAAACTTACACTGAGTCAAGAACGCTCATGGCGCAGGAATTCTTTCCGAACACTATAGAAGATTCTTCCTTAAATGTTTAGTACACCCTAGTATTCTATGATAATGTAAAATAGAGAAAGGAGGTGAACCTGGTTGATAAATAGGAAAGATTTCATAATTGTGGTTCTCATTGGTTTCTTCTTAGCTGTCACACTTTATCCGAAGACAACAACAAGTGTAATTCAATATGATCCCTGGTTAGACTACAATGATGATGGTAAAGTAGACATGAGAGATATTGGACCAGTAGCTAGAGCTTTTGGTTTGAGTGGAGATCCAACAAAGAATGTAACAGTGACAAACTTTCCGTTAGATGAAGAAGGAAACCTAAAAACAATAACGGTTCAAACAACCGAGATTAGGTTGGTTTTCAACGAAAGTCTTACAGTTGGGGCAGACCCAAACAACTATGTTTATCTAACATCATTCAATACAAGTGGCTTCAAATATGCCTATATAATGGCAAAAGCAGAACTTGATCCACCTCAAGAAAGGTTTGTCGGAGCAAACATCTACATTTGGTTCTTCGAGAACAATCTTGGAATCAAGACGTTACCAGTTGGGATGGGTGGTACCCCCTTGAACACAGATTCTCAGATGTCCAGACCAGATTGGGGCGCAGGAGCATCGGGAACATATGAAATTCATTCAACAAGCACTGACTTGTACTTGCAATACTACAACTCGCCGTACACCTTTGAGGGGCTGCTGACAATAGTTGTCTTCCTATCAAACTATTCATTCCTCAGTTAACGAATAGAATATCAAGCAACTAAGAAACACTAAATACTCAACTATTCCTCTATCTAAATAATGAAGTTTGTAGAGGCAATAAGTCTCTTGTTGAGTAGGAAGAATTAGACCAAATCCAAAAGACTACGTCATATTGAGGGGAAGTGCTTTAGAATATCTTTAATCGTCTCCGTAAGAAAGAAAGTGTTATTTAGTTAGTTTTCTTTTAAACCTCGGCAAGGAAAATGAACATGATCCCAGAGTTATGGTTCTTACTCTTTCTCGTCATCTTTTGGATCGCCCTCTATCTAGCAGGTCATCTCTTCCACTTGGAGAAGCACGGATTGGAAGTAAAACCAGCGTACTTCATGTACAAATCCGAGAGGTTGAAGAGATTCTTGGACAGGGCATCCAAAACAAGACACTTCTTCTGGAAGACCTTCTCCAACATCGGCGTGGCGTTTGCGCTGGGACTAATGGTCTTTAGCGTCTACTTCCTCGCCAACAACCTCTTGAAGTTTGTTTACCCAGTGGAAGTGGGGGGTGCGGTTCCAGTCATTCCAGTTCTCCCCATCATAACCATTCGACTATACTGGTTGCCATACTTCTTCACGGCGATAGCGGTGGTTGTTTTGACTCACGAGTTTGCCCACGGCATCATCGCCAGACTGGAGAAGATTCCTGTAAAGTCAGCGGGAATTCTTATGGCCTTTGTTTTCTTCGGCGGGTTTGTCGAACAAGACGAAGAAGGCTTCGAGAAGGCTTCAACGGTTTCTAAGCTTCGTATGGTTGCGGTGGGTTCCTCTACAAACCTGATTACGAGTTTTCTTGTTTTGCTTCTGCTGATGGGCTTGTACGCTCCGGCTTCTGGAATCCTAATATACGAAACAGTGGAGAATGGACCTGTTGCAGGGGCGGGTCTTCAACGATGGGATACAATATTTGCGATAAATGGAACCGCAGTATCAACCGTAGGTGACCTTGAAGAGTTTATGACACAAAATAATGTAACACCTGGGCAAACTTTGATTTTGAAGACGAATAAGGGCAACAAGTCAATTCAGACTGAGAATGGTTCAAGGGGTCAACCCATTATCGGTCTCGCCTACTACTCGGACTACCACCCGTGCAGAATACCACTAGACTATTACTTGGCTATCCATTTGCACATGACCTTGTTCTGGCTTCACCTCATATCCGTGAGTGTCGGCATCTTCAACATGCTACCGTTGTACCCCTTTGACGGAGAAAAGTTTCTCTACTGTTCCTTAAGGAACATCGTGAAGAAGAGACACCGAGAAGTTCGTGTACTGTTTAATGCCATTTGTTTTGGACTGATCGCAATTAACATGGTGATGAGTTTCGTCAGATACGGGTTGATAAGGATTTAAGGGAGAAAAAGATGGCGAAGTGCACCTCATGCGAGCGTGGAGACGCGACTTTCATGCGCCCCTACTCTGGCGAAAAACTGTGTGAAAGATGCTTCAGGAAGTCCATTGAAAGGAAGGTTCAGGCGACAATCTCTAAGTATGAGATGCTTGAGCCAGACGACAGGTTGGCGGTAGCGGTTTCTGGGGGAAAAGACAGCGTGAGTCTTCTTCACATATTGGCGAAGATCGAAAGGAAGTTTCCAGAGGCGAGGCTGTTTGCGGTCACGGTTGATGAGGGAATAAAGGGCTATCGGGATGAGGCACTGAAGTTTGCCGTCAAAAACTGTCGGAAACTCGGCGTAGAGCACAATGTGGTCTCGTTTAAGGAATCGTATGGGTATGAGTTGGATGAGCTCGTAGACGTGATTCGAAGGAAGGGAGAGAAGGATATGTCTCCTTGCTCCTACTGCGGAGTGCTGAGGAGACGAGCCTTGAACGGTGTTGCGCGTGAGATCGGTGCGGATAAGTTGGCTACCGCCCACAACCTGGATGATGAAACTCAGACCATCCTCCTGAACATTATTCATGGAGACGCTCTAAGAATCGCACGGGTCAAGCCTGTGCTATCGGCTGTGCATTCGAGACTCGTGCAGCGGATAAAGCCTTTCTGTGAGGTGCCGGAAAAAGAAATCGCACTTTATGCCTACCTAAAGAAGATACAGTTTCAGGGAATCCCATGCCCCTATACTCAGACTGCGTTAAGAAACGACATAAGAAGCATGCTCAACAGGTTGGAAGAGAAGCATGCGGGAACAAAGTTCACGATTTTTAGGTCGGTGGAGAGGATCAGACCCGCTTTAGAGGCTGTGGGTGAGAAGGAAAAATTACAAGACTGCAAAATATGTGGGGAACCCACCATTGGAGAGGTGTGTAAGCCCTGCCAGATGCTTCAGACGCTGCGTATTTTGTAAGATGGACGCTGTGAATGGGCGGTGGATCACCGAGAGTCGACGCCCAGTTTTCGCAAAGCCCCTTCAATCTCTTGCTCGTATCCGCACCCCCTTAAGCGCTGAACGTCCAAGTTTAGGTTGCTCCCTCCCGGGTCTGGCCAGGTTCGCCTGGTAAACTCAGTGGACAGCCTTCCTACGAAGGCTGCTCTGTGACCGTCAGCCCTAAGGGACGGATATTCATGGTGAGAGGGTTGAGGGACTTGGCGATCTTTGGTGCCTCGTCTTGGCTTTTGGCCCATCATAGAGGGGGTTTATGGTTCAGGGGACCCCTATCCCCCCGCCTGAGACCCACCGCCCAAGTTAATTGAGTGTTTTCGATGGTATAAAAGTTTGTGAGTTGGGGGCTGGATTGTTTATTTGTGGTTTTGATTATGGATTCATAAGGTTTTTGGGTTGGGTTTGATGTCTTTAGTTTTGGATTAGGGTTGAGTGAGAAGAAGATTCATTACGGTGTTCGTTTGCGCATTGATCAGGCGCTGTATCTTAGGGATGTATCTAACCCTTCAGAGTGGATTAGAGAGGCGATAGACGAGAAACGGAAGAGGGAAGCAACCACAAACAAGAAGAAGTAGTAATCCCTCTCTCGTCTGTTTTGGTCGTGAGATAAAATTATTTTTTGTTTCATCATCATCTTCATCATCTCTGGGTGACAGCGTAGAAAAAATAATTTTGTTCTTCTTCTCCTTCTTCTTCTCGGGATGAAAACTGAGAAAAATTTTTTGTTTTTTCATCAACTGCCGAAGGAAACTTTGGTTTGGAAAGTCTGCTTTAGGAATGGGCGTCGTTTTGGGTTTTGTTTAGTTGATATGTGTTGATAGAAGTTGAAAACATGGGTTTTCAAGATTGGTGGGTAGCGTTTAATGGTGTCTGTAGGCGGTAAGGAAGCAAAGAGCAGAGCACTATATGTGCAGATGGACAGCCGCCGTGAACACGTTAGGTTTAATAACCGAAACCCTTGAAACATAATTTGGTAACACATAGTGGTGTAGAGGCGCAGAGAACAAAAATGAATGAAAAAGCCAGGGCACACCTTTTTGTTTGTACAAATAAGACAGAATCTGAATGTCTTAAGCGTATGCTATTTGGCACTAACAAAATATATGCTGCTGATGCCTTGGCGGTTCAATCTGGTGACATTTTGTTTCTTCTCAACGTGAACTCAAACGTTCTGCATGGCATTTTCCGTGCAAAGTCAAATGGTCGACAAAATATTGTTCCAGAAGCTTGGAAAGGCAAGTATCCATATCAAGTTGAAGTAGAGCCTTTTGGTAGTATCCAAACTATGAAAAACGCAAAAAACATACTCAAAAAACTGGGGATAGAGTGGCACAAACCACTGAGTGATTCAATGGCTGAACGCCTCTTGGCATCCTTTCCATCTAAAGAATCTGAAAATCTTAAGCAAACCACAGAAAACAAGATGTGGGGTTTATTGGCTCCTGAAAAAGTTCAGGTTGAGCAAAGCCTTATCGAAAGTAAGGTAATCATCGAGCTTGAAGAAAAGCCACCATTGGAAGCGACAACTCTATGGGACTACCCACGACAAAGCTATGGAAAAACCCCCAAAGGAAACAACAAATATCCTGGTGTTACTCCAGCTTTCATCATTTGGAACTTGATCCAAAGATACACCGAGCCTGGCGACCTAGTTCTTGATCCCATGGCAGGAAGCGGCACCACTCTAGATGTCTGTAAAGAAGAAGGTCGTAGAGTCATCTGCTATGATATATCTCCAACAAGATCCGAAGTAATACAAAATGACTCGCGAACAATTCCTCTTCCTGATAACTACGTTGATATGATATTTGTCGACTCGCCTTATGGAGACAACATAAGATATAACGATCATCCCAATTGTATAGGTAAGATTTCGAGTGAAACTGACACTTTTTATGAGGAACTGGAAAAAGTGATGGGAGAATGTCACAGAGTCTTGAAGCCAGGCAAGGTTATCGGGTGGCTAATTGGAGATCAATGGGTGAGGAAGAAATTCACTCCTGTAGGCTTTAAGGTCTATGAGAGGCTCAGCGAGTATTTTGAAACAGTGGATACCATCTGCGTGGTCAGAAGAGGGCAAGCGTCCCATACCGCACTTTGGTATAACAGAGCTAGACGTTTCAACTTCTTTCTTCGTGGTTTCAAGTATCTCTTTATCATGAGGAAACCTTCGGGTATGCCCATTAAGTCCGAGCAGAGAACGGTGAAATGGGCGTATTACGAAAGAAAAAGGGGCAAAGTCCGTTCATCCTGATTGGACTGGTGATTTCTTGAAGCTTCAAGACTTAATAGCGCTTTACGAAAAGAAGAAAGCACAGTATGGAGTCGACGGGTACAAGCACATCTCTGAACTTCTTGACGAAGCAAAAGAACTTCACAAAAGGGATTGGATGCAGAAGCCCACACCAAACAAAGATCATGAACAATCATGGAGGGCCTTCAAAGGGAAGAATTTGGAAAAACTCGTAAGTTACATAATCAAGGACGAAGTTGAGAGTTTGGGGCTTCGAATCGTCGATGGAAACAAACTGGAACGAACCAGCAGTAACAACCTCTCTTTTGAGTTAAGTTCGGTAAAACGCAATTTGTTAGTGGATTATGGCGAGTTCGGTTCTCACTTACCAGATGTTGACATCATCATTTATAATCCCAAAACATACAAAATTATAGCTGTCATATCGAGTAAAGTAACATTACGTGAAAGAATTGCTCAAACGGGATACTGGAAAATCAAACTCTCAAGAGACAAAGTCACAGAACACATAAAGGTGTTTTTCGTAACCCCAGATGAAGATGGAACTTTAACTACGAGGATACCCGCAAAGAAGGGAAGAGCCATAGTAGAAGTGGATACTAATGGAAGTTATGTAATGAGTGTAAGAACTGTTGAAGAAAGTCCCAAAGTTAAAATGTTCGATAAATTTATTGACGACCTAAAGAAACTATTGGAAGTTAACATATAACCTTTGCAAAATACTTATTCAGTTTTGATTGGATATCTTGCTTGATAGTTACATGCTCCTTCTGGAAATTGGTCCCAAAGCTTCATATGACAATCTGGACAGCGAATTTCAATATCAACAAGATCACCCTTATACGTGCCTGTTTCTTCATCAAAACCGTAAGTCCAGTATTCGTTTTCATAGACTGCGAACAAAGGTTTTCCACATCCACTGCATTTAGGTGGCTCAAATTTTTGAGATTTCATTGTTTTGAACCTCTGTATTTGTAATAGAGAACGAGTATAATACTTACATCTTTGACCCGTCTTCAGAATGTCAGTGAATAAGAAGGAGACTGTTTATTGGCTTTCAGTTGCCTTGCAGATTCATTATGAGCCAAGATTGTTGAAGCGTTCAAAATCGCCATAGACGAACTCACAAAACAAGCCTACCGCGCGAAAAACTCGACACTTCATCTATATTATTGTTAAAGGTCTTCCACAAATCATCTTCACCCAACCCAACCAAGAAATCCAACAACCCATAAACACTCATGCAAGGATAAACAACATCTTCTCGTTCTAAAAGAATATTAACATCGTGGAACAATCATTTATTCAGGTAAACAACATGAAACCTCGAGTGTCCCTAGAAATGATTTACAATGAGGTAAAAAGAGTAAACCAGCGACTAAGACTCATCGAAGACATAATTGAAGAAATCATCATAAAAACTCTACCCGAAACAGAACTGAACCCCAAGAAAATAAAGGAAATACAACGCTCAATTGAAGAGATGAAGAAAGGAA
>Ga0315314_1001082_pt1 | contig 25764 bp, 22 predicted proteins | sample TDP9_MG_FD_203631 | JGI IMG/M metagenome (GOLD analysis project Ga0315314, IMG submission 203631) | Freshwater sediment microbial communities from Lake Towuti, South Sulawesi, Indonesia - TDP9 | ecosystem: Environmental > Aquatic > Freshwater > Lake > Sediment | place: Indonesia: South Sulawesi... | reverse complement strand
AAGTTTTCTAGAGGCGTATATCCCGACGCCTTCGGAGACCTCGCAAAATACTACACATTAGACACTGGCATCGAAATGACACCGCAAGAACTGCAGAAGATAGGAGAAAGAATAAACAATTTAGGCCGTCTCATCAACATTCGTGAAGGTTTCACAAGAAAGGATGATCATCTGCCGCCGAAAGTTATGAACGTGCCAATACCTGATGAAGGCGTTTCAAAAGGGGCTCACGTGACTCAAGCGGAACTTGACCTATTGCTAGATGATTACTATGAAACACGCGGATGGACAAAAGAAGGCATTCCTACAATGGAGAAACTGAACGAAATAGGACTCGAAGACCTAGACTATATTGTAAAACCCAGACTTGAGAAACCAACTAAAAAGAAATAGGAAGACTAATGGAGGCGAAAAAAGATGGCAGCAGTTTCAAAAAGAAAGTTCGTTTCCGCCGACCCCGAAAAATGTGTCGGCTGTGCAGTCTGCGAATACGCATGCTCCTTTGAAAAAGAAAAATTATACAATCCATTGAAGTCGAGGATTCGGGTTGTGCGTTTGCATCCGCTTGTCAACTTGTCTGTGACGTGTAGGCTCTGTGAAGATCCGCCATGTGTTGCCGCGTGCCCAAGAGATGCTTTAAAGCAATCTGAGGAAACTGGTGTGATAATGGTTGACGAAGACAAATGTAACGGATGCGGCTGGTGTATCGAAGCCTGTGACTACGGCGCTATCACATTGCATCCAGAGACGAAGAAAGTATTCCTTTGCGACCTTTGCAAGGATAAAGAGAAACCGCAATGTGTTGCGTGGTGTCCAGAAGAAGCCTTAGACTTTGTGACATCGGATACTTTAGCGCAGAAGGCAAGGATAACAGCAGTGAAGAAGCTATTCCAAGAAGCGATGAAGGAACAGCCTAAAAAATAAGAAATAAACAGTTTCTTTTCCAACTTTTCTTCACGGAAATATTTTTATTGTATGTTAAGAGATGAGATACTAGTGGTTCCTCTTGACTGAGACGATTGAATATGATAGAATATTTGCGGCTTTGAAGCATCCTATACGTCGTCAGATTCTATTGCTTCTTGAAGATAAAGGTGAAATGTCATTTACAGATATCCAGAATGCTGTTGGTTTAGAAGACACGGGTTTGCTAAGTTATCATCTTAAAGAACTAGAATCTTTGGTTAGGCAATCTGCAAGAGGAAAGTACAGTCTATCAGAAGTGGGAGAAGCAAGTATGGCATTGTTTCGGAAAGTTGAGAGGGAAAGGCAGCTTTCAAGCCTCACCGTCCAGAATTATTTTGGGAAGTTAATCGGGAAGATATTTTTTCTTTTTCTTATCGTAGGAGTGACTTTAATGGCTCCTTTAAGCGCTGACATTTATTTGTCAGTCCAAAATATTTACGCGTCAAGTGTCCCTACGGAACAGATTATTGTTATGTTCTTGGTAGGCTTCATAGGAATGAGTTTTGGCGCCATTTTATTTGCCTTCTATGACCGACACTATTACTCGAAGAATATTAGGACAAACGTTGTTCATTCGATGATTTTTGCAATAGGTATCTCCATACTATCGACTTTTTCGGCATACATGAACTACAGATTTGAGTTGGAAACTTTGTACTTAAAGCCAATTAATGGTAGCAGCGTGACATGGCCTCTTAGTATTCTTCGAACTACTGCTTTCGTCTGCAGTGCTTCAATTATAAGTTACTTAATAAGTCGATGGATGAAGAGATCTTTCGCTAGATTCTGAACAATTAAATAAAAGGTCCGTCTTAGCGAAGAATTTTCAGCAACAGATTAGTCAAATATTCTGCAGTTTTCTCTATCTCCTGTGTCAAGCCTTCTCCGAAATCAGTGTCTTTGGGCTGTATCGCAAGCAAAGCAATTTTAGCGTGTGTCATTTTTGTAAGGTATTCGCAGAATAATTGAAGAGGAAGAGCATGAGTCAACAGCGGAGTCTGCGATGACATTTGATTCGCCTCAACAAATCTGACCGAGCCCGGCTCCAGATTTAAAAGACTAGCGTCAATGAGCAGAATATGAGTTGGCTCAAATTCAACAATAGGCTCAATAAAACTTTCAGGAACAGTCTCGCATTCTATTAGGAAGACGTTTTTAGAGACTTTGTGTTGCAAGTCTTTGATAATTTTTACTCCAATGAAGTCGTCTTTTCGAAGGGGGTTTCCAATGCCAGCTAACACAACTCTTTTGGCGCCTGAAAACCATTTGCGCAATGTCTGTTCTATTTCATCTCTCTGAAAAGTGCGACCTTCTCTGCTTCTTCTCTTCATAAACCTAAAATAATCTATAAGATGCGATTTAAGCTTCTCTTGAAGTATACTGGCTGCTCTCTTTACTGCTGTTAAGAAATAATCATAGACCAAAAAAACGGAGCGTTAGAAAGGCTAAAAGTGTTTTTGTGAAAAACATATCTACAGTTTTGAAATATTCTCTATATCGGAATAACCCTTTATATTTTGTAATAGAACTTTCTACTAGAAGACAAATAGATCGGGAAAGCTGGGGCTGGACGATGTCGGTTAAGGACCCTGCCAAGGTTCGGGACCGCCTAGGACGTTCAACCTCAGCCCCGGGAACTATAATACCTTTTACTAAAAACCCATATAAGAATATGTATATCAAAAAGTGAAATATATATTTGATGTACAAGAATGTATAAATTTCTTCACTAAAGGATTATAATGTGCCTTCTGCTTTCCTCTACTTCTAGTACCCATCATAAGTGGAAATCATGTCTTCTCCATCGAGAAAATGTGATTTTACCATACTACTATCAAGTGAGGAAAAACCTAGCTATTAGCCTTTTATCTCTTTAAAGTTTTCAACAGTTTTCTATCGTGGTCATATATGTTGACTTCTAAAGGCATCTGCCCAAACGCAAAATGTGTAGCACACGCAAAGCATGGGTCATAAGCCCTAAAAGCCATCTCAACCATGTTCAGTAAACCTTCGTTCACGTTTCCGCCTTTTATCAAACCTTTTGCCGCGTCTCTTATTGACATGCAAATGGCTGGAGCATTGTTAGTTGTGGCAACTATTAAGTTGACTTTCTTAACCAATGCTTCTTCGTCGAGTTGGTAATGATGTATCAGTGTGCCTCTTGCAGCCTCAACTATTCCTACGCCTTCACCTGGAGCGCCTACTGGGTTTCTAACCTCTTTGCTTGTAATCTCTGGGTCTTGACTTAGTTCAAGCGTTCTTTCAGTCGCATACAACAATTCAATCAGTCTTGCCCAGTGAAATGCCAAAGTAGAATGCACTGGCTTTCCGCCCAACGTTTCATACATTCTCTCGTATTCTTCTTGTGCCAATGATGTTGCCATGCCATCTGCTGCGTTTAATCTTGCAAGCGGTCCTACTCTGTAGATGCCGCTTTCTGGTCCATCAACGAAGCCTTTCCATCCAACATTCTTGAGGTAAGGCAGTTTGACGTATGTCCATTCCTCCACATGCTCCTCAACTTTGTCCAAGTATTCTGATGGACCAAATTTCAGGAATTCTTTACCTTTTGGGTCAACCACTCTAACTTTGCCATCGTAAAAGTTGACTTTGTTGTCTTTGTCAACTAATCCCATGTAATATGTCTTATGAGTGAAAACGTCACTTAGAATTAAGTCAACATACTTCTTGTTCTTCAAGACCATGTCGTCAAAAATTTTCAACGAAAACTTAGCAAACTCAACACAAGACTTTGCCATATCCTCAATTTCTTTCCTCTCTTCCTCGTTTAATGACTTTGATACGCCTCCTGGCAAGCCGCAAACTGGATGCGTAGCCTTTCCACCAAGTATCGCTGTAATCTTCTGCCCATAAGCCCTATGCTTAATCACTTCTTTTGCGACGTCCAAGCCTACTTTCTTTATTACGCCGAGAATGTTTCTTTCAGCTGGTGGCGCGTCTGGACCGACTACAAAGTCTGGTCCGCCCAAAAAGTAGAAGTGCAATGTATGGTCGTAAGTGTAGTAGCCGCTGTACATAAGTTCCCTAAGCTTCTTAGCCGCTGGTGGAGGGTCAACATGAAAAGCAGCATCTAAAGCCTTTGTTGAAGCAAAATGATGTGCAACTGGGCAGACACCGCAGATTCTTGTGGTTATCTGTGGCAAATCCTCTGCTTTTCGCCCTTCACAGAACCTTTCAAAACCTCTCAATTCTGGAACCTGCAGGTAAGCATTTTCCACGTTCCCTTGCTCGTTTAGGAATATTTCGATTTTCCCGTGACCTTCCAGCCTAGTGACTGGCTCTATGCTTATTGTCTTCATTTCATTACTCTCCTTCTAAGAATGGAGGCGGGTAAAGAATAGCGGTAGAAAGTTCCCAACGGATCTTTAATTTGACTAATCAATTTTTCAACATCGTATCCCTTTTCTTTTTCCTCAGCCACTCCAAGAATAGACGTTAACGCACTTATCATGGCTGCTCCTTGTTCTGTTTCATTTGGACATGGACCACCACACCCAGTGCACGGCATGTCAGCCTTAATACATTGTCCTTCGCATCCAGCACGTGTTGCAGGTCCCATGCAGATTATTCCCTGCTCTAAGAGGCATTTTTCTGGCTCCGGAACTTTCTCATAAACCCTGTAAATCTTGGAGATTTTCTTGTTTTCCTTCTTTCTGGGACATTCGTCACAAAGAGATTTTTCCGGCGCTAACACAGAACCTTTCGGTGGAAGCTGACCCTTCGCGATTGCCTCAACTGCGTTTGCTATGAGCTTGACTGGCGGAGGACAACCTGGCAAGTAATAATCTACGTCTACTGTTTGGTCTAACGTCTTAACGGTGTCATAAAATTCGGGTAAGGTTAATTCTCCTTCAGCAACCTTGAACGATGTCTTAGGCGTTAAGTAGTTAGGATTACTAGTCGATGGCGACTGCAGGTACGCTCTCTCAAAAACTTCTTTCCTATTTGCAACATTTGCTAAGCCAGGGATGCAGCCTTCGTGAGCGCAAGAGCCGAAGGCAACTAAAACCTTTGACTTTTGTCGCAGCAGTTTCGCCATGTGCTCGTTTTCTTCGGTTCTAATTGCCCCATTGAAGAAGCAGACATCTATGCTTTTGTCTGGCATGGCTTCAACATCTTTATATTTAATGTCCATTGCTACAGGCCAGAACAGAATGTCAGCGATGGCTACAACATCAAGAATTTTCTCATTAATGTCTAAGACTGCAATTTCGCAGCCTCCGCAGCTTGCTGCCCAGTAGAAAGCGAATTTCAGTTTTTCCATTGATTATAGCGCACTCACAAGTTTTGATGCGTCAACTCTCAATTCTTTTAATGCAAGTTCCTCTGGAGTGAAACCCATAGCTAAACCCAACAACTGCGAATAGTGCAACACTGGAATGCCATAATTTTCATTGAAAAGGCGTTCTATGCGCATCTGGTTTGTGTCGAACATCATGTGACAGAATGGACAAACTGTAATCATCATTTGGGCGCCTACTTCTTTGATGTGACTAAGTTTTTCCCTTGCTAAATGAAGAGGAATCTGGTCATTTACTCCTACGATTGGTGCGCCGCAACATTCTGTTTCGTCCATGTAGTCTAAGCATTTGGCTCCTGTGGCTTCAATTAGCCTTTTTAGCATTGTCGGGTTTTCAGGGTCGTCAAAGCCAATGTATTTTGTTGGACGCAGAACATGACATCCATTGTGTTCGGCAACACTTAGCTTTGAAAGAGGTCTTTGAACTGTATCCTTGATTTTTTCAAAGCCGACATCTTCTGCCAACACTTGAACTAGATGCTTAACTTCCACTGTTCCTTTAAATTCGTGGCCTATCTGTTTCAGGTATCCGTTGATTTCTTCTCGTATTTTCTTGTCTTCTTTTAGCATCTTGTTTACTTTGCGTAAGGTTCCGGCGCATCCTGGACACAAGGTCATTATGTTCAAGCCTTGTTTTTCTGCAATGCATAGGTTCCTAGCTGCTAACGTAAGCATAAGGTCATGATCCACGGGGTCGAGCGGAAGCCCGCAGCAGTTGTAGTCTGGCATGTCAACTAACTGTATTCCAAGTTTTTCAGCGACTTTTCTGGTCGAAATCTCGTAGGCTGAAACTCGGTATGGTATTGAACAGCCGAGGAATAGTAGATATTTTAGCTCTGCCATTCTATGATTTCTCCTCCTTTCTTTCTATCTTTTTGAAAAAGCCTACAGCCTCGAACAATTTAGCTACATCGTCTATGTTGGTTTTAGGTAACGGTGGCAGTCCCACTTCTTCTCTTTTTTTTAGACGAAGTTCAGGAATCCTATAGGCAAGACCTGTTGCTTGAACGCTTGACGCCAATTCTTTGAAAACCATGGGCATGTAGCCTTCTTCAACAGCCAAGTTTCTAAGCGCTCTAAGAACAGCGGCAATTTCTACATCTTGTGGACAGTGGTCAACGCATGTGAAGCAGGCGGCGCAAAGCCAAATGACATCGCTGGAAAGAACTCTGTTCTTTAGTCCAAGCTGTGTCATTCTCATTATTTGTCTTGGTCTGTATGTTTCGCTGAATCTGGCAACTGGGCAATCAGCTGTGCATGTTCCGCACTGGAAGCACAGCATTATTCTTTCTGCGCCTGGAATCTTGCTGACTTCATACTTGAATTTGCTGTCCATTTCAGTTGATTTTATCACTGTTCGCTGTGTAGTCTTTTTTTCTGTCTCTTTTTCTTGTTCTGACATTATGTTTGACCTCCATTCCCTAATGGGCTTGGTCCAAGTTTCTTAATCTCGTTTACTGTGTCTCTAATAACGGTTGCGAATCTGTCTCCTTCTGATGCAGAGACCCATTCAATTCTTAAACGGTCTGGCTCTATGCCAAACTGTTCCAACAATTTCTTTAGGATTGCGATTCTGCGTTGAGCTTTGAAGTTGCCTGAAATATAGTGACAATCATATGGGAGGTGACAGCCTGCGACTAATACCCCATCTGCGCCATTCTTCAAGGCTTCTAAAATAAAGATAGGGTCAATTCTTCCACTACACATGACTCTGACAACTCTCAAATTAGGCGGATACTGCAAGCGACTAACACCTGCCAAGTCTGCGCCTGCGTATGCACACCAATTGCATAAGAAACCTACAATTCTAGGCTCAAATTCTTCAGTCATGTCTCGCTTCATCCCTTAACGCAGCCCTAACCTGAGCTAGAATCTGCTTGTCAGTAAAATGTCCCATGTTGATAGCGCCTGTGGGACAAGCGGAACCGCAGACGCCACAGCCCTTGCATAATGCTTCGATAACGTGAGACCTGAGTTTTCCTGTGTTCTCTTTCATCTCGATGGCTCCGTACTCGCAAAGTGCCTCGCATATTCTGCATCCACCGCATAGGTCTTCGTTTACGTTAGCGATTGAACCTTCCATTTCTAATGCTTTCTTAGACAAGACTGTGGCAGCTCTAGCAGCGGAGGCGCATGCTTGGGCTATGCTTTCGTCGATGAATTTTGGTGAGTGCGCCATCCCGCATAGGAATACGCCGTCTGTTGCAAAGTCAACTGGGCGCAGTTTCATGTGAGCCTCTAAGAAGAAGCCTTCATGAGTTAGAGGAACTTTCAACATTTCTGCTATACGCTTGTTATCTGGATTTGGAACAGTTGCAACACTTAAAACTAACAAATCTGGTTCAATCTGAATCCACTCTTTGAAAACTGGCTCAAAAAACGATATTTGCAAATGCCCATTTTCTAGAGAAGCTTCTGGCTTAGTTTGGTCGTCGTAGCGTATGAATAAGACGCCTTGGCTTGCGGCATCATGGTAATAGTCTTCTTTAAACCCATAGGTCCTAACATCTTTATACAGAACGTAGACATCGGTTTCAGGGCTTAACTCCTTAATCCTCAACGCATTTTTGACAGCTTGTGCGCAGCAGATTCTTGAACAATTTGGACGTTCTTCATTTCTAGACCCTACACATTGGATCATGGCAACAGTTTTAGCCTTAAACTGTCCTTTAGCAAGTTTCTCCTCTAACTCATGCTGCGTAAGAATTCGATTATCTTTTTCATAAAGGTATTCGTTAGGCTTGTACTCCACTGCGCCTGTTGCGACTATAACAATTCCGTGGTCGATTTCTTTTTTTTCAGCATTTTCATTCAGTGTGGTCTTGAAATTTCCAATATATCCCTTGATATCTAAGACTTCAGTGTTCAAGTGAACATGAATTTTTTCATTTTCTGATGCTTCTTTGATAATTGACTTTAGTTTTTCTTGTGGGTTTTCAGAGCCAAGCATGTAATGAATATTGCGCAAGTATCCTCCAAGCTCTTTGTCTTTCTCAACTAGGTGAACTTCGAAGCCTTGCCTAGCCAACTCTGTTGCAGCAGTCATTCCTGCGAGTCCACCACCTATTATGAGTCCAACTGGTGTCACATTGATCATTGGCTTTGGTAAAGTGTTCAATAATCTGGCTTTAGCAACTGCTGATCTTACCAAGTCTTTGGCTTTTTCCGTTGCTTCTTTAGGTTCGTGCATGTGAACCCATGAGCATTGGTCTCGGATGTTTGCCATTTCGAATAAGTAAATGTTAAGTCCTGCCTCTCGAACGGTTTCTCTGAAAAGTGGTTCATGAGTCCGAGGTGTGCAGGAAGCAACTACTACACGGTTAAGACCTTGGTCTACTATTTTCTCCCTTATCGTCTTCTGAGTGTCTTGCGAACAAGTGTACAAATTATGTTCCGCATATACCACGTTGGGTAAGGTCTTGGCATATTCCACAACTTCTGGAACGTTTACTATGCCACCGATGTTTATGCCACAGTGGCAAACGAACACGCCGATGCGTGGTTCTTCCTTTGATACATCCCTTTCTGGAGGATACTCCTTGGCTGCTGTAAGTTTACCCCTTTCTGAAGCAGTTATGGCTGCCGCTTTTGCCGCTGCCCCACTTGCTTGAGCAACACTTTCCGGAATATCTTTAGGAGAAGCAAAGGCGCCACACACGTATATTCCTGGACGGGAGGTTTCAACTGGCGAAAAGGTTTCTGTGGCACAGAAGTTATACTTGTTCAAGTCTATGTCAAGGACTTTTGCCAATTCAACAGCGTTTTTCGGCGGTTTCATTCCAACAGACAATACTACAAGGTCGAATTCTTCATCTGTCGGCTTCTCTTCTACTACATGTCTTACCATGAGACTCCGTGTTTCAGGCTTTTCTTCAATGTTGGAAACTCTTGACCTAACAAATCTAACTCCATATTCCTTTGTTGCTCTTTCATAATATTCGTCAAACTCTTTTCCATAGGCGCGGATATCCATAAAGAAAATAGCACACTGAAGATGCGGATTGTGCTCCCTAGCTATAACTGCTTCTTTAATTGCGTACATGCAACAGGCGGAAGAACAGTAACTACTTTCAACCTGCTCATCTCTCGAGCCTACACACTGGATAAAAGCTATTTTTCGAGGCACACGCCCATCTGATGGACGAACTATTTTTCCGCCAAAAGGTCCAGAGGCGCTTAGAATTCGTTCAAACTCGATGCTGGACACGACGTTTGGGTAACGACCATAACCATATCCACTCTTTAGTCGAGGATCAAATTCTTCAAAACCTGTTGCTAAAATTATTGCGCCAACATTCAGATTGATCGTTTCAGGTTTTTGATTGAAATCAACAGCTCCTGCTCTGCATACGTTTTGGCATAGTTCGCATTTTATGCAGTTTTCTTCATCAATGGAGTATTTCAATGGAACAGCTTGTGGAAATGGAACGTAAATCGCCTTGCGAACACCGACTCTCTCATCAAACTCGTTTGGGACCTCTATTGGGCAGCGTTGAGCGCAAACTCCGCATCCGTTGCATTTTTCTTCGTTTACGTATCTGGCTTTTCTCGATATTGTAACCTCAAAGTTACCTGCTTCGCCGCTGACTTTTTGTATGTCTCCGTGAGTGATGAGCTGTATGTTTGGGTGTCTTCCAGCACCTACAAGCTTTGGTGCTAGAATGCACATTGAACAGTCGTTTGTTGGAAAAGTCTTGTCTAACTGCGCCATTGTGCCTCCAATACTAGGTGATTTGTCCAGTAAGTAGACTTTGAAGCCTGCGTCTGCAAGGTCTAGGGATGCTTGTATGCCTGCGATTCCACCGCCAACAACAAGTGTTGCTCCGACTTTTTTGGTCATTTTGGCACCTCCAGATGCAGAAGAGCCTATCTAGTCTGCAGTTTGTACAGCATCTGAACTGCTTTTCTTACGGGTTTCTTATCCCCTTTGATAACGACTCGCAAATCATCTTCGAACTTTATTGTTACACCAAATAACTTTGAAATCTCTTGCGCCTTCTCTTTGGCAAGAGGCTTTGATAATGTTATTCGTGTCCATCCTTTATCGACATCTTTAGGCAAGCCTGGAACAAATTTAGGTCTCACAGGCAAAGGTTCAACAAGTTCACCACGTTCTGCCTTGTCAACCTTGTTTATCCAATCTTTGGCATAATCGTCGCAAACACAAATCGCTACAGCAATTAAATCACGTTTTGCCTGTTCCAAACTATTCTGCAAGTCGGGTAATCTTTCGTTTGCTAGTTCTACATCGCAGTCCGGACAAATATGCGAACGAACAAAATTGATAAGTGTCCTACAATTCCGTAATTGACGTGCAAGTTCAGGATCAATATTAACATCTCTTTGAACCAAGTCTCCAAACATTCTGACAAGCACCCACCAAATTTGCTCCGAGCGTTGCAGCATCGAGTTTATGTAGCCTCTTGTTTCTTCTGCTTCAGGCGAGACAGGAATTGGCTGAACAACTGAAACCTTTTCAACTATTGGAGGAGGCGTTTCTGGAACTGCCTCAAAAGCTGCTGCAACTTTGCCACGTGAAATTTCTTCTAAACGAAGCCGAATTGCTTCTGCAACAAACTCGGATATGCTTCGGTAGCGTCCTGCCTTCAAGATTCTCTTAATTTCTTCAATAAGTTCTTCGCGTATGCTTACAGTTGCCCATTCAGGCATTAACATCCTCTCTTAGGATTTTGAAGTAAGTATAAAGCAAATATGACATATATAAATAATACGCTTCTTTCCTGAGTAGGAGAGACCAAGATCGCGTATCTTTTTCTCTATGATACTCAAAACTGAGCAGCACATTTTATTTCATGTTTAGCGCAATTTAATCAAAAAATAGGATAAGAACGAGTCAAAAAAGCGCTACAAGCGAAAATATATTAGGTGGTTTTGACATGTCCTCTTTTTCTACGAGTATAAGAATATAAGAAGTGATGATGTTAATTGAGCGAACTTGATTTAGGATTTATGGGCGAAGTAGCAAATACACCAAGAGGAAAGGGCATTCTTCTATGTATCCAGTGTGGAAGATGCTCAAGCAGCTGTCCAGTTGCAAGGCTAACAAAGGAGCATAATCCTAGACGACTAATGGAAATGGTCATCTTGGGTCTGCGTTCAGAGGTTCTTCCAGAGAAGTTGCCATGGTACTGCCTATCATGCTTTACATGCCTAGACAGATGCCCACAAGGCGGCGACGTAGGCGAAGTAATGTTTGCAATTAGAAATCTTGCCGTGAAAAAAGGCAATGCACCATCAGGAGTTGTTGCCCAAGCAAAAGCTCTCTATGAAACAGGACGGGTTTTAAACCCCATAAGAACAGCCGCTGAAAAACGAGAAAGCCTCGGATTAGGCAAACTTGACAATGCTGGAATAGATGAAGTTCAAAAGATTCTGAAAAAGACGGGACTAAGTAAAATAGTCGGTTCAAAAGAAGAGGTGAAAAGATGAAGTACGCATTTTTCGTGGGCTGCTTGATTCCTGCTAGAGAATTAAACTATGAAGTTGCTGTTAGGAAAGTTCTGCCTGCTTTTGGTGTGAATCTAGTTGAAATGAAAGGCGCCAACTGCTGTGCACCTTTCAGCATTCAATCCTTGGACTATGCAAGCTGGATGGCTCTTGCAGCAAGAAACCTTGCCATAGCAGAAGAAATGGGTCTCGACATCCTAACCTTATGCAACGACTGTTACGAATCACTTCTCATGGTCAATACGCTTTTAAAAGAGAAGAAAGACTTGCGCGACAAAGTGAACGAGACACTTTCAAAAGTAGGCAAAGAATTCAAAGGAAAAATAGACGTTAAACATTTCGTAGATGTTCTCCATGACGATGTAGGCATGAAGAAAATCAAAGAGGCAATAAAAAAGCCCTTTGATGGTCTTCGAGTAGGAGCACAACCTGGATGCCACCTAACAAAGCCCAAACGAATACATTTTGAAATGATCAGAGGTTACAAGGCTTTAGATGAGCTTGTTGAAGCAACTGGTGCGGAATCTGTGCAGTTCGAGAGAAGAGAGATGTGTTGCGGTGGTCCATTGCGCGACATTGATGATGACCTTGCGAGAAAAGTGTCGAGGCAGAAACTTATTACTCTAAAAAATGCGGATGTTCAAAGCATTGTCACGCTCTGCCCGTTTTGCTATCTCCAGCTTGACACTGGTCAATTGGAAGTTAAAAGACACTTCAATGAGGATTATAATTTGCCCGTACTTCATTATATCGAGCTTCTCAAGATGGCTATGGGCATGAAACTAGAAGACTGGGAAATTAAGTCCCATAGAATTCCTATTGACAACGTCATAAAAGGTAGGACATAGGAGGAATGAAAAATGACAAAAAACGAAGTGGCAGTTGTTGGCGGTGGAATCGCGGGCATACAAGCATCCCTAGACTTGGCAAGTAGAGGTTTCAAAGTTTACTTGATTGAGAAATCGCCAAGCATCGGCGGTAGAATGGCACAGTTGGACAAGACCTTTCCAACGATGGATTGTTCAATGTGTATTCTTGCCCCAAAGATGATTGATTGCTCTCATCATCCAAACGTTCAACTTCTTTCATACTCTGAAGTCAAAGAAGTCAAGGGTTCGGTAGGAAACTTCACCGTCAAGGTTCTGAGAAAACCACGATACGTTGATGAATCCAAGTGCACTGGTTGTGGGACATGTGCAGAACATTGCCCAGTAGAGGTTCCAAATGAGTTTGACATGAACCTTGGAATGCGAAAGGCAATTTACATGCCGCTCCCACAGGCTGTGCCAAGAGCAATGACTGTGGACAAAGAAAACTGCATAGAATGTGGACTTTGCGCCAAAGTATGTCAAGCTGGCGCTGTTGATTTGAAGCAACAGCCCAAGGAAGTTGATCTAAATGTTGGTGCAATCGTTGTAGCCACTGGCTTTGACATGTTTGATTCTTCTGAAATTCCAGCATTCGGCTATGGGCGCTATAAGAATGTAGTAACTGCAATGGAACTAGAACGCCTACTCTGCGCATCGGGTCCCACTGGTGGACATTTGATAAGACCTTCAGACGGGAAAATACCAAGAAAAATCGCATTTATTCAATGTGTAGGCTCAAGAGACAGGCGATTTGGAAACACATACTGCTCAAGTATCTGCTGCAAATATTCGGTTAAGGATGCTGTATTAATAAAGGAACATGAACCGAGTACCGATGTCACCATATTCTACATAGATCTCAGAGCATTTGGAAGAGGTTTCCAACAGTTCATTAACCGAGCCAAAACCGAGTATGCCATAAGATTTACTCGATGTAGCCCAGGCGAAATAGTTGAAGACCCGTCAACTAAGAGTCTAAATATTTGGTATGAAGACACGGTTGCTGGAACCATAGAAAACTTAACCTATGACCTAGTGGTGCTCTGCCCAGCTTTGACACCTAGAAAAGATGCCAAAGAGTTGGCCAAAGTTCTTGGAGTGCAGACTGATGAGTACGGGTTCTTTAGGGCATCAGACATGGTAGTCAATCCTGTAGACACAACCGTTCCAGGAATCTTCGCATGTGGCTACTGTCTGGGACCTAAAACAGGCGATATTCCAGACTCGATAATGCAGGGTAGCGCAACTGCGGCAAGAGTTGCTGAAGTTTTAAGAGGTTAATCAGCCATGGAAGAAGAGTCAAGAATCGGAGTATTCCTATGCCACTGCGGGGTCAACATAGGAGGCGTAGTCAACATTCCACAAGTTGTCAAATACGCTAAAACTCTCCCAAACGTTGCTTATGCCGAAGAAAACATCTATACCTGCTCAGAAGCTGGATTAACTTCAATAAAAGAAGCGATAAAGAAGTACAATTTGAATAGAGTAGTTGTCGCTTCATGCACGCCAAGAACACATGAACCACTCTTCCGCTCTGCATGCAAAGAGGCTGGACTGAATTACTATTTGTTTGAGATGGCAAACATCAGAGAACAATGCTCATGGGTTCACATGCACCAGCCAAGAAAGGCTACAGAAAAAGCAAGAGACATTGTACGGATGGCTGTAGCAAGGGCGACATGGCTGCAACCTCAGGAAGAGCCTGAAGTAGAGATTAAAGACTCGGCATTGGTCATAGGTGCAGGCATAGCAGGAATGACATCAGCACTAACTTTAGCTGACCAAGGTTTCAAAGTCTACTTGGTTGAAAAAGAAGCTGAAGTAGGCGGAAATCTTCGAAAACTTCACAAATTATACCCAACCATGCAAGACACACCCGAAGTTCTAGAGCCCATGGCAAAGGCTGTAAAAAAACACAAGAACATTCAATTAATGACTTCAACCACAATCTCTGAAGTCAAAGGCTACGTGGGCAACTTCAAAGCCACAGCCACAAAAAACGGTGAAAAAACCGACCTCGAAGTCGGCACAATCATCGTTGCCTGCGGCGCTATGAATTACAAACCTCCAGAAGGTCTTTACCAATATGGAGTTTTCGACAGAGTTATAACACAGCTTGAAATGGACGAAATGCTGAAAGAGGGAAAACTTCCAAAGCCTGAAAGAGTTGTAATGATACAATGCGTTGGAGCCCGAAAGGGAGAAATTCGTGCAGTGGATTTGGCAGGCTTTCCAAAGTCTGACACCGCCTTCCTATTGTCTAAGATTCTCAAAGCGAAGAAAGAAGAAGGCTGGCCCTACTGCTCCAAAATCTGCTGTATGAACGCAATAAAAAATGCCATACTCATTAAGGAGCAATATCCGGAAACAGATGTTATCATTCTTTACGGAGATGTCAGAGTCTATAAAGAATACGAAGACTTCTACTCACAAGCAAGGGAACATCAAGTAAAGTTTGTCAAGCATATAGATGAAGTAACTCCAGAAGTCAGCCAAGGGCCAGAAGGCAAACTCTTCGTCACAGCATACGATGCCCTCTCAGGCAGAGAAATGAAACTCCCCTGCGACTGGGTCGTACTATCAACGCCACTGATTCCTCACAAAGAGGAAATCCTCTTGGCAAGAATGCTCAAAATCCCCTTAAGCCCAGATGGATTCTTGATGGAAGCCCACTTGAAGTTAAGACCTGTTGACACTCAGATGGATGGCATATTCCTCGCAGGCGTATCTTCAGGGCCAAAGGATGTTCCAGAGTCAATAATTTCAGCTAAAGCTGCTGCTGCAAGAGCGGCAATTCTTATGGCAAACAAGAAGTTGAGGACAGAGGCTCTTACATCTGTTGTAGATGAAGAACAATGCATTGGATGTGGACTTTGTGAAGAAATCTGCCCATACAGCGCTCACTACCTTGAAAACAGCAAATCCAAAACTATTGAGGCTTTATGCAGAGGCTGTGGAGCCTGCGCCGCCGAATGCCCGAGAAGAGCCATAACTATGCGACATTTCACGGATCAACAGGTCCTTTCTCAGGTTAAAGCAGCGATAATTCCAGAAGAAGCCAGTGGAGGAGATTAATATGGAAGAGGTTGAGGTTGAAAAGTCGGAGTTTGAACCACTTATCTTAGCCTTCTGTTGTAACTGGTGCTCCTATGCAGGCGCAGACTTGGCTGGTACAAGCCGTCTTGAATATCCGCCAAACGTAAGAATAGTCAGAGTCATGTGCAGTGGAAGAATAGACCCAATTTTCATCCTCTCAGCATTCAGATGGGGCGCAGACGGAGTCCTTATAACTGGTTGCCATCCAGGCGACTGTCATTACGTTCAAGGGAATTACATGATGGAAAGGAGATTCGGTTTCCTAAAGGAAGCTCTAAGCGACCTTGGAATCGAGCCTGACAGACTTAGGCTGGAATGGATTTCTGCTGGTGAAGGCGAAAAATTTGCGGCTTTGATTAGAGAAACCACTCAAAGAATAAAGCAACTTGGTCCAAATCCGCTAAAATCTCTATAATATAGGAAGGGTGGTAATGGGAGAAACCGAGTTCGAACCTCTCATTCTCGCTTTCTGCTGCAACTGGTGCGCATACGCAGGCGCAGACCTTGCAGGAACGGCGAGACTCTCATATCCACCTAACATTAGGATAATACGAGTCATGTGCTCTGGCATGGTTCATCCAGCACATGTAATGGACGCCCTAATGAAAGGAGCAGACGGAGTCCTAATCGCAGGCTGTCATCCAGGCGACTGCCACTACACTGATGGAAACGTCAAGACAGAACGAAGAGTTGAAGCATTATACGTAATGATGGAAGACATGGGCATAGAACGTGACCGCCTACGTTTAGAATGGGTTTCAAGCGGTGAAGGAGAGAAATTTGCAAGAGTTGTTCGAGAAATGACTAAGCAAGTCAAGAAAATAGGTCCAAACCCATTCAAATCGAGGTAGAAAAATGAAAAAGAAGGTTGCGAAGAAGAAAACTCAAAGAGTCAAAGCCAAAAAGGAAACAAAAGTCGCCTCTGTGCCAAAGATTTCGTTTGGACCTAAAGAACAGCCAAGAATCGGCGTTTTCATCTGCCACTGCGGCGTCAACATAGGCGGTGTAGTAAACGTTCCAAGCGTAGTTGAGTATGCAAAAACCTTGCCCAATGCCGCACATTCTGAAGGAAATATTTACACCTGTTCCGAGGCTGGACTGAGTTCAATAAAAGAAGCGATAAAGAAACACAATTTAAACAGGGTAATTGTCGCTTCATGCACGCCAAGAACACATGAACCGCTCTTCCGCTCTGCGTGTAAAGAGGCTGGGTTGAATCAGTATTTGTTTGAGATGGCAAATATTCGCGAACAGTGTTCATGGGTCCATTCTCACGAGCCCGAGAGAGCAACCGAAAAGGCTAAGGACATTGTGAAGATGGCAGCTGCAAGGGCGACATGGCTGCAACCGCAAGAAGAGCCAGAAATAGAGGTCAAGGAGTCGGCTTTGGTAATTGGTGCAGGCGTCGCAGGAATGACCGCTGCATTGTCAATAGCTGACCAAGGGTTTAAAGTCTATCTGGTTGAGAAAGAAGCTGAAGTAGGCGGAAACCTCAGAAGACTTCACAAGTTATATCCGACCATGCAAGATTCTTCGGAAATTTTGAACCCACTCATTGAAAGAGTTAAAACGAACAAAAACATCGAATTACTAACTTCAACAATAATATCTGATGTTAAAGGGTATGTAGGAAACTTTGAGGTTTCAGCTTCTAAGAGTGGCAAAAACGTCGAATTTGACGTAGGCACAATTATCGTAGCATGCGGTGCATTAAATTATCAGCCACCAACAGGTCTCTATCAATATGGAGTATACGACAAAGTTGTAACACAACTCGAAATGGACGAATTATTGAGAGAAGGAAAACTTCCAAAACCTGAAAGAGTTGTAATGATACAATGCGTTGGAGCAAGAAAAGGCGAGATAAGAGCGTATGGAGTTGAAGCATTTCTGAAATCTGACACCGCCATTTTACTCAGAAAGATTTTAAAAGCTAGAAAAGAAGAAGGCTGGCCCTACTGCTCCAGAATATGTTGCATGAACGCGATTAAAAATGCCATATTGATTAAGACTCGGTTTCCAGAGACAGATGTCGTTATACTTTACGGCGATTTGAGAGTCTACAAGGAGTATGAGGACCTTTACTCAAAAGCCAGGGACCTTGAAGTAAAATTCGTCAAATTCATTGAAGAAGCCACACCAGAAATCAGCGAAACTCCTGACGAAAGGCTTAAGGTTTTAGTTTACGACATGCTTGCAGGACAACAAGTAGAATTTCCATGCGACTGGGTTGTACTATCGACACCTCTGATTCCTAGCAAAGATGCTGTTCTCTTGGCGCGGACGCTTAAGATACCATTAAGCCCTGATGGTTTTCTCATGGAGGCACATTTGAAGTTAAGACCAGTCGACACTCAGATGGATGGCATATTCTTAGCAGGTGCAGTATCTGGACCTAAGGATGTTCCAGAGTCAATAATTTCAGCTAAGGCAGCGGCTGCTAGAGCATCTATTCTAATTGCCAACAAGAAGATGAAGACAGAGGCAATTAACGCTGTTGTAAACCCAGACCTATGCAGAGGATGTAGCAGATGCGAAGAAATATGCGAATTTAACGCAATCCATGTAGAAGAAGTCGCACCGAACATCTTCAACGCCAAAGTAAACGAAATCTCATGTAAAGGCTGTGGCACTTGCTCTGTAACTTGTCCAACAGGCGCTATTACGATGAGGCACTTCACTGGGAAGCAGATTCAGTCGATGGTGGAGGCTGCGCTAACATAGCATAGGAGGCTTGTTGTGACAGAAGTTGTGGCAGAACCAAAAATCGTTGGATTCCTATGCAATTGGTGCGGCTACGCAGGCGCAGACTTGGCAGGAACGAGTCGGCTTTCGTATCCGCCTAACATTAGAATTATTCGAGTAATGTGCAGTGGACGGGTTGAGCCTGCGTTCATACTTAGTGCTTTCGAAAACGGAGCAGATGGTGTCCTAGTTGCAGGCTGTCACCCAGGCGACTGTCATTACAGGTTTGGAAATCAGTATGCAGAGAAAAGAGTGGAAAAAACGAGAAGACTGTTGGATTTGCTTGGGATAGGCTCAGAAAGATTGCGCTTAGAATGGATTTCCGCGGCTGAGGGAGAAAAGTTTGCTTCTGTCATAAAAGATTTCACGGAAAAACTGCGTAGATTGGGGTCAACAATACTGACATCTAGTAAGAAGTCTGCAGCTAGTCGTATAGTTGAGAACGAGTCTATTCATGATATTCTCAAAAGAACCAAAGCCCTATACTGTCAAGAATGCGGCAAATGCTCGAGCAGTTGCCCAATAACACGGGTAAGACCGGAAGCTTCTCCAAGATTAGCAGTGGAAAAGGCATTGTTAGGAATGGAAGAAGGAGTCTTATTAGACAAGGGCTTATGGTCATGTTTAACATGCTATCTTTGCCGCCAAAGATGCCCCCTAGACATAGAATACGACGAGCTGATTCGCACATGTAGAGCCAAAGCGGCTGCACATGGAATTGTTGGCACATGCTCTCACGAAGGCGTACTCCTAGCCTTACAGAGGTTTATGGCACAGCCAAAAATCAAGCAAGACCGACTTGGCTGGCTTCCAGAAAAAGCAAAAATCAGTCAAAAAGGCAAAATACTCTACTTCACTGGATGCCTTCCATATTTTGACACTGTTTTCGATGACATAGGTGTGAAAAGTGTTGAAATAGCTCAAAGCATGGTAAAAATTCTGAACGAGGCTGGCATAACGCCTGTAGTGCTGAAAAATGAAAGATGCTGTGGACACGACTTATCTTTTTCGGGAGATTTGGAAAGTTTCGCAGAATTGGCTAGGGCGAATATTGCGGATATTAAGAAAAGTGGAACATCTAAAATAGTGACAACTTGCCCAGAATGCTATCGCACTTTCAAACTGGAATATCCAGAAATATCTAAAACTTTTGACTTTGAAGTTATGCATTCATCTGAGTTTCTAGCCGAACTAATAAACAAGAAGAAAATTAATTTTCCAGAAAAATTTGACAAAATCGTGTCTTATCAAGACCCTTGCCGACTTGGTAGACACATGGGTGTTTATGAGCCGCCTCGGCAAGTTATGACAAGTATACCAGGCATCGAACTCGTAGAAATGGATCGAAATGGAGAAAATGCTCTCTGCTGCGGCGTAAGCGCATGGCAAGCCTGCGGTCAACATTCCAAAAGAATTCAAGTAGAAAGACTGACGGAGGCAAAAGAAACTGGAGCCGACTTGCTAATTACGGCATGTCCAAAATGTCAAATTCACCTAAACTGCGCAATGACAGAGAAAACTGCGACAAAGCATGTGCCCAAAGTGCCGACAAACGACCTTTCAGTGCTGGTTGCGAAGGCGATGAATCTGATGCCGAAGTAAAAGGAGGAGAGGAAGAGATTGAGTGAAAAACCTTCAGTACTAGTTATCGGCGGCGGCATCGCTGGGATTCAGGCTTCGTTAGACCTTGCAGGAAGAGGATTCCAAGTCTATCTCCTAGAAGACACCCCGACCATTGGCGGAAGAATGGCACAACTAGACAAAACCTTTCCAACAATGGACTGCTCCATATGCATCCTTGCGCCGAAAATGATTGAATGCTACCGCCATCCCAACATTAAGTTGTTAACCTACTCTGAACTTAAAGAAGTCACTGGCAAGACAGGCAATTTCAAGGTAAAGATTCTTCGTAAAGCAAGATGCGTCGACGAAACAAAGTGCACTGGCTGTGCCGCATGTGCCGAACATTGTCCGGTAGAAGTTCCTAACGAGTTTGATATGGAACTTGGAATGCGAAAAGCGATTTATATGCCGATGCCTCAAGCCGTACCCAGAGCAATGACTGTTGACAAAAGCAACTGCATAGAATGTGGACTCTGCATGAAAATATGCAAGGCAGGAGCAGTTGACCTTAAGCAACAGCCTCAAGATATTGAACTTAATGTTGGCTCAATTATTATTGCAACTGGCTTTGACCAATTCAATCCTGTAAGTATTAAGGAATATGGTTACAAGTTGTATCCAAATGTTTTGACAGCGTTAGAGTTTGAGCGTTGGGTGTGTGCCTCTGGACCAGTTGGCGGACATTTGATAAGACCCGCTGACGGACGAAGACCAAAGAAAATTGCTTTTATTCAGTGCGTGGGCTCGAGAAGCCTCAAGGCTGGAAGCCCATTCTGCTCAAGCGTCTGCTGCATGTACGCTACAAAAGAGGCATTAATAATTAGAGAACATGAGCCAAATGTCGAGGTTTACATATTCTACAATGAGTTGCGAGCTTTTGGAAAAGGCTTCCAAGAATTTGTCAACAGAGCCAGAGACGAATGGGGCGTAAAATACATTAGAAGCAGACCAGGCGAGATTCGAGAAGACCCAAAGACAAAAGACCTCACAATATGGTATGATGACACACTGACAAGAGAAATCAAAACTCTCCCAAACGTAGACCTCGTAGTCCTATGTCCAGCACTGCTTCCAAGACAAAGTAATAGGCAATTAGCCGAAATCATGAAAATAGAACTTGACGACTGCGGCTTCTTCAAAGTGAAGCATCCACTGTTTGCCCCAGTTGACACAACGATTCCAGGAATATTCGTCTGCGGATACTGCCAGTCACCTAAGGACATTCCAGATTCTGTAGCGCAAGCCAGTGCAGCGGCAGCAAGAGCAGCCGAGGCTTTAGCGCTAGTGCAAGTTGGAGGTGCACAATGATGGAGAAAACTGAGCCAACTATGCCAGCTACAGAAGAGAAACCGAGAATCGGCGTTTTCATATGTCATTGTGGCATAAACATCGGCGGCATCGTTAAAGTGCCAGAAGTTGTGAAGTATGCTCAGACTTTGCCAGATGTTGTCTATGCAGAAGACAATATTTATACATGTTCTGCAGAGGGAATTGCCTCAATTAAAGAGGCTATCAAAGAAAAGAATCTTAACAGGGTCATAGTTGCCTCTTGCACTCCTAGAACACATGAGCCCTTATTCAGAAACGCATGTCAAGACGCAGGTCTAAATCCGTACCTATTCACATTCGCTAATATTAGGGAGCATTGTTCATGGGTTCATATGCATGAGCCAGAAAAAGCAACAGAAAAGGCGAAGGACATTGTCAGAATGGCTACTGCTAGAGCTTCGTTCCTTAACCCGCAAGAAGAGGCGGAAGTGCAAGTAGACCCATCAGCACTTGTCATAGGCGGCGGCATATCTGGAATAACCGCTGCAAATTGTCTCGCAAATCAAGGTTTCAAAGTTTTTCTTGTTGAAAAAGAGAAGGAACTCGGCGGGATGCTGAGAAATATTTACAAGTTGTATCCAACTGATGAAGAAGTCTCACGCATACTAGAATCCATGATAAACTCTGTTAAAAGCCATAAGAACATTGAAATTCTCACGTCAGCCATTGTCAAGAACGTTGAGGGGTATATAGGCAATTTCGTTGTGACCACCATAAAAGAAGGCAAAGAGGAAGAAAACAAATTTAAAGTTGGCACCATAATCGTGGCAACAGGAGCCATAGAATTCGAACCAATCGACAAATACGGATATGGCAAATATGACCATATTCTCACGCAAGTGCAGTTTGAGAGAATTCTTCAAGGCGGAAAACAAGCCTTTGACAAGTTTGTTAAGCCTAAAACCGTGGCTATGATTCAATGCGTAGGTGCAAGGGAAGAAAAGGCGCCTCGAGCCTATTGCTCCAGAATCTGCTGTATGGTAGCCGTCAAAAATGCCATGCAAATAAAAGAATGGTATCCAGACGCTAACGTCTATATCATTTATCAGGACCTACAAACTTATGGAAAAGACTATGAGGAGCATCATCGGAAAGCAAGAGATGCAGGCATCAAGTTCATCAACTACACTAAAGAACGCCCCGTAGAAGTGACTCTAGGCACTGGCAAAAAACTAAATCTCAAAGTCTATCATGCGCTTTTAGGGGAAGAAACGCAACTTGACTGCGACCTAGTTATCTTGTCAACGCCTCTTGTTCAGCATCAAGAAGGAAAAGACTTGTCAAAAATTCTTAAAGTGCCAATTGGTCCAGACGAATTCTTCTTAGAGGCACATGTCAAACTGCGCCCAGTTGACTTTGCAACAGACGGCATATACGTCTGTGGAACAGCTCATGGACCAAAAGATGTAGGCGAAAGCATAGCCCAAGCCTATGCGGTATCTTCTAGAGCAGCTGGTCCCATGGCTAACAGAAAAGTAAGAACAGAGGCTATAACAGCATTCGTGAACCGTGACCTTTGCGTCGGCTGCAGAATGTGCGAAAAGCTCTGTCCATTCGGCGCACACAAAGTCGAGGAAGGGAAATCAACAGTAATAGAGGCTGTGTGCAAAGGATGTGGAGTTTGCGCAGGGGCGTGCTTACGTCGTGCCATAACAATGCGGCACTTCACTGACGACCAAATATTGGCTGAAATTAAAACAGCCTTTCTTTCTGGAAGCGGTGGTGTAGGAGGATTATAGGGATGCCAGAACAGTTTGAGCCAAAAATACTTGGGTTCCTATGCAATTGGTGTAGTTATGCTGGCGCAGACTTAGCTGGTGTAAGCCGAATTCAGTATCCGACTAACATAAGGATTATTCGCACAATGTGCAGCGGAAGAGTTGACCCTACGCATGTTCTTGAAGCCTTCAAATCAGGTGTCGACGGAGTTCTCGTAACAGGCTGCCACATTGGAGACTGCCACTATATCACTGGAAATCTTGCATGCCAGAAGAGAGTTGAATTTCTAAAGAAGGTGCTAGAAGAAATCGGAATGGATCCTAGACGCCTTAGGCTTGAATGGGTTTCAGCCTCAGAAGGCGGCAAATTCGCTAGAATTGTCAAAGAAATGATTGAAGAAGTAAGGAAGCTTGGTCCAAGCCCGCTTAGGAAAGAAGTTGTAGGAGTTGAGGCAAGTGTCTAAAGCAGGACTAGTAATCGGCGGAGGCATAGCAGGCGTTCAAGCAGCCCTAGACTTGGCAGATCAAGGTTTTACAGTGTATCTTGTGGAGAAGAATCCAAGCATTGGTGGAAGAATGGCACAACTGGACAAGACATTTCCCACGCTAGATTGTGCTGCCTGCATAATGACTCCAAAAATGGTAGACGCTGGAAGACACAAAAACATTAAACTTCTCACATTTTCTGAGGTAAAAGGAATCTCTAGAAAAGGAAAGAACTTTCTAGTTAGAATTCTTAAAAAGCCGAGATACGTGGATGAAACCAAATGCACTGGCTGTGGCGCTTGTGCTCAACTCTGCCCAGTTGAAGTTCCCAACGATTTTGACGAGAGGATGGGTGTTCGAAACGCTATATATGTTCCATTTCCACAAGCTGTGCCACTTATTTACACTGTTGATAAAGAAAACTGTCTCGAATGCGACTTGTGCAAAAACGTATGTGGAGTCAACGCTGTCGATTATGAGCAGCAATCGCAAGAGATTGAGATAGAAGTTGGTGCAATCATTGTTACAACTGGCTTCAACTTATTCGATTCAAGGAAAAAAGAAGAGTACGGCTACGGTGTATATGACAACGTAATCACAGGCTTGGCGTTAGAAAGGCTTCTAAGCGCCTCTGGACCCACTGGCGGGCATGTAGTAAGACCGTCTGATGGTAAAATTCCAAAAAAAGTCGCGTTCATTCAATGTGTAGGGTCTAGAGATGAGAAATCTGGAAATACATACTGCTCAAGAGTCTGCTGCATGTATGCCACAAAAGAGGCAGAATTAGTTAAGGAACATGTGCCCGGAGTTGACGTGAAGATTTACTATATGGATATTCGTGCGTTTGGCAAAGGATTTGAAGAGTTTTATCAAAGAGCAAAAGAAGAATTCAAAATTAACTATGTCAAGGGACGTGTCGCAGAAATAATAGAAGATCCAAACACCAAAGACCTAATCATCAGAGCAGAAAACATTGAATTAGGCGAACCTATCGAAGACAGAGTAGACATGGTTATATTGTCAAGCGGTTTAGTTCCAGCTGCAACAAACGACCTTGAAAAAATATTACCAATCAAAATAGGTGAAGACGGATTTTTTGTCACAGCAAATCCTAAAGTTGACCCAGTCACTACCTCGGTTGAAGGCGTTTTCATAGCCGGCGTTGCCGAAGGACCTAAAGACATACCTGACGCTGTCACGCAAGCGAGTGCTGCAGCCATGAAGGCTTCAATTTTTCTAAAAGAGTAGCGAGGCAAGGTGAGGAAAAATGTCTCAAGAGGAAGAACCTAGAATCGGCGTATATGTTTGCCATTGCGGCGTGAACATAGCTGGCACCGTGGATGTTGAAGATGTCGCTAACTATGCGGCAACCTTGCCCAATGTTGTTCTCGCGAAACATTCTCTTTACACGTGTTCTGCTCCAAGTCAGGCGATGATTAAGCAGGATATTAAGGAGCAGAAACTTAACCGAGTTATTGTTGCCTCATGCTCTCCCCGTATGCACGAAATTACCTTTAGAAGAGTTGTCGACGAAGCTGGGCTAAATCCGTATCTTTTTGAAATGACTAACATTCGAGAACATTGCTCATGGGTACACGCAGATAACCCTAAAGCAGCGACCAAAAAGGCTAAAGACCTCATTCGAATGGCAGTTGCAAGAGTAAGACTTCTAGAACCTTTACAAAAGAGAGAGGTCGGAGTCACCGTTAAGGCGCTAGTTCTAGGCGCAGGAATCGCTGGCATAAGAAGTGCCTTAGACTTAGCCGACAGAGGCTTCGAAGTCTATCTGATTGAGAAGGCACCATATGTCGGCGGAAGAATGCCACAACTGAATAAACTATATCCTACTGGCGAGCATGCTCAAGAAGTCTTAAAACCGCTGGCTGATGCGTTAGTTTCTAGTCCGAAAGTTAAACTCTTGACAAATTCTGAGGCAAAAGCCGTAGACGGCTACATAGGAAACTTCAAAGTAAAAATCCTTGAGAAACCAAGATATGTTAATGAGAAATGTGATGCCTGCGGCGATTGCAGAGCCAAATGTCCAATCGAAGTGGCAAACGAGTTTGACTATGGTTTAAGCAGGAGGAAGGCAATATATCTGCCGTTTTTAGAAGCGATACCTCAAAGATACATTATCGATGAC
>Ga0315314_1001081_pt1 | contig 25766 bp, 24 predicted proteins | sample TDP9_MG_FD_203631 | JGI IMG/M metagenome (GOLD analysis project Ga0315314, IMG submission 203631) | Freshwater sediment microbial communities from Lake Towuti, South Sulawesi, Indonesia - TDP9 | ecosystem: Environmental > Aquatic > Freshwater > Lake > Sediment | place: Indonesia: South Sulawesi... | reverse complement strand
CAAAATGAACCTGGACTGGAAATTGGCGATCCTGAATGTGGCAGTGGCCCTGTTCCTTTCCCCTTTGCTGGAGGGGGTGATCCGCAAGGTCAAGGCCCGGATTCATTCCCGGATGGGCCCGCCCATCATTCAGCCCTACCTGGATCTTCTCAAGCTGTTGGGGAAGGAGGATATCAAGGTTACGGACAATTTTCTGGTGCGTCTATCTCCCATGATTGCGCTGGCGGCGGTCATGGTGTCCAGCCTTCTCATTCCTTTCGGCACCAGCGCTCCCTTGGGGGGCTCCGGGGACATGATTGCCTTCATCTATTTTGTGGGATTGGCTGCGGTGGCGATCATTATAGGGGGTATGGCTTCGGAGAGCCCATTTGCCCTGGTTGGCGCTGGCAGAGAAATGATGCTCTTTCTCATTGTGGAGCCGGTCCTCTTCATCGGTCTGATCACAGCGGCCGTCAATTCCCATTCTCTGCGCATGTACGATATGTTGCTCTGGCATCAGGCGGCGGGGCCCAAGATCTCCATGGTGATTGCGGCGATTGCCCTTTTCTTGGCCCTTCAGGCCCAGCTGGCCAAGCTTCCCTTCGATATCCCCGAGGCAGAGACGGAGCTGATGGGAGGCCCCTTCATTGAGATGAGCGGTCCCAAATATGCCCTCTTCAAATGGTCCATAGTGGCAAAACAGATCATCTTCACTTCCATCTTCGTCCAGATCTTCATTCCCTGGCCCAGGACCTTCCAATTCGGCTGGGACCTTTTGATCACCGTCGTGAAGATCTTTGTGTTAATCCTTCTGGTGTGTTTGGTGGATGTAGTGAACCCCAGGCTGCGGATCGATCAGGCGATCGCCTATTTCTTCGGAGTGATCGTCATTGCCCTGGCGGGGTTGGCCTTCGCCATGGTGGGTGCCTAATCATAGGAATTCGGAGGTCATAGGATGTTCCTCAGCAAGCTAAGGGAAGCGATCATCTGTCTGAAAGCGGGGAGGGTGACCCTTCCTTATCCCTTCAAACCGGCACCTCCCGTCCCGGAAGGATTTCGGGGAAAGCTGAGTGTGGATGTGGAGAAATGTATCGGGTGTGGGGGATGTGCCAATGTATGTCCCAGCCGGCTGATCATTGTGCGCGATCAAGATCGGTTGAGGACACTGGATTTCTATCTGGAGCGGTGCACCTACTGTGGCCGGTGTGCAGAGGTCTGTCCGGATGAGGCGATCACCATGACCAAGGAATTCGAGAGCGCCACAGACAGCCTTGAAGACCTACACATCCACCTGGAGATCTTCATGGCCACCTGTTCCCGCTGCGGCCGCTGCTTCCCCCCGCCCAGTGCCCTGGACAAGATGATGGTGACCGGGATGAGAAGTGGCTGAGGCGGAGAGAGAGCAAGGGAGGGAAGGTTCGCTGAAATGGCCGACTATGTGACTGGAAATCTGATCATTACCCTGATTGTTGCCCACCTGATTGCCTCCATTGCTGCGGTAGAGGTCCGGAATCTCAGAGTTTCTACCTGGGCCCTTTGCATTCAATCGCTCTTTCTCTGCGCTATCTTTGCTGCCTTCGCCGTCGTCTCCCATAATGTAACCCTTTACTGGTGGGTTCTTTCCACCTTCGCCACCAAGGTAATCATTGTTCCCTGGATGCTCTTTTACTATATCAAGAAGCTTCCCAAGGCGGAAGTAAAGCCGATTATTGGTTTTGCTGCCTCATTAATTTTGCTATTTTTATTCCTGGTCATATTCTACCGCTTCATTCATACCTACATAGAATTCGTTGCCCCAACACCAGAGGCGTTGATCGAGCCGGCTCGTTCCAGTCTGGCGATCGCTTTTTCCATCTTCGTGTTGGGGCTCTATGTGATGGTGGCCAGGAGGGATGCGGTCAAGATCGTCATCGGTCTGGTGCTGTTGGAGAACGGGGTTCATCTTTCCTTGGTCACCCTCGCACCCACCCTCCCCGAGACGACGATCTTTGGCATCACCACCAATGTGATCGTAGCCGCCTTTTTGCTACTTTACCTGACGGAGAGGGTATATAGACAGCTCGGTACCGTGGACACGGTGGAGCTTTCGCAGCTGAAGCGCTAAGGTGTTTTTTGGGAACTCGTCCGTGAAATCGATTCCAATTAGAGAATTGGCGGAGAAGAGATGGTCACCGACTCAATCCTAACCGTGTTGGTATTTCTCATCCCCTTGGCCTTTGCCCTCTTGATCTTTCTGTTTGGGGGGATCTCTCGGGTCTTGCGTGAGGGGGCAGCCTTGGTGGGAATCTGCTTTACTCTGGTCATCTCTGCCATGATCGCCTATCGCGTCCTCCGCGGAGAGGTGTTGACCTATTGGAATATGAACTTCTATGTGGATGGGCTCAGTTCTCTCATGGAGCTTTTGGGCTCCGCCATGGGAGTGGTCATCATCATCTACTCCCTGAGCTATGTGAATCATCATCCTCGCCTGGGAGACCTTCCGGAACGCCGGCTTCGTCTCTACTATGGCCTCATCCTTTTGTTTCTCTCCATGATGAACTGGACCTGCGCCACCAACAACATCATCATGCTCTATGTCTCTCTGGAGGCTACCACCCTGGCCACGGCCTTTCTGGTCACCTTCTACTGGAGGAGAGAATCCATAGAGGCAGGCTACAAATACCTGCTCCTGGTTACGGTGGGAGTGACTTTCGCCCTTTTAGGCTGTGTGCTCATCTATTCTGCAGGCATCCCCTATCTTCCCCGGCGCAATATCCTCCTCCTGACCGAACTGGGGAAGGTGGCGGGAAGCATACCCCATAGCATTGTCCTTTTGGCGGCCTCCCTGATCATCGTCGGCTTCGGCACCAAGGCAGGCCTGGTTCCTTTCCACGCCTGGCTCCCGGATGCTCATGCAGAGGCCCCAATTCCTGTTTCTGCCTTGCTCTCCGGGATTGTGATCAAGGTGGGGGCTTATGCCCTGGCCAGGACCATTACCATATTTGCTCCGCGATTCCCTGCCATCATTCTCTTTGTGGCCATCCTTTGCTCCTTCGGTATGCTGGTGGGCATCATCATGGCCCTTGTTCAGGATGATATCAAGCGCATGCTGGCCTACTCCAGCGTGAGCCAGATTGCCTATGTGGTCGAGGGCCTGGGATTGGGCACCTATCTGGGGATCTACGGAGGTCTGTTCCAGTTGATGAATCATACCATCATCAAGGCCCTCCTCTTCTTGACCGCAGGTTCTCTCATGTTCGCTACGGGAGAACGGAAGATCAGTGGGCTTTCTCAGCTCCGAAAGCGGATGCCCATCACCGCTTTCTGCTTCTTTGTGGGGGCCCTCTCCATCAGTGGAATGCCGCCCTTTAACGGATTCGTGAGCAAATTCACCATCTTCCTGGCCGTCGCCGAACAGGGGCTGCTCTGGGCGGCAGTCATCGCGGTGATCACTGGATTTCTCTCCGTCGCCTGCTTCGCCAGGGCGGCCTATCTCCTCTTCTGGATGACGCCAGCGGAGGAGCATGGCCACGGCAGCTCAGAGGGAGCCTCCCTCCTCATCAAGGAGGCTCCTCCCACCATGCTATTTGGAATGATCGTCCTGTCCGCCCTCTGCATCTTGCTGGGGGTCTATCCGCAACTGGTCCATCCCATGCTGGATTCGGCTGCCAGGATCATCCTGAAACTGCTCATCGGGCTGTGAGGTTTACTGCTCCCAGAGAGGTAAAAAGATGCTGAAATCCCTTTGCCAGAAAGCGTTTCCCAAGGCACTGTGGGTGTATCATACAAACACCGGTGCCTGTAACGGTTGTGACATTGAGGTCATTGACGTGCTCACTCCCTATTACGACGCAGAGAGGTTCGGAATCAAGTTGGTGGGCTCTCCCCGGCATGCGGATGTGCTAATTGTCTCCGGTCCAGTGACCCGCCAGGTTCTTCCCGCCCTCAAGCGCCTCTACGAGGCGACCCCGGCTCCAAAGCTGGTGATCGGCATCGGAGATTGCGCGAGCGGAGGGGATGTCTGGTTCGACTCCTATAGCGTCCTGGGCGGCGTCCACAAGGCCATCCCCGTGAATTTCTATGTGCCGGGATGTCCCCCGCGACCGGAGGCCATCGTTTATGGGGTGGCAGTGGCTCTGGGTTTGGCTCCGAAGAAGATATCCTCGGTGGTGAGCAAGCAGGAATTTCTCACCATGATCGAGAAGGAGTGACCCCATGTGGGGAGGGTTCCTGGGGAAGGGGAAGATGAGAGGAAAGGGACTGGTTGTCGTATCCATTCTTGCTATGAGTTTGTTGGTTGGCTGCCATCCCACCCCCCGTTCTGAGGCAAGGAAGACGGTGAAGGTGGCCATCCTGCCCGAATACTCGCTGGAGCTCATGGCCGCGAAATATATGGATCTCATCAACTATCTATCAAAGGAGACCGGTTATCGTATCGAATATGTTTCCTCCCTGAGCTACACCAACTATCTATCCACGCTGGAGTCCTCCCGGGCGGATGTTGGGTTTCAGAATGCCCTTGTCTATCAGACCCTGGTCAAGACCCGTGGGGCCTACCCCTTGTGCCAGGCGATCGGCTTGGATGGATCGAGGACGAATCGGGGAGTGATCATTACCCATAAAGGCAGTGGCATAGATAGCATCTACGGGCTCAAGAATAAGCGGGTGATGGTTGCCTCCAAGAAGGCGGTATCCGGATACCTGGCACAGATTGCGGACTGCGCGGCTCAGGGAATCGACCCTGATCGGGACTTGAAGATCATCATCGGGACCCGGCAGGATGAGGTAGTGAGGAAGGTGCTGCGCAGAGATGTGGATGCAGGGTTTGTCCGGGAGGGTGTGCTTCAGGCGGTGGGAAGGGTAACAGATGTTTCGGATGTTCGAATCATCCACTACACAAGACCTTACCCTAATTGGGTGGTCGCGGCCTTCAAGGAAACCAATCCGGAAATCGCGGCCAAGGTGAAGGGGGCACTCCTCAGACTGAACGAGGAGACTCTCGAAAGCCGGACGATCCTACAACTGATGGGCCTGCAAGGCTTTGCCGAATCGCAGGATAGTGACTACCAGGAGGTGAGAGAGGCCGCCGCCCGATTAGGTCTGCCCTTGTAATTCTCCGCTCTACGCCCGAAACCCTCTTGACATGACCCGGATAGATCAGCGATGGTGGTCTGTAACCGGAAGCTGATCTCGCTCCTCTACCCTTAGATGCCCTCGCAGTGAGCTGCCAGTTGCCTCCCCTCATGATGTCCCACTCCCTCTTCTTCGCTGATCACTTCCTGCCCTCTTTCGTCGATCGCCCCTCCGTTGGGCCTGAAACCCGATCCAGACCAGGAGGACACCTCCCCCGAGAAAAATGCGGGCCATGGCCGGCATGATGGCCAGTGCCGCCAGGTAGGCCCCCGCGCTGCCGATCAGCGAGAAGGTGGCATTGCCGCCCAGAAGGTCGGTGAAGGGAATGATGGCCACCCCGTTCCCCAGGGCAAGCCCCAGGAAGAAGGCGAGGATGAGAATGAAGTTTCGGTTCCGGAGAAGACGGAAGACGATCATCTCTTGTCCGTCTCGTGTTAGGCGATCTCCCGGTGATACTGTTGTAGCGATTTGATTTTCATCTGGGGCCTCTTGATGAGATTCTCGATTCCATTCACCGATGCCTGGGCCCCCGCGATGGTGGTGATGAGAGGGACGCTGTAGAGGATGGCATGCGACCTGATCTTCGCCTCATCCTCCTTGGTCGCCTTCCCCGCCGGCGTATTGATGATCAGATCGACTCCTCCATCCTTGATGAAATCGATGATGTTAGGCCTGCCCTCATGGAGCTTGGGGAGGTTCTTCACCTCGATGTCATTTTGAAGTAAGGCATGGGCGGTGCCCGAGGTGGAGAGGATCTGGAACCCCAGGTCGGCCAGCTTCTTGGCGATGAAGACGATGCTTCTCTTGTCCTGGTTTTTCACGCTGATGAAGACATTTCCCTTCCGGGGCAGCCTCTGTCCAGCCGCGATCTGGCTCTTGGCATAAGCCGCACCGAAGGTGGAATCGATCCCCATCACCTCCCCGGTGGATCTCATCTCCGGACCCAGAATCGCATCCACCCCGGGAAAGCGGATGAAGGGAAAGACTGACTCCTTGACCGCCACATGGCCAATCCTCTTTTCCTCCGTGAATCCCAATTCCTCCAGGGTCTTCCCCAGCATGATCTTGGTGGCCAACTTGGCCAGAGGGACGCCGATGGCCTTGCTCACGAAGGGCACGGTGCGACTGGCCCGGGGATTGACCTCCAGCACATAGACGATGTTGTTCTTGACGGCATACTGGATATTTAGAAGCCCCTTCACATTCAGCTCCTTGGCCAGTGCATAGGTGTTCTTCCGGATCACCTCGACGAGTTCCTCCCCCAGGGTGTGGGGGGGCAACACCATGGCAGAATCACCGGAGTGGATGCCCGCCTCCTCGATGTGCTCCAGAATTCCTCCGATCACGCACCTTCGCCCATCTGAGATCGCATCCACATCGACCTCGATGGCATCCTCCAGGAATTTGTCAATGAGAATAGGACGCTCGGGAGAGGCCTCCACCGCCTTCTCCATGAAATTTTGCAGGTCGCTGTCATCATAGACGATCTCCATGGCCCTTCCCCCTAAGACATAGGAGGGCCTCACCATCACCGGATATCCGATTCGATTGGCCACATTCCTGGCCCCCTCGAAGGAGGTGGCCGTTCCATTGTCCGATTGGATGAGCTTCAATTTCTTGATCAACTGCTGAAATCTCTTGCGATCCTCTGCCCGGTCAATGGAGTCGGGGCTGGTCCCCAAGATCTTCACGCCGGCCCGATGGAGGGGGACGGAGATGTTGAGGGGGGTCTGTCCCCCAAACTGGACGATGACCCCCAGTGGCCTTTCCACATCCACGATGTTCAGGACATCCTCCACGGTGAGAGGCTCAAAATAGAGCTTGTTGGAGGTGTCGTAATCGGTGGAAACGGTCTCCGGATTGCAATTGATCATGATGCTCTCGATGCCCTCCTCCTTCAAGGCGTAGGAGGCATGACAGCAACAATAATCGAATTCAATCCCCTGCCCGATTCGGTTGGGTCCCCCTCCTAAGATCAAGACCTTCTTGTTGCGGGAGGGCTCGCTCTCATCCTGGGTCTCGTAGGTGGAATAATAGTAGGGCTGCTCCGCCTTGAACTCCCCTCCACAGGTGTCGACCAACTTGTAAACCGCGCGGATACCCTCTTTTTTCCGGTACTCCCGAACCCTCTCCTCTGTGGAATTGAGGAGGTGAGCTAATTGCACATCGGAGAATCCATCCTTTTTCGCCTTGTGCAGAAGATCCGCAGGAATCCTGATGAGGGATTGGGCATCCGGGTTACGGAACTTCCCCATCTCTTCCTCCAGTTCCAGAATCTGTTTCATGTTGTCCAGGAACCAGGGATCGATCCGCGAGAGCTCATAGATCTCCTCCACGGAGAGTCCCAGCTTCAGGCCATAGCGGATGAAGAAGAGCCTCTCGTCGTTGGGGATTCGGATCTTTCGCTTGATCTCCTCTCGCAGGTCTTCTCCTGCAGAGCGCAAGGCCTCGTCGTAGATCTTGTCTTTGCCATCTCCGCCCAATCCGAATCTTCCCGTCTCCGTGGACCGGATTCCCTTTTGCAACGCTTCCTTGAAGTTTCGGCCGATGGACATTGCCTCGCCTACCGCCTTCATGGAGGTGTTGATGACCCGCTCGGCCTGGGGGAATTTCTCGAAGGTAAAGCGGCAGATCTTGAAAACGCAATAATCTACGGTCGGCTCAAAGAAGGCCTTGGTCCATCCGGTCACCTGATTGAGGACCTCGGGCAGGGTCAGGCCCACAGCAAGCTTCGTAGCAACGCGGGCGATAGGGAAGCCTGTCGCCTTGGAGGCCAGGGCGGAGCTACGGGAGAGGCGAGGATTGACCTCGATGATGACGATCTCTCCATTCTCCGGATTCTGGGCGAACTGGATGTTCGAGCCCCCTCCGGTAATGTCGATCTTGCGGATGATCTTCTTGGATAGATTGACGAACTGGCCATATTCTTCGCTGGTGAGGCTCTGGGAGGGAGCCACCACGATGCTATCTCCGGTGTGGACCCCCATGGGATCCACATTTTCCATGGAGGTGATCATGATCACATTGTCCACACAATCCCGCATCACCTCGAATTCGATCTCCTTCCATCCCAGCACCGACTGCTCCACCAGGACCTGGCTCACCGGGCTGATCTCGATCGCCTTGGCCAAGAACTCCTCCAATTCCTCTTTGTTATAGGCCGTGGCACCGCCGAAGCCCCCTAAACAGTAGGCGGGCCTGAGGATGAGGGGAAATCCGATCTCTTGGCCGATCCTCATTCCCTCCTCCACGGAGGTGGCAATCCCGCTCTGGGGGACTTTGATGCCGATCTCCTGCATCGCTTTCTTGAACAATTCTCGGTCCTCGGCGCGCGAGATGGCCTCCACGCTGGCCCCAATGGACTCCACCCCATATTTCTCCAGGATGCCTTCCCCCATCAGGAAGTAAGCCAGGTTCAGACCCGTCTGGCCTCCTAAGGTGGGCAGAATGGCATCGGGCCTTTCCTCTTTGATGATCTCCGTAACGGCCTCCACGGTGAGTGGCTCGATATAGGTCACATCGGCCATACCGGGATCGGTCATGATGGTGGCAGGATTGCTGTTTACCAGGATGGTGAAGTAGCCCTCTTCCTTCAGGGCCTTACAGGCCTGGGAGCCCGAATAGTCGAATTCGCACGCCTGCCCGATCACAATGGGGCCGGATCCGATCATCAAGATCTTATGAATGTCAGTGCGCTTGGGCATGTCAAATCCCTTTTCTCATCGATCCTGAACCATGCGCATAAACCGCTCAAATACGGGATGGATCTCATCGATCCCTGGGCTGATTGGGTAGTATTGGGCGGATAGGATCCGCAGGGATGCACTTTCGATCTCTTCCACGGAGCGATCGTTGAGATTGCGCAGGGTGATCCGGACATCCGACCTTCCCTGGAGGCTCTCCTCGTCGGCCACCCAGGAGTGGTTTTGGACAGTGATATCTCCTTGGAAGGAGGAGGGAGAGATGACAGGATAATTGGCCCCGTGGTGGCCCACCTTCATCCTCTTGAGCTCGCCCCCCAAGGCCAGGCAGGTGATCTGGTGCCCGGTGGATACACCCAGGAGGGGGATCTTGCCGATCAGCTTCCGGACCGTTTCTACCACCTGAGGAATCACCTCATCCTCCTCCGGTCCGTTGGAGATGATGAGGCCCTGCGGTCTCAGACTCAGGATGGCTTGTGCATCCGTGTCATGAGGCAGGAGCCGAATCTTTCCTGCCAGGCTTCTCAATGGCCTGAGAAAGCTATTCGTCACTCCCAGGTCGAGGATGGCGATCTCCGGTCCCGAATCCTTCCCATCGATCTCGGTGATCTGCTTCACCGAGATCTGACGGATCAAGTCTCTCCTGGCCTTCCCTTTGTATTCCTTGAGTCTCTTCAGCAGCTCTTCCTTGTCCGCCCCATGCCGGCAGAGGATTCCGAACATCTCCCCCTGGTCTCGAATCTTGACCGCCAGGGTCCGGGTATCGACCTCGCTCATCGCCACTACACCCTGGCTGCTGAGGAAGTCGCCGAATGAGGATTTGGCCTGCCAATTGGAAAAGATCCGGCTCTCCTCTTTGATGACGAGGGCGGCTATCCAGCACCTGCCCGATTCGTTGAATCGATCGGCCATCCCATAGTTTCCGATCAAAGGGTAGGTGAGGACCAGGATCTTACCGGCGTTGGCGGGATCGGTCATCATCTCCTGATATCCCACCACGGCGGTATTCAACATGATCTCTCCGGCTCGTTCCTCGGGTTTCCCCATGAAAACCCCTTCAAAGCGCTGTCCATCTTCCAATAAAAAGATTCCCTTCATGTCCGGCTCCCATCTTAGCCCTGATTTTGTGCGCCCAACCGGCGAGCAAACTCCGGCCATGTACTACCATTGAGTCTCCGTTGGGATATGCAATAGCCCCTGTGGGCCCGTGGTAAGATAGCCGAGAATGATTGGGGAAGTCAAGGGGAGGTTTGCGGTGAAAGTAAATGATTTAGCAGATCTCTTAGCCAGGTCGAGAAAAAGATTGACAAACGAAGAAGGGTTAGCTAATAGATTTCAGGGGCGGTGTAGCTCAGCTGGTCAGAGCACGCGGCTCATATCCGCGGAGTCACTGGTTCGAATCCAGTCACCGCCACCACCCACCCGCTCCAGGCCCTCAGGCCGTACTCTCAAGTTCCGCCTCAGTGTCACCTCTGAGTTCACATTACCCAGCCGCACTCCATGGTTCTTCGAGTCATCCCCACGCCTCGCCCGATCATCCGCCGCCTTGCCGAACAAATCGTTGACAATTATCTTCAGTTGCTTTACCCTGAAATAGGATCGCTTCTGTTAGATTGGAATTAATGGGAGAAATAGATGACCGATACCTGGTTGACGGTGAAGGAAGTTGCACAATACCTGAAGCTCAGCACCGATCTGATCTACAAGCTGGCGCAGCAGGGCAAGATCCCGGCCTCCAAGGTGGGAACGGCCTGGCGGTTCAAGAGGGAGAAGATCGACCAGTGGATGGATGCCAATGAGAATCGCCGCAAGAGGCGAGCCGCGGGACGGGAGGAGGTTGGCAGGACACTTTGAGGAGGCCAGGGCGCTAAAAGAGGCGCCCCGTTTAAATCGGAAGGGACTGGGATATGGGATTTGATCCAAGAAGGCCATATAACGAATTGCCGCCGCTTCCACCGCAAGTGGATGTGGAGACCAAGGCCGTCTTGAAAAAGGCGATCTCGGCCGGGCGCACTCTGGCTGAGCTCAAGGGATTGGGCGAGACCATCCCCAACCAATCCATGCTGATCAATACCCTAATATTGCAGGAGGCCAAGGACAGTTCCGAAATCGAGAACATCGTCACCACCGACGACGCCTTGTTCAAGGCCTTCTCGGCCAACACCAGCCGGGTCGACCCCGCCACGAAAGAGGTGCTCCGCTATCGCCAGGCGCTGTGGGAAGGCTTCAACGCCTTGAAGAAAAGGCCACTTCTCACAACCGGCCTCTTCATCCGGATCGTGCAGATGATCAAGCAGAACCATTCCGGGATCCGGGATCTCCCCGGCACCGTCATCGGCAATCCGAGGACCGGCGAAGTCGTTTTCACTCCTCCGGAGGGCGAGTCTGTCATCAGGGACAAACTGGGAGATCTGGAGGCCTTCATCCATGCGAAAGATACCCTCGATCCTCTGATCAAGCTGGCGTTGATCCATTACCAGTTTGAGGCGATCCATCCCTTCTTCGATGGCAATGGCAGGACGGGACGAATCATCAATAGCCTCTATTTGGTCATGAAAGGCTTGCTGGATTTGCCCGTGCTCTATCTGAGCAAATACATCATCGACAGGAAGGCGGAATACTATCGTTTGCTGAGACAAGCGACGGAGAAAGAAGCCTGGGAACCGTGGATCCTGTATATGCTCGATGCGATCGAAACGATGGCTGATTTCACTCGCCGAAGGATTCTGGACATCCGTTCCCTGCTGGATGGGGCGCTTGAGTTGGCCAGACAGAAGCTCCCGCCGCGGGTCTATTCCAAGGAATTGATCGAGATCCTTTTCCGCCAGCCTTACACCAAGGGACAGTTCCTGGTTGAGGCCGGGATCGCGGAACGCAAGACCGCCTCCGCCTATTTGAAGGAGCTGGAGAATATCGGCATCCTGCGAGGGCAGAAGGTGGGGCGGGAGAACCTGTACCTCAATGTGAAGCTCTATGACCTCCTTTCCCGATAACATGTCCACGACATGGACATATTTCCTGGATATGTCCAAGACATAGGGTTCCTTGGACAGATTGCTTCGAGGGGGGTAGCAGCTTGTGGGTCGAATAGGGAACGTTCGCACGGATATTGAGCGTATAGGATGAAAGATGGCAAGGGGCAAGCGGAGCGAAAAAAATAAGTCCAATGGGGCCAACCTGGGCTTCGAAGCCGAGCTCTGGAGGGCGGCGGACGCCCTGCGCGGCAGCATGGATGCGGCCGAGTACAAACACGTCGTGCTGGGCCTCATCTTCCTCAAGTACATCTCCGACTCCTTCGAGGAGCAGCACACCCGGCTGGAGGCTGAGCGACCGCAGGGCGCGGACCCGGAGGACCCGGATGAGTACCGCGCGGTCAACATCTTCTGGGTGCCGCCCATAGGGCGCTGGTTGCATCTCAAGGCCCAGGCCAAACAAGCCACCATTGGTCAGCTCGTGGACTGCATGGTGGCGCTGCCGGATGAGCTAACTCGAAGCGATTTATGATGAGGTGAACGATGAGCGACTATTTAGAGAAGTTCCAACAGTTGTTGCGCGAGCTTTTCCAGTTCGATTGCGCCGACCTGGATTTCGGCATCTACCGCATCATGAACCACAAGCGCGACGTGATCGAACGGTTCATCACGAATGACTTGCCCAAGGCCGTCGCCGAGGAGCTGGAGCGCGGCGCGCTGGCTGAGCAATCGGAGGCCGCCCGGGAATTACAGGAGGTTGCCGCGCAGATCAAAGAAACGCTGGGTGTAGACGCCCTCGATGAGGACGGGAACCTGGCTGAGAGCTACCACGGCACGCCGCTGGGCAAAAAGTACCTGTCCCTGAAAGCCAAGGCCACCGGCGCCCGCAGTCGCGAAGCCCTGGAAGCCGCCATTTACAACCATCTGTATGCCTTCTTCAGCCGCTACTATCAGGACGGCGACTTTATCTCCAAGCGCCGCTACTCCAAGCGCGAGCGCTACGCCATCCCCTACAACGGCGAGGAGGTTTCCCTCTACTGGGCCAACCACGACCAGTATTACATCAAGACCGCCGAGTACTTCACCGACTACACTTTCACGGCCCCCAACGGCGTGTCCGTGCTTTTCAAGCTCCAGGCCGCAGAAGTCGAGCAGAACAACGTCAAGGGCGACAAGCGCTTCTTTCTGCCCCGCGCTGTGGAGATCACATGGGACGAGGCAACCGGGCAGCTTATCATCCCCTTCGAGTACCGACCGCTCACCGAACAGGAGAACATCGCCTACGGCCAAAAGAACCAGCAGGAGGCGATCATCGCTGATGCACTGGAGAAAATCCCCAAAAAACTTTCGCCCAAGACGGCTGCTGATGCGCTGGCCGCGCTGAGCGGAGAGAAGCGCCGGACCGCCGACGGCGAACCTGTCACCTATCTCGAACACCACCTGCGGCAGTACACCCGGCGCAATACCTCCGACTTTTTCATCCACAAGGACCTGGAGGGCTTTCTCTCTCGCGAGCTGGACTTCCACCTGAAGAATGAGGTGCTGAACTTAGACGAGATGGAAGCCGCCGGCGAGGAGCGAGCCGAGGGTTGGTTCCAGATGATGGGCGTCATCAAGGCGGTGGGCGGCCGGATCATCGAATTCCTCGCGCAGATCGAGGATTTCCAGAAGATGCTCTGGGAGAAGCGGAAGTTCATCACCGAGACGCAGTATTGCATCACGGTCGGCACCATCTCCGAGGACTTTTACCCCGAGGTTGCCGCCTGCGACGCGCAGTGGGTTGAGTGGAAAGAGCTATTTCACATTGATGAGGAACAGCAGATCCTGTTCACGGCCAGTAAGGGCAAAAAGGAACGCCGCATTGCTTTCCTCAAGGCCCACCCCACGCTGGTGCTGGATACCAAGCACTTTGGCCAGGCCTTTGTGGATCGCCTGGTCGGCAGTTTCGACGACCTCGACGAGAAGACCGACGGGCTGCTGGTGCATAGCGAGAACTGGCAAGCGTTGAATTTGCTTTTCGAAAAGCATCGGGAGAAGGTGGAGTGCAATTACATTGACCCGCCGTACAACACAGGCAGCGACGAGTTTATCTACAAAGACACATACCAGCACTCCTCTTGGCTGAGCATGATGGTGGACGGGCTGGCACTTGCAAAGGCAATGCTGGCGCACCATGGGGTGTTCTTCTCAAGCATAGACGACAACGAACTGCCGTCATTAAGAAAGGTTGCCAGCGCAATATTCGCTGCCGATAACTTACTGCCGCTAGTTGCAGTGCGCCGACGGAAGTCTCAGCCTAACCTCCGGAAGGGCGTGGCCCCGGTTCATGACTATCTGATCATATCCGCTAGGGATTATCAAAAATTGCCGAGGCTTTCCTACGTGCCACAGGAATGGGGTATTGGTACCTTCTCCAATCCCGATGACGATCCACGCGGCCCCTGGACTACAGGGCCTTGCAGCAACCGCGGTGGCAGCAGATACGTAATCGTGACTCCGGCAGGTGTTGAGCACGTGGATGAGTGGCGCTTTACTAAGGAGACTTACGAAAGTCTTCTGAGCGATGGACGCATATATTTCCCAAATGAAGGGCGCGGGAAGCCGCGCTACAAAATATACCTGGCCGACAAAGAAAAACACGGAGTGACACCTTCAACGTTGTGGGAAGATCTCGGAACAACCCAGGAGTCCCATGAACTTCTGGTGGAGCTATTTGGGGCCAGAGTATACGATAATCCGAAGCCTGTGGATCTTCTCGTGCGGATCGTTGAGGTGAGTGCGCCTACTGGAACTGGATTAATACTTGACTTCTTCGCCGGCTCCGGCACCACCGGCCATGCCGTCATCAACCTCAACCGTGAGGACGGCGGCCGGCGCAAGTTCATCCTCGTCGAGATGGCCGACTACTTCGATACCGTCCTTCTCCCGCGCATCAAGAAAGTCACCTACACGCCCGAATGGAAGGACGGCAAGCCCAAGCGCATGGCCACGGCGGAGGAAGCCGAGCGCAGTCCGCGCATTGTGAAATACGTTCGTTTGGAATCGTACGAGGACTCGCTGAACAACATCGCCTTCGACGACGCCTCCGCTCAGCAGGCCATGCAGTTTGACGACTACCTGCTTCAATACATGCTCAAGTGGGAAACGCGGGCGAGCGAGACGCTGCTCAATGTGGAAAAGCTGGCTCGTCCGTTTCACTACAAGCTGCACATTCACGCCAACGGCCAGACGCGTGAAAGGCTCGTGGACATCCCCGAGACATTCAACTACCTGCTGGGGCTGCATGTTCAAACCCGGCGTGTTTATGACCATGGCGGGCGGCGCTACCTTGTCCATCGCGGCCGGATTGACCACCGCAACATCGCCGTGATCTGGCGAGAAACCGAGGGCTGGCAGAAAGCCGATTATGAGCGGGACAAGCAGTTCGTGGCCGAGCACAGACTGGCCGAGGGCGCAGACGAGGTCTTCGTCAACGGCGATTCGTTCATCGCCAATGCGCAGGCGATGGAGCCGATCTTCAAAGCCCGCATGTTCGCACCCGTGGAGGCATAGCCTATGCCGGCCATGCAAAACGGCCTCCAGCAATACGTCAAACTCGAAGAACGGCTGGTTCTGCTGGCTTGGCTGAATGACCTCTTCGGCTACCAGCGCAACCGCGACCTGCTGGCGGAGATGAAGGACGCCGAGGGGTTCGACGCCGCAGGCCACAGCGCCGTCTACTACCGACTGCTCTCGCGTGGGGACAAGGTGCAAATCCCGCCGGAGGAGCTGGCCCGCTACGACGACAACATCCGCGCCCATCTGCGGACAATGAACGCCGGCCGGCCGGAGCCGATCACCCTGCGTTACTTTCAGCATATGGGCGCTCTTTACACTGAAGTCTTTCTGGATCGCTACTTCCACCGTCGTGCCGAGATGCTCCGCTCGCTGAACGCCTTCGTCGCGGCCCGCAATGCCAACAGACTTGCCACAGAACCCAGGGACGAAGAATTTTCTGAACCGGACTTGAGAAAGCTGGCCTTCTGGATGGCGACCGGCAGCGGCAAAACGCTCATCATGCACCTCAACTACCGGCAGTTCCTGCACTACAACGACCAGCCGCTGGACAACATCCTGCTCATTACGCCGAACGAGGGCCTGACCGACCAGCACCTGGCGGAGCTGGCAAGCTCGGGGATACCTGCCCGTCGCTTCGACCTGAACGAGAGCGGGCTGGGTCTAGCCGCGAAGAACATGGTGTGGGTGATCGAGATCACCAAGCTGGTGGAAGAGAAGCGGGGCGGTGGGGTGAGCGTGCCTGTGGAAGCATTCGAGGGCAATAACCTCATTTTCGTGGATGAGGGACACAAGGGCTCGGGCGGCGAGGCGTGGCGCAAGTTCCGCGATGCGTTGGGCGAGACGGGTTTCACCTTCGAGTACAGCGCCACTTTTGGGCAGGCCCTTACCGCGGCACGCAACGACCAACTGACGGCGGAGTATGGCAAGGCCATCGCCTGCGACTATTCCTACCGCTACTTCCACAGTGACGGCTACGGCAAGGACTTTCGCGTCCTGAATCTGACGCAGGAGACGACTGAGGAACAGACCGGGGCACTGCTGCTGGGCAACCTGCTGTCGTTTCACGAGCAGCAGCGGGCCTTCGAGGAGCAGGCAGAAGCCCTGCGGCCCTATAACCTGGAGCGGCCGCTGTGGGTCTTTGTCGGCAGTACGGTAAACGCGGTGTACACCGAAGGCGGGCGGAAGCGAAGCGATGTCCTCACCGTGGTTCGCTTTCTGCATCATGTCCTGGAGAACAAGCGCGCCTGGGCGATCAGGACGATCAAGAAGCTCCTCGAAGGTAAGACCGGTTTAATGACCCCCGAGGGCCGGGATGTGTTCGCGGGCAAGTTTGCCTATCTCCGGGAAAGTGGCCTCTCCCCCGAAGCGGCTTATCAGGAGATACTCAACAAAGTGCTTCACGCGCCTACCTCTGGCGGCCTGCACCTATGCGACATTCGGGGCAGCGCGGGGGAAATTGGGCTGAAGGCCAGCGGCGCGGAAGAGTACTTTGGCCTGATCTACATCGGCGACACCAGCGCGTTCAAGAAGCTGGTGGAGGAAGACACCTTGGGGATCGCGCTGGAGGAAGACGCCATCACCGGCTCGCTGTTCGATGGCATCGGCAAACCGGACACGAGCATCGAAATCCTCATCGGCGCCAAAAAGTTCATGGAGGGCTGGAATTCGTGGCGGGTCTCGACCATGGGCCTGCTCAATATCGGTCGTCAGGAGGGCTCACAGATCATTCAATTGTTCGGCCGGGGCGTGCGCCTGCGCGGTAAAGGATTCAGCCTCAAGCGGAGCGCGGCGCTGGGCGGCACACATCCGCAGTACATGGGTCTGCTGGAGACGCTGAACATCTTCGCTGTGCGCGCCAACTACATGGGCCAGTTCCGCGAGTACCTCGAGAAGGAAGGGGTGGAGACCGAAGAGGCGGTGGAATTGCCGCTTTTCGTCTGGGCCAATAAGGAATTTCTGCGCAAGGGACTGATGGTGCCGCGTTTATCGGAAGATCGCCATTTCGCCTCCCAGGCGGCTATCGTGCTGGAGCCCGACTCGGCGGTGCAGGTGGGCGTGGACATGTCGCTGAAGGTCGAGGCAATGGAGAGCGGCGCTGGCGGCCTCACGACGGTTGAAGGGCGGGCAGGGCGCGAGCTGCCTATCCCGGAGGAGAGCCTCCAGCTTGTGGATTGGGAACGCACCTACCTCGATCTGCTCGAGCACAAGGAGCGGAAGGGTCTCACCAATCTGCTGATTCCGCCGGACGCGCCGAGGAGAATTATTGCAACCACCACGCCCGGGCGGCTCTACCGGCTGGTGGCTGACGAGTCCGTGGTCAGGCCGAGATCGTTTGGCGGAACGCTGCTACTGCAGGAAGCCGTGACAAACATCCTGCGGAAATACACCGATGATTTCTACCGCATAAGACGGGAGAAGTGGGAATCGAATCACATGGTTTACCGGCCTCTCGATGAGAGCGACCCGAATCTTAGCTTCAGCCAGCAGGTGGTGAGGGAGGGCAAGACCGGCGGATATGTCGTCAGGATCCAGCGTTCCAAGAGGGATTTGGTGTCTGCCATCCAAGAACTCATCGCTGACGCGGAGGCCCTCTACAGGCGAGAGAGCGCAGAACTGCCGCGCATCTATTTCGACCGGCATCTTTACCAGCCGTTGCTGGTGGAGTACGGCGATCAGGTTAAGATGAGTCCCCCCGGACTCAATCCAAACGAAGCGCAGTTCGTCCGCAATCTCAAAGAGTACTGGGCTAGAGAGAAGGACAACTCACTGGCCGGGCGGCAGGTGTTTCTACTGCGCAACCTGAGCGGGGGCAGCGGCATCGGCTTCTTTGAAGAGCGATGGTTTTACCCCGACTTCATCTTGTGGATTGTCGATGGTCAAAAGCAGCACATTGCGTTCATCGAGCCGCACGGAATGCTCCATGAGAACGCCTACCAGCACGACAAGAAGGCACGGCTGCACGAGATCCTCCCGAGCTTGGCAAAAGAGATAGGCAAGAGGAGCGGAGGGAAGCACATAACACTTGATTCGTACATTATCTCCGCAACGAAGTACGACGATCTGCGCAAGAAATACGACGACGGGAAATGGGACTGGGAAAGGTTCGCCGCTAAACATATCCTCTTCCCAGAGCCCAACAGCCCGTACGACTACATGGAGAGGATATTCACGGAACAGCTAAAAAGGGGCTGACCCCACCGCTATTCCGCTGCGCTCTATGGCGGGCCATCGAGGGGGGTTCATTCTGGACGTGCTGATGTTATCGCTCGGGAACTGGTGGCCGCGGTTCGCAAGAATGTGACGATCGACTGGACGGTGCGCGATAACGTGCGGGCTCAGCTGCGGGTGATCGTCAAGCGCATCCTGCGCAAGTACGGCTACCCGCCGGATAAGCAAGAGAAGGCCACCCGGACCGTGCTGGAGCAGGCCGAGGTGCTGTGCGAGGATTGGGGAGGATGAGCGAACGGGCGGAAGACGGCCATCTGGCAAAACAACAATGGAATCGACGATCAACGCTCGTGGCATATAATTGGTTACAGGAGTAGGAGGTGGACAAGATGTTCGACCGTATCACTTTTGACCCACAGATCATGGGAGGGCGAGCCTGTATCAGGGGGATGCGTATTCCCGTATCTGTTATTGTGGGACAAATTGCCCATGGGGCATCCTTCGAGGAGATACTGCAGGGGTATCCCGACTTGAAACGGGAGGATATCCAGCAGGCGATTGAATATGCCGCGTGGTTGACCCAAGAGCAGGTATACGCCCCTTAGGCAATTCGTGCAACGGCACTGGGGTCGTCCATGCGGAAATTGCTTAGCGATCTGGATAAAGAGGATGGGAGGTGTTGCCGCTTACGCGCGAGTTCTCCGGCGGATATCCCAGAGGCGCCACCTGGTTCCCCCCACCGTTGCCCGGTTATCGCTTGCCGTCTTTTCCGGAAAACGTACGGGACTTTCCTCAATTCCTTCAATATTTCCTGGCCCTCCCTTGCTCTCTCCAATGGACACGGCAAGTCGTCTGCATCCTGGCTCTGACCTCCACAATCCTTGACAAACTTATCTGAAACAAGTAGACTGATTTCAGGAGGCCCAATATGTCCACCACAACCGTAAGAATTCCTGAAGACAAGAGGGACACGCTCAAGATCATTGCGAGCGTGGAGAAAAGGGATATCAAGGAGATACTCTCGGAACTGATCGACGATTACATCGAAAGACACAGAGAGACTCTGGAGATCCTTTCCCGGCCTGACTGGGTTGACGCGATCAACCAAGGGCTGAAAGCCTCTGAGAAGGGCGAGATTGTCAAGTGGCGAAAGAAGAAGCCTGGGAAGTAGTCCTCACCAAGCCTGCCAAGAAGGTCTATGACAAGGCGTCCAAGGATATAAGGCAAAGGCTCGACAACTGTTTTGAACACCTGGAGCAAAACCCTCTGCATGGCACGAACATCAAGCGCCTCACCGGTCAGTTGAGAGGGCTCTCCCGGTATAGGGTCGGCGGTTGGCGGGTGATTTATAGGCCGTTAGAGCAAGCACAGCGGGTTGAAATCATTGCAATACTTCCGCGGGGGGACGCCTACAAATAGGGGAGAGACAGTGACGGGGGGGGACATCCATGCAGAAAATGCTTAGCGATCTGGATCACGAGCATGGATGATGTTGCCGCTCACGCGGAAGTTCTGCGGCGAATATCCCAGGGGCGCCGCCTGGTTCCGCCCACGGTCGCGTGGTTCAAAAAACCAATTCATCTTGATGGCCCTTTTTGCTTAAACGCAGAGAGGGGGACCCTCCCAATCTGTTCTTCGGAGACTGTGGTATATAATGGGTTGCCGGAAGATATTCATGCGGGGACATAGAGGCTGAACTTGTGATTCGCATCGACAGGGAAATGAAATGAGGAGCAAGAAATTCCTGAATTCCCTGGCTAATGGGCAATTCGATATGATTCAGATGCTTCTGGACATCCTTGCCCAGACGGGATCTCGGTATTGCCTGATCGGGGGACTTGCCGTGAATGCTTATGCGGATCCTGTCGTGAGCCTCGATGTTGATGTCGTCATCGCAGGCGAGCACTTGGAAGCCGTCAGTCTGGCTGCTAAGGCACGGGGGTTGAAGGTCGAGCCATTCGAACGCAGTGTGAATATGAGCAGTCCCGATTCCGATCTCCGGATCCAGCTTCAAACCGACCCACGATATCAGGATTTTATCTCCCGTGCAGAGTTGAAGGATGTCCTTGGCTACAGGATGAGGGTGGCCAAATTGGAGGATGTGTTGCAGGGAAAGGTGTGGGCGTACCTGGATCAGACACGGCGGAGAAGCAAACGGCAAAAGGATCTGGCCGATATTGTGCGCATCGTCGAGGTATATCCGCAGCTCTCGGCGAAGCTCCCGCGAAGTCTACAGGAGGAATTGGATAAGAGATAATCAACAGACAGGTCGCCCTCGCGGGGCAGTCGAAAGCCGCCAGGAACCTTCACCATGGGCACATGAATAAGGAACAGATTGGAGTCACCATGAGCGTCTTGAAGCGAGCGAATCGTTTCTACGACACTTCGCGGTTCGGTCAGCCCCAGATCCGGGTGTACCACAAGAAAGCCAGAGACAAAAGATCCCCGCGCTATCTGCTCAAGTGTGGTTGCTGTGAGCAAAAACTGGAGGTCTATTATTCTGACGACGGGCTGGAAATCGGAGGGGTCAACGGCGCAATCGACGATTGGAGAGAAATCCTGCTTCCTTTGCTGATGATCGAGCAGAAAGGAACCAAGCTGACGGATCGAAAATCCAAGAGATGAGGTGCCAAGGACCGCATGCAGACGACATAGTCAGCGAATATCCCAGGGGCGCCGCTTGATTCCGCCTACGGTCGCCCGGATATCGCTTGCCATCTTTTGCAGATCGATAAGAATACGAATCTTCTCTTCGAATGGAAGGCCTGCCAGTTCTCGACGCCTCCTCTGCTTGGCGCGGAACAATTTCTCCGCCTCCTCTCGTATCAGGCGCTCATTCTGCACGGAATCTCCTCTTGAATTGATCCCACTTCTTCCGTAGCCCATGGCGCCCTAAGATCTCCGTCAGGTAGTCCATATCTATTTCTGCCTCCTCAAGGAGCTGTGTCATTCTTGCCCTGTCTTTCGGCCGGTTTGTCTGAAGCATAATCGCCAATAGGTGTTCTGCCCGAAGCACTCTCGTCTTCGTCCTTTTATACTTTGTCTCCCTTGCTTCTTTAACAGCTTCTTCTACAAGATCATTATATGCGGGGATAAACTGGACAGGAACTCCTTCAATAGAGATATGCTCTTGATGTATCTTATACCCCTTCTTCTGCAGAAACTCGTAGATGGGGGAAACTGTAATAATCTCGCCTTGCGTCTTGGGAAGAAAGACAAAAACGTCCAGATCAAAGGTGAGGATCGGCTCCATGTAAAAAATGATCGCAATGCCGCCCCCTATGGCATATTTCTCAACGATCCCTTTTCTTTGCAGTTCATTAATTACCTTGAGCGTTTTTTCCATTCTCAGATCGAGTCTGCTTTTTCAGTCAGCATGCCAGCAATTCGATTCCCGCCTCCTACGCAGCATTGCGTTCTTGACGCATATTAGGAAAATAGCCAAATCAGGTCAAGGATTTGTTTCATGGGCCTATCCTAGATGTTCTATTGCCTCGTGAGCCTGAAGACCACCGTGTTGTGGGGATCGGGACAGCAGGCGTAGGCAACATTGGGGTCCTCCTCCCAGGGGAGGCTGCCCCCAAACTTGAGGGCGGTGATGAAGGGGAAGAGTGCCTGATGCGCCCAAACACAGAAATCCGCGCCCTCCTCCCGCGCCACGAACCGATCCCCCACCTTTAAGCCATAGCTGCACCGTCCACCTCCCCGGATCTCCGTGACCTCAATCGTGATCTCCTTCGGTTCCATCCTGCCCCTCCTTCCGGATTCCATACAAGTAATTGAAGAAAACCGAGCATCTCAGGTTGTCTCCTGCCGATGGCAATGCTAAGATATCCCAGCGGGGCGTTCTTGCAATCCCTTTTTTCTCAGGAGATGAAGGGTGAGACCAAGGAAGGGCCTTCTACAGAAGGTTGAGAGGACCATCGAGAGCTATCGTATGATCCTTCCTGGGGAGAAGGTGTTGGTGGCGGTCTCGGGGGGGATGGACTCCATCGTCCTCCTCCACCTACTGCATACCCTCTCTCAGAAGCAGGGGTATGCCCTCCATGTGGCCCATCTGAATCACATGCTGCGGGGGGAAGAGTCGCAGCGGGATGCGGATTTCGTGCGAGACTATTCCGCGCAACTGCGCCTGGAAGCCACCATCCGTGCCATTAGCGTGAGGGAGGCCGGCGGCCAAGGGACGGATTCCCCCCAGGAGGAGGCGCGGAAGGTCCGCTACGCGTTCCTCAGGGAGGTGGCAAAGGAGGTCAGAGCCCAGAGGATCGCCACTGGCCACACTCTGGATGATCAGGCAGAGACGGTCCTTTTGAATCTGATCCGGGGGGCGGGAGTGCCCGGCCTGCGGGGTATCCCGCCGGTGCGCGAAGGCCGCTTCATCCGGCCCCTGATCGAGACGAGCCGCAGGGAGATCGAAGAATATGCGCGACTGCATCAGATCCCCTTCGTGACCGATTCCTCGAATCTGGAGGCGACCTATCTGCGCAACCGCATTCGGCTCCGTCTTTTGCCTCTGCTGCACCAGGAATATAACCCTCAGTTATCGGAGGCCTTGGCCTCCATCGCCTCCATCCTGGGGGAAGAGGAGAACTTGCTCCGCTCCCTCGCCCTGGATCGCCTTCCCTCCCTCCTGCTGCATCAGATAGAGGGAAGGGTGGCCCTCTCCATTCCCGCCCTCCTGAAGGAGCCCATTGCCCTGCAAAGGCGAATCCTGATCGAGGCGGCTCGGATGGCCGGCCAATCCTCCTACCTCCCCCTGAGCCACCGCCACATCTTTGCCCTCCAGGATCTACTTAGCGCCCAAAGTGGTTCCCAGGTCACCCTTCCGGAGGGATGGGTGGCCACCAAGGACTACGAGCGATTGGTCATCTCCAGGCGTCGGAGAGTCTCCCCCCCTGCCTGGGAATATCCCCTGGCCATCAACGGTGTCCTTCGCGTGCCCGAGGCCAAAGTGAGCCTCAAGGCCATGATCCGCAAGCGCCAGGATGTGGATCTGGCCGAATCCACTCCTCTTCGAGCCCTCCTCGATCTGGACCGGATCGTCCCTCCCCTCATGGTCCGCAATCGCAGGCCGGGCGATCGCTTTTGGCCGCTGGGGGTCTCCGGGGCGGGGGAAAAGAAGTTGAAGGAATTCTTCATCGATGCTAAGGTTTCGCGGGCGCGGAGGGACGAGATTCCCCTCCTGGTCTGCCAGGGGCAGATCGTTTGGGTGGTCGGTTTTCGGATCAGCGAGGCCTATCGGGTGAGAGAGGAAACGCAAAAGGTGCTTTCGGTGGAGGTGATTCAGGATGGGGAAGGCTAAGGGGAAGGCTAAGGCTGAGGCTAAGGGGAAGGCTAAGGCTGAGATCAAGGAAGTCCTGTTCTCCCAGGAGCAGATTGCGCAGCGGGTGAGGGAGCTGGCCCGACAGATCACCGCCGACTATGCTGGCAAGGAGCTGACCCTGGTTTGCATCCTCAAGGGGGCGGCCATCTTCTGGGCGGATCTGTCGCGGCAGATCGAGCTGCCTCTGGTCTCCGAATTCGTGGCGATCTCCAGCTATGGGGATAAGACCACCTCCTCCGGGGCGGTGAAGTTGGATTATGATCTCACCCATAGCATTGAAAGAAAAGATGTCCTGATCGTCGAGGACATCATCGATACGGGCCGAACCACCGCCTATCTCAAAGAGAATTTTAAGACTCGAAAGCCGGCCAGCGTCAAGGTATGTGCCCTGCTGGATAAGCCTTCCCGTAGAGAAGTCGATGTGATCATTGATTATATCGGCTTCACGGTGCCCGATGAGTTCGTGGTGGGATATGGTCTCGACTGCGCCCAGAAGTACCGCAACCTGCCCTATATCGCCACGCTCAAGCCCCAGTAAATTCCCCTCTTTGCCCAGGTTTTTCTTGATTTCCCTCCGCTTCGGTGGTATAAAGAGACGAAAAAGAAGCCTTTCTGCTACTCAAGGGGGAGCAAATTGAACCCATTCATGAAAAATCTTGCCTTGTGGCTGGTGATCGGTCTGATCATGATCCTGGTATTCAATGTCTTTAACCAGGGTCAAGCTCCGGAGAAGGAATTGATCTTCTCCGAGTTCATGGGCAAGGTGGAAAGAGGAGAGATCGCCGAGGTCACCATCAAGGGCTCAGATATCCGGGGCAAGACGCTCGATGGGGTTGCCTTCAAGACCTATAGCGCAGAGGACCCTGAGGTAATCCCCACCCTCCGCAAGAAGGGCGTCCGCATCACCGTGAAACCGGCGGATTCCAATCCCTGGTATATGAACGCCCTCCTTTCCTGGCTGCCCATGCTGCTCTTCATCGGAGTCTGGATCTTCTTCATGAGACAGATGCAGGGGGGTGGTGCCAAGGCCCTCTCCTTCGGAAAGAGCCGGGCCCGATTGCTATCGGAGAAGCAGAACAAGGTGACCTTCGCCGATGTGGCCGGCGTGGATGAGGCCAAGGAGGAGCTGCAGGAGATCATCGACTTCCTGAAGAATCCCCAGAAATTCCAGAAATTGGGGGGTCGAATTCCCAAGGGTGTGCTCTTGATCGGCCCTCCGGGAACGGGCAAGACCCTCCTGGCTCGGGCCATCGCGGGAGAGGCCAATGTTCCCTTCTTTTCCATCAGTGGCTCCGATTTCGTGGAGATGTTCGTGGGCGTCGGAGCCTCGCGGGTGCGGGACCTCTTCGATCAGGGAAAGAAGCACGCCCCCTGCATCATCTTCATGGATGAGATCGATGCGGTGGGAAGGCATCGCGGAGCGGGCCTGGGGGGTGGCCACGATGAACGGGAGCAGACCCTGAATCAACTTCTGGTGGAGATGGATGGGTTTGAATCCAACGAGGGAGTGATCCTGATTGCGGCCACCAACCGTCCGGATGTACTCGATCCGGCACTCCTGCGACCGGGCCGCTTCGACCGCCAGGTGATTGTGCCCCGGCCGGATGTGAAGGGGAGGGAGGCGATCATCCGCGTCCATGCCTCCAAGATTGCCCTGTCGGAGGATGTGGATCTCCAGGTGCTGGCGCGGGGAACCCCTGGCTTTTCCGGGGCTGATCTGGCCAACCTGGTGAATGAGGCAGCCCTCCTGGCGGCCCGACAGAACAAGAAGAAGGTGGAGATGGAGGATTTCGAGAGTGCCAAGGACAAGGTCCTTTTGGGCGTAGAGAGAAGGAGCATGATCATCAGCGAAAAGGAGAAGAGGGCCACCGCCTACCATGAGGCGGGGCATGCCCTGGTCGCCAAGCTGCTTCCCGGAACCGATCCCATCCACAAGGTGACCATTATCCCTCG
>Ga0315314_1001080_pt1 | contig 25772 bp, 20 predicted proteins | sample TDP9_MG_FD_203631 | JGI IMG/M metagenome (GOLD analysis project Ga0315314, IMG submission 203631) | Freshwater sediment microbial communities from Lake Towuti, South Sulawesi, Indonesia - TDP9 | ecosystem: Environmental > Aquatic > Freshwater > Lake > Sediment | place: Indonesia: South Sulawesi... | reverse complement strand
TATCTGTTACGGTCAACGTTATCGTATGTGTCCCTGTTGAAAGATTTACCGCAGGATTAACGCCAGTTGCTATCTGGGTTGTTCCTTCCCGCCAGATGTAACTCGTGATACTGCCGTCAGGATCTGATGAGCCTGAACCATTTAAGGTCACTGCCTGTGAACCATTCCGATCTGTATCAACAACCGTCTGGTCAGGTCCTGCGTTAGCTACAGGCGGCTGATTAGATACTCCGTCTATAACAATAAAATTAACGGCCAATGACCTTCCTTCTGTACCCTGGCTGTTTGATAAACTAAATGGTGTCGCAGTAAGCGTATGTGTGCCAATCATTGGAGTCCATGCAAAATAATCTCCTGCTCCATCGTCTCCCGCTATTGCATAAGGAATCATGTTCTCGGTGTGATAATTCACTGTTCCATCATAATCAAAACGAACGCTTCCCACAGTAGCTGGATCTGTATTTGCTCTTATGCTCAAGTTCATAGTTAATAATTGAGCAAGGTTTAGGATTGATCCATTGGTCAGCGGATCAAAACCAGGTATAATCTGGTCTGTATCTGCATTGATCAGGGTAAAACTGACAACCTGCTGGATTGGAGCAGGCGTATTAACCGTGATAACAACCGTGTCTGTACCAGTTAATCCTCCGTTATCTGTTACGGTCAACGTTATTGTATGTGTCCCTGTTGAAAAATTTACGGTAGGAGTAATACCAGTTGCTATCTGGGTTGTTCCTTCACGCCAGATGTAGCTCGTTACACTGCCGTCAGGATCTGATGAGCCTGAACCATCAAGCGTTACTAACTCCTGCCCATCATTATTTGCGTCAGTAAGCGTCTGATTCTGACCTGCATCAGCAATTGGAGGTTTTGGTTGAATTGTTCCCATATATTCATAACAACCAGCATCCGGGCTGGCATCGCGGGGATTACCGAGAAGATCCGTCGTTGGAACAAAGGGCGAGCCTGAGCAGAAACCGATACCGACGGAGCCGGGAGCCAGCTTATACGCATCATTAAGATTATAACCATGCGGTTTATAATAGTTATTTGAGTCTCCCCATGCGTAAATGTCAAATAGATAATTTCCAATAAAGAAATTGCCGGAACCATCAAAAACATCAGGCCCGGGATATTTGGTGCTGTCATTGGCATATACCAAATTATTCTTATTATTGCCTTCGTTATCCGCTTCAAAATTGGTGCCATACCATAAAATATTATTCTCCATATTCGCCCCAGTCGGCACACTCACTAACCCCACGAAGATATTATTTACAATCTGGATTGTACTTAAATCTGTGTCGCTTCCGGCAATAATAGTTAAAGGAAAGCCATATTTATATTTTGTAACTTTAGATACAAAATAGTTATCATCACGACGGCCGACAAATGTATTATTCCTTATAATAATATTATTTCCTACCTTCCTTCTGGAAGATTCGCCAAGCTTTACTACATATTGGTTCGGGTTGTCATATATAAGGTTATTTTCAATTATTATATTCCGCAATTCAGAATAGGCGTATATTCCGGCAGTATTTCCGGTGTTATGTATTCTATTTCTTTTCATAATTATATTGGAGCCCCAAAGAGCAATCCCTGAACCATGGGCTCCATTATAAAAAATGACAGTATATCCTGCCTCTATGTTAAAGGATAGCGGAGAATCTAATTCAACTTTGTTGGTTGCCGCATCGTAAGCGACTATTTTACGGATTTCAGAATCTCCAGAGCCGTTATTTATTTCAGCCCAAATCTGGTATATGCTGGTTAAACTCTCTCCCGTATGGGTGAAAACAAGATTTGGCTTTTGGGCATCTACAGATGCTACTGTCCGCACTACGTTATTGTTCTCATCTGCTTTGGAATTTTGCAGTTCTAAATGATTTCCTTCCAATAGAATCGCCTGTGAGTTTCCACCAGGTCTTACACTTATCGAAGCGCTTGCGGTGTCCCTGACATGATTATTGCTTATGACAACATTTTCTCCGTATGAATCAGTTCCTTTCATCTCAATCCCGATGCCGACATTATCGATATAACATGAGTCAACAAGAATATTATCGAATTCTTCTAAAGCACCGGGAGAAGTATTATCAACAAAATTGATACCATAGGTAATCCTGTCCTGCCAATAATGGTATATTGGATCTTCAGGAACAACTCCGAACACATTACAATTTATAACCTTAACATAAGAGACAAAATAGGTAAATGTAATGCCTCCATTAACGATATTGAGTCCATCTACAATAATATATCTTGGTTTTGCCTTGCCTGTACTTCCAATTTGGTTGGGATCGAACTTAAGTCTAGTGAATATAACCTTGTTTCTAGGATCATCGGGATCGGGCCTTTCTAATGTTCCTTCATACCAGCTGACAGGTCTTGCTTCTGTAGTTGCAGGGTCGGCTTTGTATATGACATAACCTCCTGTGACACTTCCAAGCCCTTTATTTATCAGAATATCCCCATAGTTCCCGGGCTTTAGCAAGAAAGTTATTCCTCCGTTTCTCGAATCAGCATATTCCATAGCCTCTGAAAAATTCATTTCGTTTCCCAATGTTCCATCATGGCTTCCGGCACCGCTAACAGAAACATAAAAGGTCTCTGCCTGCGCCGCACGGAGCAACATGAAACAAAGTAAAGCGATAAGCATAGCGGATAACGGATAACGTTTAGCGGACAGTTTACTGGGTATTATATTTTTCATTTTTTTATTTCACCACAGCTATTTTCTTCGTTCCAATATATTTTCCTGCTTGCATTTGAACAAAATAAATGCCTGAACCAAGGTTATTCCGTATTTCACTCTTTACTTTCCAGGAATATCGGTATAATCCTGCGTCCTTCTCTCCTTCATATATCGTATCTTTTTTATTACCCTTGCTGTCATAAATAGTTACTGTTACATTAGTTCTCTCGCTTAAAAATACGTCAATTAGCACATAAATTCACAATGAGTATCAGCATTCACCTGATAACCAATTTCATATTTAGGGTTACCTCAATAATAAGAACCATAATAATCTTCTTTTCATCTTTTTCGACTTATCGTTTCTTCGCCGTCTGTTCCATCTTCTTCTTTGCTTTCTCTATTGCCTCTTTTGATTGTTTGTGATTCGGGTCTATCTTTAATAACTCCTCCCACTCACTTATCGCTTCTTTATACATCCCCTTCTTGTAATATTCCGTCGCTTTCGTATAATGCCTCTTCATCTCTTCCAATTTTGCTTCTTTATTTATCCCGGATGAGCCCATTCTCAATGTAATTGCTGCCTGATGGGTATTGCTGAATACATCCATCATCTTATACCCATAATCCAACTGCACCCATTTATACCTTATACTTGCTCCTACACTTACCTTATCTTCATCTTTTATCTTATAACCCGCTCTTATACCTAACATATCCCCTATCCAGCATTCACCTCCTAAATTCCACCTCATATCTTCATTCTTTACCTTTATCCCATCTACTCCTCCTGTCACCTTCACTATCTTCCCTATCTCTATCTCATAACTCCCTCCTGTTCTTACCGTAAATGGTAGACTGTCTCCCACTTCTATAAACTTCATTTCTGTCCCTATGTTCTGTACTGCTACTCCTAATCCAAGCCCTTTTACCTTATGCAAAACTCCAATATCTATTCCTACTGCATTTGCTCTGTATTTCTCCACTAATGTTGATTGAGTCCATTTCACCATTATCCCTGCATAGGTATTCCCTGAATACTTCGCTATCTCTTCCCCATAACATAGCCCTATCTGATAGTCGCTCTCTGCCTTCAATCTTTCCCTTGACTTTATCGTTTCATCTGGATTTAACTGAATCCACTCAAAATCTCCTCCTTGATAAGCAAGTGCTCCTATACTTATACCTCCTTTGTTACGTAAGAGTAGGCCTTTCTTCAATGGAAAAGTGAGGTTTATTGCTTCATTTCTTGTATCAATTATGTTTTGATGATACATTGCATTAAACTCTATGTTCCTTATTGTTGCTATACCTCCTGGATTATAATGCATTGCCGAGGCATCGTCTGATAGACCTGTTGCTACTTCTGCCATGCCTAATTGCCTTACTCCCGTTGCCTGGTTTAGAATAGCCACCCCTGTTACTGCTTCTCCAAATACTAGCCTGCTCCCAAATACCAGACATGATAACAGTATCACTAATAATCTCTGCTTTTTCATTTTACCCTCCTCTATTTTTCTTCTCTCTTATTTAACAAAAAACCAAGCTTATCCCCGTTAAGCTGTACATCCCTATGAATAATGTTACAACAGGGTAAGCTTGGTTAAATGTCAGTTTCAGGTAGAATCAGGCTCAGCCAATCTAAACCTACATCAACCGACCTCATTGTTTTGCTTGCGCCTGTTTCACCTTTCAACAATAGTATATACCACTGATGTTATGGATAGGTTAAGAAAATGTTAATTTTTTGTTAATTCCTAAAGTGTTTTGTTTTTAGAGGTTGGATTATATTGGAGGGATAGCATTGCAGAGCTATCGCTCTGCCGCTACTCCAGACTTCTGTTCTACTGGGTGGGGAAATGAACGGTAGGAGGAGAGTGTTCCCAGCTGGTATAAGCGTTCTCTCTTGGTTGTCTCAAATTCTTTCCTGTAGCTATCTTTCACAGACTCGGCAGCAGGCATTTGGACTTTCAAAAAATTGACGAACCTTCCATTACGAACCACCCTAAAGTCTAAATGCGGCCCTGTAGCTAAACCGCTTGACCCCACATAGCCGATTACCTGACCCTGGTTTACCTTAACCCCTCTCCTGATACCTTTTCCATATTGAGAGAGGTGACCGTAAGTGGAGTAGTAACCATTTTGATGTTTGACTTTGACAAACCTTCCGTAATCGTCTTTACGTCCCACGTAGGTTACCTCTCCATCTCCAATACTTGCCACCGGAGTACCCAGAGGAGCGGCATAGTCGATACCGAGGTGTGGACGATAGTACTTCAAAATCGGATGGAACCTCTTGTAAGAGAAATAAGAACTAATTCTACGATAGTTCAGGGGAGACCTTAAGAATTCTTTTCTCAAGGAATCGCCTTTCATCGTATAATAATCTTTACGACCTTCCGGGTCTTCAAAAAGTATTGCTGTATGACTTGCCTCTTTACCGGAATATTGAGCAGCCAATATCACTCCATCGGAAAATTCTTCTCCTTCTTTATAAGATTTTTCCCAAATTAACTTGAAAGTGTCACCAGGCCGGGGTTCGGTCAAGAAATCGATCTGCCAGGCAAATATATCGGCAAACCTCATAGTGAGTTCTGGAGATTGTCCAAGCTGAATCATAGAATCATAAAGAGAATTATCTATTCTTCCCACCAGTCCAAGAATATGCTTCTCTAAAGGTATTTTCTGGTAAAAAGCTACTAGCTCTCCAGAAAGAGATTTCTTAACCCCATATATGTCGAGAGGTCCTGAATAGTAATTGAATCCCTCGAGAGCCCCACTCGTAGAGGCGATTATCTGATAACTGTCACCCGGGTAGCATCTAGTGGTGTCGAAAAGGGGATCAAGCAGTTTTTTCATAACCAGAATTTCCCTGGGAGAAATTCCCTCCTCATTAAGACAACTGTAGAGGGAATCACCCTGGGCAAATGTCCCTGTGGAAACCACGACTTCCGGCAATGATAATACAGCCCCTCTCTTATTACGAGAAAAGGAAATAAATACAATAGCCCCCATCAAAAAGAAGAAAATAGAGAAAATATAAATCTTTCTCATTTCAAGATGTTCCAACCAAGTCCGAATGCAGAGCTTCGCTCTACAACTATATTCCATGTATCCTTTTTCTGGCAGCAAAGCGTCCCGATTCATCGGGACTGTAGGGGACGGACTCTGTGCCGTCCCTTACCTTTGGGCGACCACAGAGTGTCGCCCCTACTAAGGAGTTGGAAATTGTAGCAAACTCCTCTATGCTTAAAGTTTCTGCTCTCCGAACGGGTGAGATATTCAATCTTTCCAAGAGCTCTTCTAAAAGGTGTTTATCTATTTTTAGAGCGTTACTAATGGAATTACTCAATTTTTTCCTTCTCTGGGAAAAGGCTCCATGAACGATTTCAAAGAATAGCTTTTCATCTCTTACTTTTATTCTGGGACGCTTCAATAGTTTCAGCATAATAACAATCGAATCGACATCTGGCTTGGGACGAAATACATTTCTGGATACATTAAATTGCTTCTCCACATAGCAATGATACTGTACCAGAATGGACAATGCCCCATAATCTTTCCCCCCTGGACTGGCTATAATTCGCTCTCCCACTTCTCTTTGAAGCATAAAGATAGCTTCGGACCAACCTCTCGCATTTAGTAATTTCATAATGATCGGTGAGGTTATGTAATAGGGCAAATTTGAAATAACCTTTGCAGGCGATCTTGAGTCTGAACCTAAAAACCGGGAAATATCCAGTTTCAAAAAATCTCCCTCTATAATTTCTACATTTTCGTAATCTTTTAGCTCTTCTCGAAGAAAATTACATAGCTTTTTATCAATCTCTATGGCAATAACTTTGTTGACCTGGGAAGCAATCTTACCAGTCAGAATTCCCTTCCCCGCACCGATTTCCAACACTATATCCTTGGGACTCAGTTCGGCAGAAGAGACCATCTTCCTTGCAATATTATGGTCAATCAAAAAATTCTGACCCCACCTTTTGCGCGGCCTAAATCTTTCCATCAGTGCCCAAACCTCTAAAATCCCTGAAATTTGAAGGAAAGTTTGCGAAGAGCCTTGGGAATTTTAGCCAAAAAACAAGGACGACACATTCCTTAATGCGAGGGGATTTGGTGCAGCGAGCATTAGAATTTTTAGCCAAAAATCGAAGATTGTAGCAGCAAAGCGTAAGCTTTGCTTCTTCTTACCAATGGGCGACCGTAAAGGTCGCCCCTACGCGACCTGAGACTTTTGGCGGTGCTCAAAGAGCAAAAAATTGTCAGCGAACGAACCAAATCCCGAGCATCTCTCTAACCGAGCGACTCCGAAAACTATCCCTTTATCTCAATTACGGGTTCGATGAATCGAACCCCTATAATACAAATCCCAAATCCAAAATCCAAATGCCAAATTACGGGCATAAAGCCCTACACTACAATATCAATTTTCAAATTTCAAATTGACCCCACCCGATCTCGAATTTATAATACTCCAAAGATTTGAAAAAATAGTTTGCGAGGAACTTTAGGAATTTTAGCCAAAAGGTAGTGTAGCCCTTTATGGGCGTCCCGATAAATCGGGACGGGCATAAAGCCCTACACTACCGAGCGACTCCGAAAACTATCCCTTCATCAACTTTACTGCCAGCTTTATTGCCTCGATAAAACTCTGGGGATTTGCTTTATTCTGCCCAGCAATATCGAAACCTGTTCCGTGACATGGTGAAGTGCGGACAAAGGGCAAACCCAAAGTAACATTAACACTTTTGTTGAAAAATAGAAGTTTTACGGGAATCTGTGCCTGGTCGTGATACATTGCTACAGCCAGGTCATACCTGCCTCCAGCAGTATCATAGAATCCTTTATCGCTGGGAAGGGGCCCGCTAATGGCTATCCCTTCTTTTCTCGCCTCTTCTATAGCTGGAATAATCATCTCGATCTCTTCCTTCCCCAGAACTCCCCATTCACCGGCGTGGGGGTTTAACGCACAGACCGCTACTCTGGGTGAATCTATTCCGAAAGCCTTCATCGCCTCCACTCCCAGTCTTATGGCCAGAAGGACTTTCTGTTTACTAAGCGAAGAGGCTACATCTTTTAAAGGTAGATGTCGTGTCACTAAGACTACCCTTAAATTCCCTCCCACGAACATCATAGCGAAATCTCTCGTTCCTGTAAGTTCGGCTAAGAGCTCTGTATGGCCGGGATAAGAAAATCCTGCTTCTTCCATTGATTTCTTACACAGCGGAGCGGTAACCATACCTTTAGCTCCACCATTCTGCACTATTTCAACCCCCTTCTTTATATATTCGAATGCGGCCTTACCACACATGGGATCGACTTCCCCTTGTCTCAGTCTATCCATGTCTATATTGTCTAAATCGAGGACGTCGATAACACCATAATCGAATCTTGCTTTCCCAATATCTCTAATCGGATTAAGCCTCAGTTCCCCTTTCGAGCACAGACCTTCGGAAAACCCTAAAATCGACTCTAAAACTTTGGCATCACCAATTACTATCGGTTGACAAATCTTATATATCTCTGGTAGACTCAAAGCCTTGACAATAACCTCAGGCCCTATGCCCCCAGAATCACCCATAGTTATGACAATCTCAGGCAGCATCTATTTATCCCAGTTTCTCGGAGTCATTTGGGCGGCCACAGAGTGCCGCCCCTACATCATTCCCTGTAGGGGACGGACTCTGTGCCGTCCCTTCCTTTGGGAGACCATAAAATGTCGCCCCTACATTGCCGCAGAGCTAACGCTCTGCCGCTACATTAAATCACGGGTTCGATGAATCGAACCCCTACATTCCCTTCAATTCTCTAACTATACCCTTGCAGGCTTCGTAGAAAATCCCCACATCCACCGAAAAGGAGATATATTGAACTCCTTGGGCAATCCATTTCTTTGCAGCTTTAACGTCATCAACAAATGTTCCCACGGCAAGTCCAGCTTTTCGGGAGATACTGACTACTTCTCTCATCTTCTCCACGACTTTAGGATCCTCCACCCGGCCAGGTATATTGAGTGATTGGGAAAGGTCATAAGGTCCAACAAATATGATGTCCAGGCCTCTCACCGACAAGATATCTTCTAAGTTACTTATTCCCTTCGTTCCTTCAATATGGGGTATAGTTATGGTTTCCTTATTCGCATCCTCAAAATATTTATAGCGATCTGAGGCAGAATAGTCAGCAGCTCTCACAAAGCGACATACCCCGCGACCTCCCTGGGGAGCAAACTTCGCTGACTGAACCAGCCTCAAGGCATCCTCCTTATTCGCAATTTGCGGAACCTCTACGCCACCGGCACCAATATCTAAGGCTCTGAGTATCAATCCAGGCTCGTTTTCAGTCACTCTTATAATCGGCGTAATATCTACTAACTCTGCTGCCCTTATCAAATTCTGGGCAGTCTCCACGGACACTGGCCCGTGTTCCATATCAATTATTACAAAATCGAACCCCGCCTTCCCAGCAATCTCCACTGAAGCTGCGTCGGTAAACTTCATAAACGGACCCAATGCCACCTTGCCTTTCTTTATGATTTCTTTTACCTTATTTCTTTTCATTTTTTTACTCCTTAGCACAATTTGAAATTGTGCCTACAAATACATCTGCACAAATTGAAATTGTGCCTACAAATAGATTCGTGGAACTCTCTTGCTGATTGCACAGACTACCTCGTAGCTAATGGTGCCGATTAGTTTGGCAACCTCATCGGCAGTTATCCTCTCTTTTCCTTGAGAACCGATTAACACCACTTCCTCGCCCACTTTAACGTCTGGTAGAGAAGTAATGTCAACCATACACATATCCATACATACCCTTCCCACAATGGGAATTCTTTTCCCGCAAATCAAGACCTCGCCCCGATTTGAGAGCAAACGATTGTATCCATCAGCATAGCCTATAGGAAGTGTTCCAATTACAGAGTCCCTCTCTGCTTTCCAGGTTCGACCGTAACTTATGCTGGTTCCCTTCTTTACATTCTTTATAAATACAATTTTCGTCTTGAGCTGCATTACCGGTCTTAGGTCTATTTCTTTTTCTGCCCCTTCAAACGGAAGAAGGCCATATAGCGATATGCCGGGCCTGGCTAAGTTGAAATGGGCATCCGAATACCTGAGAATAGCTGTAGAGTTAGCAGCGTGTCTATACTTTATATTTATATTGTCTCGTTTAAGCTCATCGATAACTGATTGGAACTTTCGAATCTGTTCCATAGTGAACTCATAATCGCTATCTGCTGCCGCAAGATGAGTGAAGATACCCTCAACAATTATGCCTGGCAACTGAACAACCCTCCTGACGAGACTTGTAGCATTTTCGGCTGAAATGCCGATGCGTCCCATTCCAGTATCCACTTTTATGTGAACTCTTACTTTCTTCCTTTTTCGCTTTGCAATTTCAGAAAGCTCCTCCGAAGCGCGAAGGCTACAAATTGTGGGTGAAAGATTATATCTTACGATATAAGAAAAATTGGATAGGGGGAAAACACTTCCCAGAACGAGAATAGGTGCTGTAATCTCTCTCTTTCTCAAGAATATCCCCTCTTCAATATTGGCTACTCCCAACATCTTCGCTCCACAGGACAGGCTGGCGCGAGCGATCTCTTCCATACCGTGGCCGTAACCATCAGCTTTAACTACCGGAAGTAAACAGACGCCTTTCCTGAGCTTTCTGTTTATCTCTCTGAAGTTATGTCTGAAGGCACTTAAGTCGATTTCGGCCCAGGTTGGTCGGAGAAAGGGGATAGTATAATTGGTAGGATAGTGGGATTTTGGCATATCCTATTCAGGTTGCTTTGCTAAATTCTCAAAGGAAGTATATTCATTCAAAAACTTCACCTTCACTGAACCGGTGGGGCCATTTCGTTGTTTCCCAATAATTACTTCTGTAACTCCAGGAGCGGCATTTTTGGGGTCGTAATAATCTTCTCGATAGATAAAGGCAACCAGGTCAGCATCCTGCTCTATTGCCCCGGACTCCCTCAAATCGGAAAGTTGTGGCCTCTTCGATTGTCTCTTTTCGGTCTCCCTCGATAACTGAGAGATAGCAATAACAGGAACCTTCAGCTCTTTAGCCATATTTTTTAGAGAGCGTGTAATTTCTGAGATATCTTGCTGTCGGTACTCAGACCTTCCCGTGCGACCAGGCATAAGTTGTAAATAGTCGATGATGATTAGAGAAAGTCCTCTCTCAGATTGTAACCGCCGGGCTCTAGCCTTCATTTCTAAAACCGAAATTGCAGGAGAATCGTCAATGAAAATGGGAGCGCTGGAAAGGATAGAAGCTGCATTGGTTAGAGGAGTCCAGTCCTTCTTATCTATGAAACCTGTTCGCACTTTATGCATGCTCACTTTAGCCACTGAACAGAGAAGACGCAAAACCAACTCTTCTCGAGACATTTCCAAGCTGAAGATCGCTACTGGAAGAGACTCATTAATCCCTACATTACGAGCAATGCTCAAACAGAATGACGTCTTTCCCATTGAAGGCCGTCCAGCAACAACTATTAAATTTGAGGAATAGAAACCTCCCGTCTTTCTATCCAAATCCATAAATCCAGAAGGCACTCCGGGAACTTTCTCTTTCTTCTTATATAAATTTTCAATAGTCTCAATACTTCCATGTACCATTTCAGAAATAGGCACGAACCCTGCTTGAACTTTGCTCTGGGTAATACTGAAGATTGCCTGCTCTGCCTGGTCCAGAATTTCACTGACATCCTTAGTATCAGTATAGCCATCGGTTACAATCTGAGTCGCTGCTCTAATAAGATTTCTGAGAATCGCTTTCTCCTGGACAATCCTGGCATAGTACTCAACATTGGCTGCTGTAGCAACACTATTTATCAGATTACTCAGATAGGCAGCACCGCCCACTTCCTTGAGTAGCTTTTCCTTTTTCAACTCTTCAGCAACAGTGACAAAGTCAACCCCTTTATTCTTATCGTAGAGCTCAATAATCGCCTGGAAAATTGTCTGGTGCACTTCATTATAAAAACTTTCCTTTCTCAAAAAATCTATAGCCTTAGCAATTGCTTCCTTTTCGATAAGCATCGCTCCCAATACCGAGCGCTCGGCTTCAAGATTCTGTGGTGGCATTTTATCTATTAAATCGACCATTTTCTTCCCCAAAAAGGAGTGGCGAAGCGAAGCTTCGCCGTCATAACGTCCCGATTTATCGGGACTACTCCTTTACTACCCAGACTTTTACTCTACCTATAACTTTTGGATGAACTCTAACTTCCACTGTGTAAACTCCCAATTCCTTGACGGGCTCATCCAGAAGTATATCCTTTTTATCCAAATCTATTCCCTTGGAAAGTAGGGCTTCTCGAATATCGGAAGAAGTAACCGCCCCAAAAATCTTCTCACTCTCTCCCACCTTTACAGGAATGGTGCAAGAAATTTTATCTAACTTACTGGCAAATGCGAGCGCTGATCTCAAAATCTTCTCATCTTTCTCCTGTTCTCTTCGCTTCTCCTCTTTCAACCTCCGAATATTCCTCTCGTTAGCTTCCAAAGCCAGGCGTCGGGGCATCAGATAGTTCCGCCCATAACCATCCTTGACCTGAACTACATCTCCTCTGTCACCGAGGCCTTTAACTGGCTCACGCAGTATGACTTTCATCCCTCCCCCTAATTTCCTTAAAATATTCCCTTGGGAATGCTCGCCACCATTGATCTGCACGATTTGAAATCGTGCCTACAAAATTTCGGATTTATCTTATTGTAGGCACAAATTCAATTTGTGCAACTTGTGAACGACTCTTGCAATTTCAGCCGATAAAAAAGTAAAATTGAAGGTATGACTTTCTACTTCAGAATTGACGAAATATTTCGGAGAGAATAACATGTTTTATCTTGTGGTGAATGGCAACAGGCCGATATCTCTTGCTCTCTTTACCGCTTTACTTAAGATACGCTGGTGCTTAGCACAGTTTCCAGTAACCTTATTGGATAGAATCTTGCCTCTATCTGTAACGTAACTCCTGAGAAGTCCTATGTCTTTATAATCAATATACTCTAACTTCTTTACACAGAAGCGACATACCTTCTTTCGAAAAGGCCGATACCGTCTCTTCTCAGAATCAGTTTGTCCCCTTCTCACTCCACTTTTCCTTTCTCCATTAGGAACCATTTTTTCTCCAGTAATTGTAGGTCGGGCACTCTTCAGAGTGCCGTTTTTGTCACCCTAAAGGGCAACCAACCTAAATTCAAAACGGGATTTCGTTTTCCGATTCACTTTCTTTTATTTCCTTTATTTCTTTTATTCCCTCGCCTTGGAGAGATGCCTCCTCTTCGAAAACTTCTCGTTCTGGTGGAGGAGCCTGTTCACTAGCCCTAACTTCACCTTTGGCTTCAAGCATTTGCATCTGATTCGCTATAACCTCCGTTACATATCTTTTGTTTCCATTCTTGCCTTCCCAGCTACGCGTCTCCAGTCTCCCCTCAATATACACATGACTTCCTTTCTTGAGGTACTCCCCACACCTTTCTGCCAATTTCCTCCAGGCTACTATCCTATGCCATTCTGTCTTCTCCTGTTGATTGCCTTCCTGGTCTCTCCAGACCCTGTTCGTTGCTATTCTAAAATTTGCTACAGCATCGCCACTTGGTGTATAGCGAAGTTCTGGGTCACCACCCAAACGACCAATCAGAATAACTTTATTGACAGTACCTCTAGCCACTATGCTTCCCCCTTTCTATTTAGATATCACTGGGTGGGCTCTCCTTTCTTTCTTCCACCTTTGACTGTTCAGTCGCTACTTTTTCCTCTTTCAGTTTCTTCTTATCTATCTTCACGATTAAATGTCTGATAACTTTATCAGTAACGCGGTAATTCTTTTCCAATTCTCGAATCAGATTCGGCGGAGAATTAAAATTGAGGCAATACATAACGCCCTCTTTGTAACCTTTTATTTCATATGCCAGCTTCCTGCGTCCTAATTTATCACAGGAAATTACCTCACCCTCTCCCTGGGTTATGATTTTCTCAAACTTTCTGGCAAGTTCTTCCAGTTCTTCAGGTGGTAGATCGGGCGGACAAACAAAGATACTTTCGTAAGTAGGCATAAGATTTATCTCCTTTTGTCAATCTTGAGAACAAAATTTATTAAAATTATATAAAATTAGCCTCGATGTTGCAAGAAAAAAATTCCGAAGTGATACGTAACTTAGAAAGTGTACTTTCGGGAACGCAAAAAGTGTACATCGGGAACAAGAAAACGGACACTAATGAAATATTTTATAGCAGAAGCCTTTGTGCCCATAATGGTTTTGGTCGCGTAGGGGCGACCGAAATTTATCCCGATAAATCGGGACGGCCATAAAGGGCTACATTGCACGATTTGAAATCGTGCCTGCATAATTCTCTATTTCTTCCTTGTAGGCACAAATTCAATTTGTGCAGCAGTGCAGTAAAAATTACGCCCATAAAGGGCTACACTACAAAGAACCGTCTATAATTACCACCCTATGTATCTTTTTTACGTTCCTGGATGTATCATTTCAAAAATTACATAACAGAAAAAAATTCCGAAGCTACTAAATATTAGACGTGAAATCTAAAATGTACTATATCGCCATCTTGAATTTCATAATCCTTTCCCTCTACCCTGATTAATCCTCTCTCATGTAGCGTCTTTTCATCACCCTTCTCTAAATCTTTAAAGGAGAAGACCTCGGCCTTAATAAATCCTTTCTCCATATCCGAATGTATTTTCCCTGCTGCCAATACGGCTGGAGAACCTCGCTTTATTGTCCAGGCTTTTACCTCGGTGCCCACCACAGTGAAAAAAGTAACCAAATCAAGCAACCTATAAGAAGACCAGATCAGACGTTCCAATGCGCCCTTCTCTATACCGAGCTCTTTTCTAAATTTCTCTCCTTCTTCCTTCTCCAATTGAGCAATTTGAGCCTCGAGTTCTGCCGACACACTCAAAGCCTCAGCCCCTTCTCCTTTAGCATACTCCTCCACATTCTTTCCCAAACCAGAGTCCTTCTCGTCCACGTTGGCTACATATAGAACCGGCTTCGCCGTAAGTAAGTTGTAGGACGCCCGCAAATCTTCAGGTACTTCTATTCTCCTTGCAGGAATCCCCTTCTCTAAGCCTTCCTTTATCTCTCCCACTACTTTCAGTTTTTCCTTAGCTTCCTTATCGCCGCTTTTAGCTGGACCCCTCAATTTTTCAATATTTCGTCCCATCACTTCCAGATCTGCCAGCATAAGCTCGGTGTTGACAACTTCGATATCCCTCACCGGGTTGATATCTCCCATAACATTAATTACATTTTCATCTCGAAAACAGCGAACCAGGTGAACTAGAGCATCCACCTCTCGAATATGGGATAGAAATTTGTTTCCCAGACCTTCACCCTTCGATGCGCCCTTTGCCAGACCGGCCACATCTAAAAATCTTATCGTGGTATGGGTCAACTTTTGGGGTTTATAAATCTCTCCCAGTTTCTCCAGCCTCTCATCAGGAATTTCCACAATTCCAATATTGGGCTCGATAGTACAGAATGGATAGTTGGAAGCTGGAGCATGACCCGTAGTTAGAGCATTGAACAGCGTCGATTTCCCTACGTTTGGAAGACCAATAATTGCCAATTCCATCTTTTAACTTGTAATCTGAAATTTGTAATTTGAAATTAATTTTGTAGTGTAGAGGCTTGTCCCCGTAATTAGAAATTAGAGATTAGAAATTTGAAATTAGATTTTTGTAGTGTAGGGGCTTGTCCCCGCAATTAGAAATTAGAGATTAGAGATTTGAAATTTGAAATTAGATTTTTGTAGTGTAGGGGCTTGTCCCCGTAATTTGAAATTTGAAATTTCTTAAAGGGCTACACTACCAATAAACAAAATTACACTATAGGAAGAGAGTGACTAACCACTTGTGGAATTCCAGAATCCCGTTAGCAAATACTAAAGATACAACAGCCATCAACTTCAATAAGATATTCAAGGAGGGACCCGCTGTATCCTTGAAAGGGTCTCCCACAGTATCACCGATTACAGAGGCTTTATGAACTTCAGAACCCTTCCCGCCTAAATTGCCTTCCTCAATATATTTCTTAGCATTGTCCCAGGCTCCGCCTGCATTAGCGAGAAAAATTGCCAGGGGAACTCCTGTAACAAGGGAACCAGCCAAGAACCCACCTAATGCTTCGGCTCCCAAAACGGTTCCCACGATGAGGGGCAAGAGAATAGCTGCAATTCCTGGCACCACCATCTCTCTCAAAGCTCCCCGGGTGGTAATATCAACACAGCGAGCAGAATCCGGCCTTGCCGTACCAGCCATAAGCCCGGGAATCTCCCTGAACTGCCTCCTCACCTCTTCCACAATCTTGAAAGCAGACCTACCCACTGCCTGCATTGCGGCTGCAGAAAAGAGAAAAGGAATCACACCGCCAATAAAGAGTCCAGCAACAACCTGGGGTTTCATTATGTTTAGAATAAGTTCTGAAGTCCTGGTAACCTCATCAAATATGCTCAATCCAACAGTCTGGGCAAAAGCAGTGAAAAGCGCTAAGGCAGTCAAAGCAGCAGAACCAATAGCAAATCCTTTACTGATGGCTGCGGTTGTGTTGCCCACTGCATCGAGTCTTTCAGCGCGCGACCTCACCTCAGGGGCCATTCCAGCCATTTGGGCAATGCCACAAGCATTATCGGCAATCGGTCCATAGGCATCTATGGCTACGGTCGTCCCTGTGATTGATAACATACCTACGGCTGAAAGTGCTACGCCAAAAATATTTGCAAACTTATAGGCAATAATAGTAGCCACTCCTATGGCTGTTAAAGGAATTGCTACACTGAACATTCCCGAGGATATCCCTTGCAGGATATTAGTAGCTGGACCGGTGCGCGATGATCTGGCTATATCTTGCACAACTTTACCTGATGTATAATGCTCCGCAGTAAATCCCACAACCATTCCCGCAGCTAATCCTGAAAGAATGGCAAAGAAAGTATTGACTTTCCCATACCAGAAAGTCGCCAGGAAGAATGCGCCAATTATGAAAAGAGAAGCGCTGGCAACCATTCCTTTACGCAAAGCCGTCTGAGGGTCCTCTCCCTCAGCAGTTCGGACGAAAAAGATGCCAATAATGGAGGAGATAATTCCCCAGCCAGGCAGAAGCAGAGATAGCATTATTCCTTTAATATCTTGAAAAGATACTGCAATAACCATTGCCGAAACTATTGCGCCCACATAGGATTCAAAGAGATCCGCACCCATACCCGCAACATCGCCAACATTGTCGCCAACATTGTCGGCAATCACCGCTGGATTGCGGGGATCGTCCTCGGGGATGCCCGCTTCAACTTTGCCCACTAAATCCGCACCCATATCCGCAGCTTTGGTATAGATCCCACCACCTACACGAGCGAAGAGGGCCACGGATGAAGCCCCCATACTGAAACCAACGATAAGTTGAGTTGCCTCAATGACCCTATCCAGAAAGTTTTCATAACGGAGACCCGCATGGTGGATAAAGATTAAGAATACAAGGGATAATCCAAACAGCCCGAGGCTGGCAACACTAATCCCCATTACTGAGCCGCCAGGAAAAGCAATCGCCAACCCTTCGTTAAAGCTCCTGGTAGCTCCCTGGGCGGTGCGCGCATTCGAGCGAGTGGCAATCTGCATTCCGAAATAGCCTGCCAGAAGGGAACAGAATGCTCCTGCCACAAATGCTATCGCTGTCTTTTTAGCCACAAAAAAGTAGAGAACCGCTCCCAATATAGCCACAAAAAGAGTAATCGCCGAAAACTCGCGGAAAAGAAAAGCCATAGCTCCCTCATGAATCATTTCCGAAATCTCTCTCATCTTCTCTGTTCCCTGACTTTTCCTGAGAATCTTTATGGAGAGATAGACTGCAAACAATAATCCGAGAAATCCCAACCCTAAAGCCCACGCTATACTGGGTAAATCTCTAAGCGATTCAATCATTACTTCCTCCACTAATCTCGAGCATTATTTTTCAGGAATCTCAATAGAATAGCCTTCAGGACTAATAATTCCAGCTGAAACTATCAATTTCATACCATCTTCCACTGTCATCTTTAAGGGAATCACCTCTTCCTCAGGAACGATCTGGAAGAAACCAGTCGTAGGATTAGGGGTTGTGGGAATAAGAAGAGCAAATTTCCTCTTCCCCTCCTTCTCATAAATGTTGGTCACGAAAGCAATTGCGTAGACTCCTTTGCGAGGATATTCCACCAGCACTACCTGGCGCAGTGCTGTCTTGGAAACCATTATCGTCTGAATAATCTGTTTTATGGTCTGGTAAATGCGGTTAACCACAGGGGCTTTGAGTAGGAGAAGTTCTGGTAATTTAAGGATCTTTCTACCGACAATATTTGTAGCCACTAAACCAATTAGCCAGATGATGACCAAAGTAATTAGAAGACCTATAACCCGTAGCATAACAATAGGCATTTCTTGCAAAAAAGGAATTCTTATCAATAAAGGCGAGAAACCTTTACTCACCAGGTTAAACAGAATCCAGACGATATATAAGGTCAGTCCTATGGGCAGAAGGATAGCTAATCCAGCTAAAAATTGTCTTTGGATTATTTTTCTGAAATTTATAGCCATATTATACCTCTCATCCCTTCCTCATGCGAAGGGATCCGGTGTAGCGAGCATTAGAATTTTTAGCCAAAAATCGAAGGTCGTAGGGGCTCAATTCATTGAGCCCGTGTATGCGGGTTCGATAAATCGAACCCCTACAAGCAAAAAATTGTTAGCGAGCGAACCAAATCCCGAGCATCTTATTTCCAGACCAGCCAGACAAAAGTGGAGCTAACTAATACGGCAAAGAATGTGAATGGCAAACCGATGCGCATAAATTCCATGAAATCTACGTTGTAGTTATTCTTCTTCAAGATTCCACAGGTAACTACGTTAGCTGAAGCGCCAATGGGAGTAATATTACCCCCCACAGACGCACCAATTAATAAGCCAAGATAGAGAAGGTAAGGATTCATTTCCATTGCTATGCCTAAGCTACGTGCTACCGGAAGCATAGCAAGAACAAAAGGCACGTTATCTATAAACGCCGAAAGACATACCGAACCCCAAACAATGGCCAGGTAAGCAATTAACTCGTTGTCTCCCACAAAGCGAATAAAGAAACTGGCTAAATCATTGACAATTCCCACTTTAGTCAAGGAGCCAACTATGAGAAATATACCGGCAAGAAAGAAGAAAGTCTCCCAATCAAGACCCTTGATGTCGCCAAGCAGAATGCTTCCCAATTTTGCCTGGTTAGACTCTTTGGCGACAAACCTGGTCACTGCGTGCCACATTAGGCCACCAAGACCAAATGCTACACAAACAATGCCCGAGAGATGGACTGAAAGACGGTTATCGACGGAAGCTCCCAGAAAGGAGGTTCCCACCAAGCTCAAAACCATAAAACCCAATAGGAGCGTTGGTATCCACGTTCTCACCCTAACTTTCTCCAAGACTCCAACCCGTTCTCTATTCTTACGAAATACAAGATAGAGAACGCCAAAAGAGGCCAAAGCACCCAGTTGGACGGCAAAAAAAATGCTTGGTTTACCGCCAATGAAGAAAAAATCATTAAAGTTCATATCAGCGAAGCCTGCCAGAATCATGCTGGGCGGGTCACCAACCAGGGTGGCTGCGCCCTGTAAGTTGCTGGTAATGGCAATAGCAATTAGAAAAGGAACAGGGTTTACCTTCAGCCTCCGGGCGATTGCCAGGGCTAACGGAGCAACTATCAGGACAGTGGCTACATTCTCCACAAACATGGAAATAGCGCCGGCCACCAAGCAGACTGAAAGAATTGCCCAGTTAGCATATCTTGACTTCTCTACTAGAAAGCTAGCCCAGCAACCCGGGACACCAGAAAGACTGAACAGCTCAGCTACAACCAGTGTTCCCCAGAAAATACCCAGCACATTCCAGTTAATTAACGTAAAAATGTCAGAAAATCTAATTATTCCGAAAAGGAACAGAATGGCACAAGCAATCCAGCATACCTGCGCCCTATGATCCTTTTTCCAGATAAAAAAAAAGTAACTTATCACAAAAATAGAAAGCGTAAGAAGTTTCACCCGTCAACCTTAATAGAATCTAATATTTGCTCCATCATTCGTAATCTTGCACGATTTGAAATCGTGCCTACAAAGATTCGGATTATCTCATTGTAGGCACAAATTCAATTTGTGCAATTTGTGAAGAGCTTTTGGAATTTTAGCTAAAAATCGAAAATTGTAGCAGCAAAGCGTCAGCTTTGCTTCTTTTAATGATTGGGCGACCAAGGTCGCCCCTACCCGACCTACTTCCTACCAAAAGTTGGTTAGCAAGAAATTCCAGCGACGAGCAAACTAACTTTTAATCTTCTGTCCGAGCGACTCCGAAAACTATCCCCACCTCCTAATGTAAATTACCAATTTCAAATTTCAAATTTCAAATTACACATTACCCAATACCTATTACCCATTACCCATTTTATACCGAGCGACTCCGAAAACTATCCCCCTGGCCGTGGCTCGTGCCAGGCACGGGCAGGCTTCATCTCTTACCATTTTCTACTCATCGCTGCATCAATACCATCGGTAATTATTGTTTCTACTGCCTGGCATGCTCTTCCTATCATCTCATCCACAAGAGTCTCTTCCTGTTCACTGAATTTCTGGAGTACGTATTCGGCAGGTTCGAGTCCCTCCTCTGATCTACCAATTCCCAGCCTGAGCCGAGGAAACTCTTCTGAACTTAAGGATTCGATTATAGATTCTAATCCCTTATGTCCCCCGGATGAACCACTTTTTTTCAACCTCAACTTTCCCTTCTGTAGATGAAAATCATCACAAATAACCAGAATTTCTTCTTTCCCTATTTTAAGCCAATCGGATAGAGCTTTCACCGCCTCCCCACTACCATTTACAAAGGTCAGGGGCTTAGCCAGAACAATAGTTTGGGAAGAGAAACTTCTACTTACAGCATTGGATGTTCGCTTAACAGTTTTGCCACAAGAAATTAAGGAGAGCTTTTTCTCGCCAATCAGCGAAAAACACTTATGCCTGGTGAGTTCTACTCCCCATCGATTGGAGAGTACATCTACCACTCTGAATCCAAGATTATGTCTTGTATGTTCATACTGCTTTCCAGGATTGCCCAAACCAACAATAAGCCTCACCCTTTGGCCCCTTCTTCCTCTCCCTTCTTCTCCTTCTCTTTCTTTTCCTCTTCTTCCTCTTCCTCTTCTTCCTCTTCCTCTTCTTTCTCTTTCTCTTTCTTTCCTTTGCCAATAACTTCGGGCTCTGCAACCTCTTCAGGAGCAACCTCTTTCTCAGCCGGCTTCTCCTCCACTACAGTGGGAGTAATAATACTGACTACAATCTTTTCAGGGTCCTCTAATACTTCTATACCTCTGGGTATTTCTAAATCCTTAACAGTCAAGGTCTGTCCCACCTCCAGAGAGGAGACATTGCAAATGATCTTATCTGGTATTTTCGTTGGTAAACACTTTACTGCTATTTCGTGAACAATATGGTCGAGGAATCCTCCGCTTTTTTCCGCTCCTGGAGCTTTGCCGTAAATTTCAATGGGAACATTGACCCGAATTTCCTCTCTCAGAGATATCCGACACAAGTCGATATGGAGCAGGTTCCTCTTTACGGGGTCAATCTGAATCTCCTTAATAATCACCGGTACAGGTTCATCACTTGTCTTGGAAGGGCCGGGGGCTGAGCTAGAAATATAGAGAGAGATAATCACATTCTCCCCGCGCTCTGTGTGAAGGGCTTTTAGAAATTCCTTATGGTCAATAGCTATGGATAGCGCGGGCTCTTTTCCTCCATATAATACCGCCGGGAGTTTACCCTCCCGACGCAGTTGATGGGTCCAGCCCTTCGTGGTGTTTTCCCTCGGTTTAGCATTCAAAACCACTTCTTTCTGAGTCACTTAAAACCTCCAAAGAAATTTCTGAAAAAGTGAGAAATCTATGTAATCTTTTTTAAGAATCTATGTAATCAAAGGCGACACTTTTGTGGCGCCTTGCAAATAATTACTCGAAGAGCGTACTAACTGAAGTCTCTCTATGAATTCTCTTGATCGCCTCGCCCAGAAGTCCGGCAACTGAAAGGACAGTTATCTTCTTACACCTTTTTTCATCTCTTAAATTGATCGAATTGGTAATCACCAGTTCCTTCAGTTCACACTGTTCAATTTTTTCCACTGCGGAACCGGATAGCACTCCATGCGAACAGGCAGCAAAGATATCCCGAGAACCCTTCTCCTTTAATGCCTTGACCACGCCTGTGATTGTTCCACCGGTGTCAATCATGTCATCAAGAATGATTACATTTCTACCTTCGACTTCGCCGATGATATTCATTACTGAAGCCACATTGGGTGCTGGACGACGTTTATCCACTAATGCCAGCGAAGCTTTTATTCGCTTAGCAAAAGCACGAGCGCGTTCCACTCCTCCAGGATCGGGTGAAATTATTACCAACTTCTTTAGCCCCTTCTTCTGGAAGTAATCGAGCAAAACTGGTTCAGCATAGAGATTGTCAACAGGAATTTTAAAGAAACCCTGAATCTGAGCAGCATGGAGGTCCATGGTGAGAACTCGGTGGGCTCCCGCTGCTGTAATTAAGTCGGCGACCAATTTAGCTGTGATGGGAACACGGGGTTCATCCTTCTTATCCTGTCGGCCATAACCGTAATATGGAATAACAGCCGTAATCCTCCTCGCTGAAGCTCGGCAAAAGGCATCGATCATCGTCAAAAGTTCCATTAGATTATCATTTACCGGCGGACAGGTAGGCTGAATTATGAAACAGTCGGCCCCCCTAACGTTCTCTTCTATCTTCACTCTGCACTCACCGTCAGCAAATCTCGTAACCATCGCTTTTCCCAGAGGGACTTTAGCATATTTACATATTTCTTCTGCCAGTTTAGGATTTGCCTTTCCACTAAATATCTTTAATGGATTTCTCATAGCAGCGGTTCCTCTCCTTATAAATTAACTATCTCAATTTGCAGAGCTTTGCCCTGCCCCCACTCAATAATTCATTGGTGATGAACAAACTATTTCCTTCTTTTTCTTTATGAGATTAAAAGATAGTTTGTGAAGACTTTAGGAATTTCAGCCAAAAAATGAGAACAACCTATTTCCCGATGCGAGGGGATTTGGTGTAGGGAGCATTAGAATTTTTAGCCAAAAATCGAAGATTAGAGTTTATTCCCGCAAAGACGGGATAAACTCCTGAGATTTTTGGCGATGCTCGAAGAGCAAAAAATTGTCAGCGAACCGAACCAAATCCCGAGCATATATTCCTTGGTAATGAACAAACTATCTTTTAATCTCTCTTCTTCTTATCCTTAATTACTTGCCTTGCTCTGGCAATGGCCAATTTACCCGCAGGCACATCCTCTGTAATGGTCGAGCCAGCACCAATGACTGCACCCTTTCCAATTTTGACCGGAGCTATAAATTTTGTATCCGAGCCAACAAATGTACCGTCTCCTACCCGGGTTATGTTTTTCCTAACCCCATCAAAATTACAGGTAATTGTTCCCGCACCTATGTTAACACCCTTCCCCAAAAAGGAATCTCCTATATAGGAGAGGTGGGAGACCTTTGTCCCCTGACCAATTCTCGATTTTTTCACTTCACAAAAATTTCCCACCCGAGCATCCTTTCCAACGACCGTGCCTGGTCGGATGTGCGAAAAGGGGCCGACCTTTGCCCTTTCAGCAATTTTGGCACCATAGATAAACGAAGCCCGGATCTCCACCCCTCTTTCTATCCGGCAATCCTGAATGAAAGCATAGGGGCCCAGCCTGCAATTCTCTCCAATTCTCGTCTTTCCTAAAATTGTCGAACCAGGATAAATAATCGTGTCCTTTCCAATCCTTACTGTGGAATCGATAAAAGTCGAGGGTGGGTCGGTAATTGTAACTCCTGTTAACATCAATCGCTCCAGGTTTTTCATATTGATGTATTTCTGAATGTTTGCCAGTTGCTTTCGATTATTTACTCCCTCAACTTCGCTAGAATCCTTAGTCATAACTATTCCTACCTTCTTGCCCATCTCTCCCAGAATCTCGACCGCGTCCGTGAGATAATACTCCTTTTTTCTATTGTCAGGCCTGATTTTATCTATCGCCCCAAATAAATCTTTCACCTTAAAGCAGTACACCCCAGCATTAACTCGATTAATTCTCCTCTCTTTCGGGGTAGCATCTCTCTCCTCCACTATTTTTATCCCTTTACCGTTACTATTCTCAATAATCCTCCCATAGCCGGAAGGATTTTCCAAAGTAGCACCCAGGATAGTCAGAGAGTTATCCTGTTTAGAATGGGTTTGAATTAGCCTCACTAGAGTCCTTCCAGTCAAAAGAGGAAGGTCACCATAAACCACCAGGACATCGCCCCTATAATCTCTCAAATCTTTTTTCACCTGAAGAACCGCATGTCCCGAACCAAGTAGCTTGGGTTGGCTGACAAATTCAATCCGACTTTTCCTCGGCAGTGGAGAGTTCCTTAAGGCTTCGATTATCTTCTCCTTCTTATGCCCTACTACTAAATAATTCTTTCGGCAACCAGCCCTTAGTACAGCCTTCAATGGATACATGAGCATCGGCTGACCGCATAACTGGTGCAAAACCTTAGGCAGGGTCGATTTCATTCTCGTACCTTCCCCTGCCGCGAGAACAATAGAGACCAGATTCCTCAAAATAATTCACCACACATAAACTGGAGTCCCCCGATGAAATCGGGGGGTTATTCCTCCTCCGATGAAATCGGAGGCTCCAGAGCATAAACCTATTTGAAATCCTGCCTACAAAATAAACTGCCCGCTTTTGACCATTGTCGAACCACACGTCACTAAGTAGTCCTGCTTGTGAAGCTCTACAAACACCGCAATTGAGCTTTGCCTATTGTCCAATTGTTCTGTTGTTCTGTTGCTCAATTGCTCTGCCAAAATTTTGCTCCGCAAAATTTTGGCTGGGGAGATAGGATTCGAACCTATGATCGCGGCTCCAAAGGCCGCTGCCTTTCCGCTTGGCTACTCCCCAATCTACGAAAACTAAGCGGGTTTATTCTTTTCTTCTTGTTTTCTTCGTTCCTTTACTGGTTCCTTTGCTGGTAGTTCGCCACCCCCAAACTCGGTTGGCAGAGGAGTCTCCTTAATCTTTTCTTGATAGGCAGTTAGAACTTTTTCCTCAATCATTTTCCGAACCTCGTTCTTTATGGGATGAGCTATGTCCTTATGACTGCCATCAGCCATTTTTCTCGAAGGCATCGCCACAAACAACCCATTCTGCCCTTGGATCACTTTTAGGTTCCGGACCACAAAACAGTCATCGAAAGTCACCGTAACAAACGCCTTTAACTTCTCCTCATTCCTCGGGTAGACTCGCACCTCCGTAATCTGCATCTTTGCTTCCTCCTTTACCAATCATCGGATGCTCAACAGGGTTAAAACTCGCGCGCCAGCAACGGCTATGTGATGGTAATGAGTTACCATCATTGGCATCATTGTAGTCGGGACTCCAAAAACAAATTTCCAGACAAAACCGACTGCTAAATCGCACCGTTCACCTTGAGCAGCTCTAAACTGTTCTGACCAGCCAGGTAGAGAATTTGTACTTCTCCATCTTCTTCCGCAACCTTTTCCCCACTCTCTGGTCCTTCAAAAGAGCAAAAACTGTCGGGCCACTACCCGACATTAAAGCACAATCAGCACCTCCTTCCAGAAGATTTTTTCTTATTTGAGCAATAATTGGATACTGAGCAATAACAACTTCTTCTAACCGATTATAAATTAGCTTCTCTACGCCATCTTTCAAAATCTTTCCTATTTCCGCCTTGGTCAGATTGGAGCTTCCTGAAAGCGAAGTCTCTCTTTTTCTTTCAGATTGGGACTGGGGAGTTTTTATTTTAATAATATTTGCAGGCTCTGTCAACCTTATTTTATCAAGTTGTCTATAAGCCCAACTCGTTGAGACCACAAAATCGGGCTTAACTAAAAGAACCCACCTTCCCTTTATCCTGGGAAGAGGGGTCACTATCTCTCCGTACCC
>Ga0315314_1001079_pt1 | contig 25782 bp, 29 predicted proteins | sample TDP9_MG_FD_203631 | JGI IMG/M metagenome (GOLD analysis project Ga0315314, IMG submission 203631) | Freshwater sediment microbial communities from Lake Towuti, South Sulawesi, Indonesia - TDP9 | ecosystem: Environmental > Aquatic > Freshwater > Lake > Sediment | place: Indonesia: South Sulawesi... | reverse complement strand
GACATTGATGGCTGCCTCGACTCTTGCTGGGCTGATATCGCTACCCGGGATTCCCTCGATGTTCGTGGGGACATGGATTTCTGATGTCAAGTTGCAGGGAAGGAAGAGCGTCGTGATTGCTGCTTCGCTTCTGGCTCCTATCCCGATTTTGCTGCTCCTTCCGTTCACTAGAGAACAAGTGCATCTCCTTTTGCTGCTTGCTTCTCTCTTCGCCCTGTTCTATTCTGCAGGAGGATTGTATTTCGCCTATCCATCGGTTCTAGTTCCTAAGGAGCAGGTGGGAGCGGGCTCAGGGCTGATTGACATGCTTGGATACGTCGGAAACTTCTTCGGGACGATGGCGATAGGTATCGCAGTCGATACTTTCAGGTCATATGATCCGATGTTCCTGATTCTCGCAGGCATGGCTCTCATAGGAACCTTGGCAATAGCGAGAGTAAGGCCTTAAGATGGGGACCCGCTCGGTTTATCTATGCCGGCCATATGTTTAACATGTGACGGGCAATGCAACCAGAGGCGAGACTTACCCGCAAAGTGTGGAATGTCCTGCTGCGGAATCCTGAAGGTTTGAGTCTTAGGAAACTCTCCAAGGAAGTGAGTAGCTCTATCTATCAAGTGGGTAGGATCGTAGCCCTGCTAAAGAAGGAAGGAAGAGTGTCTGAGCTGGAGGCAGGTAGGGCTAGGATTGTGATACCGGTGACTGTTGAAATTAGTGTCGTTGAGAAGCCGACCAACGCCCTATGGGGCCTCCTGGGAAGGGGAGAAGTGGAGAGTGTGGAGGCGGGTGAGGAGGCCATGGGCGAGCTTGCTACGAGGCGGATAGTGAAAGTCAGGCCTGATGCCACGTGAACGGACCGATGGTTAGGTTCGTCGATACCAATGTGTTTCTCTACGTCATGAGACAAGATCCGGTTTATGGGAGGACAGCAAGACAGATACTTGATAGGATCGAAGGGGGCGAGGAAGCTGTCACGTCGACTCTTGTACTCGAGGAGGTGTGCGCTTATGTGGTCAGAGAAGGAAGAGGGGAAGGCTGGAATTGGGCGCGGAAGATAGCTGACTTTCTTGGCTGTGTCTATCATTACGGGACTCTCAGAAAGGAGAGCTATACGTTCATTGATATGCTCAGAGCCGTTGATCACCTGACCAAATACGGCATAGACTGGAATGACTGCATAATCTTGTCTCAAATGAAACGGAGTGGCTATGCAGAAATATACTCTAATGACGAACACTTCGACAAGGTTGGATGGATCAGAAGAATATTCCAGTAGTCGCAGTCGCCTTCAAGCTACTGGTTTGGGCCCGGAAAAATCGAATCAGCTCAAAGAACCATGACAGATTCTTGAGAACTGGATACAGTGTAATCATGGAGGCCAGTTGATGGGGCCTAGCCGTGTTGTCGTTTGCGACCTCAATAACGCTATCGACCATCCTCTCAAGCTATTTCCGGAACTTGGGTTCAAGATTGATAGGGTTCAGCTTGCGCTAGTCAAACCCAACATTTGTGGGCTCTATCATCCCTCTCTAGATCTGTTGTCGAGCATCGTGGAGTTTCTGTTGTCTAAGGCCGAATCGGTAGTGATCGGTGAGACAAGGAGCATGATTCATGAACCTAAGGAGCAGTTTGAGAAGCTTGGCGTGACACCTCTACTGAAACGTTTCGGTGACCGAGTAAAGGCTGTTGATCTTTCTGATGATGAACGTGTTGATGTCCAAGTTCCAAGTCCACATGCGCTTGAGAAGATCGCTCTTCCTAGAACGGTCTTGGACTCGGATGTTCTTGTCAATGTTCCGAAGGTTGGTACCCATTCGACGACGCGTCTGACTTGTGCTCTGAAGAACCTGTTTGGCTTGCTGCCTCAGAAGCGCAAGTACATTAGATACCATCCTCTCGGGATGGACAAGGTGATCGCTGACATAGCGCAGATTGTGAAGCCTGATCTGAACATCGTTGATGCAGGGGGCAAGGCGATCTTGGGTTTGGATGCGTTGGCTGTGGATGTTGTGGCCTGTAGGTTCGTAGATCTGAACCCTTTGATGATTAAGCACTTGAGGTTGGTCTCAGAGGACCGGAACGAGAAGCTTGAGGCATTCGTTGATGAGATTGAAGTTGTCGAATCGTAGACTCAGTTGTGAGATGCACAGAATTGTCTGCTCGAAGCCCTCGATGTCTCTGCCTTAGGTAGAAGAAGACGGCAAGGGAAGCCATTAGAATTATGATTACTAGGGCCAAGTAGAGCCCTGGATCGGACGAACCTTTCTTCTGAGCGGGTTCCGGTTGATTGATCAATGCCTTGTCAGGGTATCCTCTGCTTTCCCAGACGCCTAGGAAATCGTGGGCAACTGCTTCAATTCTCACAATTCCGGCGATCCACTTGTATCCCCATCGGCCAGGAACCACAAGGCGGTTGCCGGGGAAGCCCTTTGCACCTTCTATGCTTCGGCCATTCAGCTCATATGCGATGAGGACATCTGGATGCAACGCATCTTCTATTTGCAGGTCTGTGGTGAAGCCGTCGCCGGCGAAGAACGCCAACTTTGCTACTCCTTGCTTCAGAACCGCTTTCTCCAAGATCTTCTTCACTTGGACGCCTTTCCAGTTGCCCTCGTAGATAGGCTGATCGGGAAAATCAACACAGTATAGCTTTGCTTCAATAGTCGTCGAGGGCATGTGCAAGATTTCGGTGTAAGATAGGTTGTATGGACTCTCAACAAGGCCACTTATTGCGATGACCCAATCAGGTTGCGTCGGTTCGGCTGTGACTACCATGACTAGGCCAACGAATGAGACAAATATGACCACTGCCATCAAACATGAAACAAACCGCCTTTGAAACACTCTGCTTCCGAGATTTCTCCTTGCCGAACCAACATGGATCGGAACATGTGCACGTAAGATCGTTGCGGTCAACTATTCGCGTTTCCTCGACTCGCTGCCATTCATCCAGCTAATAAACGTTCTAGGAGTTGGGCATTGTTGTCAAATGGTTTTCTGGTTCAAGAGGACTGCTGCACAGTTCTATGGGGCAAACTTGGGAACATCACTCGCAGCTTATGTCCAACATGAACCTTTCTTGCAATCATGTCGGGTAAGTTGCAGCAGTCTGGGTGAATCATATTCTTTGACTTGACGGATATTTCGTTGGATAGTTCTCTGCCATCTCACCTCTTCGAAACGCTTTTATTGAGTTGCACACGACGCAAGGGCGAGTTTGAACTCAGATTGCTGGAGGTTGTTGATGCAAGTTGAGTAGCCCGTTTCTGCCCCGTCCTGACTACCTGAAGCTTCCTTTACAGGAAAGATTTAGACATACGATTCCGCTCACGGGACCGCAAGAGGAGAGAGCGTCACAGCTTCATGAGAGACTGCTTTCGATAGATCTCCATACTCACATTACGACTCATCATGAGGAGAGTGGGTGGGAGAAGGATAGGGAACGTCTCTGGAACTCTGGTGTGACTTGCTTTCTCGAAGCGCTGGATCATCTTCTGAACCCGGCTGAAGATTTTCAGGTGACTTTGGAGCAGATTGGCTCTACGCGTGTTCTGCTTCGGCGGAATGCTGGCTTCACTCTTGCCCTTTCTGCTGAAGATATCCGTAGAGCAAAGAAGGAGGGAAAGGAGGCGGTTATGTTTCAGCTTGAGCCTCAGACGATTGGTCCGGTGCTTGATCGCGTCGATATTGGGTATGAGCTCGGGGTCAGGTGCATGCTTCTCACCTTCAACACTAGGAACTTTCTGGGCGACGGATGTGGAGAGAAGAGTAATAGTGGTCTTAGTAACCTTGGGTTCGATGTTGTTGAGAGAATGAATAGGGTCGGGATGCTTATCGACCTGTCGCATTGTGGTGAGAGAACGACTCTGGATGCTATCGAAGCGTCGAAGGATCCGGTTCTGATCAATCATGCGGGTGCCAGGGCTCTGAACCCGATAATGACCAGACTGAAAGGCGACGAGCAGATTCAAGCGTTAGCGGAGAAACATGGAGTCTTTGGGGTGTCAGCAATCCCGAACCAGCTCTCTAACGCGAAGAGACAAGGGATTAACGATCTGCTCAACCATGTGGATTATGTGGTGAAGTTGGCCGGGGTGGATCATGTTGCGATAGGGCTTGACATCTGCTTTGATGACCATGTGGCGTTCCATAGGACGCTCATAAAGAGGCTTATGAGGGGTACGGGCCAGGAGTTGAATGCAGAATACATGGAGGGCATCGAGAGCCCGGAGGAGTGGCGGAACATTACGCGTGGGCTTGTTTCAAGGGGATATTCTGATCAAGAGATAGAGAAGATCATAGGGGGAAACGCGTTAAGGATCATTGAACAAGTCGTAGGCTGAGACGGTTCGAAGCCCAGCGTTTTTTCGCTATGCATACGAGTTCGTAGTGCAATGGTTGCAAAGATTCAACATCGCCAAAGGTTTTCTTTAGAAGCATTTCCAGCTCGCTTGGCTCGTAGTAGTACTTGTACACTTCGTATTCTTTGCCGTCCACTTCCCTGATGTGTATTTGCTCCTTTCCGCCTTCTTGACCCCTCCAATAGCTGTCGGAGATGAAGAGCCAGCCACCATTTCTTACAACTCTTCCTACCTCGTTCAGGAATTGTTCATTTCTTGGGACAGGTATGTGGGAGAGAACCCAATTCAAAGTGGCTGCGTCAAAGACTTCACTTTTGAATGGAAGACGGAATCCGTCAGACATCACCAATGAGATTCTTGACCTAAACGGATGTTGCTTGTATGTTCGGGAAAACTGTTGAAGCATACTGAGGAGATAGTCTGTACTAGTGACCTGTGCTCCTGCTTGTGCGAGTAGTGTGGACCATTTTCCCACTCCGCAGCCTATGTCGATAATGCTTTCACCTGGCTTGGCTGTGCTCGTCAGGACCTTGGCGACTTTTTCGTATCCTTCCATGTATTCTGAACCGGAGAATTGACCTTCTCCTTTCGCCCAGTTTTCGTAGAACTTCACGTACTCCGCTGAGTAGTCACGGTAGTAGTTTCGGGTTGATTCTAGAACGCCACTGTAGTCCTTTCCAGTGAAGGTCTTTCTTCTCATACGAGTTCGACTACTATCTGCGCGTTCTCGGCTCTAGTGCCATTCCATCAATAGTTATTGAGACAAAGCCTATTTGTCTCTGGCGGATTGGTTTAGTTGTTGAGGCGGGGGTAGCAGAGCCAGGTCTAATGCGCGGGACCCTTCAAGCGAAGGAGCGCGAAACTCAAGATCACAGGAACTTGGTGAGGAGCTATCCCGTGGGGTAGCCCTTCGTGGGTTCGAATCCCACCCCCCGCATCAAACCTCTGGTTCGAAGCGGACACGCGTCTGCGGTTCCTCGGCTTAAGTAGGCTCAGAAGGAATCGAAATGGTGTCCGTAGTGCATGAAAGAGCCATTGATGTCCACAACTGCAAACGTCGACTCGCTCGAGCGGTGCGCTTCTTAGAGAAGCATCCAAAGGTTAGTCCGGAGAACAAGCGAACAACTTGAAGCAATGCTGAAGACAACCTCTCACGCGGCAGAAAGCCGGTGAACACCCGGCCAGGTATGGGTCAATCTGCCAGCTTCATAGTTTTGACAACCTTGGATGAACAGAGCCCAGCCCGATTGGCTTGGATAGGGCGTATCGAAAGGCATGGCGCTTATTCTCAGATCGAAAGTCTTTTCGCGTCGGCCGCAATTCCTATTGGAGATCGAGTCATGAGATTTCCTCCAGGCAAGGTTCCGCCAAAAGCTCTCACGGATATAGTGTTCAAGCACTTGGGTGCTGAAAGGCCCGATGTCCTGCTAGGTCCGTCCCACGGCGAGGACGCAGCGATCGTCAGATCCGGAAAGCAACTTCTGGCTTTTTCATGTGATCCCATAAGCGGAGCATTGGACAGAATTGGGATGCTCTCAGTTCACGTAACCACGAATGATGTCGCAACGAGAGGAGTCAAGCCTTCTTGGTTTCTTTCTTGCATAATGCTGCCTGAAGGATCAGGAGAGAACGTTTTACTCACGATATGCAGGCAGATGGGCAGAGCGGCCAAGAAGATAGGGGTGTCAATAGTCGGTGGTCATTCCGAGACCACACCCGGCCTCAATCATCCAGTGGTAATAGGATTCGCAGCAGGAGTGGTTGGCAGAAGAGGATTCGTTAGTTGCAGCGGAGCTAGACCTGGCGGAAAGATAGTACTGACCAAGGGTGTTGGGATTGAGGGGACTGGAATCTTAGCCTCCGATCGAACCGGACTCTTGGCTAAGAGGTTTGGGAGAGGATTCCTGAGTGAAGCGAGGAAGTTCTTCGCAATGACCAGTGTGGTTGAAGATGCTTTGATCGCGTTCAACAGCGGAAGGGTTCAAGCGATGCACGATCCAACAGAGGGTGGCGTAGCTGGAGGTCTCAACGAAATGGCAACCGCCTCAAGAACGGGTTTTCGGGTCTATGAAGATTCAATTGAGGTGGCTCCTGAAACTGAGAAGGTCTGCAAGTTTTTCAAGGTAGATCCTTTAAGGCTGGTCAGCTCTGGCTCTCTTCTAGTAGTTGCCGAAGAAAAAAGCGCTGCGACAATCGTTACCCGGCTGAGGAGAAAGGGAATTCGTGCAGCAGTGATAGGAGAGGTGCTCTCGAATCGAACAAGAAGAATCCTTGTCAGGGGAGATGGTAGAGAGGAGAATCTCCCATTGCTCTGTGCAGATGAGCTGTGGGCCGCTCTTCGAAGGCCCTATGGCTGAGACAGCGCTGAGGGCAGCCTTTTCCTGAGCAGCATGGCGGTCGCGGGACCTATCGCAATTCCTGCGACTACTTGGAACAAGTTGAATGGCAGTTCTTCTAGTGATCTTTCCCGCAATCCATCCTTCCATTCCTTTTATGACGAGAGTGTATGGTGCGAACAGAGGGTAGCCAATAATATCTGCAATCGCCGAACCACATCCTCCCGCCAAGCCGCCAACAACCGGTCCAAAAACCAGCGCAGCCACAAAGATCATAGCATCACCTATGTTGAAGTAGCCGGTCGTAGCGGGAATTGGTATTCTGACCATCAGAGTCGTAGCTGCAACAAGCGCAGCAAAGACAATTGTTAGAGTAAGCTGCAGAATCGCAGACTTTGGCTTCAAACATCATTCCCTTCAGTTTCCTCTGGATTGTACTCCGTGTATTTGCCTTTTTCCCCATATATGGCCGGAGAAAGTCGGCCCGACTGGTGAGTAAGACAGGATGTCAAGACGATGTATCCTTCCAGCTTGCGGTAATTCCTTAATGTATTTGATTCCATGTTTCTTTCAGGCAGCGCGCGCTGCGCTTGCAAAAAGCATTATAGGAAGCTTCACTCTCTGCAAGAAACGGGGAGCTGGGTAGGCCCGGCTGAGAAAGCGAGCTCCGCATTCGCTGACCCTTTGAACCTGATCCAGGTAATGCTGGCGAAGGAAACGGAAAGGGGTACTTCTCAGGCGGTTCCACTCGCCCCCACGGTGTGATCTAGATGAAGGTTGAGACGAAGATTCTGGCTGAGGCGGCTACCTCGGTTGCCCTTGCCTATGCGTTGAGTTTGATTGTGCCTTTTCGGATGCCTCAAGGCGGCTCCGTGACCGCTGTGAGCATGGTTCCAATTCTCTGGTTCGCTCTTAGGAGAGGCTCCAAGATGGGCGTTGTCGAAGGAATTGTCTATGGTTTGGTACGTACGTTGCGCCAGCCTTTCATAGTGCATCCGGTTCAGTTTCTGCTTGATTATCCTCTTGCCTTCGGCGCTTTGGGTCTGGCTGGTCTATTCAAGAAGTATCCGATCTTGGGTGTTGCTGTAGGCATTGCGGGTAGGTTCGTGTGCCACTTCCTGTCCGGGGTAGTTTTCTTCGCTACTTATGCTCCTGCTGGAATGAACCCCGCAGTGTACTCGGTGGTTTACAACGGTTCCTACCTGATGGTTGAGCTTGTCTTCAGCATCATCGTCATGTATGTTCTCGTCAAGAGAGGCATCATCGAGATGTATCTTTAGCGTGCTGAACGAAGTAGTCATTATGCCCTGGCAGTGACGGGGATGCAATCCATATCAATCCGCCTAACAATGACCGCGTTAAATGCTGCACTGTATGCCTCAATCGGATTATTGACGTATCTAGGAGTCTTTGCTCCGATCGTTGGAGTAGTCAGGTTCTGGGGCTTAGCTGTGGTCGTGCCCGCAGTTTTCGCGGTTCTATTCGGGCCTTTCGTTGGTGGAGTTGGAGCCGCCATTGGCATATTTCTCAGCGATATGGTAGTGCATGGAAACGTCTTGGTCAGTCTTGTAGCAGGTGTTACGTCCAACTATGCGATGTTCTACCTGATTGGTTGGATTTCTAGGAAGGATTTTTCGTCCAAGTTAAGAAAGATGTTTGTTGGATTTGGTTCGATCTTCGTGGTTTTGGCTTTCGCAGCAGCTTGGTACGTGGGTGGGCAGGCGGATCTTGCGACCACGTTGATATTCGCGATTTTCTGTGGAATCAGCCTTGTTCTTCTGCTTGTTGTTGTTCGATTCTGGCCAAGATGGAGGAGTTATGCGATTGGAGCAATCATTGGAAACGCATGCGGCAGCGCTATCATCGGCCTCACTTTATGGGCGATGAGTCAGTTCTTCATGCTTCCGTCTAACCTTGGATATCAGGTTCCTCTTTACGCGGCAGCGGTGTGGTTCCTTTGGACCTTCTCAAATCAGATGCCTTTTCTTCTGGTTCTGGTTCCGCCTATCCTCGATGCATGTTACAGAGCCATTCCTTCAGCAAGCATGAGTCACGACCGGAGAACGTCATATTGAGGAGAGCAAGAGCGTATTCGCCTGCCGGAATCTCGAGCTTCTTTGGAATCAGTGATAGAGAAATCAATGGAAGGCCCATCTCAAACCCTCTCAGGATCGGTGCAATAGGCGGGGGTTTCGTAATCAGTCGAGGTGTCAAAACTGAGGTGCAAGTCGAAAGAAGCCGCAAAGACAGATTCACCGTATTTCTTAATGGACAGCGAAGCGGACACGCAACAGTCACTGAAAACGTCATCCGCTCAGTTCTAGGAAAGGCCGGCCTTTGCGCAAAGGTCACCATCTACCATGCGATAGAGCCGCCCATTGGCTGTGGATATGGAACGAGTGGCGCAGGAGCTCTCTCAACAGCACTTGCCCTTTCTCAAGCGGTGGATCTGAGCCTGACATATCACGAAATCGGCCAGATCGCCCATGTCGCAGAAATCAAATGCAAAACAGGACTGGGGACAGTCGGACCCTTGATGGTTGGGGGGAACGTGGTGACCGTCAAGCCCGGTGCGCCAGGTCTATGCGTGATGGACAGGATCCCCTTAAAGTCAGACTATCGTGTCATAACAGGTTGCTTCGGACCAATGTCCAAGCGAGTTGTGCTTGGAAACCGCATGCTGCATTCAAGGATAAACAAGTACGGAAGACTTGCTCTGAGAACTATTTTGAGAAAGCCCAACTTGAACAACTTCCTGCTCACGTCCCAAAGATTTGCAGAGAAGACCGGATTCATGACTGAGCGTGTGCGGAGGCTGATGCTCGCCATGAAGAACAGTGGCGCAGTGGGAGCAGCACAGAACATGTTAGGGGAGGCCGGGCATGCTTTGGCAGAAGAGGGGGAGGCGCGTAAGGTGCACAAGGCAATCAAGAGATACTTGACGGAGAAACAGATATTCGTGACCGATCTCGAGTTCCAGGGAGCCCGTTTGATACACAGCAGCAACTAGTCGACTAGCGCGCAGGCTTGTCCCGTTATTGATTGTTTCATGGTAGGTTTGCCCAGTATGTTATGCTTAGCGATTTGGCCGCTTGGTTGAGAATGTGAGAGGCTTCTATGGTGTAGAGGAGACAGAGGATGCAGTATGATATGTGGATCGTCACCTGTTCCAGTCCTCTAACCCTATGGTTGTTGAGATTCAGATGCTCCTTCAACCATGCGAATACAAGTTCGATCATTGAGCGTTTCCTGTAGATACGTTTCAGACGTTGAGGGCCATGGGTTCTGAAATCTTTTGTCACTCGGAGAACATTGCGGCTGCTAGGCTTCTGGTTTACCGGGTACGGTATCGCAGTTATGATTCCGTATCTTCCCGCTGTCTCTCGGAGATCTCTGCTGGAGTATTGGCTGTCAGCGGCAAGTTGCTGGATTGAGGCGTCAGTGATTTTGATTGTTCTCTTGAGGAGTGGGATGCTTAGCGGTTTCTCGTTGGTGTTGGCCGGCGCCGCCTGGAAGGCTAACGGTGCTCCTGACGTAGTATCGATTGTCATGTGGAGTTTGTAGCCTAGATCATAGCTTCTGTATGCTCTGCCGACTCTGGCTTGAGGGTCACTGAAGCCTGCCCGGTTGTCCATGTTTCGTCGGCTGTAGGCTTTGATGAATGTGGCGTCTAATGCAACTGTTCTAGCCTTGACGATGCGGTTGCGGATCAGTTTTCTGACTTGATTGTTGAGTATGCGCCGTAGTCTTCCTGAGCCTAATCTCTGGTTGAAACGGGAGAGCACAGATCTACCGTAAGCAGACTCGTCTCTGCCTATGCCGCATAGGGTTCTGAGTTGCTCATCACTCTGTAGTCTACGTTCAAGTTCTCGTAGACTGCTTATTCTGAGGAATCGTTTGGCTAGATGAGCCTTGAATAACCCTATGGGGTTACGAGGAGGTCTACCTGGCCCCTCTCTGTGATAACAGCTTTGAACCAAGCGTTCAACAAACGATAAATCCAGACTATCCAACAGTGTCTCCAGAGTCTCGTACTCTTCTATCTGGATTCTCCTCCAAAGCTTCCAGACGGAGGAGTGCGAGGCTCAAACCATTTTGACCTCTACATGTCAACACAAAGAATAATGGGACAACCCCGCGCGCTGATTGGAGCGGGACTTGCAACGAATTTCGAGAATGTCGCATTCTCTTCCCACAGCGAATGCCGACCTGCGTCGATGGGCTTTCTTTCCTGTGGTGTCACCATCGTGCCTCAAGGCGCCTCTTGGATTTGGCATGTCCCTTTTCCTGCTTCAGTTTTTCTGAGAGCTCGGCGAAGTATGAAATACCCTTTGAGAGAAGGGCTTTTCCCTGAGGGGTAATCTCGTAGTATTTTCTAGCCAATCCCTGCTTTCTAGGCTCGGTCCTGGATATCCTGACATATCCTTCTCTCCTCAAAGCGTATAGAACTACATATGCGGTGACTTGGCCCACTTCAAAGTCAAAGCGGTGGCGAATCTCATCTCTAAGCTGATAGGCGTATCTTGGGCCTTGTTCGAGAATACTAAGCAAGTAGAGCCAAAGGTTCTCTTTTGTTGCCTTACGGACCAACCGTTCGTAGGCCATGGTGTACCCAAGGTATCCTGCATGCGTTCTCATAAAACTTTTATCGACATAAAGGTCCACAAAGGGACAATAGGAGGAACCAGCAGTGACCAGAATAAAGGTGGGAATCATAGGAGTCAGGAATTGTGCAAGCGGTCTGATTCAAGGAGTTGAATACTACCGACGGAACGGCCAGATACGAACAGGGCTGATTCACTATCAAATAGGCAGCTATTCACCTGTCGACCTGGAGTTTGTAAGTGCCTTCGACATTGGTGAAACCAAGGTTGGAAAGCTGCTCTCAAAGGCAATCTATAGCCCCCCCAACGAAGTGCGATGGGTAGACAAAGTTGAAGGCTGCGAACGCGCTGTGATGGAGGCCCCTGTCCTAGACGGAGTTGGAATCTTTGCTGAAAAGATGATCAGACCAATAAGGCAGACAAGGTCTGTCAACGAGCTTCGCAACGATATCGTTGAAGAGGTTCGAGACACTGGAACACGCGTGTTGCTGAACTATCTCCCAGTGGGAAGCCAGAAGGCAACCGAGTTCTGGGCAGATGTCGCCATTGAGACCAATTGTGCATTCGTGAATTGTATTCCCGTCTTCATAGCATCTGACAAGAAATGGCGCGCGAGATTCGAGGAAAAGAAGCTACCAATCATTGGAGACGACATAAAGAGTCAGGTCGGATCAACCATAGTTCACAGGGTGTTGACAAAGCTTTGCATGGACAGAGGAGCAGTCGTGGATCGGACCTATCAAATCAATGTCGGCGGAAACACTGATTTCATCAATATGCTTGAAAGAGACAGACTCGAAAGCAAGAAGATCTCGAAGACAGAAGCTGTGCAGAGCCAGTTGAAGGATCGACTCGAAGATGGAAAGATCTACATCGGGCCAAGTGACTTCATTCCCTTCCTGGGAAACAGAAAGCTCGCATTCATCAGGGTAGAGGGCAGGATGTTTGCAGACATACCCTTCAACATGGAGATGAGGCTTGATGTCGATGACAAGTCTACTTCCGGCGGCACAGCCATAGATGCAGTGCGATTGGCGCAGCTCGGCTTAGATAGAGGGATCGGCGGATGTCTGACATATGCGTCCGCTTATCTAATGAAGCACCCCCCAGTTCAAATGAGCGATGAAGCAGCTCGAACAAAACTCGACGAATGGATAGCGCCTTCATCTTGACCTCACCGTACCTGCCTTGATTAGGCGTGCGCACATTTGCTGACTCTTCATTTCGTTTGAGTAGCGGTTGCTATGATCTGTCCGGCCGTCAGGTTTAGTACGATCTCAGCGATGTCGCTTGAGTATTCTGCTGTCCTACTGATGTCTTCCACTATGAGGCGAATTACCTGTGATGACTCCGCTGGTTTTCTTCGGTCCAGTTCTGACAAGTAAGACTTTTCCGAGTCGGTTACTCGCTTTGCTTTCTCAATAAGCCCATCAGCGGAATCGTAGCTGCGTTTGAATAGCGCAAGTCCGGATTCCTCAAAGACCTTAACAGCGCTGTTGCTTAGGCCTTCAAGCTTGTTCAGATCGGATTCAGTGAGCCGTCTCTTGGACATCAATACGCCTTCTGCTATCCTACTTGCGTGGTCCGCGACCCTTTCGATGCTCTTTACTACTAGCCTATATCCCAAGCACTCAGTGGGTGCTGACAGTCCTACTTCCTTGAGTACGCGATCGCTCTGAACGGCCATTTTGAGCTGTCGCACGACATAGAGACTAAATCTGTCCACTTCGTCATCAGATTTGATTACAGCTTTCGCAGAGTCGTGATCAAGCCTCTTAAGTGACAGAATGGCATCTCTGTGCATTGAGGCAGCAATTAGAAACATTCTTCGGAGCGCATTTTCAACGCTCAGCTCTGGATAGCTCAGGAGAATCTGTATTGTAGTACCCTCAGCCGAATCAGATACAACTTCTGTTCCGATGAGATGCTTACGTGCCACTTCCTTGACAGTGTTCCTCTGAACCGAGGTCAACATGCCTTCCTTGGCTCTCACGTGAATAAGGCTGTATCCTACGAGATACAATGCAATCAGCTTTCTCTCCACAGAAGCCGCGTCTTCCTCACGTGACAACTCCACCGTTGCCTCTCCTTTTCCAGCAAATGCGATAGCAGCTGATCTTGGCGTAATCACGAGAGACGCGTTGGCCATTCTTGTTACTGTGACCTGGTCACTAGGTCCAAGTTTCATCTCCTCAACCCATTTCTTGGGAAGGGCAAGCATGTACGACGACCTGCCAGAGAACTGGATCTTCCTAACATCTTCCTGCTCCTGAGGCGCAACCAACATGATCAGGGTCCTAACCACAGCTCACAATATGGTATATAGGGCGCCATATATTTCCCTTGCGCCTACCATATATTGAAGTGCAGAATCATGTGGCGCACGTGAAAGAAAAATGACGAATGAAACCGAAGGTAAGATGAAAACGAGGAAGATGATGTTTGCGGCGGCAATCGCCGTTATCATCGTTCTTTCGGGCACAATAGGATATCTGGTATTGCAGCAGCCGGGATCAACACAGATCGCAACAACTACACAGCAGGAGCAATTGACTATCAATGGTGCGGGAGCAACTTTTCCATATCCGCTACTGTCGACAATGACAGTTGAATACAACAGGATTAAGCCAAACATCCGATTCAACTATCAATCGATCGGAAGTGGTGGAGGAATCAGACAACACACCGAGAAGACGGTGGATTTCGGTGCATCAGATGCTCCGCTAACGGATGCACAAAGCAAAGCAGCACCAAACACGGTGCACATACCTATAACCATCGGCTCGGTAGTCCTTGCCTACAACATACCGGGTATGAAGAAGGGGTTGAAGATAACCGGCCCAGTTATCGCCGACATCTTTCTGGGAAAAATCACGAAGTGGAACGATCAGGCAATCAAGAATCTTAACCAAGATCTGCAACTGCCAGACAAAGACATCCTCGTCGTACACAGATCAGACGGTTCTGGAACAACATTCGTATGGACAGGATACCTATCAATTGTTAGCTCAGAATGGAAAGCCAAAGTCGGTCAAGGGACCGCTGTCCAGTGGCCCACCGGCCTAGGCTCGGCTGGCAACGAAGGTGTAGCAGGTCTTGTTCGAGGAACAGAGTACACAATTGGATACGTGGAGCTTGCTTACGCTCTGCAGAATAACATGGCCTATGCATTCATTCAGAACAAGGCAGGGAAGTTCATAGAACCCACATTGGACTCAACAAGATCTGCGGCTAGCGCTGCATCCGGAGCTCTACCGAAAGGAGACGAGAGCTGGGGAAGCATCAACCTACTCAATGCTGCAGGCGATGACTCGTACCCGATCGCCAGCTATAGCTATCTAGTAGTCTACAAGGAACTCTCTGTGCTTCCAACGATGAACCGGGCGAGAGCACAGGCTCTGGTGGACTTTCTATGGTGGGCTGTCCATGATGGCCAAAGCTATGCGCCAAGATTGCAGTATGTTCCACTCCCACAGGCCGCTGTCTCTACAAACGAGCAGACTATCAAATCGATAACATTCAACGGACAAACACTGCGAACTTGAGCAACCAGAACAATGAGGAGCAGCGCAATCTGCTCCTAATCTCCTTTTCTTGATCAAGGAAGGTGATGACTTTGAGGTATGTTGATTGGATTGAGTACGCGACACTGCTTAAGCGACTGCTTGAAGAGATCAGAGCCTACAATTTCGATAGTATCGTTGCGATAGGTAGAGGAGGCAGCATCATCGCAGCATATCTCGCATCAAAGGCAGGAATACCGACATTCCTTCCAATCTTCGTTCAGCACAAGGCCGACGGTGAACTCAGGCTTGTGGCAGGCAAGCAGTGTGACGTTACGACTCTAAACGGAAGACTGTTGGTCGTAGATGACTTGTTACTCCATGGAAAGGCGATGCGCTTTGTATTGAATATGCTCCCAAAGAATACTATGGCGAAGACCATGACCATGTTCTGTCGAAAAGAATCCGGATTCAAACCCGACTTCGTAGGAGCATACATCGATAAATCAAATGAACAGATCATGTTTCCGTACGACCTGCCGTAGAGTGCTCTTTATGCACAAGATCCACTTGTTTCATGGTTTGACACCAGCATTCATCGGATTTGCAGAAAGGCAGTCTGATGTGAGATTAGGTGCGATGATGAACCCTAATATGAGGAGGACTGGCTGGCGCCAAGATTCTGCTGCTCGTCAGGCGATTGAAAAATGAAGGATATGATGCAGCTGGAGTAGAAAGAGAACATGTATAATACCATCAAGAATCAAATCAAATCAGTTCATAGTAGACACTTTCTCGTAGCTGGCTCTAGGACATTCGTCAGTGCCAAAGACAACACTAGACAGGAGGGGCGCTGGTCAGGAGACGATCTCTTCAAGTATCTGGCTGCAATCTTCGCATCTTCGGTCATTGTTATCCTTGCGTTGATGGTCTTGAAGCTGATCCAAGGGTCAGTTCCGGTACTGGACCGTTTCGGTCTTGGATTCGTGACTGGAGTTGACTGGAATCCAGTAGTAGGAAGAGAAGCTTTTGGAATTCTACCATACGTACTCGGCACAATCGTTACATCTGCGATAGCGCTAGTGATTGGAGTTCCATTGAGTTTAGGCATAGCCATCTTCCTAGCTGAGATGGCACCTAGCAGCGTCAGAACTCCGCTATCATTCGTAATAGAGCTCTTGGCAGCAGTTCCAAGCGTGATCTACGGATTATGGGGGATATTCGTTTTCCGTTTCTGGGTCAGGGACTTGATTGAGAAACCTCTTTCAACTTATCTGGGATTCCTGCCTGCTTTTCAAGGCACACCGTACGGGCTGGATATACTCACAGCTGGAATCATGCTGGCGATAATGATCATCCCCACAGTCTCATCCGTGTCCAGAGAAGTCTTGATGGCTGTTCCAGACTCTCTCAGAGAAGCAGCATACAGTATTGGAGCAACCCGATGGGAAGCCATCAGAATGGGCGTGCTGAGTTACGCTCGTTCAGGGCTCTTTGGGGCAGCGATTCTTGGCCTTGGAAGAGCTGTCGGGGAGACTATGGCCGTCACCATGGTGATCGGCAATACAATAGGAGCAGCAGCGCTACCGACTTCGCTTCTGAAAGGTGGCCAGACAATGGCATCACTTATTGCTAATGAATTCAATGAAGCTGATCCCACCTCCCTGCATCCATCAGCCCTCATAGGCGTAGGTTTGATCTTGTTCTTCTTCGCGATAGCGATCAATGTGTTTGCTCAGCTGCTAGTGCGCAGAGTTCTGAAGGTGAAGGCTGGAGCCGTGGAGTAACATGACCAGTCATGCGATCAGAAGACTGAAAGATAGATTGGCCTTCAGTCTTGGGTTTCTCTGCGTCGTTATTGCTATTGTGCCACTTGGCAGCATCCTTCTTGAGGTTACCCGAAACGGCATATCTGCACTTTCCGTGGAGTTTCTTACTCATCTGCCCGGAGCTGTGGGGCAAGGTGGAGGAGGAGTTGCAAACGCAATCCAGGGTACCCTTATCCTGATTGGTTTGACATGTCTAATCGGTGTGCCTCTCGGTGTAATGTCAGGCATATTCCTGGCAGAATTCGGTGACAGTAGGTTCGGTGCGGCAATAAGGTTCCTGAATGAGGTGCTCATGCAATTTCCGTCCATTGTAGTAGGAATCTTCGTATATGCGCTGGTGGTCTTGGCTTTGGGCAGCTTCTCAGCTGTTGCAGGCGCGACGGCCCTCGCGATAATAATGATGCCTATAGTCACAAGAACCACGGAGGAGTCGCTGAAGCTTGTTCCGAACTCCATCCGCGAGGCTGCGATGGCCCTAGGAGTTAGGCGGTGGAGAACCACAGTGAGTGTGGTCCTCAGTACAGCAAAGAACGGAATCGTCACAGGCATCATGCTTTCCATTGCAAGAATCTCTGGAGAGACTGCCCCTCTGATAATGACTATTCTGGGAAGCCAGTGGTTCTTCGCAGGATTCAAACAGCCGATGGATGCACTGCCTCTAAAGGTATGGAGACTTGCGCTACTACCCTATGACTATGCTCATCAGCAGGGCTGGGGAGCAGCCCTAGTTCTAATACTCTTGGTCCTAGTGCTAAATGTGACTGTAAGGCTTGCAGCAAGGAGAAGATACAGGGGTAGGGCCAGGTGACCCTACGTGTCCAGAATGATGCTTGAGGAGCTAAGGTCCGTGAGTAATATAGCGCCTCAACTGGGAGAATTGACTGAGAAACACAAGATTGAGACAGAGAACCTGAATGCATGGTTCGGCAACAATCACGTGCTCAAAGATATCTCTATGATGATCAGGGAAAACGTGATTACTGCAATAATCGGTCCTTCAGGTTGTGGGAAGTCAACTCTCATACGCTGCTTCAACCGAATGCATGAACTGGTTCCGGGTGCGAGAGTCTCTGGAGAAGTTCTGCTTGATGGCAGCAATATCTACGATCAGGGAGTTGATCCTGTTCTTGTCAGAAGAAGAGTTGGAATGGTCTTCCAGAAGCCGAACCCCTTCCCTACAATGTCCGTATACGATAATGTGGCTGCAGGTTTGAAGCTAAATGGTATTAGTCGTAGGAAGGACCTAGACGAGGTGGTGAGGCATAGCCTAGAGCAGGCAGGTCTCTGGGAGGAAGTCAGAAACGACCTCAGCAAGTCTGGAGTAAGCCTCTCAGGAGGCCAACAGCAAAGACTATGTATAGCAAGAACCCTCGCTGTGCAGCCCGAAGTAGTGCTAATGGATGAACCCTGCTCGGCCCTTGATCCTACAGCGACAGCGAAGATAGAGCAGTTGATGATCGCTTTGAAGAAGCATTACACAGTGGTAATAGTCACTCACAACATGCAGCAGGCGGCCAGAGTCTCAGACAACACTGCTTTCCTCTACCTAGGGCAGCTCATCGAGTATGCTGACACGAGTAGGTTGTTTGAAAACCCGAGCGAGCAGTTGACTGAGAAGTACATTACAGGGAAGTTTGGGTAGGTGATCAGAGATGTCAGAGAGACCATTGGATAGAGGCTTGAGCAAAATCGCCAAAGTCGTAGGTGACATGGCGGACCTAGCGGTGGACACGGTGCGGGCATCGCTCAGCGCATATCTTGAAGGAGGAGACATTGAGATTCAGGTCAGAGCCTGGTCCGACAGTCTCAGATCCATGGAGAACGATGTCGAGGAAATGGCGGTTGAACTCATCGCAAGACATCAACCAGTCGCAACAGACCTCCGAGCAATCAAGTCCAATATGAAGATCGCATACGACCTTTCAAGATTCGGCCGTTATGCATACGATATATCACACGTTCTTCAACTCTTGGATGGATACAGCGTAGGAGATTTAGACAACAGATTCGTCAAGGAGATGGGAGACAGAGTTATGTCAATGCTACATGTCGCTGTGGAGATCTACAAGACAAGAGAATTCGACAAAGTCGACCAGTTATCAGAAACGGAAAACGAAGTCGATGACATGTATCGAAAACGCCTGCGAGCCATAGCGCAAAACCCGCCCGAGAAAGCGGCAGTGTTGATTTCAGAAGTACTGTTGACACGTCATCTTGAAAGAATCGCCGACCATGCCTGCTACATAGTTGAAGAGGTTCACTACATGGTCCGTGGCCGACCCATGTACATCCGCTAGAGGGCGAGAAGGACAGAAACGCATAAGTGAATTGGATTGTTAGGGAATATGAAGCGCATGTTGTTCGTTTGTATTGAGAATACGGGTCGAAGCCCTGTGTCGGAAGCTTTCGCCAGACACTACGTGTACGGAAAGCGTGTCTTGGATGAGTAAGATTAGGGTTCTTTTCTTGTGTGCGCATAATTCAGCTAGGTCGCAGATGGCTGAGGGGCTGCTCAGACACTTTTGCAGTGAGAAATATGAGGTCTTCAGTGCAGGCGCAAGCCCAACCAGGGTTAATCCATTCGCCATCAAGGTTATGGCGGAGATAGGAATAGACATTTCCAATCATACTTCAAAGAGCATTGAAGAGTTCCGAGACAAGGACATTGACTTGGTTGTATCGGTGTGCACTAGCACTACGAGAGTGGCTTGCCCATTCTGTTCTTCACCGCTCATTAAGGGTAGACCTGAGATAGTTGAAGAGACGTTACCTGAGGCGAAACGTTACCTCCAGCATGGTTTCAGTGACCCTTCTGAGGTGGAGGGGAGTGACGAGGAGAAGACTGCGGCCTTTCGACGCGCTAGAGATGACATTAAGAAGTGGATACTCGACTACTTTGCCAACGTAAAGAATGAAGACTTCTAGGACAGGGTCAAATCTAAGCATTGACCTAAACCTTGAAAAAGGTCATGATCGAGGGGTTGGCGTGCGCTCGTGTCTTTGATGGCTTCGAAATCGTTCGGGTATGCATTCCAGCGGCACACTACTCTGACACTTGCCATAGACTAGTACACGATTTCTCGAACCCACGGAATTCAACTGGGTAGGTCCCGAATCCTGCCAGATTCCTCACTACTATACTTACAAGAGTAACCTTCTTTCGGTTTTACTGGTAAAGTGGTGCGCGAATTCCACCCCCCGCACCATCTGGCCTGATTTGTGATCCTCACGAGGTTTTTGGCGCGCGCACAAGTAACGGTCTCTGAAATACAGATCGGCTTGACTGACCAAGTACTCACCTTATAGGCTGCACGTTCCATCTTCATGCATTCAAAGGACGGGCACGATGTGAAAACTATCAGGTTGGGTAGGACCGGCCTGCAGGTTTCTAGAGTAGGGATGGGCGGTATACCTATTCAACGTCCACCACTTGATGAGGCGATCAGAATCATCAATAGAGCTCTCGATCTTGGAGTGAACTTCATTGACACCTCTCTGGGATATGGCGACAGCGAGGAGCGCATAGGCAAGGCGGTTGCTGGCCGGAGAGACAAGGTTGTTCTGGCAACGAAAGGAGGTTTTCAGGAAAAGAAGTCAGTTCTCAGTAACATCGATTTGAGCCTGAAGAGGTTGAACACTGACTACATAGACCTCTGGCAGTTCCACGGCGTCCATACTCTAGCACAAATGGAATCCATCCTTGGACCAAGCGGAGGCCTAGAAGGAGCGAGAGAGGCCCTTCAGACAGGGAAGATCAAACACATAGGCTTCTCAAGCCACAATCTCGACATCGCCAAAGAGATGATCCTGACAGACCAGTTTGAAACAATCCAGTTTCCCTTCGACTTCGTAGCCCGTGAGGCCGCAGATGAACTGGTGCCACTCGCAAAAGAGCGCGATGTCGGGTTCATCGCAATGAAGCCTTTCGCTGGAGGAAACATAAGAGATGCGAAGCTTGCCATAAGGTACCTGCTTCAGTTTGACAATGTCGTTCCAGATCCTGGCATTCAGCGCGTGGAGGAGATTGAGGAGATCGTTGAAATAGTGAACGGTACTTGGGAACTCACACCAGACGACTGGGTGAAGATCGAGGAGATCCGGAACCAACTCACAGGCAAGTTCTGTCGACAGTGCCAGTATTGCATGCCCTGCCCCAACGGGGTAGAGATCTGGCTTCTCATGCACGTGGATATGCTTTTCAGACTTTGGCCGAAGGAGCTCGCCCTCAACCGTCCTCTCTTTGCAAAAGCTGCAGAGAGCGGAAAGAAGTGCGTGAAATGTGGCGCCTGCGAACCCAAGTGCCCCTACAACCTACCCATCAGGGAGATCGTCGCCGAGAATATGAGGCTCCACGAGAAGGTCGCCAAAGGCGAACTATGATTCCTTCCAGAGACTGTGGAACATGAGAATTGGCCTACAGGTGCCTTTTTTTGACTGGCCAGGTTATCCGCAGACCATAGGTCCTATCTTGGTCGAGATAGGGAAGACCGCCGAGAGTGCAGGCTTTTCCAGCCTGTGGGTTATGGATCATCTCTTCCAGTTGGGGGAGGCATTTGGACCAATCGATGCACCGCTTCTTGAGGCATACTCAACCATCTCATACTTGGCAGCGGTGACAAGGAAGATCAAGATGGGTGTATTGGTGACGAACAACATTTGTCGGCATCCAGGTCTTCTTGTGAAGATTGTGTCGACCCTTGATGTGCTCTCTGGTGGAAGAGCATATCTTGGCATAGGACCGGGTGGTGCACGGGAACGTGAGATAAAGGGCATGGGTATTCCACTTCCCCCATTGAAGGAGCGTGTCGATCGTCTGGAAGAAACGTTGCAGATCTTCAAGCAGGTGTGGAGTGGGAACAGATCACCATACGCGGGGAAGTATTTCCAGCTCGAGGAGCCAATCAACTGTCCTCAACCATTATCGAAGCCACATCCGCCAATCCTCATAGGGATGTGGCAAGGCGGAAGGAGAATGCTGAGGCTGACTGCAAAGTATGCCGACGCCTGCAATCTCCAATTCGGATCACCTCTGAAAGAATTCCCTGAATGGATGAGGCAGCGTTACGAGGAATTCGGAATCTTTTCAAGGAATAGACTTGCGACACTGAAGCGGAACTGCGAGAAGATCGGGCGACCCTATGAAGACATTGAGCGTACGACCCTTGGCACAATAAGGATCGCGCCTGACGCCATGAATGTTGACGATGTTACTGGGCTATGTCGGAGATTTGAGAAGATGGGTTTCCAGCACGTAATATTCAACATGCCCAATGTCCACGAGATCCAACCCATCGAGATCATGGGAAGAGATATCATTCCGGCAGTGGCCGACCTAGCCTAGAACATATCGCTATTATCAGCATCTCACCCGATGCGAGTCTCCTCCGGGCCCCAATCAAATGCTCCAAGAATGCTTCTGACCTAGCTTCTACTGGCAAACTGTTGCGCGAATCCCACTCTCCGCGCTATTTGCCGCACCGCGAAACGGGAGTGAGCATACGCCATAAGACTATATCGTGATCCTCAATAATGACCTAGAGGAACGGGAATATGAACGAAGCATTAGACGTCATTCAGGACTTGAGATCAACTCACGCATTTCTAGAGAAGGAGATTGCAGAATCTGATCTAGAAACGATCCTTACAAGCTCAGTGCGGGCGGCAAATGCTTCGGCTCGCCAGAGCTATTCCATCACAGTGGTTGACGAGAAGCAAGCACTGAAGGAACTCTTCTACGGTGCAAACAAGGCCATAGTCTACTGTGTCGACTATACTCGACTGGTTGACACTGCAAAGCATCTTGGCCACGACTATGAGCCAAGAGGTATCGGGTATTTTGTTGCTGGAGTCACTGACACGGCCCTTGCGGCTCAGACTGCTGTGATTGCTGCGAAATCGCTTGGCATCGATTCATTAATCACAAACGTCGTGCACAGAAAAACTAGACAAGTATACGGGCTACTAGAATTGCCTGAGAAATTCTGTTTTCCGATAGTTGCGGTCTGTCTTGGTTATTCAGCGGTGAAACCAGCTTTCAAGAAAGGCCGTCTACGCAACTTAGGGATAGTGCACTATGGAAAATACATGAGACTATCCAAAGAAGAGCTTGATGAGCTTGTGGCACTATACGATGATGAGAATGAGCATCTAGGGCTCCTTTCAAAGGAGAAATGGGAAAGCCTTGGTTTCAATCACTACCTAGACTGGTTCTACAAGCAATGGTCAGCACGCGCCCGTGACAATGATGAGCTACGCGAGTTCTTTGCGAAAGCAGAATTCCTCTGATTCATTCTGCAAGTCTGAAATGTGACAACTGAATGGAAATGTACGAGACCTATCGGCTGCTGATCAGTCGAATAACTCTGTGGCGCTGGAAGCTCCTTCTTGACGGGTTCCTTGATCGCTATGCTGAAGGATTCTAGTTTGGGCTTGCTCTCTTTCCTCTGATGCAGCCTAGGCTTAATGAGGTCCAGCAAACTCACTTTGGACCTACACCTTCTCAGGCTTAGGGCCTAGGCCTTTGGCGAATGCCTTCAAAGCCTCGAGGCATAGACCCATGAACAAGACATATCACAGAAACGCATCATGAAATAGAGATTTACCGGCGAATTGGAGCTCGAGTCCCACCACCCCGCATCACAGGCGCTCAGTGGGTTTGGAACCTCTCAACACGTTCGACATCTATGTCTCCATCTGTGCTTTGAAAGGTTGAGAGGCCACGGCTCGCCGGAACCTTTCTACCAGCTGCTGTGCATATTCTTCGATGCCCATGCTTTCTATCTGCTTGTTAGTTTCGACTATGCTCTTCTTGAAAGAGAGCAATGGCTCCTCGTTCAACCTCTTGCATGGAAAATCGGGACATTGATAACAGAAGTCTAGCTTCTTTTGGATGACACAGTCTCGAACGGGACAGTCGGGCCACCATGACCAGCCTCCTCCAAAACGGCATCCCTTGCAGGGTTTGTCTTGAGAAGCCAGCCATTTCAGTCCCTTGACAAACTCATTGTAATCACACGCTTTCTGGCTCTCGGCTATGAGCCTCAACGAACCGGATCTCTCAACATAATACAAGAGATTCTTGGCCATCTGAACCTTTCCACCTCGAAAATAGTCACACATGAGGCAATAGTACCTGCCACAACAGGAGATGCACTCATACTCCTTCTTCACGTGAATCCCACCCTTCGCATTGAACTTCCCCTGCTCAGTGGCAACACGATTTCGATGCCATTTGATATGAACTAGGACTGTCAATCAGCCTTGGTTTCTAGAAGGGTGATCCTCGTACCGGTGTCTCGCTGTTAAGGGCTCATCAGAGTTCGGGGTGAATGGGGGCACTCAGGTTTCTGCCAGTAGCTTGAGAAACTGCTCTCTGGTGATTCTGCTATCTCTGATTATCTTGGACAGCATTCCTCTCCCCAAATCTTCGCCAGGATGAACCGGAACAACGGTCACTCTTCCGTCGGAGTGTTTCATAACGATGTGGCTACCTCGTTGCCTGACGACTTCAAATCCTATCTTGCTAAGAAGCTTGATGACTTTCTTGGCAGGTGTGGGTCTCAGACTCACTTGACCGGGACCTCTACGAACTGAACGCCGACGATCTCGATCTTTCCCTCGGGCTTTGTCCCCTCAGTTTCCAGGTATAGCTCGATTGCCTCTTTGATTCTGCTCGTCAGCTGGTCTAGCGTCTTGGCTTGAGTGTGACAACCCGGCAATTCCGGGACCGAGGCCACGTAGTATCCGTCCTCGTCCCTCTCAACCAGTACGCTGAACTTCATTTGCATCTCCTAGAATCCGAATGTCATAACCACTATTAAAGCATCACAGGACGAAGGCAGGCCGAACGGTCAGTCGCCGCACTCACCGATCGATGCTTAGTCCAACATTGGCGACACTGAAACATATCCAAACAGAATGCCTGTTCGTCTGAGAGTGTAAGGGCGAAGAAACCTATGCGCTCCTAATTCGAGATTGGAGACGCACTCCTGTCTTGGGGGATTATCCATTCCTTCAGACCCATACCGCTACATTCCCTGATTCGTAGTCGCTAGTGATCAAGCCAGCAGTCGCCCTTATAACCGCTGCACCTGTCAGAGATAGCGCCAACCGTCGAATCGCTTGCTCCAGCTCCAATCCGTGAACGGTTCGACAGCCTTAGAGCCCTAAGTTCCAAGAGAAACGGTCTCGGCTATTTCACGTAGTTTTTGAATGGCGGATAGAGCTGCCACCCAGCTCGTCCTAGGATTGGTCGGGGCGGGAAGATTCTCGACCTTTATGGTGATCTTGCCAGCTGCTCCTTGGGCCGATATCTCGTGAATATTCTGTTTCACCGTTGGGTCTGCGATGACTCGAACACGTGTCCTGTGACTTCCTATTCCGGCTAGGCTTAGGGCAACTGCAACATTCACGTTTGCAGGGAAGAAAGAAGCGGCGTCGCTTGCTGGTCCCTCATATATCTGTGTGGGGTCTCTTATTGCTCCGAGGTCTATCTTGTTCTTGACCACGTAAGGTGCTCCTTCAAGGGCCTTCGGAGGCTTACGGGACGTTATGGTTACGCTGTCAAGGCCCGCTATCGATGCCGCCTTGATCCAATCAAGCCCTCCAACCGCTCCTGACGGAATGTAGACTTTCACCTTCATCTGCGAAGCCATCTTCATGATCTCTCTGTAGAACTCTTCATCCGAGAGCGCTCCGACACTCATGACCATCACATGTTTTCTTGCTGCCAGAGCCTTGGGAATGAGCGCCCTTGCCGCAGCCTGCGATGCAGCTTCTATGATCAGCTCTATTGCTGCGTCGGAGACAATTCCTTCAAAGTTCTCGGCGATTCTTGGTTTGGCTGCAAGCTTCTGAGAAAGCGAAACTGCTCTGTCCCGGACCTCGTCGTATATGGCTACAAGTTCTATGCAATCTTTCAGCTCGTTATCGATAGCCTTAGCCAGACTCTCTCCAATGAACCCACAGCCTATGAGACCCACTTTCAATGGTTATCTCCAACCCGCAGTCCGTCCAGAATTCGCTGCCTGTACACCGGTCCTAGCGCCAGAAATGTCTTTCCTGCGTATGTACAAGGCTGCAACACACCCCATCAGGCCCATCACGATTAGATAGGAGAACGCAACGCGAAAAGTGAAATGATCTGACAGAA